>OGDU01002084.1_pt1 | contig 13699 bp, 9 predicted proteins | sample 1570371 | NCBI WGS metagenome assembly OGDU01 (sample SAMEA2581977, study PRJEB24529) | metagenome | biome: Human gut stool | place: China | collected 2011
TCCTGCCAGTAATCGTAATGTGTGACTCGGCGCAGGGAAGCCTCTATACCTCCTAATACGACGGGAACATCCGGGTAGATTTCTTTCAGTATCTTCGTGTAAACGATGCTGGGATAATCCGGGCGCATGCCGGCACGACGGTCCGGAGTATAAGCGTCGTCACTGCGTAGGCGTTTGTTGGCCGTATAGTGATTGATCATCGAATCCATCGCTCCGGCAGAAACTCCGAAGAACAGGCGAGGGGCTCCTAACTTCTTGAAATCCCGGTAGTCTCCACGCCAGTCCGGTTGCGGAACGATTGCTACACGCAGTCCCATCGCTTCGAGTGTCCGCCCGATGACGGCGGCTCCGAATGAAGGATGGTCCACATATGCGTCACCGCTGAAAAGTATCACATCTATATAGTCCCATTCGCGGGCTTCAACTTCTTTCTTTGTTGTAGGCAGCCATGCCTCCGGTCTGAATGTTCTCATGACTGCAAAGATACAAATTATATTCTGTCTGTCATGACGGGCTCAAGTTATAACTTTTGCTTATGGGTGATAGGAATTAATGATGTACAAGGGGTATGGAAATCTTTTACCTTTGCAAATAAAAGGAAAAATAAAGTTTGCAAGCGAACTTTATAGTAGCCGGAAATGTTTTAATAGAAAACATATCATTAAAAAACAATACAATATGAAAACATTGACAGACGAAAAGCTCACGATCGTAGGGGCAGCAGGTATGATTGGTTCGAATATGGCTCAGACAGCCATCATGATGGGACTTACTTCTAATATTTGTTTGTATGACCCGTACGCTCCTGGTTTGGAAGGGGTGGCTGAAGAGTTGTTCCATTGCGGTTTCGAAGGTGTTAATATCACTTTTACTTCCGATATCAAAGAAGCGTTGACTGGTGCTAAATATATCGTAAACTCCGGTGGGGCTGCCCGTAAGGCAGGAATGACCCGTGAAGACTTGCTGAAAGGAAATGCCGCTATCGCTGAAGAATTCGGTAAGAACGTAAAGGCTTATTGTCCGGATGTCAAGCATATCGTAGTTATTTTCAATCCGGCCGATATCACCGGTTTGATCACACTGTTGTATTCAGGTTTGAAACCTTCGCAGGTGACGACTTTGGCTGCTTTGGACTCTACCCGCCTGCGTAGCGAACTGGCTAAACATTTCGGCGTATCTATGGATGTTGTAGAGAACTGCCGTACATACGGCGGCCATGGCGAACAAATGGCTGTTTACGCTTCTACTGCGAAAGTGGAAGGCAAATCGTTGGCTGGCATGATCGGCACGGATGCCTTGACTAAAGACCAGTGGGCTGAAATCCAGACGAAGGTGACGAAAGGTGGCGCCAATATCATTGCTTTGCGCGGCCGTTCTTCTTTCCAAAGCCCGTCTTATGTTTCCATCGAGATGATTGCTGCCGCTATGGGCGGTAAACCGTTCCGCTGGCCTGCCGGCGCTTATGTCTCCAATGGCAAGTTCGACCATATCATGATGGCGTGGGAAACTTCCATTACAAAAGACGGCGTAGCATTGAAAGAAGTAAAAGGAACTCCGGAAGAAGAAGCTGCTTTGGAAAAGAGCTACGAACATCTTTGCGCATTGCGCGACGAAGTGATCGCAATGGGTGTTTTGCCTCCGATCTCCGAGTGGCACGCATTGAATCCGAATATTAAATGAAGGGATAGGTAAAAAGATTTAGGTTATCAGGTTATAGATATTTATTAAAAGAGTATGCCGAAAGGATTTTCCATTCCTCCTTTGGCATACTCTTTTTTATTGATTACAGTGCAGTTTGATTATCCGATAATTTCCGGATAAGTTCAGCAACGTTTCGTCCGTCCATAAGTCCATGATGTGCACAGACCGAAATGGGCAACAAGTATTTGCTATTCTCCTGCATCAATTTCCCTGTAGAAATACGCGGAACGGAATCTCCGTTCTTAAAAGATGTGGCATGCTTCATTTCGGAAAAAGCGAACCAAGGTAATGCCGAATAGCGAATAACATCTTGTCTACTTGTATTTTTGGAAAAAGACAATCCTGTTCCGTTCTTAACCCTTTCTATTTCCTGTGTTGCTTTTTGGATAAACAGATCGATATCCGGATCGTATTCAAAAAAGCCGAAACCGAAAGTCCCGTCTTCACGCCCAATAGTCGGAGAGATATGGATCGTATCATAACGGACTACCGAGTCTTTTTCTATTCGTAATTTGAATGCATCGGTTTCGTTTACACACTTCAGTAAGAAATGAAGGGAATAAAGGAAAAAAGAAACATTCTGTTCTTTACTTTGTCTGTAGACATCAGTAAAATCCACAAGAGTTGTAACCCCGAAAAAAGGGTCGTCGAATGCAGAAAAGAAAGCGAAATGCTCTTTTCTGTTCCAATTGTCTAAATCGATAACTTGCTTCATCTCATTCTTTTTTATAAATGCCTTTCCGGATAAAGCGCATCCCACCATTGCGGTTCGTCTTTCAGGTATTTGGCGAACCAGGCAAAGATGGTGTTCTGCCATTCGAGACGTTTCTTATAATCCGCAACGCCGTGACCCTCTCCGTCTACCTGTACGAACTCGACTGTTTTTCCAAGTAGTTTCAAAGCCAGGAACATCTGGATGCTTTCCCCGACGGGCACGTTCGTGTCTGCATTTCCGTGAAGCAAGAGGAGAGGTGTTTTTATCTTGTCGGCATTGAATAACGGACTATGTTTGGTATAGAACTCCGGATTATTCCACGGATAAGTGCCTGTATTGGCAACCGAGCAATATCCATATCCCCAGTAACCTTCACCCCAATAGCTACTCAAGGCACTGATGCCCGCATGACTGACAGCGGCTGCAAACAGGTCGGTCTTTGTTTGCAGGTATTGTGTCATGAAACCGCCATAGCTGGCACCGGCACAACCGATTTTCTTAGGGTTGACGAACGAATGTTCTTTGCAGAACTGTTCTGTTCCCTGGATGATTTCATCGGCGGTCTTGTCTCCCCAGGCGTTTACGTGACGGGCGGCGAACTCTTGTCCGAAGCCGGTCGTGCCGCTTGGGTTCAGAGTGTAGACCACATAGCCGAGGGCTGCATACATGTGCATGGAGTAGCTGAATTCCAACGCACGGTTAGTGGGAGAGGTTCCGCCATAATAATAGACGATCATCGGATATTTCCGGGATGCGTCGAAGTTGGGCGGGAGATAATAGCGCCCTTGAATGATGGTCCCGTCAGTAGAGGTGAAATTCCAGTCGTGCACTTCTCCGAATTGGATGTCTTTCAGTTTGTCAGCCGACAAGTCGTAGATCAGTTGTGTCTTCTTACTCTTGGTGTTGTAGCTGTACAGGCGGTTGGCGTTGGATACGCTCTGTCCGTAGTAATACATGACCGGAGCGGCTTCGGCTAGCGAGTAATTGTAAATGACGTCTTCCGGCAGGTCGAGGCGGCGGATTTTCCCGTTGGCCGGATTGCAGGTATAGACACGCTGGTAATCCTGGTCTTCCGTCAACATATAGATTTGTCCGTCGAATTTGTTCCATTGTGCACTTGTGACGTTCGGATTGAAGTCTTTGGTAAGCGCTTTCGCTTTCCGCGTTGCCGGATCGTACAGGAAAAGCTGTCCGTCGTAGGTGTTGGATATCTGCCCCTCTTTGATGTTCAGGCCAATATTGTCGAAGGCATTACCGGAACCGAATACCATCAACTGCTTGCCGTCCGGTGAGAAGGTCGCCCCATTGATGTATTTGGCCCTTTCCCATAAGGTGTCGACCGCCATGCTCTGCAAATCCAACTTATACATGGAATTGCTGGAGTGGGGCAGTGAAGTGTAATCCTGTTCGCTGGTGCTGAACAGCAGGTAACGGCTGTCGGCACTGACATCATTAATAAAGGTATTGTTATGCCCGTATGTCAGCTGCTCGTACAGTCCGGTCTGAAGATCATAGCGCCAGATGAAGTAGCGGTTGCGGAATCCCGGCAGGCGATCGTTCGGTTCTAGGATACGAAGCATATCCGGTCCGTCTTTAGGCCCCTCTTCCTGGATAGTGTAGAGCAATGTCTTTTCATCCGGGGTAAAGCTGAAGCTACCTTCCGGCAGATTTTCCGCCAAGATTTCCTCCTGCATGGTCGCCGGGTCAACGGTTACCAACTCTTTCCCGTTCATTCCGGTACGGGTGAAATACATCTTGCTGCTCGTCGGCATCCAGTCGGCAGTTAAGATAAACCCTTTGTCCTGCAATAAAATCCGTCCGGTCGCAGCATCCCGCAATTGGGCGTATTGTTCGCTTTTCCCACCTTCCATACGGGTGTAATATTTTACCAATACATATTTTCCATCAGGTGAAACGCTCGTTCCCCGGAATTGCGTTCCTTCCAGGATATCGCGTGGCGTGTACCGCTTTTTAGGATCGAGGGAGGCTATGACCTTTGCTTCCTCTTCGCTCTTAAATTTGGCTGTCAGCGTGGACGGACAGGTATCGGTGTCGGCTGTCAGATATTTGATTACCACTTCATAACGGTGCGGTTCCAAAGCCAACTCGGAAGTGGCGCCGACCGGTTTATTGTTGACGAACACTTCGAATGTACCCGCCCCGGAAACCTCCAGCGAACCTTTCGTGTAGCGGTCGCTGTTTAGGTAGAACGAATAGAGATGCAAGGCATATCCTTTTTCGGGCGTCGGGACGGTAATCAGTCCGGCGGTATCCGCGTCGATAACGGCTGCATTGCCGAGGGCACGGCCGAACGGGATAGTCGACTTGACTAAGTTTTTCGCTTCGAAAGGTTTGCCATCGACGTTCAAGCTGTCTGTCAGGATCGGTTTGTTGACCGTAATCGGCCCGGCATGGAGGTACTGCATCACTTTAACGTCTTTTGCCGCTTGTGTGGCGAAAGCCGAAAAGAGGAGTAACGGGATAAGTTTGATCTTCTGATTCATGTATCATGTATATTTAGAATGTCTGTTTGCGGGTGGCGCTAATCATATAGAGCCGGTCACTGTCTTCCATCGTGTTGACAGTGAAGAAAGGGGATAACATGCGTGCCAATTCTTCCGCGGGAGGCAATCCTTCCGAGAGTTTTCCGGCATGCTTGTCATGGTGTCCGTTGATCCTGTCGCGGCTTTCGCTGTGGCAGACCACCAGTTTGCCGCCAACCGGCAGTAGTCCGGCTAAATGGGAGATCAGTTTCTCCGGCTTCTGGAAATGGGGGAAAACACTGTAGGCGATGATATAGTCGAAAGATTCTCCTCGTATGTCCCGTACGTCCTGGCAACGGAAGTCGACGATAGGTGTCGCGTATTTGCTTCGTGCCTTTTCGATCATTTCCGGAGAGATATCCACTCCCACGATTTGTAAGGGGGAATAGGGCAGGAGATAACTTTCCAATACGCCTGTCCCGCATCCTATGTCCAATATACGGAGTCCTTTCCGCAGGCCGGTCCGTCGCAGGATGTCGTTCAGCTTTTCCGGATCATGGTAGCAAAGCTCGTCCCACCGGTCGGCAAGGGTGTCGGAGAAATCCGCTACCTTGTTCATGGCAGTTGTCCCTCCCAGACAAAACAATCGGCAAACAAGCCTTTGAGGTCTGTCGCCTCTTTGAACAGTCCGAACACGGAAGAGCCGGAGCCGGACATAGATGCATAGACGGCTCCCTTTTCATACAGCGTTTCTTTAATCCCTGCAATGACTGGATGTTTCGGGAATACGCTTTTTTCAAAATCGTTTACCATCAATTCTTTCCATTCTCCGACAGGTCTCCGGATGATTTCTTTCAAAGAGATAGCCGGAGCTGCGGGCGTCACCATCGAATAGGCTTCCGGTGTCGAGACGGCAACATCCGGCTTGACTAGACAGAGATGGTAGTCTGCCAGCGACAATTCCACCGTTTCGAAGATATTTCCCGTGCCGGATGCGAATACCGGCGTATTGCGGATAAAGAACGGACAATCCGCTCCGATGGAGGAGGCAAGTTCTTCCAAGCTGTCTTCCAGGATATGAAGTCCGCAATAGTCGTTCAGCAACTTCAGCATAAAGGCAGCATCGGCCGAGCCTCCGCCAAGTCCGGCTCCGAAGGGAATAGCTTTCAGCAGATGGACTTCCAGTTCCGGGATTTCGTACTGTGACTTCAGCAGATTCAGTGCTTTGACAACCAAGTTTTTTTCTATTGGAGCATCTACCGGTATTCCCGTTTGTGTGAAAGAGAATGTATCGGCTCTGACTATTTCCAGCGCATCTTTCACCGGGATCGGATAGAAGATAGTTTCGATATTATGGTAGCCATCGGGACGTTTGCTAACAACATTCAGCCCCAGATTTATTTTGGCATTAGGAAAACTGATCATACGTTTCTTTTTTAATGATTGGCAAATGTAAGTATTAATACAAACTTTTCCATACAAATCAAGTGGTAACTGTGGCAAATTATGGTTGATAGAATGTGAATCTGACAAGTTTGCAGAAGAGAGGAATACTGACTTAGTTCGTTATGAACTACGGTCATACTGTTGGCAAAGATAGTAAATATCCTGTAATAGCTTATATATAGTTGTTATTTATCAGGGATTTTCTGTGTTTATTTTGCCTGTGGACGGATTAAATTATACTTAGAATCTCCGGTTTGGGTATAAACAAGGGTGACTAACCGCTGGTATTTTATCGTCTTTCCCTTTATTGTAGCCGATTTCAAGAGACATATCAGGCCTTGATTTTTAGTAATCGACTTAGTTCATAACGAACTAATTAAATTAAAATATCATGGTAAACGAACCTAAAAAGCGCAGTATCACAGGCAAATTGGTAGCTAACGTACTGACCGAACGTGAGGATGACTTCACATACAATGTAACCTATGTCGCAAACCGCTCTATCAAAGACCTTTGCCGGATAAGGGCAGCCAAAGGGAGCAAATACACTGCTGCCGAGTATGAGAGCATGTGCAACGATCTAGAAGAGACGGCGAAAGAAGAGATGTACTCTGGTTCTACCGTGGAATTAGGCTTTATGAACAACTCCCTCGGAGTCGACGGGCCGTTTATCGGGCCGGGAGCCACTTTTGATCCTGCAAAGGAGGAAAATCTACCCACAATCACTGCCGTTACAGATGTCGTGACCGCAAAGGTCAACTCGCAACTCACCCCGTTAGTAAAACCGTCCTTAAAGAGGTACGCCGTAATCGCTTCCCTTATAAACTGAGGGTAGGTGAGGATGAAGAAAGGCCGGGCGAACTCTGATGTTCCCCTTTTTATACGATGGCCGTAATAAAACAAGTATAAACTACATAATAATTATAGCATATGAAAAATAGGTACTTAAAGAGTTTGACAGCGCGTGTGACGATATTGATGCTGTCTTTTTTATGTCTGGCAGGAAGCCAGGGAGCTGGGGCACAAATCCCGATGGAGAGAAGGAACAGCTCTTCAACCAGTGTTGTGTCGTCACAAAAGCCGGTAATGCCCCGTATGACTAAAAGCGGAGGTAATGCTGTTTCGGTAAATGGTACGGAATACGATACTTGGGCTAATGCTGTTGCGGCGATCAATTCAAATGCGACAGAGACTTCGTTCGATATCGTATTGTTGAATCATGTAATGGATGCAAAGATAATGCCATCTAAAGCGTGTACGATTAGTGGGAGTACGTCTTTGATCAATTTCGCCTACATTAATGAAGATAGCTATCTTACGAGATTGCAAATGTTGGCTCCATTGACGTTTAAGAACATTACGCTTCAGGTATGGCAGATAGCTGCGAACGGGCATGCGTTAACGTTTGACGAAGGAGTTACTGTTGTGAGTAAATATACTTCTGGAGGAAATGATATTGCCGGTATTCGGAATATCTGGGGAGGAACAGATTCATCGAGTGATGTGGCAAGTTCCGACATTACGATCAAAAGTGGCCAGTTCGGCTGGATATGTGGCGGTAGCGGTTCTACCGGAGCAGTCATTGGAACTGCTAAAATAACAATGAGTGGCGGAACGGTTAACGGATCTATTTTCGGAGGGGGGTATGAAGGTGCATGTGGCAATACGGAAGTCGTTATGTCGGGAGGTACTACCTGCTGGATTTATGGAGGGGGTGAAAAAGGGAATGTGACCGGCATTTCCAAACTGACTATTTCCAACACGGCTGCCATTACTGAAAATATATTTGGAGGTAGTGATTCCGGTACTTGTGGAAATACGGAAGTAAATGTTTCCGGTGGAACTTTTGCGTATGGCATATATGGAGGTTGTTTTACTGGGCAGGTAACAGGACTTTCTAAAGTGATCGTGACCGGAGGCAATTTTTCCGGTACGATTTACGGAGGGGGATTTGGGAAAAAATGTGGGCAAGGCGATAGCAGGGATGCGAATCTCGGCAAAGTCGGAAAAACGGAAGTACATGTGTCTGGGTTGACGAATGGAGAAGTTTCGGTTTTTGGAGGAGGTTTGTATGCGGATGTGACAGGGAATACCCAAGTTACGATAAATACAGGAAAATACAATCATATATATGGTAGCGGGTATGTGGAAAGCCCTTATAATCCAGCCCATATCGGAGGTGATGTGACTGTCACGTTCAATGATGGAGAAACACAGATCTTAGGAGCGATAAATGATCAAATTGCAGGTGCTTTGGATGGCGTTGTTGCAGGAAGTATGAATATCGTCATAAAAGGAGGTACGGTCACGGCTGGCCTTCAGTCTGGGAACAGAGCTTCTGTTTCAGAGAATGTCTACGAAAGCTGTACGTTGACGTTTGATGGAGTAGGGAATGAAAGCACTCCATATGTAACTCCTATGATTGAGGGTTTTACAGATATCGTCCTCAATAATTCGGTTGTCAACTTTAAAGAACCTCAGGCCATAGAGAACGGAATGTTCCTTTTGCATGGTTTTAGTCTTGATCCCGCACATCCGGTAAACATAAGCGGGAATGGCAAATTGGTCGGGACCGGAATCCTGCTTCACAAAATCAGGGAGGATTTCTCGGCTAACACACCGTTGGTAATTGCAAGCAATCTTCCCAAAACCACTACATTCGCCAAATATGTAAAGATGGAAGCTGGCAGTGTCATTACTGCCCCTGTCTACAAAGCCGGAAAAACCTATCGTCTGAAAAAGGATGGCGAAACCCTTTATACGGTAAACATCACGGAACCGGACCGGAAACTCGGAACTTTGTCTGTCATATGGGATAAGTTTAAAGAGCAAGATGTCAAGCTGGAAGATGGCGACCAGGCTCCGGAGAATACCCAGTTGACCGTTACTGTCGCTCCCGCAGATGCGGGTATTACTGCCATTCTCAAAAATAACGGTCAAACGATAACGAGCGGTGAAAAACTGACCTTGTCCGCTGATGCTGATATAACGGTGGAAACGGAAGTCCAACCGTTGGATTTGTCCCATGTCACGATCTCGAAGGATGGTGATGATTGGAAATATACGGAAGCCGCCATTACAAAAACCGCTACGGCAGCAACCTCTTTCAACGGTACAATCAAGAACACCCTTGCCGATGGTAAACGCATGTTGATCGATAACACCGCACAGGGTGTTTTGATCTTCGAGAGCGCAAAGATCAACTCGACATCGACCGCAGCTCCGGCTCTGACAATCGAGAACGGAGCGAACGTCTCTTTTAGCGGCAACTTGGAAGTAAAGACAGGAAATGCCGACCAATACGCTATCCGGAACGACGGAATCCTGACCATTACAGATGCATCGACAACGATCACATCGACCAATACGAATGGAAGTAGCGATAAAGGGATTCAAGTCGGCAATGATGCGGTCATTGTGTCCGAGACAGGCACTACTCTTACCACTTCCGGCCTGAGTAATGAAGGGACTGTTGTCGTGAAAGAGGGTGCGGAAGCCAAAACCGATGGAGGACAGGATTTACAAAAGACCTACCTGGTTACGGTCGTCGATCCGGGCAACGGCCATACCTTTACGGTAAAAGCCGGAGATATCGAAGTCAAGTCTAACGACAAAGTAGCCGATAAGACGGTATTGACAGTCCAGGCAACTCCGGCAAATAGCTATCGGTTGGAAACAATCACTGCCATTCCCAAAGATGGGCTGACTGTGGCATTGGTAAACAACGGAACCTATGTGATGCCTGAAAATGAAGTGACCTTCAAGGCTACCTTCAAAAGTACGTATGTTCCGCCTGCCCCGACTTACTATACCGTTACCCTCCCCGAAGTGGAAGGTGTCACCACCAATCCGAAAGCCGGTACACGGACCGTCGAGGAAGGCTATTCGTTCAGCTTTGCCCTGACGCTTCATGAAGGTTACGAAAGTTCACAGCCAGTAGTAAAAGCCAACGGCATAGTTGTGGAACCTCGTGAAAGCGACGGCAAATACATCATCCGGAATATAGAGGAAGATACGGAAATAACGATCGAAGGCATCATAAAAGACGATCCGACGGGCAATGCAACGATTGAAGGAGAGACAAAGGTTCAAGCTATCGGTTCTACCCTGCATATCTATCTCCCGAAAGCGGAAACCATCAGCGTCTATACGCTTTCCGGACTTCTGTACGAGCAACAGGATGTATCCGCAGGAAGTACGCAGATACATTTGAGTAAAGGTATGTATCTTGTGAAGATCGGAGAGGGTACGTATAAAATCGTAATTCGGTAATAAAAAAGGAAGGTGTTCCAAAACACCTTCCTTCCTTATAATCTTTTAGATAAGGATTTATCCTTATCTCTGCCCTTCGCCAATCATTTCTTCAGCCAATACTTTGTCTGCATCTTTCTGAATGTTAGGGAGTTCGAGGCCGTAGCCTTTGATACGGTCTTCACGTTTCAGCAACAGGGAGATTACGAGTGCCAGGACTCCGAAACCAGTGAAGATCAACATCGGGATCGTATAGTCGTAGGTCGGTTTACCGTTGATCTCTCCGGAAATACAATATTGATCCAAAACGATACCGATTATATACGGAACTCCCATCAATCCCCAGTTCTGTACCCAGAATATCAGCGCATAGGCTGTTCCCAATTTGTTTTCCGGGATGATCTTTGGAACGGAAGGCCACATGGCGGAAGGAACCAGTGAAAATGCGATGCCCAACAGCAGGATCAGTATCAGAGCGACCAGCCAGTTGTCCAGCATCGGAATGGAGAATGTGAAGTGGATAAATATCAGCATAATGGAACCGATAATCATGATAGTGGCTCCTTTTCCCTTACGGTCGTACAAGTTTCCGAAGAACGGAGTTAAGAGAATATTGCCGAATGGCAGCAAAGCCGGAATGACACCGGACCATTCGGGATCGATATCGAATTTGTTAATCATCAGGTTCGGGGCATATTTCAAGAAGGGGAAGACGGCTGAATAGAACAGTACGCAAAGGAGTGCCATATACCAGAAGCCTTTTAATGTAATAATATCCAAGATATCACCGAAACGGAACGGCTCTTCTGCTTCTTCTTCTCCGGTAGCACCGGCTGCATCTTCTGCATCACGTTTCTTGTCCATGATTACGAATACAATGAAGGATAACAGGCCGATACAAAGCAGAATCAGGCCGATGAAGATCGGCATGCTGATGGAATTGCCGAATGCGCGGCTCAACAAAGGCGTAACACCAATAGCTAACCCCGTACCGATACGGGCACAAGCCATTTCCAACCCCATTGCCAGGGCCATTTCCTTGCCTTTGAACCATTTTACAATGATCTTGGAAACGGTGATACCGGCGATCTCAACGCCTACGCCGAACAAAGCATATCCTAATGACGCAATTACCAATGGATATCCATACTCCGAACCGAAAACGGTAACGGTTGCACCGTCAAAGTTGTGTGATATACCGAACCATTTGATGAAAACGCCGATAAGCATGATGCTGGTCGCCATCAAACCAGTGAAGCGTACGCCCATCTTGTCTAGGATCATACCTCCGAAGATCAGCATCAGGAAAAATACATTGAACCAACCGTAAGCACTGGTGAATTTACCGTATTCATTGGCTGTCCATCCCAGTCCGCCGCCTTCGACGGGGGTTTGTAGTAAGTCCTGTAGCGGAGCCATCATGTCCGTGATGAAGTATCCGCAGAGCATTGTGAATGCGACGAGCGCCAGTACGGACCATCTTGCCGTCTTCGATTCGCTCAGTTTTCTCTGAATTTGTTCTGTCATGATATTTGTTTTTGAATTATGTTATTTGTCTCTTTTCAAGAACAAGGGTAGGGCGTCCGCCACGACGAAAGTGCTTCCGCCGATAAAGATGATGTCGTCTTGTCCGGCTCGCGCCAATGCTTTTTCCACGGCTTCCTGCACGGAATTGCAGATTGTGCCCGATAAACCGTGGAAGATTGCTTTTGTTGCAAAATCTTCCGCAGGCATTGCCCGTTGCACGGATGCTTGCGTGAAGAAGTAAAAGGCTTTTTCCGGCATCAGGTCCAACACGCCGTCGATATCTTTGTCGTTGACCATGCCGACGATCATAAAGAGGTGCTTATGCCGCTTCAGTTCTTCTTCCAGTTGGATGTTCAGATATTGCCATCCTCCGACGTTGTGTCCAGTGTCGCATACGACTTTCGGATTCTCCTGTAAAACCTGCCAACGCCCCATCAGCCCTGTCAATTCGACCACATGTTCGAAACCTTCCCGTACCGCTTCGGTCGGAATGTTTACACCTACTGTATTCAGCAAATTAATGGCCCCCAATACGGTTGTGGCATTCCTGAACTGCACGACGCCACCCAGTTCACCGAATAGCTGTCCGTATTCTGCAGAATCCAGATACCATTCGCCTGTATCCATCAGATATGACTCTTTCAGCAGCCCTTCGTCCTGAGCGAAATAAACCAATGTGCCGGCTTTGACTGCTGCGTCTGCAAAAACTTGTGCCACACTGTGCCGGTCTATTTCTCCGACCAACGCCGGGACATCCTTTTTGATGATTCCGGCTTTCTCAAAGGCAATCTTTTCGACCGTATCTCCTAAGAACTGGGTATGATCCAGGCTGATGTTCGTAATGATACTTAGGATGGGAGTGATGATATTGGTACTGTCCAGACGGCCGCCCATGCCCACTTCGATTACGGCATAATCCACCTTCTCGGCACGGAAATAGTCGAATGCCATACTGGAAGTCAGTTCGAAGAAGGAAGGATCGAGAGTCTCAAAGAAAGAACGATGGCGTTCTACGAAGTCGATGACATATTCTTCCGGTATCTTTTGTCCGTTTACCCGTATCCGTTCGCGGAAGTCGACCAGGTGCGGAGAGGTGTAAAGCCCGACCTTATATCCCGATTGGCGCAGGATCGCGGCCAAGAGATGGCTGACGGAGCCTTTCCCGTTCGTACCGGCTACGTGTATTGTTTTGTATGCTTTATGCGGATTGCCTAAGTGATCGTCCAGTGCAATGCTGGTTCCTAATCCGGGTTTGTAGGCTGAAGGTCCGGCATTCTGAAAAACGGGAATACTGGTATATAGATAGTGTAGCGTCTCTTCGTATGTCATGCTGTTGTTATTTATTTTCGCAAAGTTAGGTACAAATCTTTTAGGAAAAAAGGAATTACTTAAAATGATAGATGGAATAAACAAGAAAAGGATATCCGGTTCCGGGTATCCTTTTTGATTTAACTTTTATAATTCTGTGAATTTAATTTCTTGGAAGTGCTTCTTTTACAACCATCTGACGGCCTTCGTAAGTGGCTCCGTTCAAATCTCTGATTGCGTTTTGTGCTTCGGAATCTTCCGGCATTTC
>OGDU01002085.1_pt1 | contig 13690 bp, 7 predicted proteins | sample 1570371 | NCBI WGS metagenome assembly OGDU01 (sample SAMEA2581977, study PRJEB24529) | metagenome | biome: Human gut stool | place: China | collected 2011
AAGCCAATATACACAATGAGTATGCCGGCGTAGCTAAGGATGATGTGAACTACTATAAGTTTAAAAACATAATGCGTATGTGGCTTGTAGATGTAGACGAATACTATGCAAAGGGTACAAGCGGCGCTATGGTTTACATCAAAAGAGGGAGCGGCCCGAACGGAAGGGTTATTCCGGTTGACGTTAATGACTACATTCTGACAGGCACCCTGAGAGTATGGATTAAGGTTACCAAGAAAATGACCTTTAATATCTCACTCAGAAACGGCCAGGCGAATGATGATATCGGTGTATCAATTCCCGTAACTATTGAGCCGACTGCCGAAAATAACGGGTTTAAGGAAATTCAAATTCCGCTTAAGGATTACTATGATAAGGCGGTAAAGGAAAATATTAAATACCGTTTTGATAAATTGGACGGATTCCATATTTCACCCGTTATTAAGGATAGGGAGCATTTCCTTGACGAGGGCGACGAAATAATTTACAGCACATTTGAATTATGGGCAAAGGAAGCGCCCGAACCGGTTCCGGCAGAGACCAAAAGAACATATACCTGCAGCAACGGCAACGGGGTAATACTGATTGACGAAAATGAAATAATGCCTGAGACAACCGTGGTAAACACATTCCGAAATACGGTTGAGCTGAACAAAATGAAACACATTCTTTCCGAATGGTCAAAGGAAGCAACGCTTGTAGATACATATTGTATTCAGGCAATTTCAGATAACAAAACAGACGCAAGACTTACTCAGCCCTATGACAAGGTTAAGTTCAGTGTTCCGCTTACTTATCTTTGCGGTAAGGATAAAATCACCACGAAAAACATAAGCGCTTTGAATGCGGTATTTTATTCCGAGGGCGTTTGTTCAAATGCCAAGCTCACGGTAGAGGAGGATAACCTCATAATTGAAACCTCGCTTTCGGGGGATCTGATTTTCTTCAGCGGCAAGCCCGGCAAGGACGGCAGGCTTTTTGATTTGCCTAAGAGCGATAACGATGATTCTGCCGCGGTGGATTCGACTGATGACAGCAAAACGGACGATAACACCGGCTATGATGATGAGGATGACACCGAAGACGAGCAGAACGGCACCAAAAGATACAAGAAGGTCATAAGACGGAAAAAGAACACCCAAAAAGGAAGTAACAAAATAATTTGGCTTTCGGTTTGCATTGTGGGGGCTGTTGCCGTACTTGTTTTAGGCTTCTTCGGTTATAAGAAGTTTATTGCGACCTCTCTGAGCCTTTTCCTGATTCTCGGCTTAACCTTTGTTGCGCCAATCACCGGTCTGGCGGCTGATGAAGACGTAAGACGTGCAGAAATTCGACTTTTGTATGACCATCCCGGAGTTCCCGGATATGATGCGGAATACGAAACAATTGTTTATTACGGCGTGGGCGACGATTTAACCCGCCTGTCACCGAATGAATATACTCTGCACTGCGATTTAGCGGATATAAAAATTGACGGAATCAAATTTATTGTTCCTGCCTCATTTAAGGATAATACCGATATAGACGGATTTAAAATATATGCTACCGTTAATTCCGATAAAGAGGTTGAAGCATCATATCCGTTAATGGTTAAAAACTGGAAGCTTGAGGTTCAGGATGATTTTGACGGAACAAGCCTTAATACCGAGCTTTGGTCGAACTACCCGCGCACAAACGGACAAATACCGCAGGATAACGGGAAATACTGCCAGGCATATGTTTCGGAGGACTGTGTGACCGTTAAGGACGGCAAGCTGGAAATGCGTATTTTGGACGGCAAGGACGGCACGGCGTACTCAAAGAACGAGCCGATTGAGGCAGAATTCCTTATGCCGAGAATAACCTCAAAGGGCAAAGTTGAAAGCACATACGGCTGCTATGTTTCGAGTATACAAATGCCGCATAACACTTCGGCAGGTTCTAACAGCGGCTTCTGGCTGCTGCCCACAACCGGAAACTGGGGCAATACGTTCCTGTTTGACAGCCCGACTACCTTAGACGGCTTTTCATGCGGAGAGCTTGACATTATTGAATATTCGCCGGCTTGGGGCGGCGGTAAATTCCAATCGGCACTGCATTGGTGGGATTCCGCAACCCTTTTAAAGGGCAGCGGAATGGAAATGGGAACCAATTATCCTAAGTTTACAAGGGGCGAGTATGTTGAGATGGCGTGCACCTGGACGGAAAACTCATATTGTATTTACTACGACGGTATATTACAGCGAAAGGTTAAAAATCTTGTGGCAAGCGGCGAGAAGGCGTATGTACTTTTCACCATGCAAACCGCGGGATATAACGGTAACGCAAGCTGGACCGGAATGTTCACAAAAGAGGATCTTCCGGAAATGGTATGCCGTGTAGATTATTTCAAGCTATTCAGCTAAAAAATTAAGAACGGAGAGAAAAAGATGCAATTTAAAAGAATTCTGTCATTAACTATGGTTTTTGTATTATCGCTTGCTGCTTTTTCGGGCTGTAAGAAAAGTGACGGAGATGAATACAGCGAATTTGTTTCCTATGTTGAGGTAGGCGGCGGGGACTCCGCCAATAATCAAAAAGGCGATAAGGATAACGATAAGGCTGACGGCTCGAATACCGGCACCTCAGGCAGCGGTAAAACAAACAGCGGCAGCGGCAAAACATCTAACGGTGCAACCACCAATAAAAACGGCAAGGTCGATTTAGGCGGCAGAACGATTATATACCATACGTTTTGGTCAGAGCCTAAAAAGGGCGGCAGCGACCGTGAAAATACATATTGGAAGAAGAAAACAGAGCTTGAGAAGAAATATAATTTCAAATTCAAGCATGTTTCAAGCAACGACGATAATCTTTATGACAAGGTTATTACGAGTATTGTTGCCGGCAAGCCCTCCTGCGATATTATGTCCTCAAAGCAAATTGCGGTTCCCGCAATGAAGCAGGGCTTATTTTACGATCTTTCAAAGCTTGAGGAAATCAATTTGAATGATTCAAAATGGAGAAAATGCGTAACCGAAATGGGAACTCTTAACGGCAAAAAGTATCTTATGGAAGCCGGAAAGATGATTACATCGAATATGATTCTTTATAATAAGGACCTTTTCAAAGCTAAAAAAATGGACGGCGAGGATCTTTACACGCTCCAAAAGCAGGGAAAGCTTACGCTTAATAAGCTCATTTCGATTATGAAAAATATGTATGACGGAAAGAAAGCCTCCACCGTTGTTGATATTTTCCCGTTCAATCTTCACATTCAGTTTGCTTACGCTTACGGAAGTCAGATTGTAAGCAGAACACCCGGAACAACGAAATTCCAAAGCACAATCGGGTCAAATGAAGTGACAAATGCCTTCAAAGCCGCACAGGATTTGTTAAATTCCGGCGTTGTTGTAAATAATGCCGGCAGCTCATGGACATGGGCGCGTGATGAATTCTTAAAGGGTAATTATCCGATACTTATCGGCTCGGGCGATCTTGAAAATATTGCAAGCAACTGCTCCTTTGATTTGGGCGCCTGTGTAATTCCTGACCTAAACGGAAAACCGGTATGCGAGATTTCGGATGTTCAGTGGGCGGCAATTCCTTATAACGTTAAAAATCCGCATGATGTTGCGTTTGTTTGGAATGAAATGGCGGATTATATATTCGATGTGAATTATAAGCTCCGTTACCAGGATATTGTTTCAAGCGATGTTATGCATCTGCTCGATGATATTTCAAAGAGACAGGTAGCCGGTGAGCTGAAGGTGGATTATTACAATGTAATCAACATTTGGTCTGACGGTGTAGGCGGAGTATTCAACGAGATGATAGCCGGCACTACAACACCTGCTTCTGCAATTCAAACAGTAAATAATATGATTAAAACAAAGCTTAAAACCTATGAATAATTAAAGAAAAAGCTTTGCAAGCCTTTTATGAGAGTGTCGGCAATAATGCCGGCACTCTTATAAGGAAACCGGAATACAGAGCCGTTACTACACTTGAGGGGAGTTAATTTCAGATGCTCGGCAAAGAAAAATCAACACTGACACAACGCCGTAATAATAAGGGGTATTTGTTTGTATTGCCTTTTATTATCGGATTTTTCGCACTGTTTCTGTACCCGCTTTTGCAATCGGTGCTGTATAGCTTCGGTCAGCTTTCCCCCTCGGATAATTTTAAGCTTGTGCTTGAAGGAATTGATAATTATAAGGTGGCATTAAGGGAGGATGTTTCCTACTACCGTTTATTGATAAAGGCAATAACGGATATGCTGTATCAAATGCCCGTAATTCTGATTTTCAGTTTTATTATTGCCAATCTTTTAAAGGATAAATTCCCGGGCAGGGGCGCTGTAAGACTGATTTTGTTTTTACCCGTTGTACTTTCCTCGGGCGTAATTGTCACACTCGGAAGAAACGACTCAATGCAGGAAATGATGAGCGGAGCACTCTCAAGCGAATCAACATCGCTGTTAAGTGTAGATTCACTTCGCGCGTTTCTTGTCAACATAAATATTTCGTCAAAGCTTGCATCTTACATAACAGACGCGGTTACCAATATTCTTTCAATAATAAATCATTCCGGAATACAGATACTTATATTTTTATCGGCGTTGCAGTCAATTCCCGAAGCGCTGTATGAAGCGTCATCAATTGACGGCGCCTCCGGTTGGGAAAACTTTTGGAAAATAACCTTTCCAATGGTTATTCCGCAAATGATTGTATGCCTGGTTTACACAATTATTGATTTATTTGTAAGCACCAACAACAGCGTGATTACATATATTTACTCTGTTGCCTTTAATAAAATACAATTCGGGTTATCCTCGGCAATGTCCTGCATTTACACAGTGATTGTAGCGGCAGTGCTGGGAGCATTTACACTTATATTCACAAGAATATTTAAGCATTACCGTTAAGGGAGGAAAAAACGTGAAAATTAACAAATCCCGTATTAAGAAAAAAGCAAGTGCGGGAATAATTATATTCGTTAAGATACTGATACTTACCGGTATATGCTTTGTTGTTCTGTACCCTCAATTTGAAAAGCTTGCCATTTCTTTTATGTCGGTTGATGACCTTTACGATTCAAGCGTTCAATACATTCCCTCGCAATTTTCTCTTAACAATTATAAAAGAGCAATTGAATACACGGATTATTGGAACACCCTTATAAGAACCGTGCTGTTTGTACTTCTCAACTCGCTTTTACAGGTTTGTTCGGCCATGCTAATAGGCTACGGCTTTGCACGGTTTGATTTTAAGGGTAAAAATATATTATTCGGCTGCGTTATAGCAACGCTTATTGTTCCGGTACAAAGCTTTGTTGTTCCGCTTTACAAGCACTTTTTAGGGCTTAAGCTGTTAAATACCGCTTTCCCGATACTTTTATTATCGTCAGGCGGCATTGGGCTTAAAAGCGGATTATACATATTTTTATTCCGTCAAAGATTTGCGGGAATTCCGAAGGAGCTTGAGGAATCGGGAAAAATAGACGGTGCGGGAGATTTCAGAATTTTCAGAAGTATAATGGTCCCGAGCGCCTTAACCATATTTGTAACATGCCTGCTGTTCTCATTTGTGTGGCAGTGGACCGATAACTATTACATTTCGGTTTTTATGCCCACAAACAAATATCTTGCCAATATGGTAAGCCTGTTGGCAACAATAAGCTCAGACGATTATTCGCTTTCTCTCCTTACAAATGCCGGAGTTATTCTTTTGATATTGCCGATATTATTTATATTTTTAATCGCTCAACGTTTCTTTGTTCAAGGGGTTGAAACTGCCGGAATAGTAGGATAGTATTTACAAAAATTTTTTAGCCATTATTGCGTTTTTTATTGGCTTAAAGCGATGGCAGAACGGAGATTTGTATGAAACGCATTTTTTCAATTTTCCTTTCGGGAATTATTATGGCAGGATCTGTTTTATGCGTCAGCGCTCAAAACGATGTTGATAAAAAGTACTACAGCTACCGTGAATCAATCGGCAGCGAACAGGCGACCGACACGGTAGAATTGATGCCGACCTCAAATAACGGAAAGTCTTACGAATTTGATATTGATGTACGGTCGGGGAATTACAATATTTTTCTCAATTACACCGTTAAAGCGGTGCGAACCGATACAATTAAATACATACTTAAGATTAACGGCGAGTGCCCTTTCGCTGAGTGCAAAAATCTGAGCGCGCCGATCAGCTATGTTGAGGAAAGCCGGACCTTCCCGAAGGATACAAGCGGAAACGAAATATCGGGCAATTTAATCGTTTCGGATAATGCCGTTTCGGCGCCTGTTTGCGATTCCGAGGGAATTTTTAAGGAAAATTACTCTTTCTTCCTTGGGGACACCTCGCGCAAGCTGACGGTTGAGGTGACCGACGGCGATATAATACTGTCATCCGTTACACTAAAGCCTGCGCGGGAGATACCCGAATATGCAGAGTATAATAAACAGAATAAAGGAATAAAAGAGGGCGGCGTAATAAAGCTCAATGCGGAGCATCCCGATAACCGCACTTCAAAATCAATTTTCACCTTTTGCGATGCCTCCGGCGCGTCGGTGCAGCCGGTTGCGGAGGATAAAATTGTTATGAACGCCCTGGGCGGCTCGCAGTGGAGCCGTGTAGGTGAAAGTGCCGAATGGAAAATTGATGTTCCAAAATCCGGACTATATGAGCTCAGAATAAAGTATATGCAGGGCTATACTAACGGCAGAGGAGTTTCAAGAAGCTTTTATATAGACGGTGAGGTGCCGTTTAAGGAAGCGTTAAATATATATTTTCCTTATAGCAGCAAATGGAAAGAAATGACATTTTCAAATGAAAAGGGTGCATATTCCTTTTATTTGGAAAAAGGCGAGCATACGGTTGCCTTAGCGGTATCGCTGGGCGATATGGCGGAAATAATCAATGACAGTAAAACCGTGCTTTCCGAGCTGAATACGGTTTACAGGCGGATTATCACGCTGACCGGCGTTACACCGGACAGCTACCGTGATTACCAGTTAGAGGATAAAATTCCCGATGTAATAGAGACAATCGGTGAAAAAGCGCAGCGGCTGGACGCGATTGTTGAAAGGCTTAACAAAAGTCAGAAGGGCGGCACCGAAAGCGGCGTTTTAAGGCGCCTTTCCCGTCAGCTGAAAAAATTTAACGATGACCCGGATAAGATTGCGCCTCAGCTTACCCAATTTCAAAGTAATATCAGTGCTTTCGGCACATGGATCAACGACCGCTTTACGCAGCCTCTTGCAATTGACGAAATAGCGCTTTGCGGAAAAAGCAGTAAATCACCGTTCAAATTCGTCGGTTTTTTCGGGTCGATTTACCATGGCTTTAAGCAATTTATATACTCGTTTTCATCAGACTATGACACATCGCAGGGTGAAAAGGAGCTTATAGAGGTGTGGGCTCCGACCGGCAGAGACCAAATGCAGATAATTAAGAACCTCACCAATCAGCTTTTTGAGCCTGAGACGGGTATTTCCGTAAATTTAAAGCTTATTGCCGAAGCTGCTTTGTTACCCGCAATAGTTGCGGGCGAGGGACCGGACGTTGCGCTTATGTGCCCGCAAACCACACCGATAAATTTCGCAATGCGAAATTCGGTTGAGGACCTAACCAAATTTGACGGATTTGACGCTTTAAGCGCCGAAATGATTGATAATTCGCTCATTCCGTTCACATATGGCGGCGGGGTATATGCCATTCCCGAAACCCTTTCGTTCCCGATTTTGTTTTACAGAACCGATATTTTAGCCGAGCTTGGCATAGAGGTTCCGAAAACATGGGACGATGTGACCGAAATGATTGTTGATTTGAGCCATAATAATATGCAGTTCGGTTTTGCGGGGTCACTACAAAACTTTGCAACAATGCTCTATCAAAATAACGGCAAGGTTTACAGCGATGACGCAACGGCAAGTGCGTTTAACGAAAATGAGGCAATTACCGCCTTTGAAAAGTATACAAAGCTGTATCAATATTTTAAAATTCCCGTAACCTTTGAATTTGCAAACCGTTTCAGGAACGGTCAAATGCCGATAGCGGTAGCAGATTATATGCAATATAATACGCTCCGTATTTTTGCGTCTGAAATTGACGGATTATGGAGTATCGCACCGGTTCCGGGTACTATGCGGTCTGACGGTACAATCAACAGAACGGTTGTGGGTACGGCAACAGGGTGCATTATGATTAAAGGAACAAAAAATAAAGAGTCCGCTTGGAAATTTATGCAGTGGTGGACATCAGCCGATATTCAGGAGCAGTACGGAAAAAAGGTTGAGGAAAAGCTTGGGGCATCGGCAAGATACGCAGCCGCAAACGCGGTGGCATTGGAGCATTTACCGTGGTCCTATGAGTTCTATAATGAGCTTTCAAGCCAAATTAAAAATGTGACCTGTATTCCGGAGGTGCCCGGCGGCTACTTTACCTCAAGGCATTTCAGCAACGCCTTCAGAAAGGTAATTTATCAGAATGAAAACCCGCGGGAAACCTTGCTTGAGTATACAAAGGAAATAAATGCTGAAATAACAGACAAGCGCAACGAATTCGGACTTACGACAGGGGGCAAAGGGCATTGAGTAAAAATCGCAGCTTATTAAAAACCGTTAATAAAAAGAGAATAAATTATCTTTATTTACTCCCTTTTTCAATTGCTTTTTTTACATTTACGGTGCTGCCTGTACTATATTCGATTTTTTTGGGATTTTGTAATTATAACGTGCTTGAGCCGCCTCAATTTACATTATTCAACAATTACACGAAAATGTTTTTTGAAGACAGTATTTTTATGACCGCACTTATAAACACACTTGTAATGGCGGTAATAACCGGTCCTATAGGATATGTAATTTCATTTTTACTGGCTTGGCTTATAAATGAGCTTAACCCTAAGGTCAGGTCGCTGTATGTCCTTTTCTTTTATGCGCCTTCAATTTCGGGTAATCTTTTTATGATTTGGAAGATTATATTCAGCGATGACGCAAACGGATATTTAAACAGCCTGCTTTTATACCTGGGAGTAATTGATGAAAACATATACTGGCTGTCAGACACAAAATATATGATGACAGTGTGTGTTTTAGCAACGCTTTGGATGAGCATGGGAACCGGATTTTTATCCTTCGTTGCAGGCTTGCAGGGAATTGACAGAAGCTTGCTTGAGGCAGGCTCAATAGACGGTATACGAAACCGCTGGCAGGAGCTGTGGTATGTTGTTCTGCCTTCAATGCGGCCGCAACTGCTTTTCGGCGCGGTTATGAGCATAAGCTCGGCATTTTCAATAGGCAGCGTAACCGAAAGCCTTTGCGGAATGCCCAGCACCGACTATGCGGTACATACCCTGGTAAACCATATGACGGACTACGGCTACACACGCTTTGAAATGGGATATGCAAGCGCAATAGCCACCGTATTGTTTTTACTGATGATTTTTTGTAAGTCCTTATTCCAGAAGTTCTTACAAAAAATAGGTACTTAAAGGAGAAATGGGTTATGAGAAGATCAAATTCAAGTAAATATACCCATTCAGCCTTTGGTAACGCGGTTATAATGCTCTTTTTGACCGTGTTCGCCTTTGTAATGATGGTACCTATGATTTACACAATATGCACAGCCTTCAAGCCGAATGATGAGCTGTTCCGTTTTCCGCCGAGCATTTTTGTGCAGAACCCCACCGTAATGAATTTTTACAGCCTTTCCTCCCTGCTCAGGGAGTCCTGGGTTCCTTTTTCGCGCTATCTTTTCAATTCGGTGCTGATTTCGGGATTAGGCACATTGGGAAACGTTATTTTTTCATCGCTTGCGGCATACAGAATTGCAAAGTTTGAATTTCCGGGAAGAAAGCTGTATTTTTCAATTGTTACAATGTCGCTTATGTTTTCTTCGGCGGTAACCTCAATAGCAAATTTCCTTATTATGAGCAGATTAAATATGATTGATACATATTGGGCAATTATAGTTCCTGCCTGCGGCTCGTCACTGGGACTGTTCCTTATGAAGCAGTTTATGGAACAAATGGTTCCCGATGCGCTTATTGAGGCGGCACAGATTGACGGAGCCGGCGAATGGATGATTTTCAGCCGAATTGTTATGCCGGTTGTAAAGCCTGCGTGGTTTACGCTTATTATATTCTGCTTTAAGGATATTTGGAACAGCACCGGCTCAAACCTTATTTTTTACGAGAAAATCAAGCCGCTTCCGAGTGCGCTCGGAAACATTGTTGCCGGCGGCATATCGCGTGCCGGCTCTGCGGCGGCGGTTTCGCTTATTATGCTTATTCCGCCGGTAGCGGTTTTTATATTCTCGCAAAACAACGTTTTGGAAACTATGTCAACCTCCGGAATGAAGGATTAGAAAGGAGAAGGTAAAGTGCTAAAATCATTTTGTCGAAAAGCGGCAGTGCTTTTTGCCTTAGTATTTTTTTCACTGCCGGTATTTTCCGTAAGTGCCGAAAGTGATGCAAGCCGTTCCTCCTCTTACCTTTATGACAGCGAGGGCAATGTAATTTCAGCACCACAAAGCTATGTTTACAGTAATACCGTAACCGCTTCTGATATAGGAACAGCCGAGTTCGGCGAGCTGGTTGACATTGCAAATGACAAGGAAGGCAATATTTACTTTTTAGATAAGAAGAATTCGCAAATTACGGTTACAGATAAAGGCTTTAAGCTTATAAGAACAATTAAAGCGTTTACAAACGGCAATGAAGCGGATTCATTCAAAAATCCTTCCGGAATTGCAATAAGCGATAAGGGGAACATATATGTTGCCGATACCGATAACGGCAGAGTGGTTATTCTTGATAAAAACGGGAATTTTATAGGTTCAATTGGGGCGCCCGACAAGAAGGAGTCCCAATATGTCAACCAATACAAGCCCTCTAAGGTTGAGGTGGATAAATCGGACAGGGTTTATGTTATTGCCGAAAATCAAACCCAGGGTATTTTCTCTTTCGGCGCCTCGGGAAAATTTATGGGATATGTCGGGGCGACAAAGGTAAAGCCGAATTTAGCCGAGCTGTTTTTCCGCTCCTTTGCATCAAAGTCTCAAAAAAAGGCGTCGCTGCAATTTGTTCCTACTGAATACAGCAATATTGCAATAGATGATGAAAATTTCCTTTTCTGTGTAATTTCGGCAGTTGACAGCAAAACACTTTCAGAGGATATACAATCAAGGAACGGTACGGTTGACCCCGTAAGAAGACTTAATCAGGACGGTACCGACATTACAATTAAAAACGGCAGCTTTCCGCCGGTAGGGGAGCTTACCTTTGACCCTTATGTTTACGGCTCATATGCCGGCGCGTCTAACTTTGTTGATGTTGCAGCCTGCGGCGGTATGTATTCCGTTCTGGATTCAAAACGCGGGCGGGTATTTACTTACGACAGCCAGGGAAATTTGCTTTACATTTTCGGCGGCAGGGGAGATCAAAGGGGTCAGTTTAACCAGCCGTGCGCCTTGATTTATAACGGCGATGAAATTCTGGTTGCGGACAGAAGCCGCAACAGTGTGCAAGTTTTTGTGCCTACCGAATACGCAAAACTGATAAAAAGCGCAATTACCGAATACAATACGGGCGAATACGATAAGGAATATGAAAGCTGGAAGGAAATAGCGCTGAATTTCAGCGGTTCTGAGCTGGCTTATTCCGGTATGGGCAGATACCATTATAACAATGCGGAATACAGTAAGGCATTAGAATATTTTAAAATGGCAAACAACCGCAAATATTACTCTGTTGCGGTAAAAAAATATATTGCACAAATAGGGCGTAATGTGCAGCCCTTTGTAATCAGCGGGGTGATAGTGCTGTTTATTGCCTTTAAGCTTTACGGAGTTATAAAAAAGAGGCGTGCTAAAGCCCCTGCCGTGCGCAGGCGCACTAAGCTTACAAGGCTTTCGGAGGAATTGAAATATTCCTGGTATATAGCCATGCACCCGTTTGACGGATTTTGGGATTTGAAGCATGAAAAACGCGGCGGAGCGGGAGCGGCAACAATTTTGCTTGCGGCGGCGACCCTGGCAAACGGATTTTTCATTCGTTTTAAGGCATTTACCTTTAACACGTTTGACCCCGAGCAGGACAGTGCGATTTTAAAGGGAATTGAGGGCGTAACAATAATTGTTCTTTTATGGTGCGTTGCAAATTGGTCTATGACGACCCTGATGGACGGCAAGGGAACAATGAAGGATATATACTGTTATATGTGTTATTCCCTGCTTCCTGTAATAATTATGCTGCCGATTGCTACGGTTGTCAGCTATGTTCTGCCGATTGAGGGCGCAGCGCTTTTAAATATGATTTCCACCGTGGGAATTATCTGGATGGCGTTTCTGGTGTTCTGCGGAACAAGCGCAACCCATAATTACAGCTTCGGCAAAACCGTTGCGACAATTGCTCTGACCGTTGTGGGAATGTTGATTATACTTTTCTTATTTGTTTTAACAATAACCTTAATTCAGCAAATTATTCCTTTTATATCATTGATAAGCAAAGAAATATCAATGCGGACATAGAGGAGGATGGCTGTGAAAAAGAGAATTATTAAATACGGCATCCGCGTAATCGCAGTAATAATTTGTTTTGCTGTAATTGTAACGGTTGTAAAATCCGTTCAGAATAAAAGTCAGCAGTTCGGCACAAAGGATACGGTAAAATACACCGAAGGTCTTGAGGAGCTTTCCTTGTCGGACGGTGCTGTTTTGGAAAATGAAAATCTGGCATTATACGTTGATGAAAATTACTGTATAAGCCTGCTTGATAAAAAAACAGGCAAGGTATGGAACAGCTCCATTCCCGAAGAAATGCAGAAGAATTTCAACGTTTCAAGCGATGCCGCCGTATCGTCCTGCAATATTACTTATTTGGCTAAGGATAATACCGTGGTTGAGTACGATTCGTACAAACAGTCGGCATTAAGGGAACAAATTAAGATGTACGCCGCTGAAAGCAGCGTAAGAATTACATATATTTTCGGTGAACGGACATCGGATAATATTATACCGCAGGCTTTTACGGAAAAAAGATTTAAGGAAATGCTGGAAAGGTGCGACGACGACCAAAAGGATTTCCTCAAGCGAAGATATGAGCTTTTTAACGCGAAAACTATGAAAGCGGAGGATAACCCCGAAGAAAAGCTTAAAACCTTTACCAAGCTTAAAACTACTCCCCTTTACATCATTTCAGATGTAAGCGGTAAGGTTCTTATTGAAAAAACAAAAAAGCTTTTTGACGATATAGGCTATACAAAAGCGGACTATACAAAGGATAACGAGCTTACGGGATATGACGGCGACATAGACGAATGTACCTTTAAGGTCAGCTATGATTTAAAGCTGGACGGAAATGATTTAGTTGTAACATTGCCTGTTTCCGAAATATCCTTTTATGCCGAATTTCCGCTGCTCAGCATTACTCCGCTGAAATTCTTTACCGGCAGCGCCGAGAAAGAGGGCGAAATATTGATTCCCTCGGGCAGCGGTTCCGTTATACGTTTCGGGGCGGAAAACCGTGAGGGTTCGTTCAGTTCCCCATTTTTCGGAAAGGATAACAGCGAGAAATATGAAGAAATGCCTATGCAAATGCTGGGCGACGGTAACGACAGTATTTCAATGCCGGTTTATTTCTTTACGGAAAATAATGTTTGCCGCCCCTTCCGGTCCCATTACGGCGATTTCGGCTGTCGGCCATGCGTAGTTGATGTCGCCGCGGATGT
>OGDU01002087.1_pt1 | contig 13685 bp, 15 predicted proteins | sample 1570371 | NCBI WGS metagenome assembly OGDU01 (sample SAMEA2581977, study PRJEB24529) | metagenome | biome: Human gut stool | place: China | collected 2011
GGTTCTCCATCCTGCTCCATATCTAACAGCCAGTATTTTCCTGCCGCGCACCTGAGCTGATACTTGTTTTTCTGCATCTGCCATCCTCCGAAAAATCATCGTATAATTATAGCACATCTGACGCTCAAAAGGAACCGGTTATCCGAAAATGAGGACATACTCTTCTTCGGCTTTGCGCCTCCTGAAAAATATGTCCTCATCGTTAATGCATCTTATATTCCAGACGTATCCGGTCGGTAATCAATGCGATAAACTCCGAATTCGTCGGTTTTCCTTTTCCGTTGTGGATGGTATACCCGAACATCTCATCAATGGTATCCATCTTGCCTCTGCTCCACGCCACCTCGATCGCATGCCGGATTGCCCGCTCCACACGGCTGGAGGTTGTCTGGTACTTCTTCGCGATCGTGGGATAAAGAATTTTCGTGATCGAGTTGAGCATATCCATGTCATTGACCGACATGACAATCGCATCCCGCAGATACTGATACCCTTTGATATGCGCCGGAACTCCGATCTCGTGAATAATATCGGTGACATCCGCTTCCAGGTTGCGCTCCTTTGTCTCCTCCGCCTTCTCATAGGCATTGACCTTGCGCACTTCCGCACCGCGTCCCGCCGCAGGTCTTCTCACATTCTTGATGCGGCTTAACACGATATCATTGTCAAACGGCTTCATAATGTAATAATCTGCGCCGCGCGCAAACGCATCTTCCGTGATTTTCTCCTGACCGATCGCGCTGATCATAATAAACGCCGGATGTTTTTTTATGGAGGTGTCCTGACTCACGCGGTCTAAAACCCCCAATCCGTCAAGCTTCGGCATCACAATGTCGAGCAGCACGACATCCGGTTCTTTCGCCTTTATCACATGGTATGCTTCCTCGCCGTCGCGGGCGACTCCTACAACATTCAGTTCGTCATCACTTTCGATAATATCCCCTAATAATCGCAGCATTCTCTCATTATCATCTGCTATTGCAACATTCAGTTTTTCCATTTTAGCCCCTCCTGTGACAAAACTCTTTGCTTACTGATGATACTGATTCCAACGCAAGAAAATTTGTCGAAGCAAGTCGTCAACTGAAGTATATGCATCATTCGCGTATGATATAATATGCGTTTCTGCTGTTTCTCTTCACATAGTAAAGCGCCTTGTCCGCGTGCTCAATCAGACGCGCTCCGCTCTCTGTGCCCTCCGGCACAAAGCAGGCATACCCCTGGGAGATGGTAAGATTCGGCTGCACAACCGAGTGCTCGTTTGCGATTCCCCCCTCCGCAATCTTCTGCAGGATCGCCTCCGCGATCTCCTCGATCCGGTTCTCCATCCCTGCCGGAAACAACATCACGAACTCATCCCCGCCAAACCGGTAGACATGTCCGCAGTCCATCACTGCCTCCTTCAGAATATCCGCCACCACCTTCAGGCAGCGGTCTCCCTGAATATGCCCGTAGGTATCGTTCAGCTGCTTAAAGCAGTCAATGTCCAAAACGCCGACCGTGATCCGCTCACTGCCCGCATCCCTTATGATATGCACCGCCTCACGCTCAAGAGAATAACGGTTCCCCAGCCCGGTCAGTGCATCCGTCACAGACATAGTCTCCACGCGCTTGCGCTCCGCCTCTTTTTCCCGCAGCTGGATCTTGATGTCGATCGCTGTGGCGCGGTCCTTCGCATCGATCGCTTTCTGGCGCTTATACAGATCCGCATGTGCCACACACAGTTCCACATAGCGCTCTTCGTTCCCCACAGTCTGATAGTAGTCCATCCACAATTCCGTCAGAAACAGCTGGAAAAAGACGGTTTTCTGATCGATCGTATAGGTCTCGACCGCAGATATGGTCTGCTTCCAGTATTCATACTCTTTCATGTCGCGGAACAGCTGACACAGATCCTTCATATCGTTCAGATAATCCGACGCATTGCTGTCTTTTTCACCGCTCGCCAGAAGGTCCTCCATGTACTCATACACATAGTCCCCCTTTCCCATCTGCCAGAGCAGCCTACATTTGAAGATCAGTACCGTATAATAATACATCTCCTCCACTTCCTCGTCAAGCTGCCGCTCTGCCTGCTCTAAATATTTGTAGGAAAGCTCGTACAGGTTCAGTTCGTAGTAGGAGACCGCCAGATTCAGGTAGGTAATCAGAGCCCAGGAACGGTGGCGTTCCTCCTTGATGCAGGTCGGATTCTGCAGTTCCCGCGCCGACTTTAAGAAATAATCAATTGCCTTCTCATGCTCTCCCAGTTCCTGGTATCTGGAGCCGATATTGTTATAAAAGAGTGTCGTGATGTTATTTAGCTGGTAATTGATCGCACACTCAAGTCCTTCGACCAGATAATCCACCGCCATCGTCTCGTTCCCCGTGGCGCCGTAGATCACCCCGAGCATATTGAGCGCTGTGGCGTATTTTAACATGTCGTCGCACTTCTTGTAGAGATGAAGCGCATTCTGTACAAGCATCGCCGCTTCCTCCAGCTTGTGGTCAAAGAATCTGGCTCTGCCCTCTTCGTAGTATTCATCTGCCAGTTTTTGTATATGTTCCTGCTGTTCCATTCCATCTTCCGTCCTTAAAGCCAACAATACTGACTGTAGTATACCATAAGTACCAGACGTTGTAAAAGTTTTTGTCGTACAATCACAACATTTTCTCAATAAAGATTCCGTACCCCATCGACGCATCCGACACAAACACATGCGTCACCGCCCCGATCATCTTTCCGTTCTGGATAATCGGACTGCCGCTCATCCCCTGTACGATTCCTCCGGTCAGGTCTAAAAGCCGCTCATCCGTGACTTTAAAAAGGATTCCCTTGTTTTCCTCATCCCCGCTGTAGTCAAGACTCTCTATCTCAATCTCATACTCCGCGCGCTCCCCGGACACCTCCGAGATGATGTAGGCTTTTCCAAGCGCAATGTCCTGCTTATAAGCCACCTCGTAGACTTCCCCTTCCAGTTCTCCCGCCGTATCATTTAACATGCCGCGGATGCCAAGCGGCGAGTTCTCCGTAATGCTTCCCATGCAATGCGATTTCCCGTAGTCAATGATCCCCGCAAGTTCGCCCGGGACGCCGTTCTTCCCCTTCTGGATGCTGACGATTTTCGTCTCGTAAATATATCCTTCCGACAGGCTCATCTGCACGCCGGTGTCGCCGTCGCTCACCGCATGTCCGAGTGCGCCAAAGCTTCCGTCCTGCCTGTAGTAGGTCAGTGTTCCGACCCCGGCAAGATCATCCCGCACCCAGATTCCAAGGCGGTATTTTCCCGTCTCGCCTTTGACCGGATTCATGGATACTTCCACATACTCCCCCTTCCGCATCACTCCGATGATCTCACGTCCGCTGCCGTAGCTGTCAATCTTGTCAATCAGCTCCTCTTTCCCGCACACCGTCTCCCCGTTCACGCTCACAATATAATCCCCGCTCTGCACCAGATTCTGCGCCGGGCTGCACTCATTGCCCCACGCATCCGCAATTTTTGCAGTACCGAGCCCCAGGATTCCGTCCGTCTTCACATAGATACCGATCGCCTCGCCGCCCGCAGTCACCTCCTGTCTGTCGACCATCATCACCTTCACGTCTTTTACCGGGAAAATGCCGAACAGCTTGCAGGTAACGGTATAAAAAGGGGCCTCCGCCACGGCATCCTCCTGCCCGTTTAAGCGGTAGAACACTTCCTCGCTGTCGTCCTTTAACGTCACGCTCACCGGAACGCCAAACCGGTAATCCGCCTTTTCCCCGAACGGAACGTAGATCTCATCCGGCAGTGCCCGCTCAAACGTCTTTACGGCAAACAGCGTCAAAAACAAAAAAACAACCCACGTGATCTGCTGTATCAAAAAATAAAATTTATGTCTCATATCTGCCCCCATACCATTTTCTGTAACCCAAAGGCCGCCACACAACAAAAAAAGAAGATACCATGGTATCTCATACCTGTGTTATCTTCTTTTATTATGTGAATATTTTTACTTTTCAAACCCCGATTTTTTGCTTTTTGCAAGCGCGCGCATCTCTCGCGCACTCTCTTTTACCGTCTCCGTAATCTCCACGCCTCCAAGCATGCGGGAAAGTTCCTGTATGCTCTCCTCCTCCGACAGTCTGCGGATCGTGGAGACCGTCGTCTGATTCTGCACGGATTTCCGAATCAGATAATGGGAATCCGCCATTGCCGCAATCTGCGGAAGATGCGTGATACAGATAATCTGGTGCGACCGTCCCAGTACATTCATCTTCTCGGAAACCATCTGCGCTGTCCGTCCGCTGATTCCGCTGTCGATCTCATCGAAAATCAGCGTCTCCACCGCATCCTCATCCGCTAACACCGTCTTGATGGCGAGCATGATACGCGAAAGTTCTCCTCCCGACGCTACTTTTCCGAGCGGTTTTAACGGCTCGCCCGGGTTCGTGGAAATCAAAAATTCCGCATCGTCGAATCCGTTCGCCGTATACTCTGCCATGCGCTCAAAATTCATCATAAAACGCACATCAAGGAAATTCAGATCCAGTAGCGCCTGCGTGACCGCCGCGGTAAGCCGCTCTGCCGCCTCCTTACGCATTGCGGACACCTCGCTGCTCTGCTTCTCTAAGACTTTTTGGGTCCGCGCAATCTCTTCCTTAAGACCGGCGAGATACGTGTCATAGTCCTTAAGCTGCATCAGGCGTTCCTGCTTCTCTTCTAATGCCAGAAGCACGTCCGGGATCGTGCTGCCGTATTTGGATTTCAGATGATTCACCTCATCGAGACGCTTCTCCACCTGGTAGAACGTCTCCTCATCGTACTCCATATTCTCGACATAATCGGCAAGTTCCCGGTTGAAATCGCTTAACAGCCCGTCGATCTCAAGCAGCTCACGCTCGAGTTCGGCAAGCTTCTCATCGTATCCGGAGACTGACGAGAGTTCGCGCACCGCCCTTCCGGTCAGTTCCGACGCACAGTCCGATTCGCCGCCGGTATTGCTGTATGCACCGTTTACGGCATTCACAATCTTCTGTCCGTTGGAAAACCGGCGGTACTCATTCTCCAGTTCCTCGTCCTCGCCTTCCCGAAGTCCTGCCTCCTCGATCTCACGGATCTCGTACTCCAGGAACGAAATCTCCCGCTCGCGCTCTGCGCCGTCTATGCCGGCATTTTTCTCTTCCTCCACCAGCTTTTTGTAGCTACGGTAAGTCTCTGCGAGCGCCTTCTTTTTCTCTGTCAGCGTCTCTCCCACATAGGCATCCAGAATCTCCAAATGTCTGCGCTTTGAGAGAAGCGACTGATGCTCATGCTGACCGTGAATGTCAATTAAAATCGCCGCGATCTCGCGCACCGCGGATGCCGGCATACTCTGACCGTTGACGCGCGCCGTTCCCCTTCCGCCTACGATTCTGCGGCTTAGGATCACCTGGTCATCTTCCGGATAGACCTCGAGCGCCTCCAGCTTTTGCCGTTCCTGCCCGTTCTCCACCGTAAATACCAGTTCTACCAGCGCCGGAGCAAACTCCCCGGTCTGCGGATCTTCTCTCAACATTTCCTTTTGCACTTTTTCACCCAGCGCCAGATTGATCGAACCGATGATGATGGACTTACCCGCACCGGTCTCTCCCGAGAGGATATTGAGTCCCCGGGTAAAATCCACCTCCGCCTCGTCAATCAGCGCCAGATTTTTCACATGCAGACTTTGTAACATAGAATCTCCTTCTACTCTCCCCAAAAGAATCCCGTCTAGTCTTCCACAAGCTTTTTCAAGCGATTCATCACCGCAACGGTATCATCCACACTGCGGATCGCGCACATGATGGTGTCATCCCCCGCAATGCAGCCAACGATCTCGTGCATATGCATGGCATCTAACGCAGCCGCCACCGCCATCGCCATACCCGAGACAGTCTTAATGACCAGAATATTCTGCGCCATATCCATGGATACAAATCCGTCGTGGAACACGCGCACATATTTCTGCGACAGATTTTCGTCCGTCTCCTGCAGCGCAACGTATTTCTGCCTGCCGTTGCTCATTGCAACCTTGGTGAGCTTTAGTTCCCGGATGTCCCTGGAAACCGTCGCCTGTGTTACCTGATAGCCCTCACGCTCCAGATAATCCGACAGTTCTTCCTGTGTTTCAATGTCATTTCTCTTGATCAGTTCCAGCATTTTCGCCTGTCGTTTGGTTTTCATTCTGCCCTCCGTTTCCCGCTTATGTGTATACCTGCATCTTTTTGCTTAGGATCTCGAGAAAGCTCTTGTTGCTCAGCTTTAAGATCCTTGTCGTGTCCGAAGCCTTCCGGATACTGAACTTATCTCCCACCACAAGTCTTGCGGCGGTATCCCCGTCAAAGCTGACCTCCAGCGTCTCATCCTTCTGTGAGCGCCTTCTGCCGATCTCAACAACCACTTCGTCCTCCGCACCGATCACAATACTGCGTGAATTGAGATTATGCGCATTGATCGGCGTAATTAAAATCATCTGTGCCTTCGGATCCACGATCGGTCCGCCTGCCGACATATTGTAGCCGGTAGAACCGGTCGGCGTCGACACAATGATTCCGTCCGCCCGAAACGTATGCAGATACTCCCCGTTCACATAGACGATCAGGCTGACTACCGACAACTCCCCCGTGCGGTGAATCACGATATCATTCAGGGCAACCCCGTATTCTTCCCGCACTCCGCCAAGGATGCCTGCGCCGGTGAGCATCATGCGCTCCTCCACCATACAGTCATCCGCCATCAGACGGTCAACCGCGTCAAACACGTTGCTCTCCTCGAGTTCACACAGATAACCGACCGTACCAAGGTTCACGCCGATCAACGGAATCCTGCTGTCCACCAGCCTGGATGCTGCTCGGATCAGCGTTCCGTCGCCGCCTAACACCATGACGCAGTCCGTCGCTGGATCCATCTTATCCAAAGCAGGCGCCGCCTCGCTTTTGCTCTCCCCGTCACTGTAAAAGCAGTCACATTCTCCGCCCTTTTTGCGGATATACGCCGCAAGTTCTCCGGTGAGTCTGCCGTTCTCGTCCTTATATGTATTTGTGATGATCAAAAAATGTCTCATAAGCTTCCCCACATCCGGCAGACGCCCGGTCATTCACAGACGTCCGGTTACTTGTCTAACTCGCCGTGCGCTGCATCCACGACCGCCTTAATGTCGACTGCCGCATCCACGCCGCCCGTCTCATCCTTCCGGATGCACACCAGATACTCGATGTTTCCTTCCGGTCCCTTGATGGGCGAATATTCCAGATTCTTTACAAAAAATCCGTTCTGTGACGCGAATTCAATGATCCGCTCTATCACTTCCTCATGAACAGCCTTGTCACGCACAACACCCTTTTTCCCGACTTTTTCCCGTCCGGCTTCAAACTGGGGCTTGATGAGACAGACCATCTCGCCGCCGTCTCTTAAGAGCTCCCGTGCCGGGATTAAAACCTTGGTAAGGGAAATAAACGACACATCCACCGACGCAAAATCCATCATCGATATCCGCCGGGGTCACATAGCGGATATTGGTCTTCTCCATGCAGACCACGCGCGGATCCTGGCGCAGCTTCCATGCGAACTGACCATAGCCGACGTCCACGGAATACACCTTGACGGCTCCGTTTTGCAGCATGCAGTCGGTAAATCCACCGGTGGAAGCTCCAATATCCATGCAGACCTTACCCTCCAGCGTGATTCCGAAATGCGTCATGGCTTTTTCAAGCTTTAATCCGCCGCGGCTCACGTATTTGAGCGTATTCCCCTTTACGGTGATCTCGGCCTCCGTGTCAAATGTAGCCCCCGCCTTATCTTCCCGCTGGTTCTCCACAAAGACATTGCCTTCCATAATCATGGTCTTTGCCTTCTCCCTCGACGGAGCCAGTCCTCTGTTTACAAGCAAAACATCTAATCGTTCTTTCAAAAGTCATTCCTTTCCGCACCGCTTTCCTGTGCGTGCAGTTCTTCATATGCCTCTATGGTGCGCTCCGTGATCGTCTCCGCATCGATTCCGACTTCCCTGCGCAGAATCTCCACATTGCCATGTTCCACGTACTCATCCGGAATCGCGATGGCAAGCACTCTCACAGAGAGATTGTGCTCCTCGTAAAAACGCATGACCTGTTCGCCCATGCCGCCGCTGATCACATTCTCCTCCATCGTAACGATAAGGTCGTGATGCCTTGCTGCGGACAGGAGCGCATCCTCATCCAGCGGCTTTGCAAACCGCGCATTGATTAAGCTGCTCTCATAGCCGAGCGCCTTCAGCCGCTCATGCACCGCCTCCGCCGTCTTCACCATCGCACCGAGTGCAAACAGCGCAATCTGACCCGACCGGTAGATCCACTCACTCTTGCCGCAGGCGATCGGCGCCCGGTACTCTCTTAATCCGTCATACGCCTCTCCTCTCGGATATCTTATCGCAATCGGCGAGGAAAAATCAACTGCATATTTAATCATATCCGACAGTTCCCATTTATTCTTCGGCGCCATAATGGTCATATTCGGTATCGTTGAGAGATAGGAGATGTCAAAAATTCCCTGGTGGGTCTCCCCGTCGCTGCCCACAAGTCCTGCACGGTCGATCGCAAATACCACCGGCAGGTTCTGAATACAGACGTCGTGGAGGATCTGGTCGTAGGCGCGCTGTAAAAAAGATGAATACACGGCAAAGATCGGCTTTAAGCCTCCCGCCGCGAGCCCAGCCGCAAATGTCACCGCATGCTGCTCCGCAATGCCCACATCAAAAAAACGCTCCGGAAACATATTGTGGAAACGTTTTAATCCCGTTCCGTCGGTCATCGCCGCCGTGATTGCCACCACGCGCTCATCACGGTCGCCAAGCTTGCGCATCACCGTGGAAAAAACATCGGTATAGTTTGCTTTTACCCGCGGATGCTTCGGAAGTCCCGTCTCGATATCAAACGGCTCCGTCCCGTGGAACCGCGCCGGATGCCGCTCGGCAGGTGCATAGCCTGTTCCCTTGTGCGTAATGACATGCACCAGCACCGGTCCATCCACACGCGACGCTTCCTGCAGCAGCTTTAAAATACCCTTGATATCGCCTCCGTCCACCGGTCCGAGATAAATAATCCCCAGTTCCTCAAACAGCATCCCCGGAATGAACAGCTGCTTAATTCCGCTCTTCGTGCGCCGGATACGCTCCACCATCTTATCGCCGTAGACCGGAATCTTGTTGAGGGAATTCATGACCCCGAGCTTTAAATCCCGGTAGGCATCCGCCGTGCGGAACCCCGCCAGGTAGGTCGACAGTCCGCCGACATTCTCCGAGATGGACATATTATTGTCGTTTAGAACGATGATAAAGTTGGAGTTAAGCTGCGCCGCATTATTAAGCGCCTCAAACGCCATACCTCCGGTCAGCGCACCGTCTCCGATCACCGACACCACCTTGTAATCCTCCCCGGTAATCTCTCTCGCATGCGCGTACCCCAGTCCCGCCGAAATGGACGTGGAACTGTGTCCCGTGTCAAAGCAGTCACATTCGCTTTCCTTGCGCTTCGGGAATCCGCTCATTCCCCCGTACTTGCGCAGCTGGTCAAATCCCTCTTTTCTTCCGGTCAGAACCTTGTGGGTATAAGACTGATGCCCGACATCCCAGATCAGCTTATCCTTCGGCAGATCCAAAAACAGATGCAGCGCCATGGTCAGCTCGACCACGCCCAGATTAGACGCAAGATGTCCCCCGGTATCCGAGATTTTCTCGATTAAAAATTGACGAATCTCCGATGCAAGAATTTTCAGTTCCTCATCGGAGAGTTCCTTGATATCATTTTCTTTTTGTATACGTTCCAAGATCATACAGAGCACCTCTGCTTTTTATCGTAGTTTACTTCTCCCGGAGGATCAGATATCTGAGCAGTTCCGTCAGATATTCGTTCTTAACCACAAGGGAATCCATCCGCGCAATCGCCTTCTCGGATAGCGACGCAACATCCGCCTTCGCCTTCTCAATGCCCTCATAGGTCACGTACGTGATCTTGTGGTTCTTCTCATCGCTGCCGATGGGCTTTCCCAATACCTCCATGGTGCTCGTGACATCGAGAATGTCATCCTGGATCTGAAATGCAAGTCCGACCTCACCGGCTGTCTGCTCGATAATCTTCTGTTCGCCCTGCGTGGCTCCCGCCAGCACCGCTCCTGTGAGCATTGCTCCCTCGATCAGAGCACTCGTCTTCAGACGGTAGATAAAATCGAGCTTTTCCTTGGTCATGCCCGGCTTTCCCTCCGACTCGACGTCCACCGTCTGACCGCCGACCATTCCATAGATTCCCGCCTTTGCGGTCAGAATCTGAAATGCCTGACATACCCCGGGATTGCCCGGTTCCATGGCGAATGCCCGCGCCGCCGTCTCGTATGCATAATTTAGAAGCGCATCTCCCGCGAGGATTCCCATCGCCTCCCCGTACACGGCGTGCGTGGTCTTCTTCCCCCGGCGGTATTCGTCATTGTCCATCGCCGGAAGATCATCATGCACCAGCGAGTAGGTGTGAATCATCTCGATCGCCGCCATGAACGGTTCGATCACCTCGGATCTTCCTCCAAACAGGCGGTATGTCTCCTGCATCAGCATCGGGCGAAGACGCTTTCCTCCCGCCAGCACGCTGTAATTCATCGCCTCCATGATGGTCTTCTGATAGCCTTCTTCTTTTGGCAGGTATTTTTTTATGATCTGTTCAATCTGCGCTCTGCGCTCCGCCATCTCGGTCTTAAAATCCATCATCTGCATCCCCCTACTGTTCTTACATCTCTTCTATTTCCCCATCCTCACCGAGGATCTGCATCTTTTTTTCCACCTCATCCAGAATGGTTCCGCAATTCTTAAGCTGCAGAACCCCCTGCTGATACAGCGCAAAAGCTTCCTCCAGCGAAATCTCCGGCTCCTCCATCTGCGTGAGGATCGTCTCGATCTGGGTAAAAGCCTCCTCAAGCGTCGGCTTTTTTTCGTTCTGATTATCCATCGATTCTTCCTTTCTCCGAACCATCCGCTGCGACATCCTGCCTACAGATCTCTGTCACCGCCGCCTTTAGGCTGCCCCGGTAGAGATGAATGGAAAGCGCTTCTCCGATCTGCACAGTGCCGGCATCCGTCAATGCATGTCCGCCGGCATCCTCCACATAAGAATATCCCTGTGCCAGCTTCTTAAGCGGCGACATTCCATCCAGGCTTCCCGAAAGGAGTGCCAGCTTATGGCGCTTCTGTTCGAGTATTGCCTGCATCCGGCGCTCTAAGGCAGCGCCAAGCTCATCCAAACGCTTTTCATTCTCCTTCAGCTTGGTGCGCGGATTCAGATAGCGCAGCTTCTCCTCATCATGCATGAGGCGTGTGCGCATCTGATTCAGCTTTAATTCCAGCTGGCGTCTCATCTGCGTGCCATAGTCCATCAGCCACTTTTCGACGAGCTGCACATCAAACACCGCAAGTTCCGCCGCCGCGGAGGGTGTCGGTGCCCGCAGATCTGCCACATAATCCGAGATCGTCGTATCCGTCTGATGTCCGACCGCCGAAATCACCGGCGTGTTGCATGCAAAAATTGCCCGCGCAACCTCTTCTTCATTGAATGCCCACAGATCCTCGATCGACCCGCCGCCGCGTCCAACAATGATAACGTCCACACCCAGCACATCCAGCGCATGGATGCCGCGCACAATACTTGCTGCGGCGCCGTCCCCCTGCACGAGCGCAGGATATAAGATCAACTGCACATAGGGATTCCTTCTGGCTGCAATGTTGCGGATATCCTGTATGGCAGCTCCCGTGGGCGCTGTCACAATACCGATCCTCGTGGCATACCTTGGTATCGGCTTTTTGTATGCCGCATCGAACATTCCCATCTCCTCGAGTTCGCGCTTTAACGCCTCATACTTCAGATAGAGATTCCCGGCGCCCTCAAGTTCAATCTCTCTGGCATAGAGCTGGTACTTTCCGTCCCGCTCGTACACCTCCACGGAGCCGGTCACAACGACCTTATCGCCCTCCTTCATCTGAAAGGCTAGTCCGCGGCGGTACCTGGAAAACATGACTGCGGCGATCGTCCCCGTCTGATCCTTGAGGGTAAAATAAATATGACCGCTGGAGTGGTATTTGCAGTTCGATACTTCTCCCTTGATACTGATCTGGTGCAACATAAAATCCTGTGCAAACATGTTCTGGATATATGTATTTACCTGACCGACAGAATAGATATTTTTTCTCATACCAGCTTTGCAAGCACACCGTTGATAAATGCAGGCGACTCATCGGTGCCATACTTTTTGGCAAGCTCCACCGCCTCGTTGATGGCAACGCCGACCGGCACATCCTCATCATAGACTGCCAGGCGGATCAGCGTGAGATCTACCTTTCCCATACGTCCGGTCTTCCAGCCTTCCGCCACCGCATCGATCGCCTCGTCAATCTCTGCAAGATGTGCCACGATATCCTCGCATTTGCCGGAGATGTATGCGCCGTCCTTTGTATCCCACGGCTCCTCCGTCTCCTCATAGACGGCAATCTGCTCTGGCAGTTCCTGTCTGTCATGGAACTCCACGCCAAACAACAGCTTAAATATCTGTTCTCTCAACTCTCTTCTGGTCATAAACCTTTCCTTTCTCTCATGTCCCCGTCTTCTTCGTCACATTTCCCTGTACAGGAAAAAAGGATGTCGCAGGGACATCCTTTATCTTATTCACCGTGATTCGATGCGTTACTTGTTGCTGCCCATGTCCACACTTGCGATACGGATATTCACGATAGATACTTCCAGACCGGTCATATTCTCAATCGCATTCTTGACTCTGTCCTGCACCTTGGCTGACACTTCAGGGATCGAATAACCATATGAAATGTTCAGTGCCACATCCACGCTTACCTTTCCGTCGAGAACTTCTACACGAATTCCTTTGGAAAGGTTCTTCATACCAAGCTTACTTACCAGTTCATTTGTGATGTTGCCAGCCATGGAACCAACGCCCTCAACCTCGGTAGCGGCAAGTCCTGCGATGATGGCAACCACTTCATCTGCAATCTTCACTTCTCCCAAATTACCGTCCTTTATTTTAAATGTTTTGCGATCCTCACCCATGTCAAATGCCTCCTAAGTGATATTATGTAACTATTATAACAGACTATTCCATTTTTGAAAACAAAAAATGTATTAATTTTCTTTCCGTTCCATAAAGTCACACATACCGTCACCCGGTTCGGATTTAAAATCATAGGCAATATGCTCTCCCTCAAAGGAAACAGAAAAGCTTCCCTCCATATCCATAAAGGAATGAATGTGTGCAATTTCTGATAAAACATCTGCAAACTCGTCTAAAAATGCCTCTGCCGCATCCGCATTTGCACAGTCCGTCTCCTCGATCGTCTCGTCCACATATAATCTTAACTCAAATTCATCTAAATCACTCTCGTTGTCGATCTGTGCGCAATTTATGTATGGGTTTGCATGATTATGCAGCACGTTTTCCAGATAGGATGCAGAAGAAAGGATCCTTGACTGCGAAACATCCTCAGCTTCCAAGTATAATTTATATTCGATTTTTAATGCGTTATCTGCCATTTGGGGTGTCCTCACTTTTCTTTAGTGTATTTCTGTTATTAGATAATCGGAAACCTCCTCTTCGTATCTTTATTAATTGTTCAAAATTAACAAGATCATCGAAAACATGTTTTCTTATGCTCTTGTCAATTTTTCACAATTCATTTTAGTTATATAT
>OGDU01002092.1_pt1 | contig 13631 bp, 5 predicted proteins | sample 1570371 | NCBI WGS metagenome assembly OGDU01 (sample SAMEA2581977, study PRJEB24529) | metagenome | biome: Human gut stool | place: China | collected 2011
CCCACTTTTTGCACATGAAACGGAGAACGTGAGCAAAAAAGCCTTATTTTTGCTCACGTTATTGATTCCGAGTATAGTATTAAACACAAATATACCATGAAAAGTAAGACTCTTGCATTGATTCTATTATGCTGCGCCGCCTCGCTGGGCGCTAAAGTAAAACTGCCTGCACTGGTAGGCGACAACATGATACTGCAGCAGCAGACTGAAGTGAAACTGTGGGGAACGGCTGCACCGAAAGCCGAAGTACGCGTCACGCCTTCGTGGAACGGACAAACCTCCACTTGCCGTGCCGATAAGGACGGACGTTGGCTGCTTGCCGTGAAAACTCCGGCAGCAGGATACACGCCTTATGAGATAACCTTTGATGATGGAGAAAAAACTACGTTGACGAATGTCCTAATTGGTGAAGTATGGCTTGCTTCCGGTCAGAGTAATATGGAAATGCCCTTGAAAGGTTTTGCCGGCTGTTGCATCATGAATGGGGTGGATGATATCATAGCTTCTGCCGAAAATAAGGGTGTGCGCATGTTCACCGTTCCCAAGCACCAGACTTATGAACTGCAAACCGACTGCAAAGGTAGCTGGAACATATCTTCCATAGAAACCGCACCCGATTTCAGTGCGACGGCCTACTATTTTGCCACTTCGTTGAGCCGTGCCCTCCGGATTCCGGTCGGCATCATCTGTAGCGCTTACGGTGGATCCACTGTAGAAGGTTGGATAAGCCGTGAACTGCTGGAAAACTATCCAGACATATCTCTCAACCCCGATTCCATCGAACGCCTGCATCCCATGCTCCGCCCCATGCTGATGTACAATGCCATGCTGAAGCCGCTTCAGAACTATACCATCAAAGGGTTCATCTGGTATCAGGGAGAGTCGAACGTAGGTCGCCATGAAACATATGCCGAACGCTTGGCCGACATGGTGCAGCTGTGGCGCAAGGAATGGGGGCTGGGCGAATTGCCTTTCTACTTTGCCGAAATAGCGCCGTACGCCTATGGAGGTACCCAGCAAGAGAAAGCTGCTTACCTACGTGAAGCGCAATTCCGTGCCCAAAGCCTGATTCCGAACAGTGGTATGATTTCGACAAACGACCTTGTAGAGCCTTATGAGATGTACAATATCCATCCCCGCAACAAGACAAAGGTAGGTCAACGCTTGAGCTATCTGGCATTGAACCTTACCTATGGATTGAAGCAGATACACTGTTTCGGCCCACAATATAAGTCATGGACTGCTAAAGGCAGTGAAGCATGGGTTTCCTTCGACCATTTGGAAATGGGTATCTGTCGCAACTATGACCTTCGCGGTTTCGAAGTGGCGGGTGAGGACCGTGTGTTCCATCCTGCCGACAAAGTATGGCTGCACTGGCAGACGAATGAAGTGGTAATCTCTTCAGAAAAGGTATCCCATCCCGTCAGCGTGCGCTATTGTTTCCATGATTTCCAGATTGGTACGATGATCGGTGGGAATGAACTGCCTACCATTCCGTTCCGTACGGATAATTGGTGAAAGAGTGAAAAGTATATAAACACTTTCATTATACTATAATATTGGGCGCGGGTTACGCGGAATCCACGGATGCAGTAAACTAAATCCGTGTAATCCGCGCCTAAAAGAAAATATCCAGAGGGTTTTGTTCCCCCTCTGTCTTTTATTGTTTCAGCAACTGTTCTGCTGCAAGTACCAGGAACATATAGTGGGACGAACCTCCTCCCAACACATACTCAGTCTGTTGCCAGAGGAACGGGAACGTCAGGAGTTCCGGGAAGTCGGGACGGATAAGCGCCGTACCGGAAATGACTCCACCGGGAATGTACGACCAGTCTGCGCGGTTCAGTCCGTAGCCTACAGTGGCTGATTGTGCGCCGACACCCGAGGCGAAGGAAGCCTGGTTGGAGCCCGGGTGGCATCCGAGAATGAAGTTGAGGGCATTGAATACCGGTGCTTTCGGGAATATTTCCGGATAGGCGGTTGTCAGGAAGTAGTGCTGGAAGCCGAAACGCTGTATATCCCAGCCTGCACCCCAGATGTTCGGACGGTAGGGAACGCCATAGGGAGTCTCCTGCACTTGTTTGTTCAGTTCTTGTTCATATCCGGTCAAAGCTTTGCGGAAAGCTGCTGAAAAGGCTTTGGCTTTCTTGTTCTTCATCTGTGCGAACAGTTTTTCCACACGTGCCGTGTACCAGCCGATGCGGCCTATCTGCTTGATGATGAGCTCCTGGTTGTCCAGAATGAAGTCCATATAGGGTTGTTCGCCGGTGGTGAGGTACAGCTCTACGGCTGCCTGCACTTTGGGGAACAAGGCTCTGTTGTTGCCGCTTCCGGTAGAAGCATATACTTTGCGAGCAATGTCGAGGCAATGCACACTCAATGTATCATTGAAACCTTTCAATACACGTGATACGGCAGCCAGCTGGGCAGCTGTCGACAGTTCCCGTCCGGGGTTATCCTCCGTAAATATCCAGCGGTCGTCTTCATTACCGATTTTCCCGTCGGTCATGGCGGCGGCATCACCCAGAAGTACGTACTGGCGCAGGTCGTTGCAGATGATTCCCCGGTAGAGACGTCCCAGTGCCAGGTAGCCGTTGACTACCGTAAGGGCGCCGTTCTCTACTTGTTGCAGCAAGTCATTCTTACCGTCGGGCTGGTGGATTTCCGTCACACGGTTTATCTGGTCGATGGAAGTCACGTCGAGATTCGGGTGGAAAGCTTCGTAGGCCAGTGCCAGGATATAGGATTCTCCGGCTTGGGATTCGATGCGGAGGTCAAAGTCTCCGGCATCGTGCCAGCCGCCTATGTTCACTCCGGGAACCACTTCACCCGGTTTGAACTTGGACAGGCCCTCTTTCTGGTCGTAGCCGTCGATATGATTGTGTGCCGGTGCCATCTGGGCATCGTCCATGTGGCAGCAGTCGTGCCATACGCGGTATTTTTCGTTGACGCGCATGTGGCACATCTGTACGGGAAGGAAGTATTCCAGTACGGGTTGCCATACGCCACGGGCATATACGTCATTGTCGATGCGGAAGATGGGAGACACGGAGGTATTGTATTTAATCTTATAAAGCCCCGGTTCCTTTACATCTGTGAAGTTTACTTTCAGATAGTTATACCTCAAGAATTTACCCCAGTTGGCAGGAGTGACGTTCTTGACAACCTTTTCGCCGTCGGCATCAATGCGGATGATTTGTGCCGTTTCCTTTCTGTTGTCACGTATATCCATTTCGATGACGGCTTCCTTGTCCTGAGTGGGATGATAACCTATCTGTGAAGTCTGGATAACCGGCTGATACATCCAGTCGGCCACTACGTTCGGAGTGATAATCCATTTGACGGCACCTTTGGTGACACCCGGTTTTATGTTGCTGCGCAGTACGAACCAGCCGTTGTTGTGGTTCATACGCCCGTCAAACAGTTGCAGGTCACCGCTCAATGATTCGATGGTAACTTTGTTGTAAGGGTCATCGGGCCGGGAGGTGAACTTGGTTCCTTTGGCATAAGGTTCGCTGATGATGTCGTCTGCCACAATCGGGCTGTAACCTTTTCCTATCAGTTTGTCCATGTCTGCCAGCGATTTTTTGCCGTCATGGTAGTTTCCTGTATGCAGATAGTTGGGCTGGGTTGTCATCAGGGGGGAGTTGGGCTGTTGCGGGAAGATGCCGCTCTGACCGTCCATAATCCAGGGCTTGCCGAAGAGGGAACCCGGGAAGAATTCAAGGTTGAAGCCCACTTTTCCGATGAATTCCTGGGGAATGGGGCGGTCAAGATCTACGGTCACCTCTATGTTTTTACCTTTGCTTTCCACGTTTACCGTATATATAAGGTGGAGGTCCGGGTAAATCATCGGGTTGAATCCGGTGAGATGGCGTGAGGAGTCGGGATAGCACAGCGTGGCGGTGATGCTGTTGTCACCGAGCTTCCGGTCGAGCTGTTTCGGTACGGGTTGCCATTGTCCGGGTGTGGCTTCCAGACGGATATCTCCATTCGTCGCCACACGGTGTCCGTTCATGATGATACATACCCCTCCTTGGTGTCCTTCGGGATAGATATCATCAAAAGCCATGATGTCGACTCCCTGATTCTTGAAATAACCGGAGGATGTCAGCTTGAAGTCTTGCGCATGCAGCGTACTGCTGCCGCAAAGCAGTGCCAAGACTGATGCAAATAGGAAATGTTTCTTTCTCATAGTATCTATTTTTGAGTTACGAAATTTTCTACTAATATACGGACTAAAAAGGAAACGGATGGCTTTTGTTTGTAGCCAATAACGTTATGAAATGTGTCTTTTTCCTCTATTTTTATGATATTCATTGTTATATTTGTCATACAATGGTGTTTGAACTGCCAGATACCAACGTTTGAGCTAATAAAAGCTGATGTCTGGTAAAACAAGGACTCAGTACCCAAAAACAGCCTTTATCGGAACCAATTGTATCCATTGAAAAAGGATGGTAGTGAGTAGTGGCAACTTGTTTTTTTGTACATTTGCAATGTAACTATGATTAATTCCTTAAATCGCTATATTATGAAACGTATGTTTTCCGTTTTTTTGCTGATTACAGTATGGTTGCTGGTTACACCTTTCCTGCAAGCACAGTCACACGTAGACAAGGTTTTAAAAGATGAAATAACCTCGGACTTGAAAGAGAATATCCTCTCTTTTTGGGAAAGATACAGCGTAGATTCTTCCGGAGGCTTTTATGGTTCATTGGGACGTGACGGTGCCCCGATAGCGGATGCTCCCAAAGGTGGTGTACTGAATGCCCGCATCCTTTGGACTTTTTCAACCGCCTACCGGATGTATGGCGATACTGCCTACCGTAAATTGGCTGACAGGGCGCAACGGTATTTCATAGATCACTTCATTGATTCGCAGTATGGAGGCGTATATTGGCTGATAAAAGCGGACGGTACCCCATTGGATACGAACAAGCAGACTTACGGCTGCTCTTATGCTATCTATGGGTTGTCCGAACATTTCAGGGCAACGGGCAACAATGAAAGCCTGCAAAAAGCCATAGAGCTTTATCGGATAATGGAGAGCAAAGTCAAAGATCCCGTAAATGATGGCTATATAGAATCCTTTACCCGCGAATGGGGAACTCCCCAAAAGCTGGGATATGATGGAGATGGTGTTGCCACCAAAACAATGAATACCCATATCCATGTATTGGAGGCATACACAGCGTTATATAAAGTATGGAAAGATGACGGCCTTCGCGAGCGCCTTGCAAAAGTGATAAACTTGATAACAACCAAACTGTATAACTCACAAACACATCACCTGATATTATACTGTGATTCGAACTGGAACAATCTGGATGACATCGACTCTTACGGGCATGATATCGAAACTTCTTGGCTGCTGACGGAAGCTGCAGAGGCTCTGGGTGACCCGGAGGTTATCGGGAGGTGCAGGAAGGTAGCATTGGAACTTGCAGATGCTTCCTTGAAGGAGGGCATCAACCCGATGGGAGCTATGATGTATGAACGACATAAGGACAAAATCAGGAAGGACGCTTCCTGGTGGTGCCAAGCGGAAACTGTGGTCGGCTGTATCAATGCCTGGCAACTGACTGGTGAACAATCTTATCTGGACAGTGCCGTCCGCACCTGGAATTTCATCAAGTCCCGGATGATAGACAAGGAGTATGGCGAATGGTTCAGAACCGTGCTGGAAGATGGGACTCCCCGCTACAAGGAACCTAAAGCAAGTATGTGGAACTGTCCCTATCATAACAGCCGTATGGGGTTTGAGATTGATACCAGACTGAAATGACAACCTTTTATAGATTTGATATTATGAAGAATTTACGAATTTTCCAGTTTGGAATAGTTGTATTGCTGTGTGGTATATTATCTCTGCCGCTTTCTGCCCAGACGGAAGTGATGGCATGGAGCAATATCACGGGTGTCCGTGTAGACGGTGAATTGATAGACTTTGAGTCATCCCTGCGTGTCGGAACCTTGAAAGGAGATATGGAGATTACTGGAAAGGAGAAGCAGGTCCGTCCCGTTTTCCATCGTGAAGGGGACATGCAGGAAGTGACGACTACTCTGCGAGGTATAAAGTTCCATCAGAAAGTGACGGACAAGGGAAAAGGTCTGGTGGAGATTTCTATTGATGCGCTGTCGGACACTACTCTGAACCAGTCAGCCTATTACTGTATCGCCCTGAGTCCGGAAAACTACGCTGATGTCAAAGTAAGGACAAGTGGCAGGAAGCTGACCGCTACTTCGGCCAATAGGAAGTTGGAATTCAAGTTCAATAAGTCTGTAAAGGCCACGGTTGAAAAAGAGTCTACCGGTACTGTTGTGTATATCTCGCTAATGCCGATTCTGAAAAAGGCTGGGAGAACAGCATTGTCTATGGAACTGCATGCTTCCGGAGTGATAGATCACAGTGACGCGGAAATTACATTGGATATGCAGAATCCGGGCAGTCTGTTCGCAGGCTTTGGGGGGAATTTCCGCCTGCAGAATCCTGCTGCCGACCCTAAAGTAATAGATTACTGTCTGGAAAACTTGCGTGTAGCCTATGGACGTGTGGAATTTCCGTGGAGATTGTGGCAACCGGAAGAGGAAGCCGACCCTATTGCCACCGCACAGAATGGGGGACTGAACAAGCGGGTGGAGGAAAGTCTCCTCATGGCAAAGCGCTTGAAGGCGATGGGAATGCCGGTAATACTAAGCTGTTGGTTTCCGCCTGCATGGGCCATTGACGGAGGTCCTGCAAGTTATGCCCGTCAAGGTGGTGTCATTGCTTATCGTCTGGATAACCGGAAAAAGGAGAAGATTTATAAATCCATGGCAGATTATCTGTTGTATGCCAAACGGTATTATGGTATTGAGTTCTCCATGTTCTCGTTCAATGAATCGGATTTGGGTATTGATGTCCTTCACACGCCGCAGGAGCATGCCGATTTCATTAAGGAGTTTGGAGCTTATCTGGCAGAGTTGAATCTTCCTACCCGTATGCTGCTTGGCGACAATTCGGATGCCACTACTTTCGATTTTATCCTTCCTGCTTTGAACAATCCTGAGACTCATAAGTATATTGGTGCAGTTTCTTTCCATTCATGGCGTGGTTGTGATGATGTTACGTTAAGGAAGTGGGCGGGTGCTGCCAAAGAGATTAATGTACTACTCTTGGTTGGTGAGGGTAGTACGGATGCCGCTGCTCATGGTTATGCCGAGATATTCAATGAGTCGACGTTTGCACTTTATGAAATCAATCTGTATACGCGTATTTGTGCCATTTGCCAGCCATTGTCCATCTTGCAGTGGCAGCTTACTTCAGACTATTCGTTGTTGTGGGGAGACGGCATTTATGGTTCCAAAGGCCCTTTGCGTCCTACGCAACGTTTCTGGAATATCAAGCAACTGGCCTCCACTCCGGCCGATGCTTTGGCCATTCCGGTCAGTAGCAGCAAGAAAAATGTAAACTGTGCGGCTTTCGGAAATATGGTGCGCGGAGAATATGCTGTCCATATGGTCAATAATGGGGCGGATTGCGAGGCTGTCATCTCCGGTATCCCTGCAGAAGTGAAGAAACTGAAAGTCTATGTGACCAATACAAAAGACTGCATGAAGGAAACTGCAGTGAAAGTGGAGAATGGGCAGGTACGGGTACACTTGCCGGCCATCAGTTTCATTACCTTATTGTCTGATAAATAATTTTAATATATAAAGAATAGTGATATGAATATAACTGCATGTCTGTTTACGGTTCTGGGAGGGATGGTCACTTTAGGTCATCCTTCAGAAACTGTACGTTTGAATCAGTTAGGGTATTATCCCCAGCAGGAAAAAGTAGCTGTGGTGAATGCCGGTGAGGTACGTGAATTTACCATAGTAGATGCAGCCACGGGCAATCGGGTATTTTCCGGCAAACCCGGATATACCGCTTCATCCGCTTGGTCGGATAAGAACAGGACGATATTGGATTTCAGTGACATCACGGCACCGGGAAACTATTTTCTGATGGTTAACGGAGATTCAGTGGCATTCGAAATAAAAGAAAGAGTACTGTCCCCTTTGGCCGATGCTGCTTTGAAATCTTTCTATTACCAACGTACGGGCATGCCCATCGAAGCGACTTATGCGGGTCGGTGGAGCCGTCCGGCAGGCCATCCCGATGACAAGGTACTGATACATCCCAATGCCGCCGGGCCGGAACGTAAGGCGGGAACGGTGATTTCTTCTCCGGGAGGATGGTATGATGCCGGAGATTATAACAAGTACATTGTGAACTCCGCTTATTCCATCGGATTGATGCAGGCGATTTATGCCCGCTTTCCTGACTATTTTATCCGTCAACGGGTCAACATCCCGGAAAGTGGAAACCACACGCCCGATTTGCTGGACGAGATGTACTATAACCTGAAATGGATGCTGACCATGCAAGACCCTGCCGACGGAGGAGTCTACCACAAGCTGACTACCCCTTCGTTCGAGGGATTTATCAAGCCTACGGAGTGTAAGCAGCCCCGTTATGTAGTTCAGAAATCAGTAACGGCGGCATTGGACTATGCTGCGGCTTTGGCGCAGGCTTCTGCCTTGTTTGCTCCTTACGAAGAGGATTATCCGGGCTTTTCGGAAGTGGCTTTGCAGGCTGCCGAACGTGCTTACGCCTGGGCAGAAGCGCATCCGCAGGCGCTCTATCATCAGGACCTCCTCAACAAGCAATATCAACCTGCCGTGGTTACGGGAGCTTACGGTGATCGTAGTGCCGATGACGAATTCTTCTGGGCGGCTTCTGAGCTCTATCTTGCTACGGGAAAGCCCGCTTATCGGGAACAAGTGAAGAAGCATCTCCCCACTGCATATAAGACTCCTTCTTGGGGCAATACCACTGCGTTGGGCGTGTTTGCCTGGCTGCAACCGGGCAGGGAATATCAGGGTGAAGACGTGGAGTTGGCAAATGCCATGAAAGACCTGCTACTGGACTATGCTGCCGAGGCTGTGCGGGGTGCTGACCGCTCTCCTTTCCACGCTCCTTACGGCAACGATGCCAAAGATTTCTTCTGGGGATGCCTTGCCGAAGGGTGTGCTAACCAAGCCACTTCACTGGTTTGCGCCTATTTGCTTACAGGCGAGAAGTCGTACTTGACGAACGCCTACCGCAATATGGACTACATTTTAGGAAAGAATGCCACGGGATATTGTTATGTCACCGGTTTCGGGATGAAAAGTCCTCTGTATCCGCACCATCGTCTTTCTGCATCGGATGATATAGAGGCACCTCTTCCCGGTTTCCTTGTTGGCGGTCCCAATCCTGGGCAGCAGGATGGCGTTGCTTATGCTTCCAACCTGCCGGATGAGTCTTATGCAGATGTGGAAGGTTCGTATGCTTCCAATGAAATAGCCATTAATTGGAGTGCTGCTTTGGTGGCGTTGGTGTCTTCGTTGGATGCTTTGATGTCAAAATGATGTTCCTATTCAGCTTGCTGCCTTATAAATTCGGACGGGCTGATGTTGAATTCATCTTTAAAATGCTTGGAGAATACCTTGGGGGAGTTATACCCCAAGGTATATGCAATTTCCGAAACTTGCATTTGGCTTTCTGTCAGGAGTTGCTGTGCCCGTTTCATGCGGATGGTTCTGATGAACTCGATGGGTTTCTTTCCCGTTATCTTAATCATTTTCTTGTAGAAATAGCTGCGTGATATATTCAGGCTGCTGGCAAGCTCTTCGACGGAAAACTCGGTTTCGCTGATATTGTCCTCTACAATCTGGATGGCTTTTTCCACCAGCTGTCGGTCAAGAGGAGTGATGGTGATACGGCTTGGCTCGATTTTAATTTCCTGATTGAATATTTCCTGCCGTTTGACGTTCATCTCGATAATCTTGTTGATACGCAGTTTGAGGACTTCCATATTGAAAGGCTTGGTGATGTAGTCGTCTGCACCGACGTTGAGTCCTTCCAATTGGTGCTCCTCGCTTGCTTTGGCTGTCAGCAGGATGATGGGGATATGTGAATAGCGTATATCGTTCTTGATGGTTGAACATAGTTCCAGACCATCCATTTCGGGCATCATGATGTCACTGACCACTAAATCTATATCCTCCTTTTCCAAAACATTCAGTGCTTGTTTCCCATTAGTGGCTTTCAATACGTGATATTTTCTGGCAAGACTTTCAGAGAGAAATTTAAGAAAGTCGTAGTTGTCATCTACAAGCAGGATAGTGAACGGATGGGTTTCTTCTTTTGTTTCCGATGCTTCGACCAGCTCTCCGTTTCCGGTTTCATTACTGTTCTGGTGCAGAGGGAGTGTAATCAGGAATACGGAACCGCAAGGCTGGTTATCCTTGACGCAGACAGTGCCTTGGTGCATTTTTACATATTCGGAAACAATGTGTAGGCCGATGCCGCTGCCTCCGTTGCTCGATTGGTTTTTTCCCGACTGATAGAATCTTTGGAATATTTTTTCCTTGGATTCATCCTCTATGCCGCAACCGGTATCGGTAAAGGTCAGTTCCAGATTTTTTCCCTTTATGGCAATGTCCAGTGAGATGCTTCCTTTATTGGGAGTGAACTTGAATGCGTTCGACAGAATGTTGGTACATATCTTGCGTATCTTGTCATAGTCGAAATCCATGAATACGGAATGCTGCGGACTGGTAAAGCTGTAGCCGATGTTCCGTTTCTGTGCTATCGGGTCGAAGGAATGAAATATCTCGCTCAGGATGATGAGAATATTGTCGTGCTTGCATTTCAGTGTCTCGGCTTTGGCGTCGAGCTTTCTGAAGTCCAGCAATTGGTTGATGAGTTCCAGCAGATAGTCGGCGTTTTGCTTCACCATATCCAGAATCCCCTTTCGGTATTCGGGGTGGTCCACAAAGAATTCCTCAAGCGGGTTGATGATTAGCGATAGGGGGGTACGCAGTTCATGGCTTATGTTGGCAAAGAACTGTAGCTTCATGTTGTTGATTTTCTGTTGCTTTTCATTTTCTACTTCAATGGCCTGCATGATTTGTTTCTGTTTGTGCCGTGAACGCAGGTTGCGGATAATTAGTAGGATGATGCACAGAACAATGCCGGTATAAATGGTATAGGCCCACCAGGTACGCCACCAGGGAGGAAGTATCTTTATTTTCCATACGCCTTGTGAATTGCATGCCTTTACGGACAAGGTATAGTTTCCGGCAGGCAGCATGGATAGATTTATCTTGTTGTTTTCAGCATAAATCCAGTTGGCATGGCTTTGGTCGATTTTGTAGGCATATTTTATCTTGTCTGTTTCTATCAGGTCGAGAGCTGAGAAGGATAGAGTAAATGAATTTTCCTTTTCGGTGAGCGACAGTCTTTGTGCACATTCAAGCGAGCTTCCTCCCAAGATGTCAGAGTGGGCTGTTCCGGATTTAAGCTCGATTCCGGTCAGGTAGATGCGGGCATCGTAGTTTGTTGAAAGAATTTCTTGGGGGATAATGGTCTGGTATCCTTTGGGAGTGCCTATCAGTATGTTTCCATTCTCCAGTTTCAGAATGGCATGTACGTTGGTGTCATTGCAAATCAGCCCGTCGCTTACGGAATAGTTCACGATGGAATACACTCCGTTTGTCATCTGTATGCGTGAAATACCGTTGCCGGTACCAATCCACATCTGATGGTTGTTGTCTTCCGTAATGGCTCTGACGAGGTTGGCGGCAAGTCCGTTCTTCTGGTCAATGAAATAGACGGAGTCGTTCTTCTGGTTCCAGACGCTAAGTCCATGCGGATGGCCTATCCAAAGCAGGTCACGGCTGTCCTTGTAGACGGTGAGCATGTCGGTTTCCTTGAAACGGGTGGTTTCGGAGTAGATGTTGTAGGCTTGGGTTTCGGTGTCGATGATGATAAGCCCGCCTTTGCTTGCTACATACAGATGCCGGTCATTGTCATAGTACATATCCCGTACAAAGAACTCTCCCGGACGATACAAGATGGTGTCGAATACTCCGGTTTCAGGATGCAGCCTTTGTATATATCCTCTCATCGTACCTATCCAGACGTATCCGTGTTTGTCTACTTTTATCGTATATACATTGTCTTCGAGCAGTTGGCTGTTGCTGGTTGTGTATTGTCTGATTTGCCCTTTCAAATAGCAGAGCAACCCTTTCTGGAACGTGCCGATCCACAGACGGCTCTTGGAGTCAATGGATAAATCGACTACGATATTGGCGGGAGTGGGTATCTTCTCGTATGCATCGGTTATCAGTGATTGGCGTATCAGGCCCGTGCCGTCTGTTCCGTAGTAGATAAATCCCGGGTCGGTGTCCTTGCAGAAAGTCAAGATGTCGTCATATTCCAGTGATTTGTTGCAGAGGATGATTTGGGACATCGGACTATAATAGGAGATGCCGTGTTTGAAGTTACCTATATATATGATTCCGTCCTTATCCCGGTAAATGGTATTCAGGTTGTTGCTGGCGATGGTATGTGGTTTCAGGGGGTTGTGCAGCAGGTTGGTAAGCGATTTATTCAAGGTGTTGTAGATGACCAGCCCCATGTGGCTGGTGAGAATCCATACATTCCCGTCGCCCAAATCGAGGATACGTTGTACGCGGTTGTACTGAATATCATTGCAACTGTTCAGGCAGATGTCTTCCCATTGTTGTGTAAGGTTGCTTTTGTACAGTAGCAGGCTGTTTTGGTATGTATATATCCATATGCTTTCACTTTGGTCTGTATAGACGTGCGGTTCATGGTCTTCCAGTAGTGGTTTGTAAATGGCCGGGATGGTGATTTCCCTGGTTTCGGAGGTTTGCTTGTTGATGCTGTATAGTACGCCGTTGGAGTACATGACGTAGATATATTGCACTCCTATCGATATATTGGAAATTTTCTCGATAGACAGTGGATATGCTTTGAGGGAATTGTTGTCTATGTTCAGTATATAGATTTTGGAATGATCGTAGGCCCAGAATTCATTTTTGGGTGTTTTCCCTATTCTGAGAATGTTTTTGCTGGGAATCTTTAATTTTTCGAGTGTGGTTTTGTAGTCATTGTCGAACTTTCCGGTCTTGTAGTCGTAGATACTGTAACCGTTGGATGTCCTTATCCATACATTCATTTCCGGTCCTTCGAAGATGTTGATGATGGCATCGTCGGGCAGTTCGGAGTTATCCCGGTGATACTGCCGGAACGAGTAGCCGTCATATTTGTTGAGTCCCGATTCCGTCCCTATCCACAGAAATCCCCTGCTATCTCTGAAAATGCTCCTGACGCTGTTGTTGGACAGTCCTTCTGTGGTGGAAAGCTGTTTAAACATAACAGCCGGTGGAATCTCTGCCGGATTTCCCCAAGCTGTAAAGGCAAAGGATAGCTGGCATATTAAGAATAAAAACAGATGCTTCATGTGTTTTCTGTAATATTTAGGGAGATTAACGATATTGTATCTGCAAACTTAAATATAATCATCCGGATGGGCAAGGGAAGATTTGTGTATTCATGTACGATGATATACCTCATTTGGTGAAAAAGAGTATGCATTTTGTTTCCAGGTGCTCTATATGTGCTCTATGCAACAAAAACGGGCATTAAAAGACATTTTTCACACATCTGTTTTTCCTTTATGCAAGATACCTTTGTCAGTGAGATCATTTAAATCCTAATAGTATGAAGAAAGAACTTTTAGCAGTGG
>OGDU01002100.1_pt1 | contig 13579 bp, 8 predicted proteins | sample 1570371 | NCBI WGS metagenome assembly OGDU01 (sample SAMEA2581977, study PRJEB24529) | metagenome | biome: Human gut stool | place: China | collected 2011
AACCGGACCCGTTCAAGGCCGAAAACTTCTACTACAATGAAGAACATGACTTTTGTATCTGCCCTATGGGACAAAAGATGCAAAGGATAGGGACCGGACATGTGAAAACAGCATTCGGATATGTCAGCGAAAATGCCAGATACAGAGCCGTCAGATGTGAAGACTGTCCGCTAAGATGCCGATATTTTAAGGCAAAGGGGAACAGGACGATAGAACAGAATCACAGACTCAGAAGATACAGGCAGAAAGCCAAAGAGCTGCTGTGTTCCAAGGAAGGACTGAACACAGAGGACAGAGATGCATAGAACCGGAAGCTGTGTTCGAACAAATGAAATACAATATGAACTACAAACGTTTCCGCCATTTTGGAAAGGATAAGATCTTCATGGACTTTGCCTTCTTTGCCGTTGCCTTCAATATAAAAAAGATGTGTGCAAAAATGGCTAAAGAAGGTATGGATTGACTGATTAGACTGTTTTATGAGCTTACAGTAGCTATATTTAGATGTTGCGAACACATAAATCAAAGAAATCCTCAAAATATCGCAGCTTTAAAAAATGAGCCGATTTTTATAGTCAATGAAAAAAGAAGGCGCATCGCGTATATGACACACCTTCATTTTTATTGCAAATATTTTGTATCATATTCTTGTTTTTATCTGTTGAAACATGCTCCATAAGAAGAAGCCTTTTTCTCTATGAATAAAAATATTTGCTTATTCAAAAAATATCCGTATCTTTGTATCCTAAAAGGGTTGTTCCATAAGTAAGAGGCTGTAAAATACTGAAATTAGCACAATCTCCAAATCGTTACCTTAGACTTTTCAGAACTTCCATAAGCGTTTGTCTTTCAAATTAATCCATCAAATTGATAAGAATTTAAAGTAAAAGAGATAAATTTTAAATAGTTCGAAACCTCCATCTCATACATTTGCAACTAAAGAAAAACACAAAAAGTTTCAATCTTAATAACAATATTATGAATTACACGTACATGAAAGGTTGTGCTCTGTGCATGACATTGTGCCTGACTTCGGCTGCTCTGCCTGGCAGGGCGAATGCAGAAAGTTCGGCTATCGTGAATGAAGTCTTGCAGTCATCTGTTGTGAAAGGGGGGGTAAAAGACTCGAATGGTGAACCTCTGTTAGGGGTTAATGTCCTTGTAAAAGGTACGACTATCGGTGCCGTCACCGATATAGACGGAAACTTTTCTTTTGAAGCTCCTGCCGATTGTACATTGGTTATCTCTTACATTGGATTTGAATCGCAGGAAGTAAAAGTAAAAGGCAATGCTCCTCTGAACATTATTCTGAAAGAAGATTCCGAAGCATTAGACGAAGTGGTAGTGGTCGGTTATGGTGTACAAAAGAAAAGTGACGTGACTGGAGCTCTTTCTTCTGTGAAAGGCGATGATCTGACAAAATTGTCCATATCACGTACCGATCAGGCTTTGCAAGGACAGATGGCCGGTGTGATGGTACAGAATAGTGTGGCTGCACCAGGTGAATCGCCTAACATTATTATTCGTGGCGGTAACTCCTTGAAAGGCGAAAATGCTCCGTTGGTTGTGATTGACGGTGTTCTCGGTGGTGATCTTTCTTTGATAGACCCGAATGACATTACTTCTATCGAAGTATTGAAAGATGCTTCTTCTACCTCTATTTACGGTTCCCGCGGAGCGAATGGTGTCATCATGGTGACGACCAAACGTGGGCAGACTGGTAAACCGACCGTTTCTTATAGTGGTTATGTTTCGCTTTCGCAGGTATCAAAGAAAATGGATATGCTGAATGGTCAGGAACTATATGGCTTATTGAAAGAAGCACAGGAGAAATATCCTACGACAGCATTGAAAATACCGGAGTGGATAGATCCTAATAACTTGAATAATACCGACTGGCAGGATGAAGTGTTCCGTACGGCCCCTATCACGGGCCATTCGTTGTCTGTAAGTGGCGGAACAGAAACGACACGCTATAGTTTGTCTGGTAACTACTTGATGCATCAGGGTATTGTGAAGAACTCTGATTTCAATCGTGCCGGCATACGTGCCAATATCGAACAGAAACTGGGAAAGAAGGTGACGGTCGGAGCTCTTATCAATGCTTCCCGTTCGTCATCTTCCAACGCCAGTGTCAATCAGATGAACGGTTCTGATGGTGGTGGTGTCACGTTCTCTGCTTTAGGTTTTGGGCCATTGGTCCCTGTCTACAAGGAAGACGGCAGCCTTAGCGGTCCGCTAAAGGATGGAGCACAGATGAATAATCCGGTAGCTCTGATTAATGATCAGGTTGTGGATAAATTCCGTAATTATTTTCAGGGTACTGCTTTCCTGGAATGGGAAATCTTGAGCGGCTTGAAATTTAAGACAGCTTGGACTTACACATATAGCGACCGTAAACAACGCCAGTTTACTTCTGGAGAGAATCTTCTTTCTTATAAAGGGCAGGGATATGCTTACATGAACGATCAGGAAACCACAAACTGGCTTGGTGAAAATACGTTGACTTATTCCAAGACATTTAATAAAGATCACTCTTTGAATGTTGTTGCCGGTTTTACTGCTGAGGCTTCCGATTATTTCAACAATAACAGCAGTGGTAAAGGGTTCGACATCGAATCGCTTGGTTATTGGAATATGGGACTTGCCAATAGCAGTCTGTTGTCTGTCGCTTCCGGTGGAAACCATTCTGCCATTGCTTCTTGGTTGGGCCGTGTGAACTATGCTTATAAAGGTAAATATTTGGCATCTGTTAGTTTCCGTGCTGACGGTTCTTCCAAGTTTGCGAAGAATAATAAATGGGGATATTTTCCTTCTGCTGCTTTGGGATGGCGTATCAGTGAGGAAGATTTCATGAAAGACATTTCTTGGATACAGAACCTGAAACTGCGTGCCAGCTATGGTGAAACAGGTAGCCAGGCGATTACAGCCTATCAGTCGTTGGCTAGTTTCAGTACGACCAGTTATGTCCTGAACGGAAGTTCTGCAGTGGCTCTTGTTCCAGGTCGTGTACCGAATCCCGACTTGAAATGGGAAACAACTAAACAGACGGATATAGGCATTGATTTGAGCGTATTGGGCGGACGTATATCTTTGGTTGCGGATTATTATTATAAAAAGACAGTCGATCTGCATTATGACAAGATCCTTCCGTACTATACAGGTTATTCTTCACAGACACAGAACATCGGTAGTAAATCCAATAAAGGTTGGGAATTTTCTCTGAATACACAGAACTTAGTGGGTGACTTCAAGTGGTCTACTTCTTTGAATATCGCTTTGAATCGGGAAAAAGTGCTTGACCTTGGCGATGATGAATACTTTTATACAAATGGTTCCGGAGGTGCTTTGGGAGCTGGTTTCAATGAAACTGGTATTGTGAAGGTCGGTGAGCCGTTGGGGAACTTCTACGGATATGTCTTTGACGGTATCTATCAGAATGAGGCAGAAGCCAAGGCGTTGGGGCTGACAAAAGATGATGTCGGTAGCGTGAAGTTCAAGGATTTGAATGGTGATAACAAGATTACGACTGAAGACCGTACGATCATCGGTAATGCTAACCCGGACTTTATCTTTGGTATTGGTAATGACTTTTCGTATAAGAATTTTGATCTGAGCTTTATGTTTCAGGGAACCTATGGCAATGATGTCTATAATTTGTTGAAAGTGACTTTCAGCGAATTACCGAGCAACTCGAACAATACCGGAAATGCTTTTGCGTTTGTAAAGGATTCCTGGAGAGGTGAAGGAACTTCGAATACGCAACAGGCATTTAACAAGGGTGTGGGGCCGTCTTCATCTCGTTTTGTGGAAGATGGATCTTATATTCGCTTGAAAAATTTGACGTTCGGCTATACTCTTCCTAAATCAGTTACATCCAAATGGGGCATTTCTAACTTACGTTTCTATCTGAGCGGACAGAACCTATTTACAATTACCGGCTATTCCGGTTATGACCCTGAAGTCAGTTCCCGTACAGGTAACTATAACTTAGGTTTTGACGGTGGTAGTTATCCGGCAACTCGCTCTTATACCTTCGGATTGAATCTTACATTATAATTGAACCATTAATATAAAGACGAAAATGAAAACATATATATATAAAGCAGTTGCAGGGGTGTGCTCCCTGATGCTATTGATGAGTAGTTGCGAGTCTTTCTTGTCGGAAGAACCGAAAGATTTCCTCTCGCCTGAAAACTTACCGAACACGGAGGCTGAATGCAATATGCTGCTGATGGGATCGCTGTCTTATTGGCGTAGCAACAACTTCGAACGTCATATTAACTTTATAGCCGAAGCAACGACTGATGCTGTTGTCAGTGCTACAGCCAATAATGTGGCTCGCGATGAAATGAACTCTTTGACTTGGCAAAGCGATAACGAGAGCCTTTATAAGCCCTGGCAGCAATTTTATGCTTGTATCAATGCTTCTAACATCATGATCGAGAAAGTTCCGAATGCTTCGAAAGTTTCGGATGAGGTCAAGACACGTTATGTCGCAGCTGCCCGTTATATGCGTGCGATGTCCTATTTCTATCTGGTGCGTATCTTTAATGATGTTATTTATCTGGACACGCCGGTGAATGACTTTACCAGTGCGAATAACATGACAAAGACACCGGCTAAAGAAATATATAATAAGATTGTTGAAGATTTGGAATATGCAGAAGCCAATCTTCCCGTAAAATGGGATTCTGGAACGGAACGTCCGACTGTCGCTGCCGCCAAGTCTTTGCTTTCATGGGTTTATATCACGATGGCCGGTGAACAGGTTAAAGACAATACCATGTGGGCGAAGACGGCTTCCAAAGCGAAGGAAGTCATTGATAATGCCGCTACTTACGGTATTAAGCTGGAAGAAAATTATGCCGATCTTTGGCTGGTCAACAATCGGTATAACAAAGAATCGATCTTTGCCCTGAATTTTGCAGATGGGTTAGGAGATAACCAGTGTGGAGCCGAGTGGCGTCCGACCAGTATCGGGTCCGAATCAGGATGGGGATTCTTTTATACGAAACAATCCTATATCGATAAATTTGATGATAAGGATAAACGGAAAGCCGCTACCTTCTTGACCGAAATTGTCAGTACAGTTGATAATAAAACCTATACGACTGAGAATTTCGGTAGTCCGTATCCACATGGAAAGAAATGGTGTGATGGAGGTCGTGAAAATTTCTCACAGCGTAATAAGCGTACGGATATGTACATTCCTATCATCCGTTATGCCGATGTCTTGCTGATCTTTGCCGAAGCGGAAAACGAAGCCAATGGTCCGACGGCTGCAGCTTATGATGCCGTGAATCAACTGCGTGTACGTGCCGGTTTGGATAACTTGTCCGGTTTGTCTAAAGAGACTTTCCGTCAGGCAATCCAAAAAGAATGGACGTTAGAGACGACACACGAACGGATCTATCGTTTCAATTTGGTTCGCTGGGGCACTTATCTGACGGTAATGAAGGAATATTTCCAGAAAAATTTTCCTGAAAAGGTGAAGAATGTAACGGAAGAACGGTTGTATTTCCCTTGTCCGGAGCATGATTCATTGATCAATCCGAATTTGTAAGAAAATTTTTGAGTAGGTTTAAATAATCTTGGGGTATGGAATGACTGATGATTTCATACCCCTTCTTATAACACAAAATGGACAAAATGAAACTGAAAATTCTTTTTTTTGTTTTTCTGCTTGTCTGTAGTTCCTGTGCTTTGGACAAGAGGGATATTATCAGTTCGAATTTTGATTTTGCCGATATACAGTTGAAACATGCATTCGTGGAAATGGATTCGGTTTATAAAAGTACGGACAAGCTGCTTGCCAATCCTCGCAATATCGATCCGAACGGTTTCCTGCGCATGGTGGCGTCCCATGATTGGACAAGCGGTTTTTTCCCAGGCGAACTTTGGTATATGTATGAATATACTAGAGATGATTTTTGGAAGGAGAAGGCCAGGAAACAGACTGAACTGCTTGAACAGGAGAAATGGAATGGGAGTACCCACGATATGGGCTTTAAAATGTATTGTAGCTATGGTAACGGTTATCGGTTGACTCAGGATTCTGGTTATAAGGATATTCTGTTGCAGTCTGCCTACACCCTGATCAGACGTTACAATCCAAAAGTGGGTTGTATCCGTTCCTGGGATCATAACAGGGATAAATGGCAGTATCCCGTAATCATCGATAATATGATGAATCTGGAACTACTTTTCTGGGCTTTCCGTATGAGTGGCGATTCCATTTTCTACCAGGTTGCAGTCGACCATGCCCGTACTACGATGAAGAATCATTTTCGTAAGGACTACAGTTCCTATCATGTTATCGACTATGATACGTTGACCGGCGCAGTCTTGCATAAAAACACCCATCAGGGGTATTCCGATGCTTCGGCTTGGTCGCGTGGACAAGCGTGGGGATTGTACGGCTATACGATGTGCTATCGAGAAACTGGATTGCCTGAATTTTTGGAACGTGCCAAACAAATTGCCTCTTATATTTTCTCCAATCCTACATTGCCGGACGATTTGATACCTTATTGGGATTATAATGCTCCAGGAATACCGGACGAGTCGCGTGATGTATCGGCGGCCACCGTTACGGCTTCTGCTCTTTACGAGTTGAGTATGTATGATGAAACGAATAGAACCGGATATGTGGATAGGGCTGATAGGATATTGGAAAATCTGACGAACCGTTATCGGGCAAGTGTAGGGAAAGACTGTGGTTTCCTGCTTTTGCATAGTACCGGTTCCAAGACTCACGGTTCGGAAGTGGATGTGCCGATCGTATATGCGGATTATTACTATCTGGAAGCCTTGTTGCGAAAAGCCAAATTGGAAAAAGAAGGAACTGCTCTCTTGTAAAATTAATTGAATTTTAAATTGAATATTAGAATATGAAGTACTTGTTTGTTGCATGCTTATTGTGTTTGTCCGTTCTGTCGGCTGTGGCGAAAGTGCCTGCTATGAATAAGATTCGGCTGACGAACAATTGGGAATATCTGAAAGGTGATTTGGGGGGAATCTGGGAGGCTGTACGTCCTGCCGTACCTGGCAGTTCGGAGGCGGCTCCTATCTGGCAGCCTGTTACGTTGCCTCATTGTTTTAATGCCGAAGATGCTGTTGATCCGGACGTGAATTATTATGAAGGTCCGGGATGGTATAAAACTTTGCTGGCGATAGACAATCCCTATCGGAACGGGCGGATCGTACTCGATTTCGACGGGGCGGGACAGAAGACGGATGTCTATGTCTATACGACTCATGTCGGTAGCCATGTTGGCGGTTATGACAGTTGGAATGTCGATATTACGGATGCGGTAAAAGCATTTCTCGGCAGTAAAGATGCGGAACGTTTCAAAGGGAAAGTACCTTTGTCGATCCGTTGCGATAATTCACGTGATCTGGAAATGATACCATCCGATCTGGCTGATTTCAATATCTATGGTGGTCTGTACCGGTATTTGAACTTGGTGTACCTGCCTGAAGTTTCTTTTGAACAGATTCGTTTGGAATCTTCTCTCTCTTCTAACTTGAAAGAAGGTATATTGAAGGTGAAAACTTCGTTTTATAATCCGGAAGATATAAGGAAGGCGGATGTGACCGTTTCCGTTTACGATGTGGACCGTAAACCAGTCTTCTCGAAAACACTGGAAGGAATACTTCCTTTGGGTGACCAGCTTTTAGCAGAGATGAAGATCAAGAATCCGGTATTGTGGGACGTGGATGTGCCACAACTCTATACTTGCGAGTTGACTGTAAAGACACCGGATCAGACTTTCACGACGGAAGAACGCTTCGGTTTCCGCCATACGGAGTTTAAGGACAAAGGTCCATTCTTCCTGAACGGCAAACGTTTGCTGTTGCGAGGTACGCATCGCCATGAGGATCACGCTGGTGTGGCACAAGCCATGACGGAAGATATGATGCGTCGTGAAATGCGGATGATGAAAGATATGGGCGTGAACTTTATCCGTTTAGGACATTACCAACAATCTGAAATCATTCTGGACCTTTGCGACGAATTGGGCATTCTGGTATGGGAAGAAATTCCCTGGTGCCGAGGCGGCCTTGGAGGCGATGTCTACAAGGAACAGGCCCGCCGGATGCTGGCCAATATGATCGTCCAGCATCATAATCATCCGGCTGTCATCATCTGGGGGTTGGGTAATGAGAATGACTGGCCTAACGATTTCAATACGTTCGACAAGAGTGCGATCCGTGCTTTCATGAAAGAGTTGCACGACATGGCGCACCGTTTAGACGACACACGTATGACGGCGATCCGCCGGTGTGAATTTTGTAATGATATTGTTGATGTCTATTCACCTTCAATCTGGGCTGGTTGGTATCGGGGTGTTTTTACCGATTATAAATCGATCTCAGAACAGGAGATGCAGAAAGTAAAACACTTCCTGCATGTAGAGTGGGGAGGTGACAGCCATGCCCGTCGTCATTCGGAAGATGCTTTTTATAATCTGAAGAACATCGAGGCAGGAAAGGGCGGTGATGAACGTGCCGGCGATGCTTCCTTGTATGGTGGCGTTCCACGTGCTTCGCGCGATGGCGATTGGTCGGAAAGTTATGTGGTCCGTCTGATCGACTGGCATCTGAAAGAGCAGGAGACGATGCCGTGGCTGACCGGTACGGCCTACTGGCCTTTTAAGGATTTTTCGACTCCGGTCCGTCCCGACAATCCTGTCCCTTATGTCAATCAGAAGGGGGTGGTTGAACGCGATTTTACTCCGAAAGAAAGCTACTATGTGTTCCAGTCTTACTGGACGGAGAAGCCGATGATCCATATCTACGGTCATACCTGGCCGGTTCGCTGGGGTGGAAAAGATGACCGCAAGGAAATCTTGGTATATTCTAACTGCGACGAAGTGGAGCTTTTTGTCAATGGTGTGAGCCAGGGAGTGAAACGGCGTAATAGTCAGGATTATCCGGCTGCCGGGTTGCGCTGGAATTGTGTTTATCGGGAAGGCATGAACGAAATACGGGCTGTCGGTGTAAAGAAAAAGGAGAAGAAGGAGGTTTCTGATGTCATTCGTCAGGAATACCAGACTGCTAAATGGGATAAAGAAGCCGCCTGCCAAGTGAGCTTGCTTTCCGAAGAGGGAGATACGGCTTTGGTACAGGTACAACTGATCGATAAAAACGGCATCCGTTGTCTCAGCTCCAAAAAGCAGATTACGTTTGAGATTGCCGGAGATGGCAGCCTGATCTGCAATTTAGGAACTTCAACCGGTAGTCGTAAAGTACAGGCGTATAATGGTCGTGCCCTGATCCGTATCAAACGGAACGGGGGGAATAGCCTGGTTGCTGTTAAATCGGAAGGCCTGCCGACTGCATTCCTGGAATTGAAGAGTCCCAAGTAGGGGTAGGTCGTTTTTTGATTGTAAACTGGAAAAAAACGTAGAGACGTCCCGCCGTGTTTTAATTTACGGCGGGACTTTTTATCCGGGTTGCACTAAGTTAAAAGTAAGGGGTGGATTATGAACGGCTGCTTATTATAAAAAATAGGTGAGTGAATTGAATTGCTGGATGTCTGGATTATATTATATTTGCAAAAAGTAAATAAAGAACGAATGGATAATATGAAACCCCTGAACCCCATTCAGAAAACGGTTGTTGGCGTTCAGTTCCTTTTTGTGGCGTTTGGTGCGACTGTTCTCGTTCCTCTGCTGGTTGGCCTTGATCCTTCTACCGCCCTTTTTACTGCTGGTATCGGCACGTTGATCTTTCATTTGGTGACGAAAGGGAAAGTTCCTATTTTTCTGGGAAGCAGTTTCGCTTTTGTGGCGCCTATCATAAAGGCGACGGAATTGTATGGGTTGCCCGGTACGATGTCCGGCTTGGTGGCTGTGGGGACCGTCTATGGGTTGATGAGCTTGTTGGTCCAGTGGAGAGGAATCGGTTTTATCAAGCGGCTTTTTCCGCCGGTGGTGATCGGGCCGGTTATTATTCTGATCGGCCTCTCGCTGGCAGGCTCAGGTGTGAATATGGCAAAAGAGAACTGGCCGTTGGCACTGGTAGCCCTGCTTTCCGCTATTCTCGCCTCTATGTTGGGCCGAGGAATGTTGAGATTGATCCCTATCTTCTGTGGAATCATCGTCGGGTATCTGACTGCGAGTCTGTTCGGCTTGATCGACTTCAAGCCTGTGATAGAAGCTCCTTGGTTTGCATTTCCGCAATTTGTAAAGCCATCATTGTCGTGGGAAGCGGTTATTTTTATGATTCCGGTGACGATTGCTCCGGTGATCGAACATATAGGCGATGTGTACACAATCAACGAGGTGACGGGCAAGGACTTCGTAAAAGATCCGGGACTTCACCGCACGATGTTGGGAGACGGCCTGGCATGTATCGTCGCCGGATTGATCGGCGGTCCTCCCGTCACGACCTATTCGGAGGTGACAGGAGCTATTTCGCTGACAAAGATTACAGACCCGGCCGTTATCCGCATTGCTGCCGTAAGCGGTATCGTCTTTTCTGTGTTTGGGAAGGTCAGCGCGTTGCTTAAATCGATTCCCGCCGCCGTGTTGGGGGGCATCATGTTGCTGCTGTTCGGGACGATTGCCGCTGTCGGCATCAACAGCTTGATCCAGAATCGGACCAATCTGGGCGACACTCGCAACCTGATCATCGTCTCATTGATCCTGACTTTCGGGATTGGTGGTGCCGCCATTGAATTTGGTGGTTTCACGATGGCCGGTATCGGGCTTTCGGCTTTACTGGGAGTCTTTTTGAACCTGGTGTTGCCTAAGAGCAAGACTCTACCGTAATTTTCAACTCTCAATTATCAATTAATTGTTACCTTTGTGCCGCTTTTTACATGAAGAAGCGGAAATATGTTTAATCAGTATTGGTAAAGGGGAATCTGTCTATGCAAAAATCTGACTGCATCATTGGTGTGGAGCATGTGTCTAAATTCTTTGGAGACAAGGCCGTATTGAATGATGTGAATTTGTCTGTCCGTAAGGGCGAGTTTGTAACCATTCTGGGGCCGTCCGGTTGCGGGAAGACGACATTGTTGCGTCTGATTGCCGGATTCCAGACTGCTTCTGAGGGTATAATAACCATTGCGGGAAAAGAAATTACGCAAACACCCCCTCATAAACGTCCAGTTAATACTGTATTTCAGAAATACGCTCTTTTCCCTCATCTGAATGTCTTCAATAACATCGCTTTCGGCTTGAAGCTGAAAAAACTTCCGGCTGTCGTGATCGAGAAAAAGGTGAAGCAGGCCCTCAAGATGGTAGGAATGACCGATTATGAGTACCGTGATGTGGATTCCCTTTCCGGTGGACAGCAACAACGTGTCGCGATTGCCAGAGCTATCGTGAACGAACCGGAAGTGCTCCTGCTGGACGAACCGCTGGCGGCTCTTGACCTCAAGATGCGCAAGGATATGCAGATGGAGTTGAAGGAAATGCATAAGTCTCTCGGAATCACCTTTATCTATGTTACTCACGATCAGGAAGAAGCACTCACCCTGAGCGATACGATCGTCGTGATGAGCGAAGGGAAGATCCAGCAGATCGGGACGCCTATTGACATTTATAACGAACCGATCAACTCCTTTGTCGCCGACTTTATCGGCGAAAGCAATATTCTGAACGGACTGATGATCAAAGATAAGTTGGTATCCTTTGCCGGGCATGAGTTCGAATGCGTAGACGAAGGTTTCGGCGAACAGACCCCGGTAGATGTCGTGCTCCGCCCGGAAGACATTTATATTTTCGAGCCGTCTGAAGCCGCCATGCTGACCGGAACGGTTACCTCTTCCATTTTCAAGGGCGTTCACTACGAGATGATGGTGCAGACGCCGGAAGGCTATGAGTTCATGGTACAGGACTACCATTGTTTCGATGCCGGGCAGGAAGTCGGTTTGCTGGTCAAACCATTTGATATCCATGTGATGAAAAAGGAACGTATCTGCAATACGTTCGAAGGAAAGATGGTGGATGCTACGCATGTGGAATTTTTAGGCTGTACGTTCGAATGCCGAGAGGTATCCGACATTGACTCGGAAGCACCCGTGCAGGTCGAAGTAGATTTTGACCGCGTCATTCTGGAAGACAACGAGGAAGACGGCCGTCTGACCGGCGAAGTGAAATTTATCCTCTACAAAGGCAACCATTATCATCTGACGGTGTTTACCGACTGGGACGAAGATATCTTTGTCGATACGAATGATGTTTGGGACGATGGCGACCGGGTCGGAATCACGATCGCTCCCGAAAATATACGGATTGTTCAATCAACTAAATAAGGAAGGAAGTGATAAGTAAGATTTCAGCTTTTTTTATGCGGCGTAAGAACTGGACGATTCCTTATGCCCTGTTTTTGGCTGTCTTTGTCGTAATGCCCTTGTTGTTGATCGTATTATATGCGTTTACAGATGCCGACGGAGCGTTCACTTTTGCTAATTTCCGTAAGTTCATGGTACACCCTGAAGCAATGAACACGTTCGTCTATTCGATCGGGATTGCTATTATCACCACACTTTCCTGTCTCATCCTTGGCTATCCGGCAGCTTATATCCTGAGCCAGGAGCGTTTTAACACTTCCCGGACGATGGTCGTGCTATTCATCCTGCCGATGTGGGTGAATATCCTGATCCGTACGCTGGCTACGGTAGCATTGTTCGATTTCCTGAACCTGCCGTTGGGAGAGGGGGCGTTGGTTTTCGGTATGGTGTATAACTTTCTCCCGTTCATGATCTATCCGATTTATAATACGTTGCAAAAGATGGACCGCAGTCTGATCGAGGCGGCCCAGGACTTGGGAGCCAATCCGTTTCAGGTCTTTATGAAAACGATTCTGCCTCTTTCGATGCCCGGCGTGATGAGCGGGATCGTCATGGTTTTCATGCCGACGGTTTCCACGTTTGCCATTGCCGAATTACTGACGATGAATAACATCAAACTGTTCGGTACGACCGTGCAAGAAAATATCTATAACGGTATGTGGAATTATGGAGCGGCGCTTTCTCTTATTATGCTGTTGCTGATTGGTGTTACCATCCTCTTTACGAATGAAGAGGACAGTGCTTCGAACGAAGGGGGAGGTGTGATATGATGACGAAATGGATGGCAAAAGGGTATTTGTGGCTACTGTTGGTGCTGCTATATTCCCCGATTCTGATTATTATGATTTTCTCGTTTACCGAAGCGAAAGTCTTGGGAAACTGGACGGGATTTTCAACCAAATTGTATAGTTCGCTGTTTACAGGAGGCGTGCAGCGTTCGTTGGTGAGTGCGTTGTGGAATACGTTCGCCATTGCGATGATCGCGGCGACCGTCTCCACGCTGTTGGGTAGTATTGCGGCTATCGGTATTTTCAACCTGCGATCACGGACCCGCCAGGTAATGAATTTTGCTAATGCGATCCCGATGATGAATGCAGATATTATTACGGGCGTATCCCTTTTCCTGCTGTTCGTGAGTTTTGGCGTTTCACAGGGATTCACGACGGTCGTGCTGGCGCATATCACATTCTGCACGCCCTATGTGGTGCTGAGTGTCATGCCACGCCTGAAAAAGATGAACCAGAATGTCTACGAGGCGGCACTCGATTT
>OGDU01002110.1_pt1 | contig 13530 bp, 9 predicted proteins | sample 1570371 | NCBI WGS metagenome assembly OGDU01 (sample SAMEA2581977, study PRJEB24529) | metagenome | biome: Human gut stool | place: China | collected 2011
TATCCGACAGAACAATCCGTCATTTCGGACTCGGTTATGCCGATGATAACTGGTCGTCACTATGCAATCATCTCAAATCAAAAGGCTTTAATGACAGCGAACTTGTTGCCGCAAATCTTGCGGTTCGGCACAAAAACGGCAACGGAATCTATGACAGATTCACAGACCGTGTTATGTTTCCGATTATTGATCTGAGAGGAAATGTTATTGCATTCGGCGGAAGAATTATGTCCGATGCAAAGCCTAAATATCTCAACACCTCCGATACCCCCGTATTTAAAAAGAGTGCAAACCTGTTTTCACTCAACAACGCAAAAAATTCGGGCAAGAGAACTCTGATTCTTTGCGAGGGCTATATGGATGTCATCGCTGTGAATCAGGCAGGTTTTACAAATGCCGTTGCAACCCTGGGAACGGCTCTTACAGGTGAACAGGCTGTTTTGATGAAACGGTATGCCGATGAGGTGATTATCTGTTACGATGCCGATGAGGCAGGTCAAAAGGCTACCGCAAGGGCAATTCCTATACTAAGAAATTCGGGACTTAATGTTAAGGTTCTTACAATTCCAAGCGGTAAGGATCCCGATGAATTTATCAAATCAAAGGGTAATGACGGCCCTGCCGCATTCAAAGCGTTGCTTGACAAATGCGGTAACGATGTTGAATACCGACTGCAAAAGCTAAAAAATGCACACAATATTCAGCTGACGGAGGGCAAGGTTGCTTTTCTTGAGGAGGCGGCAAAGCTGATTGCAACAATCAGCAGTCCGATTGAACGGGATGTCTATTCTTCAAAGGTTGCATCCGAACTCGGAGTTGACAAAAATGCATTCAAACAGCAGGTGTCAAGGGTGTCACGCAGAGGTGAAAGGGCAGAAGAAAAGAAACAGGCTCGTCAAATTCAGCTTGAACTCAGCCGAAGAAATGATAAAATCAATCCCGAGCATTTCCAAAAGCCACGCAGTTCAAGTGCCGAAGAAGCTCTTTTGGTTTATCTTTTAAACAATCCCGATGCATATGAGGAGATTTCTGCAAGGGTAAAGCCCGAACAATTTCAGAATACTCTGATGCGGAGGTTTTTTGAATATTTCAGCGCTCGCATTGAGAGGGGAGAAGATCCTCTTACGAATACGGCGGCAGATTTTACACAGGATGAAAATTCAAAGCTTTATCAGCTGATGTCACAGGCAATTCCGGGGGCGTCAACCGCTGAGGCAATGAATGAATACATAAATGTTATCAACGAGGAAAGCTCAAAGCTCAATTCCGGCGATTTAGCCGATGTTTCAAATGAGGAGCTTATGGCATATCTTGATAAAATAAGGAAAAAGAAACAGTAAACGCAGGAAAGGAAAATGAGTATGGCAGCTACACCCGATAAGAAAACAGTCGTAAGAGAACTTATGGAACTCGGTAAGCAGAAAGGTCAGCTTACAAACCAGGACATTCTTGATGCAATCGGTGAAATTGACTTTGATCCCGAACAGCTTGAAAAGCTTTATGATTCACTTGCACAGCTTGGCATTGAAATCGTAGAGGATTCGGGAGATATTAAAATTGACGATATCGACCTTGGCTTTGATGAAAGCAAAGACGGCGACTCACACGCTCAGATTGCAGAAACAGGCAGCGTTTCGGTTGACGATCCCGTAAAGGTATATCTTAAAGAAATCGGACGGGTTCCGCTACTTTCTTCCGAAGAAGAAATCAACCTCGCAATCAGAATCGCTGACGGTGATGTTGCCGCAAAACAGCGTCTTTCCGAGGCAAACCTTCGTCTTGTTGTTTCAATTGCAAAGCGTTATCTCGGCAGGGGAATGCAGTTTCTTGACCTTATTCAGGAAGGCAATCTCGGCCTTATCAAGGCTGTAGAAAAGTTTGACTATACAAAGGGCTTTAAATTTTCAACATATGCAACATGGTGGATTAGACAGGCTATTACCCGTGCAATTGCCGATCAGGCTCGTACAATCCGTATCCCTGTTCATATGGTTGAAACTATCAACAAGGTTAAAAAGGTTCAGAGCCAGCTCCTTCACCAGAACGGTCATGAGCCGTCTGCCGATGAAATTGCCGCAGAAATTGATATGCCTGTTGATAAGGTTCGTGAAATTATGCGTGTCGCTCAGGAGCCTGTTTCACTTGAAACTCCTATAGGCGAGGAGGAAGACAGCCATCTCGGTGACTTTATCCCCGATAACGATGCTCCCGCACCTGCCGATGCCGCATCACACACAATGCTCCGTGAACAGCTTTCGGATGTTCTTTCAACCCTCACTCCCCGTGAAGCCAAGGTTCTCAAACTCCGTTTCGGTCTTGAGGACGGCAGAAGCAGAACCCTTGAAGAAGTCGGCAAGGAGTTTAATGTAACCCGTGAGCGTATCCGTCAGATTGAGGCAAAGGCTCTCCGCAAGCTCCGTCATCCTTCAAGAAGCAGAAAGCTCAAGGACTATCTTGACTATTAATCAGACTTTATGATTACTTTTGATGAATGCGGCGCAATGCTTGACGAAATTGCAGATTCCATGCCTTATGAATTATACAGAGATTTAAACGGAGGGATTTCACTTCTTCCGCAGTTAAAGGTTCATCCAAAAGCACTTAACAATGATTTGTTCATTTTGGGTGAGTACATACGCAATTCTCTCGGCAATGCAATTGTGTTTTACTACGGTTCAATCAACAGGGTTTACGGCTCACTTGATAATGAGGAATACCGAAAAAAGCTCGTTGAAATACTTCATCACGAGGTTCGCCATCATAACGAGTATCTTGCAGGTTGCGATGACCTCGGAATTTTTGACAGAAATCAGATTGACGATTACCTTAGAAAACACAGGAAATAATCAAATGAAATTTTAAGAGGACAGCTTTTCTAAACAGAAAGCTGTCCTCCTTTGTTATCTTACCTTTATAATCTGCCCCGGATAAATTACATTCGGATTTGAAAGTCCGTTAAGCCGTGTGAGATTGTCAACGGTTGTTCCGTGCATTTGTGCAATTATCCACAGCGAATCGCCCGGACGGGCAACATGATACTGCGTTTCCGCACTACCGGCGGGAACCGTAAGAACCTGACCTACAAAAATAGCGTCAGGAGTTTGAATGTTGTTGTATTTTAATATGTCATTAACCGTTGTCTGAAAGAACTGCGCAATGCCAAAAAGCGTATTGCCCGGACGAACGGTGTACTGAACCATTTCCATATCTGTCCTCCTTGCTTTTCATAGTAACAATATATGCCTGTGACAAAAATGCGTTACTCCTGCATAAAATAAACCGTGTACGGAAAAATAACAATGCAGACAAAACACAGCGTTGCTCAGATTAAAAATATCTGAAAACGGTTTATGTTATAAAATTTCAATACGAGAGGGCATATAAATGGAAATAAAAATAGATACGATAATCGGCAGAGAAATAATTGATTCAAGAGGAAATCCTACGGTTGAGGCGGAGGTCGGACTTTCCGACGGAACCTTTGCAAAAGCGTCTGTCCCTTCGGGTGCGTCAACGGGAGAATTTGAGGCGGTTGAACTTCGTGACGGTGAAAAACGCTATCTCGGCAAAGGTGTGCAGAGAGCCGTTGAAAATATCAACAGCATAATTTCGCCTAATCTTTGTTGTGACTCACCTTTTGACCAGTGTGCAATCGACAGCAAAATGATTGAACTTGACGGCACGGAAAATAAGGAATTGCTCGGTGCAAATGCTATTCTTGCCGTATCGCTTGCCTGTGCAAAGGCGGCGGCAAAGAATCTCAGACTGCCGTTATTCCGTTATATAGGCGGAACATATGCGGTCAGAATGCCTGTTCCAATGATGAATATTCTCAACGGCGGCGCTCATGCATCTAACAATATCGACATTCAGGAATTTATGATTATGCCTGTCGGTGCAAGGTGTTTTTCCGAGGGAATGATGCAGTGCTGTGAAATCTACCATACACTCGGCAAAATTCTAAAAGAGAATAATATGTCAACAGGTGTAGGCGATGAGGGCGGTTATGCACCGAGCCTGAAAAGTGATGAGGATGCAATTGAGTATATAATTAAAGCGATTGAAAAAACAGGTTATACTACCGATGAAATTAAAATTGCGCTCGATGCCGCATCTTCCGAATGGTATTCCGACGGAAAATATATTCTTCCAAAGAGAGGCGATTCGCTTTCAAGCGACGAACTTATTAATTATTTTGACAAGCTCTGTTCTGATTATCCGATTATATCGCTTGAAGATCCGCTTTCCGAACACGACTGGGACGGTTGGCAGAATATTACTTCAAAAATCGGCAACAAAGTTCAGCTTGTCGGCGATGATTTGTTTGTTACAAATACAAAAAGACTTAAAAAAGGCATAGAGCTCGGAGCAGGCAACGCAATTTTGATTAAAATTAATCAGATAGGAACGCTGACGGAAACGCTTGATGCAATTGACACGGCTCACAAGGCGGGTTATCGCACGATTATTTCACACAGAAGCGGCGAAACGGAGGACACAACCATTGCGGATATTGCCGTTGCGGTTAATTCGGGACAGATAAAAACAGGTGCTCCGTGCAGAACCGACAGAGTTGCAAAATACAACAGACTTCTTCGGATTGAGAGCGCAATTGTCAACACTTCAACCTACGGATTGTGATTCTGTCATCCCCGACTGCGGTCGGGGAATTTTTTTCTATTGATAACAAAATTCATAAATTTAGTAAATTTAACTGTCGAATTGTATTTTTTTGACGGATTTTTCTTTGCTTAATATAAATTTAAAAATAAACTTTTAGAAAATCAGCATATTGCACATATTTGTCAAAGAAAATTCTACAACAATAAAGCCTTTATCAATTGCTATATTCTTAATCGGAATTAAAATATATTGCCTTATATGATAAAATGAGTTAATGAAATGCTAACATTGGAATTCGTATGGACTATTGTAAAACAGTGCTGATTGTGACCTTTGTTTTGCTCATATCCGAATAAGTCAGGAGGCATTTTTGATTGTTTCTAAAAAGATTATTGGCAGGAGTAATGACAGCTATGATGATTACAGGAATGTGTGCGGCTGATGTTTCGGCAGCGGAAAAGAAAACTGTAACAGATTATCAGGCATATGCTGCAAATCTGGATAAGTCGGCATATTCAGGTAATGATTTGGGGGCTTCTTACTCAAAAAAGGCAACTACCTTCAAGGTATGGTCGCCTAATGCGGCGTCTGTTCGTGTGAATATTTTTGAACACGGCAGTGATAATGAGGGAGATGCAGGTTCTATAATGTCAAGAGCCATGTCGCTTGACAAAACAACGGGCGTGTGGTCTGTTACAATTAACGGTGACCTGCTTAACAAATATTATACCTACTCGGTAACACACGGAAAAACTACCAAGGAAACAGCCGACGTCTATGCAAAGGCGTGCGGTGTGAACGGTCAACGCTCAATGGTTGTCGATTTAAGCACAACCAATCCCGATGGTTGGGAAAATGATAAGCATGTGCTTGTACAGAATCAGACTGATGCGTCGGTCTGGGAAATCTCTGTAGCAGACTTTTCATCATCCGAATCAAGCGGCGTGAGTGAGGCTAACCGTGGCAAGTACCTTGCTTTTACCGAAGAAGGTACAACAGTCAACGGTGTTCAGGGTGCGTCATCAACCTGCGTTGACTATCTGAAAAAGCTCGGCGTTAAGTATGTGCAGATTATGCCGTTCTATGATTTCGGTTCTGTTGACGAGAGCAAGAACATTATGGACCAGTACAACTGGGGCTACGATCCCGTCAACTACAACTGCCCCGAGGGTTCTTATTCAACAAATCCTAAAAAGGGTGAAGTGAGAATCAAGGAATGTAAGCAGATGATTCAGGCACTTCATAATGCCGGAATCGGTGTAATTATGGATGTTGTCTATAATCACACCTACACCTCTGATTCTTGGCTTCAGAGAACAGTTCCGAATTATTACTACAGAATGAACAATGACGGAACTTTCTCAAACGGTTCGGGCTGTTCAAACGATACAGCAAGCGAACATCTTATGTTCAGAAAGTATATGATTGATTCCGTTACATATTGGGCAAGCGAATATCACATTGACGGTTTCCGCTTTGACCTTATGGGACTTCATGATGTAACAACTATGAATTCAATTCGTACCGCACTTGACAATCTTTATGCAGACGGCAGCGGCAGTCAGATTCTTATGTACGGTGAGGCGTGGGATATGGCAACCAATTGTGACGAAGGCACAGTATTGGCAAGTCAGAAAAATCTCAAGCAGTTGAGCGACCGCATCGGTGCGTTTGATGATACAATCCGTGATGCAATCAAGGGCAGTACAGGCGGTACGGACGGTGCTTTTGTTCAGGAAGGTTCACGCAGAGCCAACCTGAAAACAGGCATAGCAGGTCAGAGTGACACAACAACAGGCTGGGCAAATGTTCCGTCACAATGCGTAACATATGCATCATGTCACGATAACCTTTGTCTTTACGATAAGCTTGTCGGCTCTGTTTACGGTGCCGACGGTAAATATCGCAAAAGATATGAAGATCTTGTTGCAATGAACAAGCTTTCTGCGGCAATTGTTATTACTTCACAGGGTATTCCGTTTTCACTCGGCGGTGAGGAGTTTTGTCGCAGTAAAGACGGTGATGAAAACAGCTATGCGTCAAGCAGAAAAGAAAATATGCTTGACTGGGAAAATGTCGATCTCTATTCAGATGTAATTGAATATTACAGAGGTCTTTATAAAATCCGTGACGCTTTTGCGGCATTCTCGGATTCTACTGCTGCAACAGCCAACAGCCTTACATATCTTTCCGATGTTCCAAAGGGTGTTATGGGCTACACAATAAATAACACCGAGAGCGGAAAATGGAGTCAGATGTGCGTAATCTTCAACGGCTCCGATTCTGCACAGAATGTTACCGCAAAAGGCGACTGGGTTGTTCTTGCAGATAACAAGACAGCAGGACTTCGCAACATAAAGAATGTTACAAACAGCGTAAAGGTTGAGGCTCATTCAGCCGTTATTATGGTTGACACAAAGAGCTATGATTCTGCGGGAATTATGGATGATGAGGGCGCTGTTGTCATTGATTATTATGACAACAAAACCGAAAAACTCATCAAGTCACAGACGCTCACAGGCGAGCTCGGCACAAGCTATGATTTGACAAATCTTGCGTCAACTCTTAATTATGACGTTAAGAAAACCGACGGTGAAATCAAAGGTGTGTTCACGGATCAGGTAGGTCATGCAAAGGTTTATGTTGAAGAATATGACGGCGAGATGTCAACGGTTACCGTAAAGTTTGTTGACGAAACAAATAATACGGAAATTGAAGATTCTTTTCTTGTAAAAAACAGAAAGGGCGAGCAGTATTATACTCCCGACCTTCCGTCAATTAAAAATTACAAGCTTGTTCTTGACGACCTCCCGACAAACGGTGCAGGCAAGCTTGATTCTGCAAGCAAGACCGTTACATACAAATATACCCGTGTAACTGATGATGAGGATAAGACTGTTTGCAGAGTCAATGCCATTTATATGGACGATTCGGGTAAAATTCTTGATACAAAGACAATCACAGGTGTTGAAGGACAGGCTTATTCACTTTCTCAAAATACATATGAGGAAAAAGATCTTGTAAGCGTTCCCGAAAAGGCAAACGGAACATTTAAATCGGGCGAAATCAATGTAGTGTTCAGCTACTCGTCAAACCCCGATCCGCTCAAGCAGATGCTTCCGTTTGTGTATGTCGGCACCGGTCTTATAATTGCTCTATGTGCGGCGTCGGTTATTTATTCTTCAAACAAGCGTAAAAAACGCATTATGGCAGAGCTTGATATTGAAGAAGATTAATTAAAGGTAGTTGTTTCCGTATGCTGACGGAATAGATTATAAGAATTAATAAGGAGGAATATTATCTATGAGAACTACGAAGAAAATTGTTTCTGCAGTTCTTGCAGCGTGCATGCTTGCCTCAACAGCAGTTGTGTCAAGCTTTGCCGCAACAGCCGATGACAGTTCGGCAGTTTCAAGCGACTACGCAAGAGACAATTCTTACACAAAGGCTGCTGAAGATATTGACGCTCAGTATGCTTATTCCGGCAATGATCTTGGTGTTACTTACACAAAAGATGCTACAACATTCAAGGTTTGGTCACCGACAGCAACCGGTGTTAAGCTCAATATCTTTACAAAAGGTTCGGATGACGAGCAGGGTGCATCTAAAGTTGCCAGCTACACACTTGAAAAAATGCTCGTTGACGGTGAGTGGAACGGTGTTTGGACGATTACACTCGTCGGCGAATGGAAGGATTATTATTACACATACTCAGTCACAACAACAGACACAACACACATCGGTTCAGATGCAACAAAGACTTATGAAACACAGGATGTATACTCAACGGCAACAGGCGTAAACGGTAAGCGCTCAATGATTGTTGACCTTGACGAGACAGATCCTGAGGGCTGGTCAAACGATAACCATGTTCTTCTTGACAAATCAACAAAGTCATCAGTATGGGAACTCCATATCAAAGACTTTTCTTATGACAAGGCTTCGGGCGTAAGCGACGCTAACAGAGGCAAGTACCTTGCTTTCACAGAATCAGGCACAACTCTTAACGGCGAGGGCAAGGTTTCAACCTGTATTGATTACCTCAAGGAACTCGGTGTAACAACAGTACAGCTTAACCCGTTCTATGACTTCCAGTCAGTAAATGAGGCAGGCGATGATTCTCAGTTTAACTGGGGTTATGATCCGACAAACTACAATGTTCCGGAGGGCTCGTATTCTTCAAATCCGTATGACGGTAAAGTAAGAATCAAAGAATGCAAGGAAATGATTAAGGCTCTCCATGACGCCGGCATTTCTGTTGTAATGGATGTTGTTTACAACCATACTTATTCAACTGATTCATGCTTCCAGTACACAGTTCCTAACTACTACTACAGAATGAAAACAACAGGCGCATTCTCAAACGGTTCGGGTTGCGGCAACGAAGGTGCAACAGAGCGTGCAATGTACAGACAGTATGTTATTGATTCACTCAAGTATTGGGTAAACGAATACCATGTTGACGGCTTCCGTTTTGACCTTATGGGTCTTATGGATGTTGAAACAATGAATATGGCAAGAGAAGCGCTTGACCAAATTGACCCACGAATCACAATGTGGGGTGAAGGCTGGGCAGGCGGTGACTCCTACCACCCGACTAACACTTGCTCAGGCACAAAATTTTATCCTGCAACACAGGCTAATGCGTCAAGACTCAGCGACAGAATAGCCATCTTCAATGACGGCATCCGTGACGGTATAAAGGGAAGTGCAATGGACATCAGCGATGTTGGTTTTATACAGGGCTCAAAGTCATCCGCAAAGGGTGTAAGCTACGGCGTTCGTGCCAACAGCTCAGGTACATACAAGTGGAAGGCTCAGGCTCCTTCACAGTGCGTAACCTATGATGCGTGTCACGATAACGCAACACTTTACGATCAGATTATTGCGTCAACAGGTTTGGCAGACTACGGAGAGAGAAATTCCGAGGCTGTTAAGATGAACAGGCTTGCAAGTGCAATTATCTACACATCACAGGGTATTTCATTCACACTTGCCGGTGAAGAAATGGCTCGTTCAAAAGACGGTGACACAAACAGCTACAAGTCGGCAGCTGACCTTAATATGATTAAATGGCAGAATGTTGTTGACTATGCCGATGTAGTTTCTTACTACAAGGGTATGATGCAGATTAAGTCAGCATTCTCGCCTCTCACAGCTATGGATAATTCATATGCTGACAAATACACATTCACAAAAAAGGTTTCTGCTTCAACAAATCAGATTTCATTCACAATTCAGAACGATGTTGAGGGTGAATGGAACAAGATGGCTGTTATTTATAACAATGCAACCACAGCTGCAGATGTAACCCTTTCGGATACATCCGTAACAGATTGGGTTGTTATCGCTAACGGTGAAACAGCAGGTCTTGACTCACTCGGCGAGGTGACAGGCTCAACATTCACAGTTCCTGCTCGTTCGGCTATCGTAGCTGTTGACAAGGCAGGCTATGAGTCGGCAGGCATCAAATCTTCAAACGGTAAGGTTAAGGTTAACTATGTTTACGAAGCAACAGGCGAAAAGCTTGAAGATTCTGTAATCCTTCAGGGTCCTGTAGGCTCAGGTTATGTAACAGTTCCGAGTGCAGTTGTTCCCGATACATACATCGTAAGTCGTATTGGCGGAAATGCAGAAGGCAAATATACTTCCGATATGCAGGAGGTTACATACTACTACACAGACTACATTCCTGAATCACTCAAGAACGCTGACTTCAACGGTGACGGTGAAGTTAATGTAATTGACGCTACACTTCTTCAGAAGTATATTGTAAAGCTTGAAACTCCTACAGTTGATGAATCAGTTCTTGACCTAAACTATGACGGTACTTTCAACGTTGAAGATTCAACAATGATAATGAAGTATGTTGCCAGAATTCCTGTATCTTCCGGTAAAGTAACAGTAAACTACTACTACACAGACGCTGACGGAAAACAGCAGAAGCTTACTGATTCAATCGTATTCGCAGGCAGAGCAGGCAGCACATATAAGTCAACTGCATTCAAGGTTGTTGGCTACGCTGTTGATCCGGACAGAATGCCGGAAAATCAGTCGGGCTTAATTCCTTACGGTGAGGCAGAGGTTAACTACTACTACATCGCATCAAGCCTTGACATCAAACTTCATGTAAAGCACAACGGTTCACTTACATGGACGCCATATCTCTGGATATGGGGTTCAGACCTCAAGGGCAAAGACTCAGGCAACTTTATGTCAGAGTGGCCGGGGGATCCTATGACTGAAGGTGAAAACGGTTGGTTTGATTACAGCTTCACATATAAGGGAGCAGGTACATACAATGTAATTGTATCCGATAACGCTACTAACCAAACAATTGACTACAAGGGCTTTGTAGATAACGAAATGTGGATTGTAATTGATGACTCTGCTGTTATGGGCAGTACATACCTTACATTCTACACAGATAACCCTGACACTAACCCCAACGCTCCAATCGCTGAGCAGGTTACACTCGGTTAATCTGAAATCACAAACACAAATTGCAAAAGAGGGCTGACCTTAAACGGTCAGCCCTTTTAATCGCTAAAAAAGGTTATTATTGCTATGTAACGGAAAACTCCCCGACAGCTTATAAAACTGTCGGGGAGTCATTGGTTTATCAGTTGTTGTTCATTCTGTAGCAGAGAGTCATAAGGCTGTCGCTGAGATGAACATTCTCTACCATAGTATCATTATAACGAGCATTTATATCATAGTGGCTGAAATTCCAGTAATTCTTGATTCCGTGTGAATATAGCTTATCGAGAACATTTTCAACACAAACACGGGGAATGCACAAAAACGCTGTGTCAATATGATTTTTATTACAAAAATCGTCGAGTTCACTTTCGTTTTTAACTGTAATTCCGTTGAGCTTTGAACCGACTTTTTGTTCGTTGCTGTCAAAACAAGCGATAAGCTCAAAACCGAGTTTTTCAAAATTCATATGCATTGCAACGGCCTTACCAAGATTACCGGCACCGATAAGAATGGCCTTGTAATCGTTGTTAAGTCCCAGAATGTTCTTGATTTCCTCTTTCAGCTGACTTACGCTGTAACCGTAACCCTGCTGACCGAATCCGCCGAAGCAGTTAAGATCCTGTCTTACCTGTGAGGCGGTCACATTCATAATTTGTGCAAGCTTGGTGGAAGAAATTTTGTCAATGTTCTGGTCATTCAGTTCTGATAAAAAGCGGTAATATCTTGGCAAACGCCTGATAACCGACATTGAAATACTGTCATTCTTAGACATTACTCACTATGCTCCTTTAACTTTAAAATCAGAGAGATGCTGCAAGGCGCTCGTCAATAGCCTTGAGAAATTCTTCTGTGTTTACTTTCTTTTTGTTCTCAAGTGTCGAGATAGCGTAGAGATCGCCTGTCATAACGCCGTCCTCAATTGTCTTGATTGTTGCTGCCTCAAGCTTGTCTGCAAACTTCATAAGATCGTCAAGACCGTCAAGCTCGCCTCTTTTGCAACAGAGTTTGTGGAAGTGTCTTCGCCCTTGAGATACTTGTAGTAATGGCGCTGAACTGTGCCGTGAGCAGCCTCGTATTCATAGATGCCGTCGGGAGAAACAAGCACGCTTGTCATCATTGCGAGCGAACCGAATGCAGTTGCAATCATATCACTCATAACATCACCGTCATAGTTCTTACAAGCCCACATATAGCCGCCTTCACTTCTGATAACTCTTGCAACAGCGTCATCAATAAGTGTGTAGAAATATGTAATACCTGCGTTCTCAAACTTCTCTTTGTACTCATTCTCAAAGATTTCACTGAAGATGTCCTTGAATCTGTGGTCATAAATTTTGCTGATTGTATCCTTTGTAGCAAACCAAACATCAAGCTTCTGATCAAGTGCATAGTTAAAGCATGAACGGGCAAATGATGAGATGCTCTTGTCAATGTTGTGCATACCTTGAATAATACCGTCAGTCTTAAAGTCAAAGATTGTGCTTCTTTCCTCGGTACCGTCAGGCTTTGTAACACAAAGCTCTGCCTTGCTTCCTGCCTCAACCTTCATCTCTGTGTTCTTATAAACATCACCGTATGCGTGACGGGCAATGCAGATTGGCTTTTTCCATGTAGGAATGTAGGGAACAATGCCCTTAACAAGAATCGGGCTTCTGAATACCGTACCGTCAAGGATAGCACGAATCGTACCGTTAGGTGATTTCCACATACTCTTGAGGTTGTACTCTGTCATTCTTGCGGCATTAGGTGTGATTGTGGCACACTTAACGGCAACACCGTATTTCTTTGTTGCGTTGGCACTGTCAACCGTAACCTGATCGTCTGTTTCGTTTCTGTGCTCAAGACCGAGGTCATAATATTCTGTTTTGAGGTCAACATAAGGTGTGATGAGAATGTCTTTAATCTGTTTCCAGATGACTCTTGTCATTTCGTCGCCGTCCATCTCTACGAGAGGAGTGACCATTTTAATTTTTTCCATATCAGCTGTTCTCCTTTGTGTAGTCAAGCAGACCGCCTGCAATGATAATGTTTCTTGTTCTGTCTGAAAGCTCACAGTCAGCAACAATTGTGTCGCCCGTTGTCTTGTTTACAACAGTAACCTGCTTGCCGTTTGCAATTTCGTCCTTAACATTCGGAAGTTCAAGCATATCGCCAAGCTTGATTTTATCATAATCTTCTGCGTTTACAAATGTAAGCGGAAGAATACCTGCATTGATAAGGTTGCTCTTGTGAATTCTTGCAAAGCTCTTTACGAGTACAGCCTTAACACCGAGGAAAAGGGGAGCGAGAGCCGCATGCTCACGGGATGAACCCTGACCGTAGTTTTCACCGCCGACAATAATGCTCTTGCCGAGAGTCTTTGCACGGGTTGGGAATTCCTTGTCGCATACTGTAAAGCAATGCTCTGAAATTTTCGGAATATTT
>OGDU01002111.1_pt1 | contig 13526 bp, 13 predicted proteins | sample 1570371 | NCBI WGS metagenome assembly OGDU01 (sample SAMEA2581977, study PRJEB24529) | metagenome | biome: Human gut stool | place: China | collected 2011
TGTATCTGATCGAGGATTCGCCGTTTTCCCTGTTTCTGTGGCTGAAAAACAGCGGTGCGCTCGGGGTGGAACAGTACCGGAAGAAAAATCTGTTGACGCTGGATTTTGCCTATGTGACAGATCCACGCGCTATGAAGCGGGAGGGGATCGTTCCGGGGCAGGAACTGTCTCTTAAGATGGGATATGTCATGCTCGCGTACATCCTAAAAGTGGAAAAGGTGCCGGACATTTCCTGGAAAGGAAGAGCGAGCGCGGGAGATCACCGTGTGGATCTGGAGATTGCGGGGGAGTTCGAGGAGATGACGGTCCCGATCCATATCCGCGTCACGGAACTGACCGAGGAAGGCCTGGTTCCGGTCAAGCGGACTTTTATGCCGTTTATGGAAGGCGGAAAGCAGATTCCGTATCTGGAATATCCGGTGGAGAGTATTCTCGCGGAGAATCTTTTTTATCTGATCCGGGATATGGAACTGCTTCCGGATATGAGCGTCTACGATAAGGTTTACGGGATATTAAAGACGGAGCCGGTGGACGGCAGGCATATTCAGGAACTGCTCGGCGAACATTGCAAAAAGCAGCAGTTACTTCCCGAGGAGTCGCGGATGAAAGAGATTCTTTCCTACCGCGATTACAGCTACATGAGAAAGCGTTGGGAGAAATATTTAAGACACCGGAAAAGAAAAGAACCCGCATGGACAGAGGTCATGCAGGTTCTGGAACAATTCCTTCCGCAGATGTGGAGCACCCTGTGCCGGGACGAAATTTTTTTCGGAGACTGGATGCCGGATCTGCAGCGGTTCTTAGATTAGTTAAATGCAGTGAAGGTGTCGGAGCGCCAGATAGTAGTCGTCCCTGGTATCCAGATGGGAAAATTGAAGATCTGCCGGAATATCGGAGTCTTTGGTTGCTTCTTCGCGCTTCAGATAGGACACGCTGCATTTCTCGCGCAGCGTATCGAAAGTGAACTGGTGCAAAAGCAGACACTTTCCGATGGATGGCAGGCAGCTTTTGGAGTAGGCGGACGCCGGTACTTTTTGATCCGTTTCGGTGCCGGATACCGCGGCGATGTCAAAACCGTCCAGATGCTCCAGCAGCTGCAGTCCGACTTCTGGTTCCAGAAAAGGGGTGTCGATCGGCAGAATAAACGCCTGGTCTTCATCCATCATGGAGAGACCGGAAAATACGCCGGACATCGGGCCGGCGTTCATGTACAGATCGGCAATTTCTGTGACGGGGAGTGACAGGTGTGTATATTCGCCCGGCTTTTTCACGGATAAGTAAATATGCGAAAAATGCGGTTTGTACTTGTTCACAAGGTATTCCAGCAGACTTACTTCGCCAAAAGGCAGCAGGGCTTTATCGGTTCCCATGCGCGTGCTTCCGCCGCCGCACAGGATAATGAGTGCGTGGTTCATAAAAATTTCCGCCATTTCTATTAAATAAATATATCCCATATCATAATGGAAAACGGCGGATTGTTCAAGTGACAAAAATTCTGCTGCGCGGATCGACGGGACAAAACAAGACGGATTGACAGGGGAAAGTGACAGGAATAATGGAGAGAGAGCATTTGTATCAACAGCTAATTTCATACGGGGAATCGGATGTCTACCCTTTTCATATGCCGGGGCACAAGCGCCGGGCACTTCCGTTTCCAAATCCGTATACCATCGATATTACGGAGATTGACGGATTTGACAACCTGCATCATGCCGAAGGGCTTATCAGGGAGGCCGAGGAGCGCGCGGCAGAGCTTTACGGTGCGGACCGGTCGTATTACCTGGTAAACGGGAGCACCTGCGGACTGCTTGCCGCCATCTGCGCTGCCGCACGGCGGGGAGATAAGGTACTGGCGGCAAGGAACTGCCACAAAGCGGTCTATCACGCGGTTTCCATGCAGGGACTCGCGGCGGAGTTCCTCTATCCGGCAATCACGCGGGGAGATCTGCAGGGACAGATTACCGCGGCGCAGGTGGAGGAGGCGCTGACAAAGCATCCGGATATTGCGGTTGTGATCCTCACATCCCCGACCTACGAGGGGATCGTGTCGGACGTCGCGGCGATTGCGGCATGCTGTCATGCACACGGGGCGGCGCTGATTGTCGATGAAGCGCATGGGGCCCACTTCGGATTCGGAGCCGGATTCCCGGAAAATGCGGTGCGCCTTGGGGCGGACGCCGTGATTATGAGTCTGCACAAGACGCTGCCGTCGTTTACACAGACGGCGCTTTTGCATTGTAACGGCACGCGGATTGATCCCGGGCGCGTGGCACGGTATCTGGGCGTCTATGAGACGAGTTCGCCGTCGTATCTGTTTATGGCGGGAATGGATGCATGCATCGACCTGATCCGTGAGCAGGGGGCAGAACTTTTTGCGGAATACCGGAGACGTCTGGATGCATTTTACCGTGATACGGCGGATCTTGCGCAGCTGCATGTCATGCGGCGGGAAGACCTCTGCAAGGAAGAAGCGTATGACTGGGACGATTCCAAGCTGATTATCTATGCGGGCGCCATGGGCGGCGAGGAGCTGCATCAGGAACTGCTCGGACACTATCATCTCCAGATGGAGATGGTGTCGGCGGACTATGTGCTCGGCATGACAAGCCTTATGGATACGGACGAGGGCATGCGGCGGCTTGTGACGGCGCTCCATGAGATTGATGAAAAGAACCGGCGTATGGCGGAGCCCCATGAGACCGCTGAAGAGAACCGGAAGACGGAATTAGACGGAGAAGTGCCGGAAGCCGGATTCACGGCGCGCATGTACCGGAAGAATCCGCGCCGGATGCAGATTTATCAGGCGCTGGATCTGCCGTACCGGGAGGTGCCGCTTGATGAGGCAGTCGGGAAAATGGCGGCGGATTACGTCTACCTGTATCCGCCCGGAATCCCGCTCATCGTGCCGGGAGAAGTTATCACGGAAGAGTTTATCCGGCACATCAGAGAGTGCCGGGAGAGAAAACTGAACGTGGAAGGGCAGGGAAATCTTGCCCCCGGTCGGATAAAGATTGTATATTTTTAAAGACTATATTATACTAGAAGGTGCAGCGAATGGGAAAAATCTATTGCATGATGGGCAAGAGCTCAACAGGAAAAGATACATTATATAAGATGCTTCTGGAAGACGGGGCGCTTTCGCTGAAGAAGATCATTCCCTACACGACGCGGCCGATGCGCCGGGGAGAAACGGACGGCGTGGAATATTATTTCTGCGGAGAGAAGGAACTGGCCGATCTTCTAAAGCGTGGCAAAGTCATTGAACTTCGGGCATACGATACGGTGCAGGGAGTATGGAAGTATTTTACGGTGGATGACCATCAGATACAGGATCTGCGGCAGAATTATCTGTTGATCGGTACGCTGGAAGCATACGGGAAGCTCCGGGACTACTTCGGAAAGGAACGTGTTGTTCCGATATATATTGAAGTGGAGGACGGAATCCGGCTGGAGCGTGCGATCGGAAGAGAGCGGCAGCAGCGGGAACCGCACTATGAAGAGATGTGCCGGAGATTTCTGGCGGACGCGGCAGATTTTTCCGAAGAAAAGCTTTTGGACGCACAGATTACGGTGCGGTTTGCAAATGATGATTTAAAGCAGACGGAAGAAAATATCCGCGATTATATATTGTCTCAGAACGATTGACGGATCAGGGAAAGAGGGTGGCAGATTGGATATTAAGGTGAATCAGGCACAGATGGTAACGCAGGTGCCGGACACGGTGACGACGGAGACCGGCGACGGAACGTTCAAGTTTACGCTGGCGAGCGCGATCACGGATGCAGAGCTTCAGGCGAAGGTGGACAGTCTGTTATCTGACATTACGTTTCAGGGGAACCGGATTGCGGAACATATGGACATCCGCGATATGAAAAAGTACCGCGGACTGATCCGTGATTTTATGAATGAAGTGGTCTACCGCTCTCATAAGTTTTCAAGAGAGAATTTCCTGGACCGCAAGGGACGCCACAGAGTCTACGGACTGATCCGGCTGATTGATGCCAACCTGGACGAACTTGCACAGGAACTGGTCAAGGATGAGAAGGATCACATCACGATCTTGAACAAGATCGGGGAGATCCAGGGACTTCTGTTGGATATTCTGACTTAACATAAAACGAGGGAAGCTATGGCAGGATTTAAAGCTATTTTAGGGCATGAGCAGATCATAGAGCATCTGCAGAATGCAGTCACAATGGATAAGGTATCACATGCATACATCATAAACGGACCGGATAAGTCCGGCAAAATGATGCTCGCGGAGGCGTTTGCCCAGATACTCGAGTGTGAGAAGCTGGAGGATGTGGTGGAAAATGCCGCGCAGCCGTCCGATGTGGAGCCGTGTATGGAATGTCATTCCTGTAAGCAGGCGATGACGAAGAACCAGCCGGACATCATCTATGTGCGGCATGAGAAGCCGAATACAATCTCGGTCGATGATATCCGTACTCAGGTCAACAACGATATAGTAATCAAACCTTACAGCAGCAGATATAAGATCTATATGATCGATGAAGCCGAGAAGATGAACGAGCAGGCACAGAATGCGCTGCTTAAGACGATTGAGGAACCGCCTGCCTACGCGATTCTGATTCTTCTTACCACAAACGCTGCCGCTTTTCTGCCGACGATCTTATCCCGCTGTGTCACATTGAACATCAAGGCAGTGCCAGATGAGAAGATCCGCGGCTATCTGATGCGCAAGTATCAGATCCCGGACTACCAGGCGGACGTATGTGTGGCATTCGCTCAGGGTAACGTCGGAAAAGCCATTCAGCTTGCGTCCTCGGAGGAGTTCAACGAGTTAAAGGACGCGGTGCTCCAGCTGATCAAGAGGCTTCGGGACATCGATTTGTATGAGATGACAGAGGCGGTAAAACAGATTGCTACATACAAGCTTTCGATCAATGATTACTTTGATCTGATGATGGTATGGTATCGGGACGTGCTGCTGTTTAAGGCAACCGGCGACGTGAACGGTCTGATCTTCAAGGATGAAGTGTACGACATCAAGCGGCAGGCAGAGAAGAGTTCTTACAGCGGCATCGAGACGATCTTGGAGGCGCTGCGCAAAGCACAGATCCGGCTGAATGCCAACGTCAACTTTGACCTTACAATGGAACTGCTGTTGCTGACAATAAAGGAGAACTAGAAATATGGTAAAAGTAGTAGGAGTCCGCTTTCGGAATGCGGGCAAGATATATTATTTTGGACCGGGCAAGCTGGACATCCATGCGGGAATGCACGTAATCGTGGAGACCGCCCGCGGTGTCGAGATGGGAACGGTCATGACGGAGCCGAAAGGGGTTTCGGAGGAGGAAGTCATCCAGCCGTTGAAGCCGGTCATCCGCATTGCGACGGAGGCGGACGAGAAGACGGTTGCGAAGAACCGGGAAAAAGAGAAGGATGCCTTCCGCATCTGTCTCGAGAAGATTGCCAAGCACAAGCTCGATATGAAGCTTGTCGAGGCGGAATACACGTTTGACAATAATAAGCTGTTGTTTTACTTCACGGCGGACGGAAGAATCGATTTCCGTGAGCTGGTAAAAGACCTCGCAGCGGTATTCCGCACCAGAATCGAGCTTCGCCAGATCGGTGTGCGCGATGAGACAAAGATCATGGGCGGAATCGGCATCTGCGGACGTGCGCTGTGCTGCAACACCTATCTCTCGGAATTTGCGCCGGTTTCCATCAAGATGGCAAAAGAGCAGAATCTTTCTTTGAATCCGACCAAGATCTCGGGTGTGTGCGGAAGACTGATGTGCTGCCTGAAGAATGAGGAAGAGACCTACGAGTATCTCAACAGCAGACTTCCGGGTATCGGCGACCGCGTGACGACGGTGGACGGACTGAAAGGAGAAGTGTCTTCGGTCAATGTGCTCCGCCAGATGGTGAAGGTACTGGTAGAGGTGGACGATGAAAAAGAACTCCGGGACTATCCGGTGGACGAGCTGAAGTTCCGTCCGCGCCGCAGAAAGGAAAATATAAAGCTTTCTGCAAAGGAGCTGAAGGAATTGTCCGCGCTTGAGGATAAGGGAGGAAAATCCAAGATTGATGACACCAAATAATCTTGTCCATGAAAACGAGCGTCTGGATGAACTGCACCGGAACGGTTACTATATCATTCAGGATCCGGCGAGATTCTGTTTCGGTATGGATGCCGTGCTGTTGTCGGGATTCGCGCGTGCCAGACGGGGAGAGCGTGTGCTTGATCTGGGGACGGGCACCGGGATTATCCCGATCTTAATGGAGGCAAAGACGGAGGCAGAAGATTTTACCGCGCTGGAGATTCAGGAAGAGAGCGCGGATATGGCGAGAAGAAGCGTATTATATAATCACCTGGAAGAAAAGATCCGGGTTGTGACAGGCGATATCAAAGATGCCTCGGGAATATTCGGGGCATCTTCTTTTGATATTGTCACCACCAATCCGCCGTATATGATCGGACAGCACGGAATCAGTTCCGGTTCGGAGGCAAAAGCGATTGCACGCCATGAGGTTCTGTGTACCCTGGACGACATTCTGCGGGAGTCGGCGAAGCTGCTTGTGCCGGGCGGGAGATTTTACATGGTACACCGTCCGTTCCGGCTTGCGGAGATTATGAGCAAGATGGTTGCCTGCGGCATCGAACCCAAGCGGATGCAGCTGGTCTATCCATATGTGGACAAGGAGCCGAACATGGTTCTGCTGGAGGGAAGCCGCGGCGGCAGATCGAGACTGACGGTGGAAAAGCCGCTGATCGTTTATAAGGAACAGGGTGTATACACGGATGAAATCTATGATATCTACGGATATTAACGAACGACCGGTGTGACAGCACAGAAAGCAGCGGACAGGACGCTGTGGCAGAAAGGAAAAGAATATGTTTAATGATATTGTGATAGGACCGATTACCATTCATATGTATGGAGTGATGATTGCAGCGGGTTTTCTGGCGGCATTGCTGATGACGCTGCGCCGGGGCAAAAAAAGAGGCTATGATGAGGATATCATCTGGGGCATTTTCTTCTGCGCCATCATCGGCGGAATGCTCGGAACCAGGATTTTATATTATATTGTAGAGATTCCGGAGATCATGAAGGATCCGTCTATCCTCTGGGATTTCAAGAACGGCTATGTGGTCTATGGAGGAATCATCGGAGGAATTCTGGCAAGTTATATCTACTGCCGCACGAAAAAGCAGGCGTTTATGCCGTATTTTGATCTGGTGATGCCGGCGGTTTCGTTTGCACAAGGCTTCGGTCGCTTTGGCTGCTTTTTTGCGGGCTGCTGCTACGGCAGGGAGACGGATGCGTGGTACGGAATCACGTTTCATAACTCCTCGTTCGCACCGAACGGTGTGAAGCTGATACCGACGCAGCTGATCTCAGCGGCGGGAGATTTTATCATCTGCGCGCTGCTGTTATGGTTTGCATCGAAGAGACCGAAGGCCGGACGCGTTGCGGCGGCTTATCTTGTGCTGTACGGAATCGGAAGATTCGCCGTGGAGTTTTTGCGCAACGATTACAGAGGCAGTGTGGGTGTGCTGTCCACGTCGCAGTTGATCTCCATCGGCGCGGTGATCGGAGGAATCGTACTGTATTTCGCTGCACCGAAGCTTGCAGGAGTGGGGAATGTGGCAGAGGAGAAGTCTGTCGGATAGCAGGCAGGAATGCACGCGGGAAGTATACAGGATGTGCGCGCTTTATGCACGACGAAAGGAAAAGTTATGGCGGGAAAGTTATATTTGTGTGCCACTCCGATCGGAAATCTGGAGGACATCACCTACCGGGTGGTGAGAACCTTAAAGGAAGTCGATCTGATTGCGGCGGAGGATACCAGAAATTCCATCAAGCTGTTGAATCATTTTGAGATCCGGACGCCGATGACGAGCTATCACGAGTACAATAAGATCGAGAAAGCGTATCAGCTGGTGGATAAGATGCGCGAAGGACTCAACATCGCACTGATTACGGATGCGGGGACGCCGGGGATCTCGGATCCGGGGGAAGACCTCGTGCGCATCTGCTATGAGGAAGGGATTGAGGTGACATCTCTGCCGGGACCGGCGGCATGTATCACAGCACTCACGATGTCGGGGCAGCCGACCAGACGGTTTGCGTTTGAGGCGTTTCTGCCGAGAGAGAAAAAAGAGCGGGCAGCAGTGCTCTCGCAGCTGGTCAATGAGACGCGCACGATCATCATCTACGAGGCGCCGCATCATCTGATCCGCACGCTGGAAGAGCTGTATGAGACGCTCGGAGACCGCAAATTAACCGTGTGCAGGGAACTGACAAAGCGGTACGAAGAAAAGACATTGACGACATTTTCTGAGATTCTTCAATATTATAAAGACAATGAACCCCGCGGAGAGTATGTCCTGGTAATCGCCGGAAAGACATTTGAGGAATTGAAGCAGGAAGAGCAGAAGAACTGGGAGAACCTGTCTCTCGAGGATCATATGGAAGTCTATGAGAAGCAGGGGATCGGCCGGAAGGAAGCGATGAAGCTGGTGGCAAAGGACCGCGGCATCAGCAAGCGCGATGTCTACCAGGCGCTGTTGTCTTAAAAAATACTTACATAAATGAAAATATTGTGTTATATTAGAAAACGCTGCAAACGGGGATGACCGTGTTGCAGCGTTTTTTACCAATATCATATTACAATTCGCAAAAACATTTTGGTTTATGTTGGAAACGATACATGTGACGCATAAGCTGCGCCGGGGCTATTGGGGAGCCGCATCCGGCAGATAATAATTATCCAGATACGTTTCAATGATCGAAAAAGGTGCAGGACCGATGGAGAGCAGAGCCTTATGAAAAGCGATATCGCTGTAGGCGCTTCCGTAGGTTTCCTGTGCCTTTTCTTTTAAATCCACAAATTCCATATATCCCACATAATATTTCAGATAATGGGCGGGTTCTTCCACGATCAGCTCATAGATTTCGCGCAGTGCGGTCTGATCCGTGATGCCGAAGTCTTTCCAGAAAGCGGTTGTGTCGGAAAAGCTCCAGCCGTCGTAGTGGATTCCCAGATCCGTCGACGCATAGAGACTCAGGAGGGCGGACTGATTCAGGGAGAGCAGCGAGGCGAGGTCATCGTCCAGCCCGGCATAATGGTACGAGATCATCTCCACATAAGTCGCCCAGCCCTCGACATAGCCCGGGTAATTCAGCAGAAATCGCACGGGATGCAGTCCTGCCTCATAGGACATCACGGTCTGATAGAGGTGGCCGGGAAAGCCCTCGTGCGCCAGCGTTGTGAAATACCGCAGGGAGGAGGTGTCGGTGGAGGCGTTGATAAATATGGAGTTCTGCGCATAATCGTCAATGGGCGAGGTGATGTAAAACGCAGGCGCCATATAGTCTTCCATGCACTCGTCAATAGAACTTACAGTAAATGTGGTCTCGGGTGGTGCAGGAAAATTTGCGCGCATTGCCTCCTGCAGCCCGTTTAGCGTTGCAATGGGATCGGCGGCAGGAAGCCGGACGGTCGTCTGGGATGCTTTTAACTGCGGGTTTTCGGAAAGGAGTTTTGCCGCCTGCTGCAGGTCGCTTTGCCGTTTTTCTAAGATCCGGTCCTGCAGCGCCGGAAGATCGGAAGCGCTCCCGGTGTTGTGGCAGACCAGGTAACGGTAGTAATCTTTTCCGTCTGCGAAGTAGCAGAGACCCATATCGTTTTTGCCGCTGCCGAGAAGCTCTGTGAGCGCAGCGGCAAGATGGGTGTAGGCGGGAAGCACATGCTCCCGCACCAGAGCGGCATTCTTTTCCTTGTAGAGCGTCTTTTGTTCATCCGTCAATTCTGACATGGCATCGATTTTGTGATCGAAGGTCTGGATGAGATAGTGCTGCTCCGAATTCGCTGTGAAGGCGCTGCACTGTGAAATCAGCGTGTTGCAGGCATAGTCGGACATAAAAAGCCCGGCCTGTGCTTTCTGCTGCTCGAAGCGGATGATCTGGTCGAAATAATCGCCGGTCAGGGCGAGGAGCGCGAGATAGTCCTCCACGTCGGCTGGCTGCCGGAAACGGTATTCCTCATATAGTACGGGAAGCTGCGATTGAATGCCGGTCGTAGGGCGCAGCGGCTCGTCGTAGAGAGTCAGATCGGATGCGGAGAGCTCCGTCTTAAGATAATCCTGCAAGACGTCATAGGTGAGCTGACCGGAGGGCGGAAGGGCATCGCGGTCGTATTTTGCCAGAGCCGCGAGCGTGTTCTCCAGAGATGCATGGGATGCGGCAAGTGCTTCTTCCGAGAGACTGCCGAGCGTGATCGGAGTCTCTGTAATGCCGTAGTTTTCCGGATGGGACAGTGAAAAATGAAGATTGATCGTGTTGGAGGAGACCTCCGCTCGGAAAAAATCATCAAGAAACGTATCGAAGGAGGACGTGGAACCGGCGACGGAATCCGTCTGCATGGAGAAGCGGGAGCATCCGTTGAGCAGAAAAACGGACGTCATCAGTGGAAAAAGGACGAATTGCCGGGAAAATGTGTGGATAAACGAAGAATGCAAACAAACACCTCGGGAAACGCGGCAGCGGAGAAACCTCCTGTGCCGGAAAATTAACATATTCTATGTGGGAAAATGTGCAATTATTCAAAAGTTCTGCGCTGCTTTTGCGCATCAAGGGGGTGCTGTCAAGATTTATTCCGGGATGCATATATATGGAGAAACGATAAAAACGGGTGAGGGGATATGAATTATCTCTGGGCATTTATGATTCTGACGGGCATCATCTACGGGGCGTTCCACGGAACCCTGCCGCAGATTACGACGGCGGCGCTCGATTCGGCAAAAGAGGCGGTTACGCTTTGTATTACCATGATGGGAGTTATGTCTTTCTGGGTGGGACTGATGCGGATTGCGGAAAAGGCGGGGATCATTGAGGGACTTTCACGGAGAATGCGCCCGGTGCTGCATTTCCTGTTTCCGGATCTCCCGCAGGAGCACCCCGCCAACGAATACATTGCGACGAATATGATTGCAAATGTCTTCGGACTTGGCTGGGCGGCAACGCCGGCGGGATTAAAAGCGATGGAGGCATTGCAGGAGCGTAACCTGGAACTCTGCGGACAAAAAGGAACCTCGCGGAAACGCGGACCGGATATTGCCACGGATGAGATGTGCACGTTTCTGATCGTCAACATCTCGTCCCTGCAGCTGATTCCGGTCAATATCATCGCGTACCGGAGCCAGTACGGGAGCGTCAATCCCGCAGCAGTAGTGGGCTCGGGACTTATTGCAACTATATGTAGTACCGCGGCGGCAATTATCTTTTGTAAGTTAAAAAAACGTTGCTGAAAGGAAACGAAAAAACTATAATAGTACATAGGAGAAACGCAGATCGTGTTTCAAGGTACGGGGGCTTGTATGGGTAGAAGAAAATATGTACTGATCGTAGATGACTGTCAGCAGGACCGGATGGCAGTGGCGGATGTTTTGAGATCGGATTACGACATCCTAGAAGCATGTAACGGAAAGCAGGCGTTGGAGATTCTTTCCAGAAAAAGAGCGCAGATTTCGCTGATTATGCTGGATCTGATGATGCCTGTGATGGACGGTTATGAATTTTTGGAGATGTATCGGAAGCGGAAGGAGTACAGCTATCTTCCGGTTGTGGTGTGTACGACAGAAGACGACCCTGAGAGAGAGCAGAAGAGTCTGGAGCTCGGTGCATGGGATTTTGTTCTGAAGAATTCCAGCCCCGGGATCATGAGACTGCGCGCAGGAAACGCCATCGAGAAAAGCAAGGTGCGGTTTCTGGAATATGATTTTCTTACTGGTATTTACGGACAGCAGAAGTTCTACCAGGCGACCCGCGAACTTTTAGACCAGCGCGCGGGAGCGAATTTTGCTTTTATCCATTTTGACATTGACCGTTTCCGGATTATCAATACCCTCTACGGCTCCAAAGAGGGAGACCGGCTGATCCATTTTGTGGCGGGAGCCATCTGCAAGGTCATGACAGCCTACGGCAGAGGCACATACGGACGCCTTGGCGGCGATGTGTTCGGAATGTGTGTCCCCTACGAAGATGGTGCGGCGATCTATCACATACTGGAAGGAATCCGGGCAGAGATCCGGAAACATTCCGTACATTATTATCTGGAGACCTGCGCGGGCATTTATCTGGTGGACGATCCGGATATGGAAGTGGCGGCGATGCACGACAACGCTGAGATTGCGGCGGCACAGTGCAAGGGTCAGTACATGGTTCACGATGTTTTATATACGGAGGAGATCGGACAGAAAGTGCTCCGCGAACAGCATATCATTGACGAGATGGATGCCGCGCTGGCAGAGCAGCAGTTTATCGTCTATTTCCAGCCGAAGTACCAGCTGAAAAAGATGGCTCCGTACGGAGCGGAGGCACTGGTGCGCTGGAAGAAGCCGAGCGGTGAGATCGTGCTTCCGAACGAATTTATACCGATCTTTGAGCGCAACGGTTTTATCACGAAGTTGGACTATTACGTGTGGGAGAAAGTCTGCCAGTTCATAGACAGTGAGCTTTCCCAGGGAAGGAATCCGGCGCCAATTTCGGTCAACGTATCCAGAGTCAACCTCTATAACCCGGATTTTATGGATTCTCTGATTGACCTCATCCACCGCTATCATATTCCTCCGCATTATCTGAATCTGGAACTGACGGAGAGCGGATTTCTCAAAGATTGAAGAAGATCCGATGGCATTTGATCCAGAGAGCGGTGAATTATCTGCATGACGCCGGATTTACGATTCTGATGGATGACTTTGGGAGCGGTTACTCCTCCTTAAACATTTTAAAGGACGTGGATCTTGATGTGTTAAAGATCGACATGAAGTTCTTCTCTAAGGGGAATACCGCGGAGAAGGGTGCAAAGATCATCGAGGCGGTCATCCGGATGGCGGAATCTCTGGACATGATGGTGATTGCGGAAGGTGTGGAGGAAAAGCATCAGGTGGATTTTTTAAATGACCTCGGATGCGACTATATTCAGGGCTACTATTTTGGCCGCCCCATGTCGCAGGATCAGTATGAGAAGCTGACGAATCACGATGAGGAAGAGCAGCATGACATGCCGCAGCCCGAAAGTTCGTGAATATGAATATTTACCGTTCGGATTCCATATAGTAGAATAACGGAAGATTCTGGATGTATCATGGGCGTAATGATTTTTCTATCGGACATAATGATACCGCTTCTCATTTTCGGTATTGTCGGTTATGGAATTCTGAACAGACAGAATATCTATGAAGAATTCATAGACGGGGCAAAGGACGGCTTTCAGACGGTCATCGGAATCATGCCCACACTGATCGGGCTTATGGTGGCGGTCGGGATTCTGCGGGCTTCCGGTTTTCTGGAGTGTTTTTCCGGGCTGCTGGGACGGGGGATCGGCTGGCTGGGTTTTCCGCCGGAGCTGATACCGGTCACGGTGGTCAAAATGTTCTCGTCCTCTGCGGCGACCGGTCTTCTTTTGGATATATATAAGGAGTACGGCGCGGATTCGATGTTGGGGAAGATGGCATCCATCATGATGAGCAGCACGGAGACGATCTTTTATAC
>OGDU01002112.1_pt1 | contig 13518 bp, 10 predicted proteins | sample 1570371 | NCBI WGS metagenome assembly OGDU01 (sample SAMEA2581977, study PRJEB24529) | metagenome | biome: Human gut stool | place: China | collected 2011
TCGCTGTCTTCACTATGCCTATGCGCGGCTCATTGCTCGCGTAACTTTCTATTTAGAATAATGTCTGCTGCACATATCTCTCGGGGAATTCATTCAGGTAAGCGAAGCATTCCTTCGGGGAGCATAGAATACTATTGGCTGAGCAGGTATTGCGAATTAAGGCCATAAGTTCTTTGGCGTGAGGACTGGGAATATCATAGGCATTTCCGTAAGTATGGACATATTTTTGCCGAATGCCGGGAAAATCACGATCCAGAGCCTGATAGAAAAATTCCCGATCTCCTTCCCGCATTGTTGCCTCCATTACTTGACCATCTTTCCCACCTAAGAAATTCCAACCGTTGATATCATCTACCAAACCATTTTTATCATTATCCTTTCCGTCTGCCTTTTCTTTCGAATTTACCCAAATTGCCTGTTTCAAATCTTCATGTTCTATATCCATGCCCGCTCCGATTAAGGCAACAACCGGTCTTTTCTTTGCTTTCTTTTTGTTGGCTTTCAAGTAATCATAAGCTTTGTTTACTTCAGCTCCGTATACACTGTCCTGGTTGAAAGAACAGTTAAACCAGTCCAGTTCGGATTGTTTTTTTTGTGTTTCTGCCTTTGGTTTGATTAACTGGGCTGATACAGTAACGCTGATAAAACAGCATACGATTGGAAATATAAGTTTCTTCATTGTCAAAAGAGTTATAATTTATATAGTTTGTTTATTGTCTTATTTTTAAAATGGCCTCGCGTACTTGTTCACCCCGGACGTTGCGTGCAGCAAGTTTGCCTTCTTTGTCAATGACTACAAGGAAAGGGATGGAGTAGAAGCCGTAATCAGTCTGGATAGCACTTGGAGTCTTGCTGTTTTTAGGGAATCCTGTCTTATCCCATAGCATCACCCACGGCAATTTTTCTTCATCCAGCATTTTTCTCCATTTTGCTTCGCTGTCATCCAGCGAGACACTGATGAATTCCAGATCGTCAGCCTTCAATTCATTGTATATGGTTAGCATACTACGCATCTCTTTACGACAAGGACCACACCAGGAGGCACAGAAGTCAAGTACGACAATTTTCCCACGGAAGTCTTTCAGACTTACGTTTTTTCCGTTGGCATCTGTGAAAGTAAAGTCGGGACATTCTGCACCAATGATTTGGTGGGAGAGGATTTCTACCCTGTTTACCAGCCATTTGGCAGATAAAGACTTTCTGTCTTGTTCCGGTATCATGTCCAATAGCATCTTGTTGGATTGGTAATCATTTACATCTGCCAGATAGGCTAATGCAGATGCCATGGAGGGAGTTAGTTTTCCTTTGACGGAAGTAGAAATCGTTGCTATATCCGGGTCTTTTTCTGCTGGCATATAGTTTTGTAAAGTCAGAAACGGATCGATGCCAGTGAATGAAAGCGAACTTTGTTCAGGGTTCTTTTCGTCGAAGTAGCCATTGATTGTTACCGGGTTATTTTCCAGATAAATATTCTGTTCGGTTTCTCCTAAATAGAGTTTGTAGACATCAGGAATGATGTTTATTTCATCGGTACTGAATGTGTTATTAGTACCGATGATGCAGCTTAATACAACGCCTTCATTCATATCTTTTATTTGTAAAGTCGTTGGCTTTAATACTTTTATTCTTCCTGATATTCTTAGCCCGTTATTTCCCCATATGGTGGTACCGCATAAGAGTAATATGGTTAATAATAGATTTTTTACTTTTGTCATTATTATGAGTTTATAGTTCATTATCAGAGTTGTTATTCTTCATCTGGAGTCTCCGGTATTGGAGGTAAAGGTAAATCCCAGTCTTCCGGTCCGTTGGCTATTGCTTCCAGATCGATCTGATATTTATCTTTTAAATATTTCTGTACGAAAGCAAACTTTTCGGTGAGAAAAGGATATTTATCAGCCGGATATACCTCTGCTAGTCGTGCTTGGTTATAGTACATGGAAAGATGCATATATCCTATAAAAGTCTCTTCATTGGTTGGAGGATAAGAGTTGTTGGCTGGTTCGCTGATACTATTGAATACATACGTGTTTACACTTCCCGGATATCCTCTGGTAAGATAATAGTTTGGGTCATCTTCCATTCCCAAGCCTGCTATCAGATTAGTGACATGGTCGAATCCCACTTCAAATTCTTCAGGTATAATGATGTTTCCGGCTTTTACTGCTTTTTCCAATACGGGAGCCAATATCATTTTCCGGCGTCTGTCAAGGAGTGCTCTGTCTGTGGGGATTAAATAAGGATCGCTGGGATTGTCTTCTCCAAACATACAAGTGCACCAATAATCCAGCCCATCGTAATTTTCGTGTATGGGTACAATCCAGCTTGCTAGGATTACGCCTCCAACTTCTAATACGCTTTTGCTATAGACATTGTATCCCAAATACCAATACATAGGCAGAACTTTAGATGTGATCGGCGGATTCAAGTATGCAAAGATATGCTTTTTCATAAATTCGACATAGTAATTGGTCATTTCGTCGTTTACACAGCCTTGGCCTTCGTAGCCACTACCATATGATATGCCTGTCCAGCTGCGATTAAAATCAGCCCTTTGCAGATCTTTATAAATAAGATATACATTATAGTCTTCGTATATTTGGGCGATGTCATCGTCCCAACTATTATTTCCTTGAGGTACTTTAAAGCGTAATTCAATGCCTCCTTCTGTAGGAGTCAGTGTGTCTTCTTCATAACATGAGGTGAATAATGCCATACAAGCAAGTAATCCCCATAATATATATATTTTTTTCATATTCATTTCTTTTGTTTAATTCATAAGATATATACTATTAACTTTCGCGTTTTGGAGCTAAAGGATTCTGCTCCAGTTTTTTATTTTTAATTAAGACGGCGTCTGGTATAGGCATGGTATAGGAAGGATCATTCTGTTTTAATGTATATACCTGTTCTCCCCATCTATGAATAATTTGTGGCATTCCGTAGCGTCGGAGATCAAACCATCGTTGCCCTTCAAAACAAAGTTCTTTTCTTCTTTCATTTTTGATGAAAGTTTTGAGCGCATCACCTGTTAATCCGGTAGGCTCAACAAATTTGTCGGGTTCATAACGTTTAGCCAGTAAGGTTTTTAAAGCAGATAGTGCTGTACTCTCGTCATTATTATGGGCAGCTGCTTCTGCTAGATTTAAATAAGCCTCACCTAGTCTGAAGGATAAAGCAAAGTTTTCCGAACCACTAGGTTCACCTGTAGCTGAAAGTTTGTATTTGCCGAAAGTAGTATAAGAGTCTTCATAGAAAACTTTATCATCTTTATTGAACTCTTTTGCTATATACTTTTCTTTTCTTAAATCTCCATCTTCAAAGCTTTCAATCAAGTTATCAGAAGCGATAAAAGCTTCTCGGTAATAGGTGGTGGTATTACCGAAGTAACCTTCTTCCTCATACTCTACCGACTCATCATTGAATACAGTTAAGTCTGAAACGCTTCCATATAACCAAATAACCTCAGATGATTTTAAAGATGTAAAATTGTAATAAGGCTCTGCCACTGTTGGAGAAGGGAGGTTATTTAAGTCTACTAAAGCGAAGGACCAGTCTTTTATTACTTTGTTGGCGTATATGGCTGCATCTTTCCAGTTTTCCATATAGAGAAAGACGCGGGACTTCAGCAATTGTATCATTGGAAGGCTAACCAGATAATTCGGTTCATATTGTTTATCTTTGCTTAAAGTAAGGAATAAACGTTCAGCTTCATTCAGATCGTCCACAATTTGGTTGTATACTTCCTCAACGGTGTTTCGTGTCATTAATAGTTGGTCTTCAGGTAGCAGGTTGCTGTCTAGTTTGAGTGGAACTCCTAAAGCCTGTTTGTTATAGTTGTATGGTGCTCCAAAATGATTGACTAACATAAAATAATAGAAAGCTCTTAATCCGAGGGATTGGGCTATTACATAATTTTTTTCAGCCTCCGTACCATTTACGTCACCGATATAATCAAGAGCTGCATTTGCGCCTAAGATATAGTTATAGTATCCTTCCCAGATATTCTGAAGAGGATAACCATTTCTTTCCATAATGAAAAACATATCCGGTTGCCATGTATAAACAGCTTGTTTGGCTTCTATATTTTTTAGAGAGTTGATGCTAAATTCATAATCAGTTTTGTGGAACTGAATGTCATCGTCTAAGAAGCTAAGAAAGGGTAGTAGGAAATTGCTTTTATCCTGTTTGGGATAAGCAGAACCGATTAACATTTCTTGCAAAGCATTTGCATCTTTGGGAACGTACTCACTTTGAGATTTAGGCTCTAGAAAATCTGAGCAAGAGGATAGTGATAGTAAGACTATTCCTGTTAGTATATATATAATTCTTTTCATTGTCTATCTTTTTATTTTTTTAGAAACCAATGTTAATACCTAATGAATAATTCCGTGGAAGTACACTGTTGCTAACTTCCGGGTCGAAACCGTTGAAACGTTTGCTGGCGATAACAAAGATGTTATCCATGTTAAAGTTGAGTGATAGATTTTTCATATATATTTTTTCGCACCACTCACGTTTCATTTGCCAGGATAGGCCGATGTTACGGCAGCGTAAGAAAGAACCACTGACCACCATAGCGTCAGATTGTTCCCATAATGGAATGCTATAAACATTCTCATTGTTGGGCAATTCTATATAAGCCATTCCTGCTTTGGGTAAAGAAGGAATGATTGTATGGGCTTCGTCTCCCGGTTCTTTCCAACGGTTCAGTAAATCGCGGTTTATATTTGTATATGGATCCGGCATATAATAAGAACTAGCGAATTGGTTGTATGGTGATGGCAGACGCTTCTTGTTGCCGAGTAAAAGTGAAAAACTGGTGTTTAAAGTTAATGATTTATAGCGGAAACTTAAGCTCAATCCACCGGTGAAATAAGGCTCTTTCTGACCAGAATATACCAGATAAGTAGTCGGATCTATTTGTCTGCTACGTTCTTCTTCCGGAATATCCAAAAGATTGAATAAAGCTTCACCGGTTTTTCCGTCTAATCCTGCAAAAGAGTATGACCAGAAACTGCTGAGCGGATATCCTTCTTTTAATACAATATCTGAACGTCCACTTAAGAAGGAAGCTGCATTGACATCAATGTCTGTATGTCCGCCTTCATTCCAGTTCTTGGAAGCATTCAAACTGACACTTAATGCATAGTCCCGTTTCTGTATCGGGGTAAAAGTTAATGTGTATTCGATACCTCTGTTGTGGATAATACCACCGTTGCGTTTCATGGATGTTATTCCATATTCATAAGGTAATTCCAGTTCAACAATGGCATTGGAGCGTCTTGTATAATATTCCAAATTCATATAAAACATACTGAATAATTCCAGATCTACACCGAAATTCCATGATTTGGTACGTTCCCATGATAGATTCGGATTTGGAATTTGGGAGATGGTAGACTGATATCTGTTGTATAGATTTGCCACTTTCCCCTGATTTAAAATCAAATCCGGACTAATGCGCGTTACTGCATTTCCTTGAATACCATAGGTGCCGCGGAAGTTTAAAGTTGTTATCCATTTTACATATTTCCTCATGAAGTCCTCTTCAGAAGCTCTCCAGGAGAAACCGAATGAATAGGTAGGATCAATACGGTGATTAGCATCCTGACCGAAACGGTTGGATGCATCATTACGTATATTTGCATTAACAACATATCGGTTTTTGAGTGAATATGCTAGTGTGGCGAATACGGAAAGGTAATTGTCTGTAGTATTGACTTTTCTCCATCCACCATCATATATCTTTTTTAAAAGCCCCCATCCTTCGTCTTTAGAACCTGTAATAGGTGTAAAAGCTTGTGGAGTGGTTGGTAATGTTATTACTTCTCCTCTATCTGGGGCATATCCCCATACTGTATTGCTGACACCTTTATTAGTGGAAGAACGTAATTCCATACCTACTAAAGCATTAATTCGGTTCTCATTATTAAAGGCTTTACTGAATTGCAGTTTATTTTGGATGTTGTAAGAGTATTGCTGTGCGTTATTTGTGAATAATTCGCCTCCGAATGGGAGTAAGGCTGCTCCAAACTCTTTACTGTTTGGTGAGACAGAGTTGAAATCATAACCACGATATGTTTCAGCAATATAAAACGTTTGTTCAGTTTCCCAAGCTTCGTTTGTGCTGTTATTATTGGAATATCCACCAGTAAATTGGTAAGTTAACCAGTCCAATATATTCCATTTCAAGTCTAGCGAAGCTGACATGAAACTTGATTTTGATTTAGAACCACTATTATTCCGTTCATTTTCGAAATTGTATGATAATGATTTGACTCCGCTATTGTATGGGTATGAGGCTTTCATTTGATAGTAAGCATCAGGGTCTATAGAACGATTGGTAGTAGTAGCATACCCCATAGGATTGACTCCTCCGGCAAAACCGTTATTCGTACTTACGCTACCGTTGATCGTTGCATTAATCGTTAGTTTTTGTACCGGGCGTATGGTGATGGCAACGCGTCCGGTCATACGTTCACTGTCGTTTCCTATTTCCTGCCCTTCGCTATTGGAATATCCCATAGAAGCTGCATAACTGTATTTATTTGTTCCGCCGGAAACACTTATATTATGGTTATGGCTAAAAGAACGGCGGGTTAGTAGTTTGAACCAGTCTGTATTTTGTGTTTCCAGAACATTGCGTTGTGCCAGAAAATCTTCAGAAGATATATCGTGCGATAGATACATATTCAATAATCCTTCATAAGTATATATTTGTTTGATTGGTTCTGTGCCATAAGGTGTTCCCCAGTTAAAAGCTTCTTGTGAGAATAGTACTCTTTCTTTGGAGTTCATATAATTAAACTGTCCATAGTTGGGACGCGTACCCATTACAAAATTAGAGGTGTAATTGACACTTAGACGATCAGTCGTATTCTTTTTGGTTGTGATCTCAATAACACCATTCGATGCTTTTGAACCATAAATAGCGGTCGCAGAAGCATCTTTTAAAATACTAATGCTTTCGATATCAGCAGGATTCAACCAAGAAATCTGATTACCGATAATGTTTTTCAAGTCCTCTGTCATGAGAGAAGATGCATTCAATTCCAGGGGGTCTTCCTGAATGATGCCGTCGACTACCCAAAGTGGGTCTTGATTACCCAGTAAGGTACTGGTACCACGGATTTGAATTTTCGGGGCAGTACCTACACGACTACTTGTATTGGTGACAATCATACCTGCCACACGTCCTTGCAACATTTGGTCAATAGTGGTATATGAAGGCATTAAAATATCTTTTGCTTTTACTGTGGTAATAGAACCTACTAGGTCACGGCGTTGAATATTCTGATAACCGGTTACAACCACTTCGTCGATTTCAGTACTGGAACTGTTTAGAGTGACATTAATCGTTTTCTTTCCTGTATATCTTACAGTCTTTTTCTCCATTCCGATGAATGAATAAGTTAATATTAACCCTTCTTGCGCAGGAATATTAAAAGTGTAATGTCCGTCTAGTCCGGCGATAGCTCCATGTTTTGAACCTCGGACAGTGACTGTAGCTCCGGGAAGTGCTTCACCGCTTGCATCACGTATCCATCCACTAATCGTGATTTTATTAGTCTTTCTTTTCTTAATAACGATGGCAGTGCCTGATACTTCATAAGTCAGGTTAGTTCCTTCCAGACATTCATCCAGAATTTCGGTGATCGTTTTGTTTTTTGCCCTTACGCTGATATCGGTTATGTTAGCGATATCTTCTGTTGCGTACATAAAGATGAATTTTGTACGGTTTTGCAAATACCAAAGCGTAGATTCCAGGCTTTCGCCTCTCAGATCAACGGAGATTCGCTGATTGTCTTGTGCTTGAATCATAAGTGAAGAAAGGGAGAATATCCATAAAAGGCAGAGCTTAACGAAATTTCTGCTTACATAAGATACTCCCTTTGAGGAGGATTGTGTTCGTTTTTTCATAATGCGTTAGTTATAATATGTATTAATAGTTATTGTTTATAAGAAATGTGCAGTATACCTTCTCTTTGTTTTATGTCTACCATATTTAATTCCATTATCATGTCGATAATTGGATTCATGTTTGCATAGCGGTTGAGATAAGCTCCGATTTGTACCTGTCTGGCTGCATCGTCTTCAAAAGTGTATGTGAATCCGTACCATTTGGAAAGATATGACATTACATTCTCAAGAGGAACGTTCATAAATATGAATGATCCGGACTCCCAGGAAGTGTATAATTCTGTATTTACGTTAGATACGGTACTTTCCCGACTATTTTTGTCATATACGAAATGTTGGTTTGGAATCAATTCATAATCTTCGTTTTCACTGCTAATCTCTATAGCTCCACTAATTAGTGTAGTACTTTCCACTTCTTCATCCGCATAAGCCCTTACATTGAAAGAAGTTCCTGTCACCCGAATAGAAGTGTGCGGTGTTTGCACGATAAAAGGATGTGCTTTATCTGGAGCAACATCAAAATAGGCTTCACCTTCAACCTGTACGATGCGTTCCTTATCGCTGAAACAAATCGGATAAGTCAGTTGTGATTCTGCGTTCAGATGTACTTTTGTTCCATCCGAAAGGACAATGTGACATTCCATACCATGCAGTGTACGAAGCGTATTTTTGATTTCTTTCACTTTGGGCTTGTTGGCAGGAGTTTGATAATTTATCCCTTTGGAGTCAATGATGAACACTTCAGTTGCACCCTCCGGAAGGACATTCTCAAAAAGGTTGAAGGTGTTGCCATTACTTAAAGTCAGTTCTCCGCCATGGGTTCCTGGAGTGATTTCACCGATTGGTTCTCCGGCTACCCAATTATAAATAAGGTATGAAATCGGTATTAACAATAGCAAAAGAAGAGCCGCATATTTCAGACTCCTTTTCCATGAAAGAAAACCGGATGTTTTTTCTCCTCCTAGTAGCGGATAGATTCTGTCCCATGCCTTTTGTGAAGAGAAGCTTTTTATTAACCGGCTGTTTTCTTCATACGTTTCCTTATTTAATATCCGGTCGGCTATCTTTTGATGTTCCGGGTTTTCATCCAACCATGCACGATAGTTCTTTTCCTCTTCGGGGGTAGACGAATGACAAATCATTCAGAAATCACAAAATATAAGTAGACGAATGAGTAAATAAGGAAGCTAAGATTTTTGCAATTTTAAATTTTTCTTTGAATGAATTCATCGTTTTTTCGATTTGTTATATAAGTAAAACAATCCAATCGAAAAAACGGGGTAATCAAAAAGTTACTTTATTTGCATAAAAATAGTAATAAGGTGTAATTTATGCCTTTGAGACTTTCGCGAAGTTTGCGATAGGCGAATTTCTTTAACGTATGGACAGTGCCTTCTGAAATTTGCAATTTGTCAGCAATCTCATGGTTTTTTAACCCTTTCATAGAGTATAAGATGATATTTCGCATTTGGGTAGGCAATTCTTCTACCGCTTTGCGAACCATGTGGAATGTTTCCTGTTCGATAATAGCAGCTTCAAAACCACTATCGAATTCTTCCTGTCCGGAAAAATTAGGAATATCTAATTGTTCATGTTTTAGGTGATTCAGACATTTATTTCGGGTGACGGTATAAAGGAAGCTTTTTACTTTCAAAATGTTGTCGAAATCTTCTTTCCGTTCCCAATAAGCTAACAATACATCTTGCGCAATGTCTTTGCAAACTTCTTTGTCTTCAATATAGTGGGATGCGAACACGCAAAGAATAGGATAGTAGTCATCAAATAGCTTTTTGAAAGCCTGTTTGTTACCACGTCTGATGTCTGCAATTATATTTTCTATATGTATGTTCACTATTTAGGGTGGAGCGACTGGTGCAGGAATTTTCTTATCCAATCTTACTTATTTTCTTCAGCTTTTCTTCTTCGATGATTTTGATCTTTCTTCCGTCGATTGTAATCAGTCGTTCCGTAGCGAACTGTGACAATGTGCGGATAGCATTCGAAGTAGTCATATTAGAGAGATTAGCTAAATCTTCGCGTGAAAGATAAATGCTCAAAGTAGATCCGTCTTCTTCCAAGCCGTAGCTTTCTTTCAGGAAGATGAGAGATTCGGCCAAGCGTCCGCGGATATGCTTTTGTGTCAGATTGACAGTGCGTTCGTCTGAGATGCCGAGATCAATAGAAAGCTGGCGGATAAAAAACATAGCCAGGTCATTATTCTGGGCAACTAAAGTTAAGATAGCATTCATAGGAATCAGACAAACAACAGAGGGTTCGAAAGCTGCTGCGGCAGTTACAAAATCTTGTTTGGCAAAATAAGCACGATAAGCAAAGTATTCGCGTGGTTTAATCATGCGAATAATCTGACTTCTACCTCCCACGCCATCTTTGAAGATTTTTACTTTCCCACTGATAAGACACATCAGATGAGAAGGTGTTTCCCCTTCGCAGTAGATGGTTTCATTTTTTTTGTAGGTTTGTATCGTATAATTGTTCATCAGAAACTCCTTTTGCTCGTTATTTAAAGGAGCTAACATATCGGATAACGGTTCCGAAATATCGATGTCTGACATATTCATTTTTACCATGAGTGCTACAAAACTGTGTTATACAGCACAAAAGTAAAAAGAAAAAATGAGAAAATGAACGAATCTATAAAAAGATTGCACAAAAGTGGGAGCTTTCGTGCAATCTTATAGGCATTTTATTTAGTAAATAACAGTTCCCTGTATTTGGGTAACGGCCATATTTCATCGTCCACTTCCATCTCCAAATGATCGATGTGATCGCGGATTTGATCGAGGTATGGACGTACTTTTTCTTCGTATGCAAATGCTCTTTCCTTGTAGTTCTCCATGTGGTTGGCAACTTTTCGTGCTTCGGTCATTTCGCGAACCAGTACTTTGATGGAAGTGACCCGGTGTGAAATTTCACGGATCAGCTCTTTGCGGTCGGCACTCAACACTTCGTACTCTTCAGCCGGGAATATTTCTTTCAGTCCGCGAAGATTTTCGAGCAATCGGTTCTGATAGGCAACGGCAGTCGGTACGATGTGATTGATGGCGAGGTCGCCCAATACACGGCCTTCGATTTGCACCTTCATGGTATATTTCTCCAGTTCCACTTCCAGACGGCTGTTCAATTCGGTTTCGTTGAAGATACGTTCGCCAATCAGCACTGATTTGGATTGGTTGTCAATATAGTGCATCAGGGCTTCCGGTACGTGGCAGATGTTAGTCAGTCCGCGGCGTGCGGCTTCCTGTTTCCATTCTTCAGAATAACCGTCGCCCTCAAAACGAATCGGTTCGGAAGCGATAATCGTTTCTTTCAGTATGCGGAAGATGGCTTCATCTTTGCCTACTCCTTCTTCCATCAGTTTTTCTACTGATGCGCGGAATTCGTTCAACTGATTTGCCATGGCGGCATTGATTGCAATCATGGAGGCGGCACAGTTGGAAGACGAACCTGCGGCACGGAACTCGAAACGATTTCCGGTGAATGCGAAAGGAGAGGTGCGGTTACGGTCGGTAGTATCCAGTAGGATTTCGGGGATACGTCCGATACCTAATTTAAGAGTGGTTTTTTCTTCCGGTGTCATTTTCTCGTTTCCTACCTGGCGGACAATTTCGTCGAGAGTAGACGATAGTTGTGAACCCAGGAAGCAGGAGAGAATGGCGGGAGGAGCTTCGTTGGCTCCCAAACGGTAGCTGTTGCTGGCGCTCATGATGGAGGCACGCAGTAAATCCTGGTTTTTATAAACCATCATTAAGGCGTTTACCAGGAAAGTGAGGAATAGCATGTTTCCTTTCGGATTCTTTCCGGGGGCGAACAAGTTGATGCCGGTGTCGGTGCAGAGCGACCAGTTGTTGTGCTTGCCCGAACCGTTTACTCCGCTGTATGGCTTTTCGTGTAGGAGTACATTGAAGTGATGTTTCCTTGCGATACGTTTCATCAAATCCATGACAAGCTGGTTGTGGTCGTTGGCAAGGTTGCAGTTTTCGAAGATAGGGGCCAACTCAAATTGGTTGGGGGCTACTTCGTTATGACGGGTTTTGGCGGGAATACCCAGTTTGTGACACTCAATTTCGAGTTCTTTCATAAATGCCGTGACACGTGGAGGGATGGAGCCGAAATAGTGGTCTTCCAACTGTTGGTCTTTGGCGGAAGAGTGTCCCATCAGTGTCCGTCCCGTCAGGCAGAGGTCGGGGCGTGCATTATATAAGGAAGAGTCAACTAGAAAATATTCCTGTTCCCATCCTAAATTGGTATATACGCGTGTGATGTTCTTGTCGAATAGTTGGCAGACTTCCGTTGCTGCTTTATCTACGGCGGCAAGTGCTTTCAATAATGGAGTTTTGTAATCCAGTGCTTCGCCTGTATAAGAAATGAAGATAGTTGGGATACAAAGAGTGGTGTCTACCACGAATGCCGGTGAAGAAACATCCCAGGCGGTATATCCTCGTGCTTCGAAAGTGTTGCGGATACCGCCGTTGGGGAAAGAAGAGGCGTCCGGCTCTTGCTGGATCAGTAGTTTTCCGGAGAAGCGTTCGATTACTCCGCCATCTTCGCCGAATTCGATAAAACCGTCATGTTTCTCGGCTGTTCCGTCTGTCAGAGGCTGGAACCAGTGTGTGTAGTGAGTGACGTTGAGTGACTTGGCCCAACTTTTCATGCCGTTAGCAATCAAATCTGCTATTTCGCGGCTAATAGGCGTACCTTTTTCGATAGCATCGGTTACAGCTTTGTAGGCTTCTTTGGGAAGATACTCCTGCATCTTCTTGCGGTCGAACACGTGGCTACCATAATAATCAGAGAGTTTGTTGGAAGGAGCAGTTACTTCCAGAGGTTTCCGGTTGGAAAGCTCTTGTAAGGCAAAAAAACGCATTCTTGACATAAATGGTCTACTTTTTATCGGTTGATGGCGCAAAATTATATGTTTTTTCTGAAAGTACCCCTATTTTAAAGGGGGTATTTTTAGAAATGAATGTATTTTTCTAAAGATACCCCCTCTGTTGATTCTCCAACTTCTGTTCTTATTGCTTCTGTTGGTCCATTTCTTTAGCCATCTGTTTAACCAAACTTTCCACTTGGATATAATGGTTGTGATAGTTCCTGAATAACTGTTTGAACACTGGACTGTTCATAGCCATTTGGGTGAGAAATTGTAGGTGTTTACCCGTAGAGGTGTTCATTTGCATACGTTTTTCTTTGCTCAAGTTATCTTGTAGGGAGTAAACACCGCATGAAATTTGGATTTCTGCGATGCCTTCATCCCAAGGATGGGTGTTGAGGTGAGTCAATGCTGCCAAGATTTTTTTCAGGTCTTTCAGCAGAATGTTTAATAGTTCGAATTCGGTGCGGTTTACGGAGCAGGAATCCGGGTTCAGGAGGAAAGCGAATTTAAGGTAGAAATCCTTTAATTCTTCTTTAGGAATAACAAATGAATCTTTGGAAGCCTTTATCATGCCTCCCACCGCTGGTTGAACGGTAACTAGTTTTGTTTCCATAATATAATTATGAATAAGGTGGTAGGCGAAGATTGGCTCAGTCTGAAACCTTGGGGGATTGCGTTAAAACGGCTCAGTCTGAAACCTT
>OGDU01002115.1_pt1 | contig 13513 bp, 19 predicted proteins | sample 1570371 | NCBI WGS metagenome assembly OGDU01 (sample SAMEA2581977, study PRJEB24529) | metagenome | biome: Human gut stool | place: China | collected 2011
TCCGAGACTGAGTGAACAAACAGAATGTTGAACTTCAAAATACATATAAATTATGGAACAGAATGATTATAGAGGCTTTTGTATGGAGGAGCAACCTCAATACAAAGCTTACAATAATGGCTACGAGAACTTGACTGTAGTAGAGTTGATTTCTTTGATATTGGGTGCCGGTACACAGAAGAACGTGGAACAGGCTAGACAGATTTATAATATAATGGAGCAAAGTCTTCACAAGCTTGGCAGAAGCAGAAAAGAAGAAATAACAGTTGTGCAGGGGGTAGGAGATAGTAAGGCTAACGCTCTTTATGCTGCAATTGAATTGGGAAAACGTTATCAGTTGGAACGTTGTGGTACAAATCCGGATTTGGGCAGTAGTATTAGTATATATAACTATCTTCACCCAAAGATAGGGAATTTAGACCATGAGGAAGTTCATCTTTTATTGATGAATCAGTCTTTTAATCTTATCAAAGACATTACAATTGGTGTTGGCGGTATTACTGAATCTGCTTTTGATGTTCGGATTATCATAAAGGAAGCGGTATTGAATAATGCTACAATAATAGCAGTGGCTCATAATCATCCTTCTAATAGTTGCCATCCAAGCAAAGCTGATGATATGTTGACTTTTAATATAAAAAAGGCATGTGAACTCATGAGATTGTTCTTTATGGATCATGTTGTTATTTGTGATGGAAACTATTATTCGTATCACGATAAAGGTCAGTTGTAATAATTATCCCAATTAATTTATATAGTTATGGCTAAAATGCTCTGTTGATTAAGTGTGAAGATTTTATATATAATTGCACAACAGAACCAGGTATTTATGAACTAGCAAAATGATTAGGTTATGGTTATATTATATATTGCAATATTGTGTTTGGGGCTAATAATGGCGGTTTGGGGTGGCTATTGTGTCATTAAACAAAATAAATATCACTTCTATGGGGCTATAGTGGGTGTATACGGAAGTGCAATTATAGGTCTCATGCTTGCTTTTCTGTTAGCAATCTAAAATACCCTTACATTTTGAGGTATAGTTAAATATTATAAAATACGGATTTTTGAGAATTTTTTATTGTAACTTTGCATCACCATAAAAGAATTAAAGAGTAAAGTAATCGTATTAATTAGAAAAACTATCAAAAAGGCTTCCTTTGTGAAAAGGAAGCCTTTTTATGATTAAGATTCCCCCTTTTTCTATTCCTTTGGAGATTTATTATCATTTACTTATGCAGTATTCTCCGTCATATTAAATTTTTGGGGGATGTTACTCTTTTAATCTACTTTTTAATCACTTTTTTGTGGGTTTTTACATACTTTTGACTGAGTGTATAGAAATATAACTACCTATTTATTAAAATATAAGTATATGCGTAGTTAAATATTGTAAAAATGTAACTTTGCTGGAGATTTTTATATACTTTTGCAGCAGTTTTTAAAACATAATATATGAAAAGTAATATGGTAATAATGGGAGGACTTATGCTAGGTCTAGTCATTTTGTCCTCATGTAATTCCCGACCGGACTTCAAAACTCCAGTCGAGGCTATTGAAGGGTGCAGACATCAACTAGATGTACTAAAAGGTAAACAGCAGGTAAGCATCGAAGAACTTACTGACTTGACTTCTGGGTGGATGGAAATTCAAGATTCGGCTTGTAGTGTTTTTGCTAGGGATTCAAGCTTGACGCTTAGAAGTCCGATTGCTTTATCGTATTTTATGACCTCTGACTCCATAAAAAAAGAAATAACACGTTTGGCATTGCATGGTCAGCGTAGCTTGTCTGATGTCATGTACATCAAACTTAATGCTGTAAGAAATAGAGAGAAGATACAAGCAACGGATACCTACAAGGAAGCTGAAAGCTTCTTCAAGAATTTGGATAATAATGGAATATACCCAAGCCTTGATGAAGCCTTGCCAAAGTATTTAAAAATACTTAAGTTTGCTGGTAATATTAGAAACGAAAAACAGCTGCTTTCATTTATTGCAGAGGAAGATAAATGCTTTAGGTCTATAATGGCTAACTTGTGTTATATTCCTACGCCAAAATTACAGCAGCTTACAGAAATGACCGGTAAGGCATTGGATGGACTCTATTATATTGTAGGCAAGGGACATAATGAAGTAAATGATCGCACTATGTTATATCTAACTATGAGATTTAATAGACGTATTATCCTTAATGCTGAAACTTGTCAGGACGATGTGAACAGAAATAAAAAGTTGAATAATGATCAGAAAGCCAACTATCGATGGATGCTAGTTCAACCATACATTTCTATTGATGATTACTCTACTTCAGTGTTGACAACAGAGCAAGAAGATAAGCTGATGGAACTGTCAAAAGCTCTTCCAAAACTGTTTGAAAAACTTGGTGCGGAAAGAGGTTCAAATAACGGCGCAAATAATTTGACAGATGTACTTGCTACATATTTTATGAAATCATTTTTAACAACAAGTTTGTAATTATGAATATTGATATTAATCAGGATTCTATTATGAATGAATCCTTTAAAATGACAATCTTTAATGCCAAGAATCTATTTAAAGCAAATCTTGGTGATGTAGTAAATGTGGATGAAATGAAGTTGTTCCTTCATCAGGGATTTCTTGAAATGGTCATTCCGTTACGTTCCCAGGTTATGGCAGAAGATATGACTGAGAAATTTGATAAACTTATGAAGTTGAATATTTTGTATGCTGCAAAATCATACGACAACAAACTTTATAAGGTGCTTGCATATTCTACTCCATTTGAAAATAATATGTTTGTCGTTTTCCTGGAATCACAACAATATGGTATTGTTGATTCTATAACAATTCATATCTTTGACAGTATTGAAGCTATGTTGCTTAAAGTTCAGAATTACAAGAAACTTGTAACCGCTGATAAGAGAATGAAAGTGCTGGAAAGCCAAAGTTACAAGAATATGTTGCGTATATTTATGGAGTAAACTGAATAGCTATGATTTGGATATATTTAAAATTGTTGGTGGCAACAGTACTTATTGCTATACCTCTTATGGTTCGATATCTTCTTTGCTCCAAGAATAACCAGAAAACAAAGATAGACAATTTGCCAGATATAATGAAAAAGAACATTCCTAGATGGAAAAAATGGTTTCTTAAATTGCTGGTTAATGGTAAAAACTATTTACGTAGAATGTCTGTTAGTATTAAGCATCGCCATTTATTCAGATTAATACTGATTATGGTTATGCTAAGTGTACAGGTCGTAAATAACAAAGCTGGGCAAGAAGCGTATGCTCTTGCAACAGCTCAAAATGATTCCGTAAAGAATATGCTGAATGCAAATTATTTCGATGTCATTTTTGAAAACCTTAATGTGTCTTTCGGTCTTGAATGGTTTTACAATAATCCTCTAGCGAATCTCATAGCATTTCTGCTAACTATAATTTGGTTCAATAAAAGACTTGCAGATTGCATTCTCTCTTGCATACATACAACCGTTGAGGTTCAAAAGGCTATGCTGATAGTTATGTGCTCTGCGCTTTTCTCTCCTAATGGTGGTGGCTTTCTTTTTACAGAACTCTTATATGTTTTTCTGATAGCAAGTTGGATTTATCCGGCTTTTGATAAACAAAAAAGTCATAGGTTCTACTCTCTTAAACAGATTAAGAGTATACGGTGTAAAGGTTAATAATCCTTTATCGTAATAAAGGATGTTCTAAAAGGTATAAAAATAAGAAATATGATAATGTCAGATATATATCATAACAAAGATGCAGATGATAAAACTTCTTGTGATGGGAATGTTTCCATAATGATAATCGTTCCTATTTCTTTGGTTGAATATTTGTCTCAAGACTATATGAACAAAATAGGTGCTTCGAAGTTTTCTAAAACTAAAGCATTCTATGATCTCATAGATCGTTATCTTGCTGCTAAGGAGCTTGATGATGAAATGGCAATCAATTATACAGAACTGAGTAAGTTCTGGCAATGGAGTCGCCCAAGTGTTATTACATTCATCGAAAAACTTCAGAAGCTTAATATTGTTTCTGTCGAGAAGGTCATTAATAGCAACAGAGTAACTATTAAGCCCCATATATTCGCCAAGACCGATTTTGAGAACTGTGCTGATAACTCGTCAGCTTAGCTTTTATTCAGCCCCCTGAGGCCTCTCCAGGTTTCTCTTTAGGTCTTCTTCGAAGTATTTTTCACCTGCGGTAAAAGATATTCCAGAAGGGCAGGTTTTTTCCAATGCGCTTGCGCATGAAGGGGGTGGTTTTTACGTTGGGGGGTAGCCTAATACCAAGTTTGGTACCCAAACTTGAATTTAACACCCTTTTACAAAGGAACTTACGTGCGGCAAGCCGTGTTAAATTTTAGGCTGTTTTCCCTCTATGTTTTACAATGGTTTAAAAAGATTATAATATGGCAAAACAGGTACTTGATGTTCAACCTGGCAAAGGTATGACTTTATCGCAAAGTAACGAGCATCTTCGGGTTGCGTTCCGGGGAGCTTATCTGGCTAAACTTTCTGGTAACTTTGATCCGACCAGAGAACATCTGAACTTTGAGATAGCGAAAGGCGGTATTGTGACTCCTCTTGATAAGGCTACATCGATACCAAAAAGAATAAAAGAAAGCCTTAGAAGAAGGAAGATAAAAGACCCTAATGCAGGGTTGCCTGATGGAAGATACAGGACGGTTGCAAATGTCATTATTGGCGGTTCTAGGGATCAGATGCATCGCCTTGCTTTTGGGGAACAGAAAGTTAACTTGGAAAAAGGTTCCAATAATTCAAATATAGTTCGCAAACCGGAAATAGAGAAGTGGGCTCTTGATATGTACAAATTTATGAGTGATAAATATGGGGAAGATAATATTGCTGCATTCATTGTTCATTTGGATGAAACTAATCCTCATATACATTGTACACTTCTTCCGGTTGTTGACAACAAGCTTTCTTGGAGAAAGTTCTGGGTGGGTGATGTCAACAACAAAGATGTTTATCGCAAAGTGATGCTTCAGCTGCATGATGAACTATCTAAGGTCAACGAAAAGTATGGTCTTGAAAGAGGTGAAGATATTACACGTACTGGTGCAAAACATCGTACTACAGCGGAATTTCGTGCAGAAATGAGCAAGAAGATGAAAGTTGAACTCGTAGAAATGGCTGGGCAAATCTCTCGCTGGAGAGAAGAAATTGACAATCTTACGAAAGAAAGCGTGATGCTTGCTAGCGATATTTCAAAGAAGAAAGAACAGAAAACACAGTTGGAGAGGGATATCATACATTCAACCGCTCGTGTAAAAGGTTTGAATACTATGATAGAAAATCTCTTAAAGCGGCAGGAAGAACTGAAACAGGAGCTTTCCAAGTTGCAGCAGGATATAGCTTCTGGTAAAATCACGAAAGAAGAGTTTGCGCAGAAAAGTGCTTTGTTGCAACGTGAAATTCTGAAAGGTGAAGAGAAAATAGCTGACAAGTTAGAAAAGCTGAAAGTTGCGCAAGAAAAACTTGATAACCTTCAGCAGGAAATCGAAAAAAAAGAGCAGACTCTTGGTAATGTGAAGTCTCAGCTCAAGACTGAAAGGGCAGATTTGAACAAATCAACCTTCCTTAAAGGTCAAGCTTTGCTTTATTCTTCTTCTTCCTTCAATGTTCAAAACAGGTTGCAGGAATATAGCAGGAACCTGGCATCCTTATCTCCCGAACAGAGATCGTTCGTTGAAAGGGTCAACAGTCCTTTGTTCTCTGAAAATTCAGCCATAATGGAAATGGCTGATGATGGAACGCAAGTGGCTCAGATTGCAACCAATCTCTTTCTCGGTTATCTGGATAACGCAACTGCTATTTCGAAGAACGGTGGCGGAGGAGAAGGTCCAACAGGAGGTTGGGGTAAACGTGATGATGAAGATGAATATGCATTCTGGAACCGGTGCTTCTCTATGGCTCGTAAGATGAAACGTAGTGGTCCTGGGCGTAGAAGATAATACCTATTGAATTATGTATATATATAGGTATAGAAGTATATACCTATATCGTTATATATGTATAGTGGTATATATCTATTCACTTATTTACGTATGCAAATATATAGGTATGTTTATATGTATTATCAAAATGCTATTTTATTCAGCGTAAAAGCTATTTACAGCTGCTCATTTTTGAAAAGTTAAAAAGTTGATTAAAAAGTAGATTAAAAAGTAACTGATATGACTCACGCAAGTATCTTCTCTGGTATAGGGGGAGCAGAGCTGGCTGCTGCATGGATGGGGTGGACTAATTTATTCCACTGTGAAATCCAGGATTTCCCTCGTCAAGTGTTAGATTATTGGTTCCCAGATTCGATAAGTTATGGAGATATTAAAAGAACAAATTTTGAACAATGGAATGGTAAGGTCGATGTTCTCACAGGAGGGTTCCCTTGCCAGCCTTTCAGCCTTGCAGGGCAAAGAAGGGGAGCGGATGATAACCGCTATCTCTGGCCAGAGATGCTACGAGCAATTAGGGAAATTAACCCCACTTGGGTCGTTGGTGAAAACTACGGAAAATGATATCCTAAACATGATGGGCGCAATGAAGATACAGGTAATGCTTATTATAAAGGGCATTCAATAGATTTGCCTAAAGGTACAATAGTAAAGCTTATTGGGCGGAATTTGACCTGGAAGGATGAATGTGTTGAATTTAAAAAGAACAAGTAATGTTTGAAATATACGTTAAAAAGAAGTATAATAGATGTTGGGAGCTTGCTATTGAAGTTCCCAATGCCTGGGGTGGTATGCCTCACCTTTGGATGTTTCTTGAAAAGAAATACCTTCCTTCTTATGTTCCGGTCGATGAGGATGGCAAACCGTTGAATCTGGAATGGGTTAAGGAAGCAAATAGCAAGGGTGAATATGTTAGTCGTTGGGTTGCTTCTGAATATGATGAGATAAGAAAATTGGAATATGATTTCCGATTGACTTATGAGGAAATGATGGTCTTCCGTTCTACATTTGATTTTGCAAAGGTACTCGGCGAAGATATACCGGTTTATCTTGAATGCCTTAAAGCTGTCGCAGATGAATGCGGAGGTAATTATCCACTGCAGTATCAGGCATTGAGTGGTTATGTTAAAACTCATAGCATAAGAAATATAGAGGCAATTGCATTTAACCAGACCAGTGTAAATTGTGCTTCTGATTTTTTTGGAGAAAAATATGAAGCTCCCATATCAAAATTCTGGGACTGTATGCTTTTCAAAGATGCTTATTCGAAGATTAGAAAACAGAAAATGTCTAAGCTTAATGAGAATTTTTAATCGTATAGAAATTTAAATGAATAAGAAAATGAAAAAAAAATATTTAAACTTACTTTCCATGAGTACAATACTCCTATGGGTAGGACTTTGGCTATATTGTGAGGACTGTATTATTGTTCGTAATATTGCAGCCGTAGCAGGGTTATTGGATATGACTATCTCAGAAATAATATTTATTGCAAGCAAGTGGGAATATATAGAACAATGCGTAAGTAGGGCTGATGAAGCATACAAATTAGCGCATAAAACTGAGAACCCTCTTAATAGGATTTTACAGATGAACTTTATAGAGAAGAACGTCTATACATTCGTTTTCAGCTTTACAAGTGGCATATTTATGGTTTGCGAAGTTATTCTAGCTGCTTACCTTGGATGGAAATATAGCGGTTTGGTTTTCATAAAAAGTCTTGGTATGTTTCTAATCTTCATACAGATGTTTGGTCTCTTTTTTTCCATTCATTGTATCGTGGAAAGTTTTGTGGTTAAAAGAAAAATCAAAAGACTTTTATATAAATAGACCAACAAGACAAAAACTTTTTCAAGTAGTAATGAAGTCTTCAATTTTAATTAAGTATATAGATAATATGAAAATAGAAAATATCAAGTTCAAGGCTAAACGTCTTGATAATCAAGAATGGGTTGAAGGCAACTTAAGAACATCAAAGTCAGGTAATGCAATGATAATCCCTATTGAGTATAGTGGGGCATACCCCGTAGAACCTTCAACCGTCTGTCAGTTCACTGGACTGAAAGATTGTGAGAACCAAGACATCTACGAGGGAGACATTCTTGCAGAGAAAGAACATCCTGAATTTGAAGTCGGGTATATTGATTGCACATTTGCTGCTGCTTATGTGGGAGATGATCGATTTATTTTCAATCTTCTTGCTTTAAGTGAAGCTTGCAAGGTTTGTGGCAACAAATTCGATAGAAAGGAAGGTGAGTAATGAAGAAAGAGACCAGACTAAAGGTATATCGTATGTATGATGGTCATTGTGCGTATCAAGTAGGAGATTTAGTGAATGCCTTTGAATCTCTTGAAGAGCTGGAAGGCTTAATTAAAAACTTCAAAAAGAAGTTCTCTCCTAAAGAATGGTAAATTGAGATAATACGCAATTATTAACTGCCTTCGGGCATAAAAAGAAAAAATATGAATGACAAAGTAATTACATCATACAAGGCATTCGATAAGAATATGCAGTGTCATGACTTCCAGTTTGAAGTCGGAAAAGAGTATGAAATGGACGGCGAAATCGAGTGCGGTAAGCGAGGCTTTCATGCCTGCAAAAACCCGTTAGAGCTTTGGGATTATTACAAGATGCTTAAAAGTCGTTTTGCCGAGGTAGAGCAATCCGGCAAAATTGATAAAGACGAAAAATCTACAAAGGTATGTTCTTCTCATATCAAGATTAAGGCTGAGTTGAAGCTAGCAGACATCATTAATATCGCCATTGAGTGGCTAAAAAATGTTACATCACCATCTAAATACAAGAAGGATGGAGTGTTAGACGATAGCGGTCACTATGCTCAGATTGGTTCTAGCGATCACTGTGCTAAGATTGGCTCTAGCGGTGACTATGCTCAGATTGGTTCTAGCGGTGACTATGTTAAGATTGGTTCTAGCGGTGACTATGTTAAGATTGGTTCTTGCGGTCTCTGTACTCATATTGGTTCTTGCGGTCACTGTGCTCAGATTGGTTCTTGCGGTGACTATGCTAAGATTGGTTCTAGCGGTGACTGTGCTAAGATTGGTTCTAGCGGTGACTGTGCTAAGATTAGTTCTAGCGGTGACTGTGCTCAGATTGATAGCATAGGGGGAGATTCTGTTATCATGTGTGCTGGTAATAATTCCAGAGTAAAAGCGACGGTCGGTTCTTGGATAACGCTTGCAGAATGGGTATGGAATGACGAGAAGAAACGTAATGTTCCAATTTGTGTTAAGACAGAATACGTTGATGGTGAAAGAATAAAGACTGATACTTGGTATAAGCTTGAAAACGGAGCGTTTGTTGAAGTTGGTAAGTAACTAACCACCCCTTATGGGAGATAAATAATAAAATGAACTATGTTGGATTTTAACAATATCTATAATATAGACTGCTTGGAAGGAATGAAGGATATTCCAGACAAGAGTATTGACTGTATAATAACTGATTTGCCGTATGGATCCATACGCATGAGTTGGGATTGCGTTATCCCTTTGGACAAGTTGTGGCATCAGTGGAACAGAATCCTGGTAGATAATGGTACTGTTCTTCTCTTTGGCTCAGAGCCATTCTCGACGAAACTCAGAATGGCGGCTTTGGATAAATTCAAGTACGACTGGATTTGGCACAAGCCATATACAACAGGTTTCCAACACGCAAAAAATATGCCGCTGAAGGATTACGAAATCATTAGTGTATTCTCCAAAGGGAAAATGAATCACAAAAAGCTGAGTGGGGATATGCGAATGATTTACAATCCGCAGGGTGTCAAGAAGTGTGACAAGGTAATTCATGCAGGTGACTCGAAATTTGGCACTGTAACAACAGAGTACAAATCTGCCAAAAAGCAATATCACGTCAATGAAGAGAATTACCCACGTATGATTCTAGAAGGTTATGGCAGAGAACCGGACAGTTGGCATCCTACTCAAAAGAATGTAGCTCTGGTTGCTTATCTCATCAGAACATATACGAATGTGGGGGGCGAATCCTTGATTGTTGCATGGGAAGCGGTACAACAGCTGTCGCTGCAATCCGGACTAATCGTAATTTCATAGGTTTTGAACTAAACAAAGAATACTTTGATAAGGCGGTTATGCGAATTGAAAACGAGAAATCGATGAAAGAGACAGATCTGTTTGGCTATGGAGACTTACTGAGCGAAGAACTCTAGTTTATGTAGGTGGTGGCTTAATCATCACCACCTATAATATTTTCTAGGCAGTTTGATTTCAAATTTAACTCTGGTTTTGTTATATACCTATATTTCTCTATCGCTGAGCAAGAGCATAACTCTTGTTATACCTAAAGGTTATCCTCATTTCTTCTTCGACCTCGTTTTTTTATGGACTGCGTTTCTATGTAAGTCCCTCTAACTTTTTACTTTGCAAAGTTATGGCGGCGCAGACAGATACCAAGGACCGGGCAGAGCCACTATTTGACACAAACTTTTCCGGAAGCCTTCCACAAATCACAGATTTGGGCTTTCCAGAAAACTTTCTGCCAAATTCCTTGGCTTACTGTCCTCAATACACCGCCATCCCATATTGCACGTAAAAAGGCTCAGAGGAACTCGCTTAGACCGATGTATCTCTAAAAAAAATCTCGGATCGAAGGAAATGAGAAATCATTAAAAGGCTAGACAGGAATCTGGTTACCCGATATATCCGAGACTGAGTGAACAAACAGAATGTTGAACTTCAAAATACATATACAATGGAAGAAAATGATTACGTGGTTAGATTTGTAGAAAAGTATCAGAAAGATATTCTTTATTTTACTTTAATCGTATTTATTATCTGGCTGCTTTCATAGCAAGCTGATTACGAACTTTTAATTCTTTATGACAATGGGACAAGTTACAGTTAAAGTTCCCGTATGGAACATCGAGAGTTTATGTGGTTACAAGCCAATGACTACTTTTTGGCAGGATTTTTCTATTGCAGATGCTTTTGGCATCGCTGCCGTTGTGGATACGTTCAAACGTGCTTTTAAAGAGTGGAAAGATAACTACAAATATCTTACCGAGTTGGTTATGGTGCTGAATCATAAGATTTGGCAATGGTATCAGAAGAATGCGGCTCTTGCTGCGATTTATAATTCCATTTGGGAATTAGCCGATGGATATGCGGTCAACAATCTCAAAGATAAGGAGTTGGAGTATTTCTACAGAGTGACAGATTAAAAGGTAACGGAGAGGCTAACCATCTCTCCTCTAACTTTAATAATATGGCTAATTGGGCACATACAAGTTATCGTATTGAAGGTAATTCTAAAGACCTTCAGAAGTTAATTGACCTTTGCAAGGCGTTCTTGGATAAAAAACGTCCAGTTATGGATAAAGGGGCATCTGTAGAGTGGGAAGGTAATATCATCTTGGCTATTGGAATTGAGTTAGGTACAAGTTATATTAGGGGATTCATTCAGTCCTATGAACTAGTTGATGGAATCTTGTATATTGAAGCGGAGGAAGCTTGGGGTGCAACGGATTTCAGACATCTTCTTGAAGGTCACTATGAAAATATGAAAGTGTACTATATGGTAGAAGAGGAGGATGAAGAAATTTTTGCTACAAACGATGATGAAGGAAAATATTTTCCATGTCGTTTTGCCGTTCACTCTTCTATTGATGGCAATGATGAGTTTGAGGACTTTAAAACAGAAGCCGAAGCTTTACAGTATGTTGCTAAATTGTTGAAGTGCAGCTCTATCTCTCTTGAAGAAATTGAAGATTGGAACGAGGAACACGAATTGGATGATGACTACATTTCTTTTCGTGAGTACAAAAAGGTAGAATGAAAAGGTAATGGAGGGGCTAACCACCTCTCCTCAAAAAGTAAATATATGAAACTAGTTATATTGGATTATTCTAACTCGCAGGTGAGAATTATTGATAATTGTCCTGCTGATTGGAAGCATGAAAACGTTGAAAAGTTGGATGATTACATATTTGGTGAGGAGAATCTAGATTTGAACCCTGATACATGTTACTATATGTGTGGTGAGGGTATTGAGGTAACAAATGAGACCTATATACCAAAGGATGGTAAAATGCCAGCTATGATAGATTTCACTCAGAAGAAAATCCAACTTCATAATGAAATGTTGCAGAGCATCAAGGATTTGATGGCTGAGACTGGTAAAGGCAACTTGGATTTATGTAAGGACAAGAATGAAGAGAAGATTTGCCGCTCTGCTTATATTGTCCGTGCGCAAGATGGATGCGAGGTTGAAGAAGTTGAGGTGATGAGCATCAAGCTGGAGAATGACTCCTTGTTCTATATGGCAAAAGGACTGGAGGGTGAGGATGAGGACTGGCAAAACCTTGCTCATGATGTGACTTTAGGTAATCTTGATATGCTCTATGATGCTGTTTACGGCAAAATCAAGGAGGAAATTGGAGAATAATAGTCATTAACTTGCAAGTTACGGATTTTTTCCGTAACTTTGCACTAATATTATAGACTTATGGTAAGTAAGTTGGTTAAAGAGCATGAGAGACGCTCTAAGCTTTGTGACTTCTTGTATGATGTTTCAAAGCTTCTCATCAGTGGTGTTGGAGTCGGGGGAGTAACCCCTTTCTTGATGGGACAGGTTTTGTCAGTCCGACATTACATCAGTGTTGTAATTGGTTTGTTGGCGGCAATCTTGTTTGCCTATTTAGCTAATAGATTGATGACGTATAATGATATAAAATGAAAAAATATGGAATTATTGACTTTTATTTTTGCAATCGCGCTGGCAATCGGGCTGGGCATGGCAATTTGGTTTAATACGAAATCGGGACAGAAATGGATCGATAGTTTGTAAACAGGAGTAGGAGACAGCATCTTGGCAGTCTCCTATTCCTGTTTTTCCCTGTTGCTCCCTCACCGGTCGCAACAGCCGGCTGAATCATTCAGCTTCACCGGGGCAAGTGGTATCTATGATGTGGATTATAGGGCGCATCTGATTATGTCTATCTCAATGCTTATTGCATTGACTTTTCTTTAGTCTTGTTACATCTATATTCCATATATTGCATATATGGTATTTTCTTTTATGCTTATATTGTTATTAGACCCTTCCGGAGCTTCCCCCTTTTTCCAGTGCCGATGTCCAAGGACTCGATACCGGAAAAGGGGAACTGCGGAACCACCCCTACAGGGCGTTGCACTACCCTGCAGAAGTGGCTGTGGGAGAGTGGTCGAACATTTATGTGGGGCTTGACGCCACCACACCCCCTAACGGATAGTGACACTTCTGTCTTATTTCCAGTGCTGACCGTGCCGGACACTGATGATAAGCCGCATGTCTCTAATGAGATATGCTTCAGAAGAGTCTCTGTCCTTTAAGCCCCAATCCTGCCGTCTGGCAGGATTGCCCCGAACGGCTGCACTGTCCGGGACTTCGGGAGAGAGGTAGGCGAGTACTCGCCTGGATTATATATACAGCATCCTTCTTTCTTCTTACTGGTATGATACCGAGGCTGGGATGTCTCCAGATTCTTATGGTAGTATATATTATATGTAGGTACCGCTT
>OGDU01002117.1_pt1 | contig 13506 bp, 10 predicted proteins | sample 1570371 | NCBI WGS metagenome assembly OGDU01 (sample SAMEA2581977, study PRJEB24529) | metagenome | biome: Human gut stool | place: China | collected 2011
TATGAAAAAGAAATTTTTTGCTAATTTATGGTTGACTTTTCATAGCTGGTCTCCTTTTCTAACTCCAACATTTTAACGATAATACAATTTCACATCTGAAAATCCAACAATAGTCCCGGCATCTGCTGGCACTTCAATCGTTAAACGCCTTGTATTTTTCAACGAAATATCTACAGTTTTAGGCAAATCATAAATACCTACCGAAACAGTTTATACCAACTGCCCCTCAGAATATATCTTTACGTCGAAATCACCATGATTACCTGCTCCATCCATCTTACCAACCTTAAAAGTCAATTTATTGTATTTTCCTTCTATATTAAAGTTTGCAAATTTTTCATCCCAAGATGAATCCTGCCCAAGTGTAAAACTCTTCTTTTGTTCTTTTCCGCCCATCTTAAAATAGTTCCCATTTGTATAGGCTTCATAATTATAACTGTTATATGGTTCATATGTATCGACCAGATAAACATAATCACGCACAGTGATTTTTTTCACTCCGGAATATTTTCCATATTTCTTTTTTCCATTGACATTTTTATATGCCCGCACTCTAAACTGATAGGTCTTTCCTGTACTTAACTTTGAGATTGTCAATTTATTTTTTGTTACATTCTTTGTTTTCCATGAACCACCGGCAGTCCTGTACTGTAATGTATATCCTTTAGCTCCAGATACCTTTTTAAAAGCTACTTTAACAGACTTTTTCCCAGTCTGTGTGATGGATGTTATTTTCGTATTCCCAACTTTTGTGGCTGCCTGTGTTTCAACCATGTTCATCTGCATAAACAGACAAAAAACCATAATGCATAAAAATAATTTTTTTAATGTTTTTTTTCATCCCTTTATTCCTTCCTTTCCTGCTCTATTTTGTTGCTAAAATAATTTTCAATACACAACCACCGTATTTACCTTACTTTTCTGCTTGTATTTATTTTTTGCATAAAGCCGTATCTGTGTACCATTTTTTATCTTCTGCGTTTTTATTTTAAACTTCCCATTCTTATCCGATTTTGCAGAATATGTAGTTGTCCCTATATTGGCATATACTGTTACATTTTTACTGGTCGTTCCGGCAATAACACCTTTCTTTTTATTTATATTAGTTATCATCGGTTTCTTTGGTGCCTGTGATTTATATAATTTACAGTTTACAATTCCAAATGATGTTCCCCCGCTCACAGCCTTGTTATCTTTTACATATATTTTGAGTTTTTTTACTCCTGCCACATTAACAGAAATTTTAAATGGTATTTTTGACGGGGTCATACGATATTTTTTCAATAATTTTCCATCCCCGTAAAAATACAATGTAGTGTCAAAATTTGTCGTGTTATAGCTGTCTATCAAGACCAGTTTTGCCTCCAGTTTTTTATATTTATTTCCAATATTGTAAGTACTGTATGCCCAGCTGATTTCCGGTGTGTAATTCCATCTGGCTATCCACGCTTCAATTCCATGCGTATATGAATTTCCATAAATGTCTGTATTTCCCCTTGTATATTGATGCTGCCCAATCGTATATACAAAACTGTCTCCCTCATTTCCTGTATACTGTCCGCTTTTTACAGGCTTCAGGGTATCCATGTATATATACGCTTTCTCCTGTGCCATGACAGGCTGTGCCGGTATGATACAAAGCATCATCATCCCAGCCAGTAATAAAATAATTCCGTTTCTGCAAAGTTTTTTCATAACTAGCATTCCTTTCTCTTTTTCTAAACATGCCCTGTCGGTCTGCAAATCATTTTTCACAGACCGGCAGGACTTCCTGTACTACAGTTTTACTTTCCACTATATTTTTTCAGTACAACTTTCTTTCCCTGCCCTTTTCCCTTAAAGAGCTTTTTGTACTTCTTATACTGTGCTGCCGGCACTTTGATCTGTGCATTTTTTCTGATTCCGGAAAATGCATTTTTGCCGATCCTCTTTAACTTTTTAGACCTGACAATAATGTTTTTCAATTTGCCGCAGTCCTTGAATGCTTTCGTACCGATTTTTGTTGTGTTTGCTCCGATCGTAACTTTTACAAGCTTTTTACAGCCAAGAAATGCAGATGTACCAATCTCTTTTACGGAGTCAGCAATCACTACTTCCGTAACACTGCTTTTCTTAAATGCATAATCAGATATTTCTGTTACCTTATATATCCTGCCATCGTAAGAAACGGTAGACGGTATCTTCACTTTCGTTACCTGCTTTGTTTTCAGACCGACTACAGCAGCTTCTTTTCCATCCATTACCTCATAACGGATTTTACCGGAAATAAATTCAGTCCAAAGATCTGATTCATCTTCCTCATCATCTTCATCGTCCTGTTCTGTATCAGCTTCAGGTGTATCCGTCTTCCCTGTATCTGCATCTTTTCCCGCGTCTGTGTCTGTTCCTGTATCCGTATCTGTGTCTGTTCCTGCATCCGTATCTGCCTGTGACTTCTCATAAACCGCCTGAATTACTACACTTCTTTCCGGCATCGTGAACGATGTTTCTATGTCAGACTCATTTTCCAGTTTTATATTTCCTGATAAAACGACCCATTTTGAAAACTCCATTCCATTTTCCAGGCTGTCTGCTTTCACTCTGACAGATGTTCCAGCGGGATACATTTCCGTTTTATTTCCGGTTCCATTGTAAATTGTCACACCGTATTTCTTTACTGCTATCCAGTGTGCATATAAGGTCTGATTTCCTGTCAGTGAAACCGTTGTGTTTTCCGTTATCCTTGTTCCACCGCTTCCTGATGTGTACCAGCCATCAAATGTATAACCGCTCTTTGTGGCTGTCGGCAGAGTTCCATATTTTTCCCCGGATGTCACTGTTTTTGTACCGGTTCCTGATACAGTTCCCCCGTTGGAATTAAATGTCACTTTATATGTCGGAATCGTTTCATATACAGCCTCAATAATCAGATCTGATTCCGGCATGGTAACCGTAATTGATGTGCTATATTCATTATCAATTTTTACATTTCCAGATTTTACCTGGAACTTTTTAAACCGTTTTCCATTTTTTATCTGGTCTGCCCTGATTCTAATGGTCGATCCAGGACCACATAAATAAGTTCTTGATCCATCACAGTTAATATATGTAAAGTTATATTCCTCTCTTTTCTCTGTGGTCGATTCAAATTTCCATTTTTCTGCCGGTGAACCATTTCCCCAGTTCATCCATATACTGTTTCCAGGCGATATATCTGCATTTGGAAGATCCATATACATTCCATTATTTGCAGAAATAATATAATAATAGCCGTCACCCGCACTTCGCAGTATCCATTTCTGGTTCATTCCTCCATGATAACCACACTGCTGCACATTCGCCAGCCGCTCTGTGCTCGCATTATAAACATCCAGTGCTTTTTTCGAATGATGTGCCTCTATTTTATAATATCCGTTTCCAAGATAAGTGACATCAAACTTCTGGTTGTTTCCGCCATTGCGGTTTGAAATAACCAGATTTCCTTCATCCACCATGGATGCCCATTCAATATCAAAAACGCTGTTATTATTCACCGCTGACACTATGGTATATAAACCATCTGACAGAGTTTTTGATGCCGTCATATTATATTGAAATGTACGTGTTGACGATCCCAACACAGTATTTCCATTATACGCGGTAAACGTAAGCTGATTCGTTCCCGGATGCATGAGATATTCAGGAATATAATAGGAAAATCCTTCATTTCCGGTCGGGTATCCCGGATTTCTCTCTGCAACATCCGGACGGGATTTTCTGGAACAGTTATATGTGTTTCCATTAATATTACAAGTTACATTTGTTACTCCATTTCCATAAATTGCCCATCCCTCTGCCGTAATTCCAGATGTTGTACTTGCGCCTGCCTTTGGCGAATCAATATTTATATGGAATGGTTTTGCTGATGCATACGCTGGACGTATAAATCTTCGTGTAATATGTCCATTTGCAAGTGAATGTCCATTTCCATCTTTGTAAATACCATTAACTAAAGAAACCTTTCCATTATAGTTTCCTTCTACCGACTGGGAAGAATTGATCATAATTCCAACATGACACCAATGCACCGAACAACTCTTGCAATAGTAAAAAACAATATCTCCCTTTTGAGGTGACGAAACATCCTGTCCACCTTTATTTTTGATATTGTTATATAGCGTCTGACAATATCCATTGCCTGGAATGATATTACTAATACCCGCCAGGCTCGCGCAGTCCGATACAAAATCTGCACACCATGCTTCCGTATAATTAAGTTGCGCTTTTGTTTTACCCATCTGCGCCTGTGCCACCGCCACAATATTATCAGCCTGATTGTTCCCTAATGTATATGATCTGTTATAATAACCAGTTCGAACCTGCGTTGCATTAACTGTAGTCAGACTTACAAAAAATAATGCAACAAAAAATACACTTAGAAATCGCCCTATTCGATTCATTTTTTTCTTCATACTCCGTACCTCCACCGTTTCATTCCCGAACTATCCTTTCATCTCTTTGAAATTTTCTTGTTCACACTCCTTCACCCGTATCTTATTTTATTTCTTATATCGTCACTTTTCATCTAATACTTTAGTCATAGCTAATGTTATTTTGTTTTACCTCATTCATCTACCATGAATAGTACATTAAAATTAACACATATTATATAAGAGGTAATATTTCGATGAATGATCTCGATTTCAAAGCAATCGGACTGAAAATTAAAGAACGACGAAAATCACTGGGGATTACCCAGGAATCTATTGCAAATGCACTCGACGTAAATCCAAGCCATATCTCGAATATCGAATGTGGCAGAGCGAATCCTTCACTCACTACACTGATCAAAATCGCCAATCTCCTGCAATGCAGCGTCGATTATTTCATTTCTGCAGAATATACCTACAAACATGATCCTGAAAAAGAAAAATCCCTGGATGAAGAAATCATGAATAAATTAAAATACTGTAATATCGACAAAAAAAACAAGGTCCTGAAAATCATAGACCTTCTTTAATAATTAATTTAATTTTTCAGTTTTTGCCGGAACAGTCCAATCAGTTTTTCCCAGAATGTTTCCTGCTCCTCTTACTTTCTCTTTCTGGATCCGACCAGAGTACAGAAAATTTTTAGTTATCATTTGCGCATGCAGTATAAACAATAACAATTTTTAGAAAAACTTCATGAATTGGCACTTTTTTCATTTTTTTAAGTATGTTATGCTAGTAGAATGATACCGGTGGAGTAAATGGCAAAAATACATGACAAATATTTAGAATTGGAGAATAGTGTGAAAAATAAGCTCGATAGCTTATTTTTCGCACGGCTATTTGTTTCTGAGCAAAAACAAATAGCTTTTACGACAGACGAGAATTTGAGATTCTCGTCGCCTCTTCGCAACAAGCTGCTCAGAAATGAGGATTACCATGGAAAAAAAGACAGATTTTAAAGCACTTTCGAACAAGGCAAAAGTTCAGTATATCTGGGACTATTACAAACTGCATATTTTATTTGGAGGTGTCATTGCTGCGATCGTGATTGGTCTTGGATATCATTTTATCACTTACCGCAAGCCGGTACTCAGCGTCATCATGATCAATGTCCAGACAACCAGTGAAAATGCCGAGGCTGCGTTTGACGAATTTTCTGATGCTACCGGTTATGATAAAAAACAGCAGCCAATCGACGTTTCTGCAAATCTGCAGTTTTCCGATGATCCAAATGCAACAACGGACTACAACGACTACATGGTACTTTCCACGATGATCGGTGCCGGCGGCGAGGATCTGTTTTTCGGTACAGGAAGTGTTTACACCGATTATGCCGAAGAAGGTGCGCTGATGGATCTGCGCACCTATGTTTCGGATGATGTGTTAGAAAAATATAAAGATCATCTGATCTACTCCACCGACGATGGCGAGTCAGAGTCCTATCCATGTGCGATCGAACTGACCGATAATCGGTGGATCCAGAAATATGGCATTTATGACAGCTGCTACTTTGGTGTTTTCAGCCGCTCCGAGCAGAAAGATTACTATACGAAATTTGCGGATTTCCTGCTGAACTACTAATTGGATTGGCAGGCACATTACTGCCTGCTCTGTCCGTAATTTCTTAAATCTGCCCGGCACAGCCTGACATATTATTTCACTATCACTACCGAATATCCCGGCATTGTCAGTGTTCCATCCTGGAGCACTGCCTCTTCTGTGCCCGTCAGCAGTACACCGCCAACTTCAAGATCACTTCCACTCTTTTCCCCGGCTGTGACACCGGATAAATCCACTTCCACACTCTCCGGCGCAAGGTTATAAACCAAAAGCAGTTCGGAATTGCCATACGTTTTCTTTATCACGCAGACTTTATCATCCGAAACGCTCTCCTCAAAAGTCACGGTTCCACGGGCTATTTCCGGGTACTCATTGCGGAGTTTTATCGTCTGTTTTACAAACTGGTAAATAGAATTTCCATCTTCCTCCTGTGTTTCGAGCGCACCGTATTTCATTTTTATGGCATCCATATCAGCAGGTCCCTTGCACATTCCATCGTCTGCGCTATCTTCGCTCCAATACATCGGTGCACGCTTATTTTCATCCTTACCGGAACCCTTCATGCCCAGTTCCTCTCCATAATACAGAAAAGCACTTCCAGACATCAACAGATTCATTGCCTGCGCGATCTTTGTCTGTTTTTCACTGTCATCCCCAGAATAATAACCTGCGCCTCGTGCCATATCATGATTTGTGTAAAATGGTGCATCGATATAGCTGTCACTGTACTGGGAAAGATTATCCTGTAGATTTACCAACGCCTTTCCATAGGAAGATGCCGAACCATTTTTAAGCACGGAAGTGATCGTTCCGGTGCTGTCCGCAAAAGAAAAATCAAAACAGCTGTCAATACCACTCTCATAGTATTTTGCGTAGGTATTCTGATCCGTCCAGACCTCCGCCACGATATAGGCATCCTCTTTTTTCTCTTTTACCATGGAATGAAACCATGATAACACTTCCACATTTTTATCCACACTTCCGCTGTAATACTCTTTTGCCGCATCCAGGCGGAATCCGTCCACCCCCAGATCAAGCCAGAAGTCTACGATCTTGTCAAATTCATCACGGACTGCCTGACTGCCAAGGTTTAAATCCGGCATCTCGCTCCAGAACTGCGCCTCATAATACCAGTCTGTACCATCGAGCTTACTGTAACCGCCCTGCATTTCCTTAGAAAAATTATAGTAATCCACATAAGGACACTCCGACGCATCCGGCTCTGCTCCCTCCGGCAGGTTTTTCAGGTAATCTGCTGCCGTTTTAAACCATTCATGCTGGGAGGAAGTATGGTTCATGACAAGATCGATAATGACATTGATTCCCCTCTCATGGCATGCCGCGATCAGATTTTTAAAATCGTCCATCGTACCGTATTCCGGGTCAATATCACAGTAATCCGTCACATCATATTTATGGTAGGTTGTCGATGGCATGACCGGCATCAGCCAGATTCCGTTACATCCAAGATCCGTATCTGTCGCCGGATCACCGTCATTGATATAATCTAACTTTTCTGTCAGACCATTCAGATCCCCGATGCCGTCCCCGTCGCTGTCAAAAAAGCTGTACACAAACACCTCATACCAGGTACGGTAATTATCATCAATGATCTGTTCATCCCCGGTATTGACTTCCTGCATCAGAGAAAGGGCGGTCACTCCCCCCTCCTTCGTGTCAGCATCTGCATTTTCATCCTGCCTGGCAGAAGCTATGGCTTGATCCGCAGAACTTTCCGTCGCCATTCCATTCGAATTATCCACAGCATTCCCTGATGAAGCTGTCCCATTTCCACATCCCCCTGCGGAAACTATCAACATACCGGCTAAAACAGCCGCAATGATTCTCTTTTTCATCTCAGTCCTCATTTCTGCGCATATATGCCTGCGCTTTTTCAATTATGTTAAAGTCACAATAGTGCACCCAAGCTTCCTGATTGCACTATTTGACCTCAGCATCCTTCAACTACTCAATTAGAATAAAGAGTCGCTTGCGACTCTTTCGCGCTCGAGCGGTGCTGTTTACAGCTAACTTCTGCTCCGCGAGATGCGCATCCTGCCCGGAGGGCTTTTAAATTCATAGGACGCAATTTCCTATGACTTTAAAAAGAGAGCAGAAACAAACCGTCCCTGCTCTCCCGGCAGACTCCCCATCTGCCCAATGACACACCAAAATGTGCCCTCATATTCCATTTGTATCCTGTGGATCAGCCCTTGACAGCTCCGGTCATACCTTCCACATAGAACTTCTGTGTCATTAAGAACAGAATTGCAATCGGAATTGATACCACAACTGCACCTGCAGCGAAACAGGTATACCAGCTGTCGATATACTCTTTCTCAAGCATCTTCCAAAGACCAATAGACACCGTATAATACTGTGCATCTGCACGGCAGATAACTTTACCAAAAATAAAGTCAACCCATGGTCCCATAAAGGATGTTAAAATCGTATATACGATGATCGGCTTACTGAGCGGTACAGTAATCTTTGTAAATACATTCCATCTTGTCGCTCCATCGATAATCGCTGCCTCATCCAGCGATTTTGAGATTGTATCAAAAAATCCCTTCGCAACATAAAATCCTGCACCGGAACCGGCGGAGAACACGATGATAAGTGCTACACGGATCATTGCACCATCTGCTAAATTAAGTGCTCTTAAAATATAGTACACAGCGATCATGGACATGAAAGATGGAAACAGACCAATGATCATCGCAATATTCATAAACGGTTTTCTCATCTTAAATCGCATTCTTGACATACTGTATGCCACTGAAAGTACAAAGATGGTAGAAATGATGCAGGTAAAAATTGCGATCACAAAGGTATTCATAAACATCTTCGGAAAGTTTAAAATACTGGTGTCTGTAAATAATTTGATGTAATTATTAAATGTATAGGTTTTCGGGAAAAATGTACTTACATAAGAACCTTTCTCTCCACGGAAACTTGTAAGGATTACCCAGAAAATCGGGAGAACCCAGATAAATGCCAGTATTGCCAGGAAAATGTGAACAATCACATTTATCACTGTTTTACGGATTTTTGCCGTATTGGGTGCACCACTTTTTTTCGCAGCCACTGCTGCTGTACTCGTATGTGTCCAGTTCATTACATGAATCCCTCCTCATCTTTATAGGATGCGGTATTGCGATATGTTACCAATGCTACGATCGCAAGTACAATAAATGTCATAATACCAATAACAGCACCTAAGTTATAATAGTTCTTATCAACCGTCAGCTTATACAGCCAGGTAACAAGAAGGTCTGTCTTTCCTGCCGTGGCATCCACCGGAGTAGGATTTCCACCTGACAGAAGGAAGATGACATTGAAGTTATTGATATTTCCCGTAAACTGTGTGATCAGGTACGGCGTCATAACGAATAACATGTAAGGCAATGTGATCTTAAAGAAAGTCTGTACAGCATTCGCTCCGTCGATCTTTGCTGCCTCATAAAGTTCACCCGGAATATTCTGTAAAATACCAGTTACCTGAAGTAACGTATACGGAATACCTACCCAGAGGTTAATAACAATAACCGTTACTCTTGCCCATGTTGCATTTGAAAAGAACGGTAATGCGGTATCGATCAGACCATATTTTAATAACAGCGTATTGACGATACCGGTCGGTTGTAACATGGTACGCATGATCAGCAATGATACGAACTGCGGTACTGCGATGGAAAGTACAAAACAGAATCTCCAAAATGCCTTTCCTTTTGTCTCCTTACGGTTGATGATAATTGCTAAGATCATACCGAGGATATAGTTTAATGCGGTTGCTACAATGGCCCAGATCAGTGTCCAGCCTAATACGGAATAGAACTGCTTGCCGATGCTGTCACCGAAGTTTAAAATCTTCTTGAAATTTGCCAGTCCCACCCAGTCAAATAATACCAGATGATCGTTGACCTTACTGTAGTTCGTGAACGCCATGGTAATGTTATAGATCAGTGGTAAGATCGTAAAAATTAAAATTCCCATAACCGGCGCTGCCAACAGTAATTTATATAAATTTTGATCTAACAAACTCTTGCAGTCTTCTTTAAAGTTGTTTAAGTGCTTTCCTGATTTTGCCAGCACTTCCGATTTATAAGAGCTCTTTACGGACTCTCTCCAGACAATGATAAACATTGCTGTAATATAAACTGTTGCCACTCCATACAACAGAATCAGTGATGACTGGTCACCTGCTGTATATTCATAAATACTCTTTTTTTCGTTCCATACTTTTTCCTGCTCTCTCCATCCAAGAGATGGCAGCATAGATAAATTATAAATTCCTGACTGAATCATGTACCAGATATATGCAGCTTCTACTGCAAGAAACATGATGCCCTTTCCAATTTGTTTATGTGCAATATTTCCTAAGCCCATAATTAACAGGGAAAGTTTTGTGATTATATTTCCTTTTGCCACCGCATTTGTAACCGTGTACGGTGTTGAAAATTCTTTATTTTTTCCTTTTTTCATTCCAGCCTTTTTCACGTTATGGGCCTCCTTTAAATCTCAATGTAGAAACATCCAGGATGCCCGCCCGGGCATCCTGGGATTTCTATCAGAAGAAATCTTTTTACTGTGCAATGTCTGTGTTCATTGTTGTATTCATATCTTCTGTTTTCTCTGCTGCGTTATCAGCTGTGATCTCACCAGCGACCAGTGCTTTACCCATGTTCTCAGCCGGTGACCAGTAGTTGCTCATTTCGCTTACTAATGGCTGCATGATAGATGTATCTGTCATAACTTTTGTAACTGCCGTAGCAATTTCATCATCTGAGATTGCAATGTTTGTATTTGTAGGAAGGATATTTCTCATATCATAATGATCTTTCTGGGCATCTTCACCTGCAAGGTAAGCCGCTAAAGCCATGGAAACCTGCATATTCTCTGTATTTGGATTAACGCCGATTGCTTTAGATCCTATGAAGGATTTCATCTGACCCTCTGTTCCTCCGATATTTACAGTAGGAAGAGCTGCAACACCCATGTTATCGCCAAGAGCTTCTTTTACAGATTCTGCATCCCATGTACCTGAGAAAATGGCATTAACGCTGCCATCACGTAAACCGGCAATACCTGCTCCGTCTGCATCATTAATGAAGTTTGGATTCTTGCAAAGGTCTACAAGATACTCAGTAACTGCTGCTGCCTTGTCACCACTAAAATCGACACCTGCTGCTGCATCAGTACCATCACCAAATAATGTACATCCGTTTGCTACATAGAAAGCCTGAATATACCAGGAGTTAGATAATGGGAAAGAAACTTTTCCTTTTTCTAACATGGTATCAAAGCTCTTAATATCATCATCTGAAAATACACTCTTATCATAGTACATGAACCATGTATTTGATGTAAACGGGAATGCCACTACTGCATCATTGTAAGTAACAGATGCTGTAATAGAATCAGAGTTTGTTGTAGTTACATAGTCAAGATAGCTTCCTCCAAGCTCTGCTAATGCATTTGCAGATACCAGATCCGGGATGTTATCGTTTGCTAACATATATACATCTGCGGAGTTTTCAACATCCTGTGTAACCGTTGCTTTTGCATCACCCTCTGCACATACACCATAATTGAAAGTGATATCCCAGTTTGGATGAGCTGCGTTGAATGCGTCACACTCTTTTGCAAGCCAGCCTGTGTCCTGATCTTCCTGTGGACTCCATACTGTAATTGTACCGGACCATGGCTCATCTTCAGAATCTGCGGCTGCTGCCTCAGTACCTGCTGTCTCCTCTGCTGCTGCATCACTTGTTGTGCTGTTGTCTGCTGCTGCATCACTTGTTGTGTTGTTGTCTGCTGCTGCATCGCTTCCAGCATTGTTTGCGGCTTTGTTTCCGCATCCTGCTGCCATGGTTGTCATCATAGCTGCTACCATTAATAATGACACTGCTTTCTTTTTCATTTTTTTCTTCTCCTTTTCTTTTTCCCAAAAAGTTTTCATGAACTTTGTTTTTATATAAAATGCAATCTGCACTTTATAACATAATCATCTGTGATAAACTGATGCAAGTGTCCGGATCCATGCCCTTCGCTCCTCACTCAGTTCATCGGTTCCAATCCTCCATCTCCAGTTTCTCCCGACGGTGGATGGTGCATTCATCCGCGCTTCATTTCCAAGCTTCATCAGATCCTGCATCTGTATGATCACCACATCTGCAATGCTTGCATAGGCAGCCCGGATCAGCGCATCCGGTATTTCTTCTTTATATTTGATATTCAGATACTCGTACAGATAAGCAAGCTCATAATCTGTTTTGTCCCTGAAGTAACCAACAATTGTTTCATTGTCATGCGTTCCCGCATAAACGACAAGATTGCAGTCGGTGTAATTATGTGGAAGATGTTCGTTTGCCGTATCATCCCCAAATGCGAACATCAAAATCTTGATGCCCGGCCATCCGGTTCTTGCCATCAGCTTCTTCACACCCGGTATCGGACTCTTTCCTGCGATATCCTCAACGATGATGTGTGTATCTCCGATCACTTTTTCGATTGCATCCGTAAGTTTCTTTCCAGGCCCCCTACTCCACTTTCCACTTCTTCCATCTTCTGCCTTGTTCGGTACGACATAATACTTTACGATCGCTGCAAAATGATCAAGCCGTATTACATCAAACAGCTTTGCATGTTCTAACATGCGCGCCTGCCACCAGGCAAATCCATCTTCTTCCATCCGGCTCCAGTTGTATACTGGACTTCCCCACTTTTGTCCATTCTCTGAAAATGCATCCGGCGGAGAACCTGCAACTCCTTTTGGCGTCCCATCCTCTTCCAATAAGAAAAGTTCCCGGTTTGCCCATACATCCACACTGTCTAATGCCACATAAAACGGAAGATCACCAATCAGCTGGATACCTCTGTTATTTGCATATTCTTTTAATTTTTTCCATTGTTTAAAAAATTCAAACTGGCAGAATTCATAGAACAATATGTCTGTATGTAACGTTGTTTCATACTCTTTTAATGCCTCAGGATCCCGGCTTCGAAGCGGTTCGTCCCACTTCTGCCATTCCTCATCACCAAAATGTTTCTTTAATGCAGTATAAAGTGCATAATCAGAAAGCCATCCGGCATTTTCTTCACAGAACCTTACAAAAGCTTCATTTTCGATATCGAATCGTGCGAACGCCATTTTCAAAACTTTAAAGCGGTTCTCATAAATCATCGCATAATCAATATCCGCTTCATCATTTCCCCAATGGAAACTTCGGATCTCTTCCACACTAAGCAGCTTCTCCTGCACAAGATCATCCAGATCGATCAGATATGGATTCCCGGCAAATGCGGAATATGACTGATATGGACTGTCTCCAAAACTGGTTGGACCGATCGGCAGCACCTGCCAGTAACGCTGTTTTAAATCCACCAGCAGATCTATAAACTGGAATGCCGCATCTCCTAATGTACCAATTCCGTATGAAGATGGTAAACTTGTGATCGCTAAGAGGATTCCTGCTCCCCTTGCCATTCTTTT
>OGDU01002131.1_pt1 | contig 13448 bp, 8 predicted proteins | sample 1570371 | NCBI WGS metagenome assembly OGDU01 (sample SAMEA2581977, study PRJEB24529) | metagenome | biome: Human gut stool | place: China | collected 2011
ACGAACCGTTGACGTCAAGGAAGTACCAGAACAATCCGACCTTGCGACAATTCCATATATTCAAGTACAGCAATGCCGTGGCGACCACCTTACTTATGACAATTCCACGCCTTACATATATTCCGCAACGGCATATGCCGCACATTCTGCCGACATACTCCGCAGAACCGCGTACATTCTCGGCAAAACCGATGATGAAACTCGATTCGCCGCCCTGCGTGACCGTGTGATTGATGGATTCCTGCAGCGTTTCACCAACCTTGACGGCACCATGACATCCGACACCCAGTGCGCCTACGCGCTCGCCATCGCCTTCGGACTGCTTGACGGCGAACCGGTGCGCCGCGTGAAGGCCGGCAATCGACTCGCCTGCCTGGTGCGCGAATCCGGCGGCAAGGTAAGCACCGGATTCGCCGGCACGCCATTCGTGCTTCCGGCGTTGACCATGACCGGCCATAACGACGAGGCCTACGCGCTGCTTACCTCCACCGAATGCCCAAGCTGGCTTTACCAAGTGGTTATGGGGGCCACCACCACGTGGGAACGTTGGGATTCCATGCGGGCCGATGGTTCGCTGAACCCCGGCGGCATGACCTCGTTCAACCATTACGCGCTCGGATCGGTGGCGGAATGGATGCATGCGCATATCGGCGGCCTTGAAGCCGTTGAACCCGGCTGGAAGCGGTTCCGTATCGCTCCGGTGATCGGGGGAGATCTCACCCATGCCGAAACCTCTCACATCACCCCATATGGCAAGGCGGAAGTGCAATGGGAAGTCAACGCCAATGTGCTTGATCTGACGGTTGCGGTACCTGCCGGAACCACGGCATTCGTGGATATCGTCGACCATGAGCGCGTCGATCTTGTTGCGGGAACGCATCATCTGCAGATGGCGCTGTAATCGTACGGAATCGTGTGAAATCGTATGAACGAAAGTCCTGCCGAAGCTGAAGTCAAATAAAAGTCGGCGTCGGCAGGACTGCAATCATACCAAAAATGAAAAAAAAGCTTTCTTCATCGTATATTTCAAATCATTTCAATATTTCAAAAAAGAACATGCTTCCAAAGGGGGAATCATGACAGCAAACGCATCACGCGAGCCAAGCACCGCAGTATTGAGTGATATCGCACCTGACAGCGACCGCAAACTGACATCCACCGAAAAATGGCGATTCGGCGTCGGCTTCGTGCTCTTCTCGCTGATTTGGATGGTCGCAGGCACTTCCGGATCGGCCGTGCTGCTGCCGCAACGATTCACCGAACTGAACATAGGCATGCCCGAAGTGATTCTCGGCACCATGAATTCCGTAGGCTGCGTATTCGCACTGTTCTCCAACGTGATTTTCGGTGCGTTAAGCGACATCACGCGCTCGCGTTTCGGCAAGCGCACGCCATGGATTGTGGCAGGTGGTCTGATTACGGCAGCCGGCTATGTGCTCGCCTTCTCCAGTGCGCAGTTGGTGGGTATTGTGGCCGGATGGTGCATTGTGCAGGTCGGCGTCAACATGATGATCGCTCCGGCTGTGGCAGTGCTGTCCGACCGCATTCCGGAAAACGTGCGTGGTACGTTCTCCGCATTCTATGGTGGTGCGCAGATCGTCGGATCATCCGCCGGAACGTTCCTCGGATCGAAATTCATTGAAAACATGGGCACCGGATTTGCGATCGGTGCGGCACTGTTCGCAGTCACCGGTATCGTGACCGTGCTGATCTGGCCGCGCGAACGCTCCTCGGCTGCTTCTGTGGCTTCCGTCGAGTCTTCGGATGCCACCGCAAAGCTCGACGTCAAGCAGTTGCTGCGTTCGTTCATTCCTCCTACCAAGAATTGCCGAGATTTTTACTTGGCATTGATGGGCAGATTGCTGCTTATCTTGGGTTGGAACATGATTTCCGGCTATCAGCTGTATATTCTGCAGAAATACTGCGGGTTGAGCGTAAAGGATTCCGCGGCGACGATTTCCACCATGTCGGTGATTTCCATGGTTGTGCTGATCGTCACGTCCATGGTGTCGGGTCCGCTGTCGGACCGTCTGCAGCGCCGCAAGGTCATCGTGGCGATCGGTTCGGTGATTATCGCGATTGGTGTGGCCATTCCGTGTTTCATGCCGAATGCTTTGGGCATGATGCTGTTTGCAGGCATCGGCGGTGCCGGTTATGGCATTTACATTGCCGTCGATCAGGCGTTGAACGTCGATGTGTTGCCAAGTCAGGAAGAAGCTGGTAAGGATCTGGGCATTCTGAATCTTGCCAACACCGTTGGTCAGGTGCTTGCGCCTGTGGTTGTCGGTGCGATTGTGCTTGCCACTGGCAGTTATGCGGCGCTGTTCCCGATCGCTGTGGTCGCGGTGCTGCTGGGTGCGGTGTTCATCATACTGATTCGCAGGGTGAAGTAGCTGCAGTTACTGCAGTAGCAGAAGCAACGCGCAGTGTGCCGGCGATTGCGGCACACGTGATTTCGACATTGCGTTCCGTGTTGGCGATCAACGTTGTAAGATCTGCTGGCCCGGGCGCAATGCCGAACGTTGCGACGATGCCGGTTTCGTTCAGCGCTTCGACGGTGTGTGGATCGCGGGTTACCGTTCCGCCAATGGCAATAGTCGGTTTTCCTTGCGATTGCGCCAGTTTCGCAATGCCGCTTGGCACTTTGCCGTACGGTGTTTGACTGTCGATGGAACCTTCGCCGGTGATGATGACGTCGGCCCATGCGCATGCTTCGCGACCATGCGCAAGATCGAGCACAAGTTCGATTCCCGGCCGTACTGTTGTGTTGAACAGGCCGAGCGTACCGCCGCCGGTACCGCCCGCGGCGCCTGTACCGGGAATACACTCAATATCGCGGCCATTGTATTGCATGATCACGTGTGCGAGATTCGCAAGTCCCTGATCAAGGAGTTCGATCTGTGCTGCGTTCGCGCCTTTTTGCGGAGCGAACACATGCGCAGCGCCTTCCGGTCCGGTCAAAGGATTGGTGACATCGCAGGCGAGAACAATCGGAACATTTTTTACAAAATCGGGAACTTCCGAATCATCAATCCTCGACAAATCAACAAGAGAACCGCCACCAAGCGGAATATCATGACCTGCCGTATCAAGAAAATGAAATCCAAGCGCGCGAGCCAATCCCGTGCCACCATCCGTAGTGGCACTACCACCCAAACCAAGCACAATACAATCCGCGCCGGCGTCGATCGCAGCACGAATCAGTAAGCCGGTACCGAACGTGGAAGCAACCAACGCATTGCGGTCGGCAGGGGAGACCCGTTCAAGTCCGCTTGCCGAAGCCAACTCGACCACGGCGGTACGGGAAGTGTGCTTATTGCCAAGAAACCCGAACTGCGCAATAATCGGGTGACCGACCGCATCAACCGTCTCAACATCATGCAACGTGCCGCCGGTGGCATGAACCAAGGCGTGCGTCAATCCTTCGCCACCGTCGGAAAGCGGCAAAAGCCGGCATTCGGCCTGCGGGTCGCCGCGCATAATGCCACGAGCCATCGCCTGCGCAATCACCTCGGCCGAAGCGGCCTCCTTGAATGAATCCGGCGCCAGCAAAACCCGCATACATGCCTCCTTCTACGTCTGCATCCATACAGTAATGCAGTGCCGGGGCAGAGGCTTAGCGGTAGCCCTCCCACATGGGCAGGGGGAACAGGGTGTCTTCGCATTCCGCCCACATGGCGTTCAGATCTTGGCCGGGCGTGCAGCCAACGCAGCTGCACGCCATCCATCATGGCGAATCCCGCATTAAGCAGCCGACGCGTATCAACGCCTTCGGGCGTGCACCAACGGATATTGAGCGCGGTATCGGCATTATGCAGCTCACGATTGGCGAAGTACTCGTGTGCAGGGTGGTTCGGGTCGATCGCTTCGGCACTCAACGTGGAAAACATGTGCACCTGAAGCGGTCTGCGTGCGTTCACCGCCACGATTCTGCGCCACATGTCGGCGATCAACGGTCGTGGCTCACGTACCATGTCGGTAAGAATGTCTTCCGTTTCGGAATCGTAGACTTCGTCCAGCGCGGCTGTGAGCAGTCCTTCCTTACTGCCGACATAATGCAGTACGCCAGCCTTGGTGAGTCCTACGCGATCGGCGATTTTCTGCAGGGAAGTGCCGTAATAGCCGAGCGTCCCAAACAGTTCGACGGCCGCGTTGAGAATCTCCGCCCTTCGGTCGACTTCTTCGTTGGCCATGATGATTCCCTCTCTTGCCCTTCATTGATGGCGATTCATGTGCGCTGCAATGCTTATGAATCGTCATTTCTCTCAAGTTGTAAATACTGCAGTTACTTTACGGTCGGTTAATTGATTTTTCAAAGAAGATTGGCGTGTTGCGGTGTTGGTTTTGATAAAGTACCTACCAACCGGTTAGTAGAGATTTCGGGGTTGAGGTCTCATGCAGATCGGTTAACCGATACGAACTCAAGAAAACGATGCGAAAGAGGAACGTATGAGCGAAAAAACCTATCCTTCCATCAATGATCTGACGCTTGAAGAGAAGGCATCCCTGACTTCCGGTGGCGACGCTTGGCATCTGCAGGGTGTTGAAGCCAAGGGCATTCCCGGCTATATGATCACCGATGGCCCCCACGGCCTGCGCAAGTCCAACTCGGCCACCACCGGCGAAGTCGACCTGAACAACTGCGTGCCTGCCACCTGCTTCCCGCCGGCGGCTGGTCTGTCCAGCTCCTGGCATCCGGAACTCATCCACCAGGTTGGCGAAGCCATGGCCGAAGAGTGCATTCAGGAGAAGGTCGCCGTAATCCTCGGCCCGGGCGTGAACATCAAGCGCAACCCGCTTGGCGGCCGTTGCTTCGAATATTGGTCCGAAGACCCGTACCTGGCGGGTCATGAAGCCATCGGCATCGTCGCCGGCGTGCAATCCAAGGGCGTGGGCACTTCGCTCAAGCATTTCGCCGCCAACAATCAGGAAACCGATCGTCTGCGCATCAGCGCCAACATCTCCCAGCGTGCGCTGCGCGAAATCTACTTCCCGGCGTTCGAGCACATCGTCAAGGAAGCCCAGCCGTGGACCATCATGTGCGCATACAACTGCATCAACGGCGTGCATGCGGCACAGGACCACTGGCTGCTCACCGACGTGCTGCGCGACGAATGGGGTTTCCAAGGCATCGTCATGAGCGACTGGGGTGCCGACCACGACCGCGTCGCATCCCTCAACGCGGGCCTCAACCTCGAAATGCCGCCAAGCTATACCGACGACCAAATCCCAGCCGGCACAGCTCGACCGTATGGCACAAGGCATGATCGACCTGGTCAACAAGACGCGCGCAGCCATGAGCATCGAAAACTATCGTTTCGACATCGAAGCTCACGACGAAGTCGCACATCAGGCGGCCATCGAATCCATGGTGCTGCTCAAGAACGATGATGCCATCCTTCCGGTCGCCGGCGATGCCAAGGTCACGGTCATCGGCGAATTCGCACGCACCCCGCGTTATCAGGGCGGCGGCTCCTCGCACATCACCCCAACCAAGATGACCAGCTTCCTCGACACCCTCACCGAACGCGGCGTGGATGCCAAGTTCGCCCCAGGCTTCCCCCTCGACCTCGAACCGGCCGATCCGGCACTCGAAGCCGAAGCCGTCGACGCTGCCAAGGGCGCCGACGTGGTGCTCATGTTCCTGGGGCTCCCCGAAGCAGCCGAATCCGAAGGCTTCGACCGTGAGACCCTCGACATGCCGGCCAAGCAGATCGCACTGCTCGAAGCCGTCGCAACCGAAAACAAGAACGTTGTGGTCGTACTCTCCAACGGCTCCGTCGTCACCGTGGCACCGTGGGCCAAGAACGCCAAGGGCATCCTCGAATCCTGGCTGCTCGGCCAGTCCGGCGGTCCGGCGCTCGCTGACGTGCTGTTCGGCAAGGTGAGCCCGTCCGGCAAGCTTGCGCAGACCATTCCGTTCGACATCAACGATGATCCGAGCACCATCAACTGGCCGGGCGAAGAGGGGCATGTCGACTACGGCGAAGGCGTGTTCGTGGGCTACCGCTATTACGACACCTACAACAAGGCCGTCGACTACCCGTTCGGATTCGGCCTGAGCTACGCCACGTTCGAAGTGAGCGACGTGAAGGCCGTCAAGACCGGCGCCTGCACCGCAACCGTCAGCGCAGTGGTCAAGAACACCTCGAACGTTGACGCCGCCGAAACCGTGCAGGTGTACGTGGCTCCCGGCAAGGCCGACGTAGCCCGCCCGAAACACGAGCTTAAGGGCTTCAAGAAGGTATTCCTCAAGGCCGGCGAATCCGCTGAGATCTCCCTCGACCTTGGCGATCGAGCCTTCGCCTACTGGTCCGAGAAGTTCAACGATTGGCATGTCGAGAGCGGCGAATACACCATCGAGGTCGGCACGTCCAGCCGTGACATCGCCGGTTCCGCGGTGGTGGAGCTCGACGGCGACGGCAAGGCCCAGCCGCTCACCGAATGGTCCAACTTCATGGAATGGCGTAAGGATCCGCTCGGTTCCAAGGTGCTTGAAATCCTGCGTGCCGAGGGCGAAGCCGGCCGCATGCCGGTGGTGCCCGACAACGACATGACCCGCCTGTTCCTCGATTCCATGCCGATCAACAGCATGTCGGTGCTGATGGGCGCCGATGGCAAGCAGATCTTCGAATACATGCTTGAGAAGTACGCTGAACTCACCAAGTAGTTTCGTAGGATTCAAGGCTTAAGGCCGAGGGATTCGATCCGTTAACGCTGAACCGGTACGGATCTGATTCCTCGGCCTTTTTGTCGCGGACGATGAGATGCGCGACACGCTGATCGTTGCATGTACAACAGTTGTATATGCAACGGTTTAGCATGTGTGGTGTGACAGAAGTGACGAATGAACAATACAAGGAACCGTCAGGTTCACGACTTGCCGAAGTCTGGGAAAGTGGCCTGACCAAGCCTCCCAGCGTGGCCATTCGCTCGCTGCACAACGTGGTCAACCGGTATTTGCGCGTCACCCGTCCCGAAGAGGCGGAAGACGTCAGCAACGGCAACGTTGACATCATCGTGTACTTGGCAAGACATGATAACGAGGAGATCTTCCCTCAAGACATCGAGCAACGTTTCGGTGTGACCCGATCCACATCATGCCGAGTGTTGGGACTGATGGAGCAGAAGGGGCTGATCGCCCGCGAGTCGGTGAAGCGTGACGCACGTCTGAAAAAGATCGTATTGACGGACAAATCGAGGCATATTGCCGAAGTGCTGCACGACAATGCGAAAAACATGGAACGAATCCTGTTGGAAGGTCTTGATGACGACCAGATCCGCCAATTCATGCACATGCTTGACGTCATGCAGACGAATCTGGTGAAAACAGGTTTGATCGGAGACGAAAGCCGATATTCAAGCTTGGAAATACAGGAACAGGATTTTGGCGAATCGCAGGTTTCGCAAAAGCCGCAGGTTTCGCAAGAATCGCAAGAATCATGCGATGGGCGGAATCCGCATAATCGCGATTCTCATGATGAATACGTTTCGCGCATACTGCGAATGTCGCAGGAAATGGCGATCGCAAACAACCTCAGGTAACACACGCAAGCAAGTAAGTACGAAAAAGAAAGGACAAGGAGTGACAGCGGCAAACGCAACGACGTCCACAACGTCAAAACCAAAGCAACACGTCATTCGCACACTGGGCAAATCCCTGCGCGAATACAAAAAAGTCAGCCTGCTCTCCCCGGTATTCGTAGCCGTGGAAAGCGTGCTGGAAATCCTTATTCCGACCGTCATGGCATCGCTGATTGATGAGGGCATCAGCGGTGGCAGCATGCCGGCGATTTTGAAATTCGGCTTGATTCTGCTGATTTGTTCGGCGGTTTCGCTGACATCCGGCTTTTTGGCCGGAAAGTTCTCGGCCATTGCGGGCGCAGGATTCGCCAAAAACCTGCGTCACGACCAGTTTGAGAAGGTGCAGGGCTACAGCTTCACCAATATCGACCGTTTCTCCACCGGTTCGATCATCACGCGACTGACCACTGATGTGACCAACCTGCAGAACGCATATTCAATGATCATCCGCATGGGTGTGCGCGCTCCGATCATGGTGATTGTGGCGTGGATCTTCTCCTTCCGCATCAGCCCATCCATTTCGCTGGTGTTCCTCGCCTGCATTCCGGTGCTCGCCATCGGCCTGTGCGGTCTGGCAGTACTGGTGCATCCGGTGTTCGAGCGCGTGTTCCACACGTACGACAAGCTCAACAACGTGGTCGACGAGAACCTGCAGGGCATCCGCGTGGTCAAGTCCTACAATCGCGAAAACCACGAAACCGAAAAGTTCAACCGCATTTCCGAGCGCATCTTTAAGGACTTCACCAAGGCCGAACGCATTATGAGCTTCAACAATCCACTCATGATGCTGTGCGTGTACGTGTCCATGCTGCTTATCGCATGGATGGGCGCCCAGCAGATCGTGGCATCCGGCAACAATGCGGCCTTGGGCTTGACCACCGGCGATCTGACCGCACTGGTCACCTACGCCATGCAGATTCTCATGGCCATGATGATGCTGTCCATGATTTTCGTGATGTGCATTATTTCGCAGGCCTCCGCCGAACGCATCTGCCAGGTGCTGAACGAGGAAAGCACGGTTACGAATCCGGAAAATCCGGTTATGGAAGTGAAGAATGGTGAGATTGATTTCAACCATGTCACCTTCCGTTATTCCGCCACTTCCGAAAAGCCGGTGCTTGACGATATTGATTTGAAGATCCGTTCCGGTATGACCGTCGGCATCGTCGGCGGCACCGGTTCCGCAAAGTCCAGTTTGGTGCAGCTTGTGCCACGTTTGTATGACGTGACCGAAGGCTCGCTGAAGGTCGGCGGCGTGGATGTGCGCGATTACGATTTGGAAGTATTGCGCGATCAGGTCGCCATGGTATTGCAGAAGAACGTGCTGTTCTCCGGAACCATTGCCGAAAACCTGCGTTGGGGCAATCCGAACGCCACTGATGAAGAGATTCGTCACGCATGCCAGCTTGCGCAGGCCGACGGCTTCATTCAGGAATTCCCCGACAAGTACGATACGTACATCGAACAGGGCGGTACCAACGTTTCCGGCGGTCAGCGCCAGCGTTTGTGCATTGCGCGTGCGCTGCTGAAAAAGCCGAAGATCCTTATTCTCGACGATTCCACGTCCGCGGTCGACACCAAAACCGATCAGCTGATTCGCGCCGCATTCCATCATGAGATTCCCGACACCACGAAGATCATCATCGCCCAGCGTGTGGCCTCCGTGCAGGAATCCGACATGATTCTCGTCATGGATCATGGCCGCATCATGGCGGCCGGCACGCATGACGAACTGCTGGAAACCTGCGACGAATATCGCTCCATCTATGAATCGCAAACCAAGAATCAGGCCCAGCCTGAGGAACTGCAGTGAAAGGAGGGCAAAAATGACTGAACAAACTTCCGCATTGAAATCCAAGGAAAACAACAGCGCGGCTGACAACCAGACAAAGCAGGCGAAGCGGCGGAAACCGCAAAATCAGATGCAGCAATCGCATGGCAAACCGCCGATGCAGAAAGCCGCACCCGGCACCACCAAGAGTATCTTCGGCTACGTCTTCCAATACAAGTGGCGTGTGGCGCTCGTGGTGGTGTGCATTCTCGTCGGTGCCGCGGCGCAGGCCGGATCGTCGCTGTTCCTGCAGTCGTTGATCGACACGTACATTCTGCCCATGGTCGGCGCCTCCGATCCTGATTGGATGCCGCTGCTGCGCGCGTTGACGCTCATGGCGTGCCTGTATGCGGCCGGCATTTTCTGCAGTTGGCTGTGGCAGTGGGTCATCGTAACCGTGGAGCAGGGCACGTTGAAGAAGATTCGCGACGACATGTTCGCCCATCAGCAGACCCTGCCCATCCGCTACTTCGACACCAACGAACACGGCGACATTATGAGCCGTTACACCAACGACACCGACACGTTGCGCCAGGCCATCAGCCAATCGTTCCCGCAAATGTTCTCGTCCGCGGTGTCCGCAATCGCCGCGCTCGTGTCGATGCTGTGGCTGTCGGTGCCCGTCACCATTTTCGTGCTCGCATTCACCATGATTCTGTTCGTGGTGGTGCGCAAGGTCGTTTCCCGCTCCGGACGTTACTTCGTCAAGCAGCAGATCGCCATCGGCGACGTGAACGCATTCGTGGAGGAAGCGGTCAACGGCCAGAAGGTCATCAAGGTCTTCAACCATGAAGACGCCACCCAAACCACCTTCGACAAGAAGAACGAAGAACTGTTCGAAGCTTCCGCCGAAGCGAACACGTGGGGCAACGTGACCATGCCAATCGTAGGCAACATGGGTTACCTGCTGTACATTCTGCTGGCTATTTTCGGCGGATCCGCAGCGATTTCCGGACTTGGCAACTTCGGATTGTCCGGTGCTGGCCCGCTCACCTTGGGTACGCTGATCTCGCTGTTGACGCTGTCCCGCTCTTTCGTGAACCCGCTTGGCCAGGTGTCCATGCAGTTCAACATGGTGATGATGGCGCTTGCAGGCGCATCCCGCATCTTCGCGCTTATGGACGAGCAGCCGGAGGACGACGGCGGTTCCGTGACCTTGGTGAACGTGGAACTCGGCGAAGATGGACGCACCATGACCGAAGTTGACCATGAAACCGGTCACTGGGCGTGGAAGCGCGAGGAAGGCGATGACGGCACCCGTTCGCTCAAGGCCGCGCAATCCTTGAGCCCGCGTGCCGCCGAAGTGGCCATGAAAGCCCGTGAAACCGCCATTACCTCACCGGACGGTCGCCTCACCCTCCTGCAGGGCGATGTGCGCTTCACCGACGTGAACTTCGGCTATAACCCCGACAAACCGGTGCTGCACGACATCACCTGGTTCGCCAAGCCCGGACAGAAGATCGCATTGGTGGGCGCAACCGGTGCTGGCAAAACCACCGTCACCAATCTGATCAACCGTTTCTACGACATTCAAGACGGCATGATCTTGTATGACGGCATTTCCGTCAAGGGCATCCGCAAGCCGGATCTGCGTCGTTCGCTGGGTGTGGTGCTGCAGGACGTGAACCTGTTCACCGGTACGGTGATGGACAACATCCGTTACGGTCGCCTCGACGCCACCGATGAGGAATGCATCGCCGCCGCGAAGCTCACGAACGCCGACGGCTTCATCCGCATGCTGCCCAACGGCTACCAGACCGTGCTCGAAGGCGACGGCTCCGGCCTGTCCCAGGGCCAGCGCCAGTTGATCTCCATCGCACGTGCTGCCGTGGCCGATCCGCCGGCCATGATCCTCGACGAGGCCACTTCGTCCATCGACACCCGTACCGAAGAGGTGGTGCAGGCCGGCATGGACAACCTCATGAAGGGTCGTACCGTGTTCGTGATCGCCCACCGCCTCTCCACGGTGCGCAACTCCGACGTGATCATGGTGCTCGACCATGGCCGCATCATCGAACGCGGCTCGCATGACGAGCTCATCGCGCAGAAGGGCGAGTACTATCAGCTCTACACAGGTGCCGTAGAACTCGAATAATCTAATAGTCTCCTGAATTGGAGCGATGCGAGCACACGCTAGCGTTCTACACTAGCCGCGCTTCGATCCCTGTCGGCTGATACCGCCCTTATGGCCGGTGGCTTTGAACGGCACGGATCCTCTGGAAAATCCCTTGCTTTGAAATTGCGATTTTGAAGCAAGGGATTTCTTATTGTCTTTGCCATGCATGGTATTCGGCTGCGGCCAGCCCGCCTTCCGTGAAGGCGGTTCCGTCATACGTTCATGAGACTGCTGCATGAGCAGCGATTATAATTGGCTTGCGTAATCGTTGCATAAATCTCGCTTGGTTTGTCGTTATGTCAATAATAGGTTATCCTTTCATGGGTAAACGATTTACTAAATTGGAGAGCGAGACATGGCGACGATTAAAGAGATTGCGCAACGTACCGGGTTTTCTCAGGCTACGGTGTCTCGACTTCTGAACGGGGATCCCACCCTATCGGTGCGTGAAGAGACTCGTCGCAAGATCATTCAGGCGAGCGAGGACCTCGGCTATAGCGTGCAGACCAAGCGCATCGTCATCCCTCATGAGGTTGCATTGCTTGACAATGAAAAGTCCGACGAGGCGTTGCGGGACTCCTATTTCACCGATTTGCGTTCGGCGCTCGAATGCAATGCGGAACAGCAACGCATGGAAATGACGGTGTTCCACAATCTCGACGATATGATCGCTCGCAGTTCCAAATTCGACGGGTTCATGGCGATAGGCGCCGACCAGATCAGCGAGGAAGACTTGGAGCGGCTGCATAGGGCCATGCCGTATGGCGTGTTCATTGACGTGAATCCGGCGCCGAATCTGTTCGATTCCGTGCAGCCTGATTTGCAGCAGACCATGCATGATGCGGTCGCGGCCTGTGCTGCCAAGGGCATGAAGCGCGTTGGATTCATCGGAGGCAAGGGCTGCCTGATGAACTTTTATGAGGTCGATGAGGAGAATCGCGCCACATATTTCCGTCGTGAGGCAAGGCGTTTCGGTATTCAATCCGACGGATTGGTGTATTCCGACGGCTTGTTCACCGTGAGCAACGGTCGTGCGTTGGGGGAGCAATTCGTGCGCGACCATAATGGCGTGCTGCCTGATGCCGTGATCGTAGCTGCCGATGTGATTGCGGTTGGCGTGCTGCAGGCGTTCAATGCGGTTGGCGTGCTGGTGCCGCGCGATATCAGCGTGATCAGCATTAACAATCAAACGATTTCGCAGTTGACCTCGCCGCCGTTGAGCACATTCTCCATCGATCAGAACGAGCTTGCGCGTGTGGCGACGCTGATGTTGGGTGATGCCATTTCCGGCAAACGCACGATTCGTCAGCATGCGTACCTGTCGACGTCGCTGGTGGTGCGCGATAGTTTTGTGCCGGCAAAATAGCGGTTATTTCTTTACTTCTGTATAGTAATCGGGCTATTTCCAGATTGGCTTGGTTTCGTTTCGACGTGGAAGCTTTTGCATATCGTAAATATCGATTTTGGTAAAAGCTGCCACAAGATAATGCGACAGTTTGCCTATTTTGTTGTGTAAATGGCGAAAAAATAACGTTTTTGGCTATCTTTCGAACAGAAGCTCACAAAATATGACACGCCGATAGGCGATATATTCAGTGATAAATTTTACTAACTTTAGGTAAGGGGATATACTGATAGTTAGGTCAAGGAAGGACCTGTATCTGACTTCTAAGGAGAAGCAAAGATGGGAAATGGCAACAACGGTTCCAAAGGCGGGAACCTCTTGTCTCGCGTGGCGTACTCGTTCGGTAACGTCGGCCAGTCCGCGTTCTACAACGCACTGAGCACCTATTTCATCGTCTACGTGACGAGCTCGCTGTTCTCTGGCGTCGATAAGAGCGTCGCCACCAAGCTGATTGGCATCATCACCGGCCTGGTCGTGGTGATCCGTATCGCGGAGATCTTCATCGACCCGCT
>OGDU01002136.1_pt1 | contig 13421 bp, 7 predicted proteins | sample 1570371 | NCBI WGS metagenome assembly OGDU01 (sample SAMEA2581977, study PRJEB24529) | metagenome | biome: Human gut stool | place: China | collected 2011
CCGTACTCGCTCGTTACTCAGCAGCCGCTCGGCGGTAAGGCTCAGTTCGGCGGTCAGCGTTTCGGAGAAATGGAAGTTTGGGCGCTTGAGGCATACGGCGCGGCTTACACCCTGCAGGAAATACTCACCGTTAAGTCGGATGACGTTGTGGGTCGTGTTAAGACCTATGAGTCAATCGTTAAGGGTCAGAACATTCCGAAACCGGGTGTGCCTGAGTCGTTTAAGGTTCTTATTAAGGAATTACAGTCCTTGGGTCTTGACGTTAAGGTGCTCGACCGCAATAACGAGGAAATCGACTTGAAGCAGAGCTTTGAGGATGACGACGATATAGGTCTCGGAACACCGTCTATTCCCGAAAATGGGGGCGAGGACGTTGATTTTGACGGTCGCTCGGTTGCCGATGATTTAACCGGATTCGGGCTTGAAGATGAAAACGGCGACGCAATAACCGAGGATGAATATGACGAATTCGCATCAGACAGCGAATTTGACGACGAAAATTAAACGGAGGGGCAGATATGGCAGAAATTGAATTTGAATCAATAAAAATAGGACTTGCGTCTCCCGAACAGATAAGAAGCTGGTCGCACGGTGAGGTTACAAAGCCCGAGACCATTAACTACCGCACCTTAAAACCCGAACAGGGCGGACTTTTCTGCGAGCGCATTTTCGGGCCGCAAAAGGACTGGGAGTGCCACTGCGGAAAGTACAAGCGCATACGCTATAAAGGCAAGGTCTGCGAGCGCTGCGGCGTTGAAGTAACTCGCGCAAAGGTTCGCCGCGAGCGTATGGGCTCAATAGAACTTGCAGCCCCGGTTTCGCACATCTGGTATTTCAAGACTATTCCTTCAAGAATGGGTCTGGTGCTTGATATTACTCCCAAGGCGCTTGAGCAGGTGCTCTATTTCTCACAGTATATAGTTACCGACCCCGGTACTACGCCGCTTGAGAAAAAGCAGCTTTTAAACGAAAAGCAGTACCGCGATATGCGCGAAAAGTATGAAAACGACTTTGAGGCGGGCATGGGTGCAGAGGCTATTAAAAAGCTGCTCTGCGAAATTGACCTTGATAAAACCTGCGATGAGCTGCGTGCCGAGCTTGAAGACGCAACAGGGCAGAAGAGTATACGTTTGTTAAAGCGGCTTGAGGTGCTTGAAGCGTTCAGACAGTCGGGCAACCGCCCCGAGTGGATGATACTTGACGTTATTCCGGTAATTCCGCCCGATTTGCGCCCGATGGTGCAGCTGGACGGCGGACGTTTTGCAACGAGCGATTTAAACGACCTTTACAGGCGTGTTATTAACCGTAACAACCGCTTAAAGAGACTGCTTGAGCTGCGCGCGCCGGATATAATAGTCCGCAATGAAAAGCGTATGTTGCAAGAGGCAGTGGACGCACTTATTGATAACGGCAGACGCGGCAAGCCTGTAACAGGTCCCAACAACCGCGCGCTTAAATCCCTTTCGGATATGCTGAAAGGTAAACAGGGACGTTTCCGTCAGAACCTGCTGGGTAAACGTGTTGACTATTCGGGACGTTCGGTTATAGTTGTAGGTCCTGAGCTTAAAATGTACCAGTGCGGCGTTCCGAAAGAAATGGCGCTGGAGCTTTTCAAGCCCTTTGTTATGAAACGCCTTGTTGAAACAAAGGCTGTTACAAATATTAAGTCGGCAAGAAAAATGGTAGAGCGTGCCTCCACCGAAATTTGGGACGCGCTTGAAATGGTTATTAAGGAGCACCCCGTGCTGCTCAACCGCGCGCCGACTCTTCACAGACTCGGTATTCAGGCATTTGAGCCGGTACTGGTTGAGGGTAAGGCGTTAAAGCTGCACCCGCTTGTTTGTACGGCATACAACGCCGACTTTGACGGCGACCAGATGGCTATTCATATTCCGCTGTCGGCAGAAGCTCAGGCAGAGGCGCGTTTCCTTATGCTTGCGGCAAACAACCTCTTAAAGCCGTCCGACGGTAAGCCTGTTACCGTTCCTACGCAGGATATGGTACTCGGTTCTTACTACCTTACCCTTGTTAAGTCCGATGAAAAGGGCGCAAACAAGATATTCAGGGATAAAAACGAGGCTATAATGGCTTATAACGACGGTATTGTGGGTCTTCACGCGCCTATCAAAGTGCGTATGACCAACGATAAGGGTGAGCACGGTCTTGTTTGGTGCACCGTCGGCTTTATAATCTTCAATGAGTCGATTCCGCAGGATTTAGGCTTTGTTGACAGAACCGACCCCAAGCACGCACTTGACCTTGAATGGACCTATACCGTTAAAAATCCCGACGCTAATGTTATTGAGAGCAACGACGATATTATTCAGAACAAGGTTGGCAAAAAGCAGCTCGGTAAAATTATTGACCGCTGCATTACAATGCACGGAACAAGCGAATCCGCTATAGTTCTTGATAATATTAAGGCGACCGGCTTTAAGTATTCCACCAAGGGCGCTATTACCGTTGCGGTTATAGACGCGGTTATCCCGCCGGCGAAAAAGGAAATACTTGCAGGTGCCGAATCTCAGATTGATTTGGTAACCCGCGATTACAGGCGCGGTCTTATAAGCAACGACGAGCGCAGCCGCCATGTTATTGAAATATGGAACAAGGCGACCGAGGACGTTGCCGACGCACTGAAGGGCAACCTTGATGAGTTTAACCCGATATTTATGATGGCTGACTCGGGCGCGCGCGGTTCTATGAGCCAGATAAGACAGCTTGCAGGTATGCGCGGACTTATTGCGAATACCGCCGGTAAGGTTATTGAAGTACCTATCCGTGCTAACTACCGTGAGGGTCTTAACGTACTTGAATACTTTATTTCTTCGCGCGGTGCGCGTAAAGGACTTGCCGATACCGCTTTGCGTACTGCCGACTCGGGTTATCTTACCCGCCGTCTGGTTGACGTTGCGCAGGATGTTATTGTCCGTGAGGACGACTGCGGCACTGAGGAAGGTCTTACCGTTGCCGATATTAAGGACGGCAACCACATTCTTGAACCGCTTGAGGAACGTCTTGAGGGCAGATACCTGCTCCACGACGCAGTTGACCCGAATACCGGCGAGGTTATTTGGTCCCACGAGGATATGGTTACGGGCGAGGGCGCCAAGAAAATTGTTGACGCCGGAATTACAAGCATTGAAATTCGCTCGGTGCTCACCTGCCACAGCCACCACGGCGTGTGCAAAAAGTGCTATGGGCGTAACCTTGCAACCAGCAAACCGGTTACCACGGGCGAGGCTGTCGGCATAGTTGCGGCGCAGTCCATAGGCGAGCCGGGTACACAGCTTACCATGCGTACCTTCCACACGGGCGGTATTGCAAGCACGGAGGATATTACACAGGGTCTTCCGCGTGTTGAGGAGCTGTTTGAGGCACGCAGACCGAAGCGCTGCGCACTTATCGCTAAAATGGACGGTACAGTTCGCATTGCTGAGGAAAAGAAGAGCAATGTGGTTATAATAACCAACGATGAGCTTAAAACCGATGAAAAGGTTACTATTCCTTACGGTATTCGCTGCCTTGTTAAGGACGGCGACGAGGTTAAGGCGGGCGATATGCTGATACCGGGCGCTAAATATCCGCAGGATATTCTTGAGGCGCAGGGACCCGAGGCTGTTGAAGAATATATCATAGCCGAAATTCAGAATGCATACCGCACACAAGGTGTTGATATCAACGATAAGCACATTGAGGTTATAGTTCGCCAGATGATGCGCAAGCTGCGCGTTACCGACCCGGGCTCAACCGACCTGCTGCAAAACGTAAGCTATGAGTACAAGGAAATTGCCGAGGCAAACGCCGCTGTTCAAGCGCGTATTGACGCGGGCGAGGAGGGGCTTACAAAAGCAACCTACCGCGCAACGCTGCTCGGTATTACAAAGGCTTCCTTGGCTACCGAATCGTTCTTATCGGCTGCGTCCTTCCAGGAGACTACGCGCGTGCTTACCGAGGCCGCTATTAAGGGCAAGGTTGACCCGCTGTTCGGTCTTAAGGAAAACGTTATTATCGGTAAGCTTGTTCCTGCGGGAACAGGTATGCGCTGTGCGGAAATAAACCCGCCGGAGTATGACGAAACAGAAATATCCGATGAAGGTATTCCGACTGATGCCGATGATATGCCGGATGCGGCTATGGCTGAATAACAGCAATAAATTTTAATAATGTATAATGCTTTAAACGCGGTCTGTCGAGTAAAATCGACAGCCCGCGTTTTCGTTATTTAACGAATTGTTATAGCCCTTCCTGCGATTTCAGCATATTGTACTCGTTCGCTATGCTGAACCAGGTGTTAAAGCCCACAAGCCCGCTTTGCGGCAGCCCGAAAAGGCGCTGAAAGGTATAAACCGCGTCGCGCGTTTGCGTGCCGTAATACCCCGTAACGGGAATTTCGGGTATTTCGGGGTATACTCTGCCGATATACGACAGATAGGTTTGAATATCGCCTACGTTTTCACCCTGCGAGCCCACGCTCAAAACATAACCGGGGTATATTTTTGCAAGCCCGCTTTCATAGCCCGCGGGCAGCGACTGCACGCTTGCGCGGTATTCGCGGTTTAAAACGTTCCAAAGCGCGGCGTTTGCCCTGCCCGTTACGGGCAGCCCGTAAAAGCGCTGAAAATTCTCAACCGCCTGAACCGTAGCGGGGTCAAACACGCCGTTTACGGTTACGGGGTCAAGCTCGGGGTTAAGGTAGGCTATAACGTCCATATAATATTGCAGCGCCCTGACCGGAAGCCCCTCCATTCCCGCAGAAAGCTCGGGCGTGTAGGGCAGAGACGCCTCGCCTATGCTTATACCCTCGCTTGTAAGCTCGGAAAGCTGCTTCACACCGTTATAATAGCGCTTAATTGTGTACCATGTGGCTTTATCCACCTCGCCTGTTACGGGCAGTGAAAAAATGCGTTGAAACGCCCGCACCGCGTCCTCTGTATCAACGCCGTAAAAGCCGTTTTCAAGGCGAATTTTCGGTATTGCGGGGTAGTTTTGCGCTATTCGGTTAAGCTCGGTCTGTATTACTTTAACGCTGTTGGAGTCATCCCCCGGGCGTAGCGGCTCGCCGGGGTAAGACTCGCCTACCGACGTTACGGGCGTATCGGTAAGAATTAAAATATCGTCGCCGTAAAATCTTTTGAGTATTTCAAGCGGGGAAAGCCCCTGCTCGGCAAGAGAAACCGTGCCCCACTGCGAAAGCCCCGCGCAGGTTGAGGTGGTGCCGTTGCAAAACTGAGTGAAAAGGGGCTGTATGCTGCCCTCGCGCACCACGTATTCGTCAAATATTTCGTCCACAATATCGTTTATGTTTTCAAAAATATCCCTGTCGGGAACAAATGCTTGGTCATACCTTGTGGTGTTGGTTATATCAAAATCATACCCGCGCGAGCGGTACCACTCGGTGTAAATTCGGTTGAGCGCATAGCTTATAATTGCGTAAATATTTGCGCGCAGCGCGTTTTCGGGCCAGGTAGGGTAAATTTCGCTCGAAGCGACGTTTTTAATGTAATCAACAAACGGCACCACCACGTTTTGTGCAGCAGAATCGGGCGCGCCGAGGTGCACCGTTATGGTTTCGGGTATTACGGGAGCGACTATATTAGGCATAATATTACCCCCTTTTAAAGCTCAAACGATGAAAACTCGTTGAAAATAACAGGGTCGGTTCTGCCGCCCGCAACGGCTTTCGGCAGCATATCCGATTTTTGCACCGACGCAATACCCGAGAACACGGGTATGTTAAGGTGTATGTTATCAAGAAAACCGTCAGCCGAGACCCGCAGGTTATAAAGCGTGTAGGGCAGAGCCGCAGCGCCCGAGGACATTGAAAGCGATTTCGGCGGTGCGTCAAGCAAAAATTCCTTTGTTTTGCCGCTTTCGTCGGTTGCACACGAATCTACCACCGTCATATTACCAGGCGAGCCGGTAAAAACCGTAACCCTTGCGTTTTTTACGGGATATATGTTTGCAACCGATGTGACCCACGCCGAAAGCCTGCCTTTTTCGGACGGTGCGGTTTTTTCTTCCGTTTCCGTCGGGCTTACATTCATCGCCGCGGCGGGCGCGGCTTCGGCGGAAGATATGCCGACGTATTTTTCAAGCATTTCTTTTCGGTATTTTTCTACTAAAGATTTATCCATACAGTATCACCCCGATGATATTTTATGCAGGGGTTGAAAAATAGGTTCTGATGTTATATAATCAAATTCAAGGAGTTGGTGAATAATGGTAAATTTAAAAAATAATATTCTGTCGGTTGATATTGATACTCTCGGCGCGGAAATAAAGCGCATAACCGTAAACGGCGAGGACAGGCTGTGGAGCGGCGACCCTGCTATATGGCACGGCACGGCGCCGGTACTTTTCCCTATGTGCGGCGGTCTTCGCGACGATAAATTTACTCACGGCGGCAAGGAATATCACCTTGCAAAGCACGGATTTGCAAAGAAAATGAATTTTGAGGTTGAAAGCAAAACCGAAACTGCTGCGGTTTTATTGCTTAAAAGCAATGAAGAAACCTTAAAGCAGTTCCCGTGGGAATTTGAGTTCAGAGTGAAATTTGCGCTTGATTCCGACAAAATAACCGTTATATACGACGTTAAGAATTTATCAGACGATACTATGTATATGTCCGTCGGTGCGCACGAGGCTTACGCCTGCCCCGAGGGTATAGAGCAGTACGACGTTATTTTTGAGCGTGAGGAAACGCTGAACGCCTGGAACCTTAACGGCAATCTGCTTGACGGCACGGTAACGCCCGTGCTTAAAGAAAGCAGGGTGCTGCCGCTTTATGAAAAGTATTTCGCGGTGGACGCGCTTGTATTTAAGGATATAAAGTCAAACCTTGCAACGCTGAGAAACCGTGTTACGGGTAAGAGCGTAAGCCTTGATTTTACGGGCTTTAATTATTTCCTTTTATGGCAAAAGCCGGGTGCGCCCTATATTTGCTTAGAGCCATGGAGCGGTGTGACTCCGCTTGAAAATTCAAGCTATGAATTAAAGGAAAAGGACGGAATTACCGCCGTAGAACCCGGCAAAAATTGCGCGTTTACCCATAAAATCTATTTTTAACAAACTTTTAAACAATTTCCTGTTTACACGGAAAGAAAAAAGTGTTATTATATATATCGTATGAGAACATCTCATTAAATTTATAACAGGAGGAATTTTCAATGGCCAGAAAATTCAAGACCATGGACGGAAATAACGCCGCGGCACATGTTGCCTATGCGTTTACCGAGGTAGCAGGTATCTACCCGATAACCCCGTCCAGCCCTATGGCAGACTATGTTGATCAGTGGTCGGCACAGGGACTTAAAAACATATTCGGCACTACCGTAAACGTTGCCGAAATGCAGTCGGAGGCAGGTGCCGCGGGTACGGTACACGGCTCTTTGGCAGCCGGTGCTTTAACCACCACGTTCACCGCTTCGCAGGGACTTTTACTTATGATCCCGAACATGTATAAAATAGCGGGCGAATTGCTCCCCTGCGTTTTCCACGTATCGGCTCGCTGCGTAGCAAGCCATGCGCTTAACATTTTCGGCGATCATTCGGACGTTTACGCATGTCGTCAGACCGGCTTTGCAATGCTTGCCGAAACAAACCCGCAGGAGGTTATGGACTTAGGTCCTGTTGCTCACTTAGCTTCTATTGAGGGCAGAGTTCCGTTTATCAACTTCTTTGACGGTTTCAGAACCTCACACGAAATTCAGAAAATTCAGATCTGGGATTACGAAGATCTTAAGGAAATGTGCGATATGGATGCGGTTGAGGCGTTCAGAAAGCGCGCTTTAAACCCTGAGCACCCCGTAATGCGCGGCTCTCACGAAAACGGAGATATTTTCTTCCAGCACCGCGAGGCTTGCAATAAGTATTACGACGCTATACCCGGTATCGTTGAGAAGTATATGGACAAGATCAACGAGAAGATCGGCACCGATTACAAGCTCTTTAACTACTACGGCGCACCCGATGCCGAAAAGGTTATTGTGGCTATGGGCTCTATCTGCGACGTTGCGGAAGAGGTTATTGATTACTTAACCGCAAAGGGCGAAAAGGTAGGTCTTGTAAAGGTACGTCTTTACCGTCCCTTCAAAGCGGACAAGCTGGTTGCGGCTATTCCGTCCACCGTTAAGAAGATCGCAGTGCTTGACAGAACTAAAGAACCCGGCGCTTTGGGCGAGCCGCTTTATCTTGATGTTGTTGCCGCTCTTGCAGAAGAGGGCAGACATATCGACGCTGTTGTCGGCGGCAGATACGGTCTCGGCTCTAAGGACACACCGCCTTCAAGCATTTTTGCTATTTACAAGGAGCTTGATAAGGCAGAGCCCAAGCACAACTTCACCATCGGTATTAACGATGATGTTACCAACCTTTCACTCCCCGAGGAGGAAGCTCCGAACACCGCGGCAGAGGGTACTATTGAATGTAAATTCTGGGGTCTCGGCGGTGACGGTACTGTTGGCGCTAACAAAGACTCTATTAAGATTATCGGCGACCATACCGATAAATACGTTCAGGCTTACTTCCAGTATGACTCGAAGAAGACCGGCGGTATTACCATTTCTCACCTGCGTTTCGGCGATAAGCCGATAAAGAGCCCCTATTACATAAACAAGGCCGACTTTGTTGCCTGCCACAACCCGTCTTATGTAACAAAGGGCTACAAGATGGTTAATGACGTTAAACCCGGCGGCGTATTCCTTATTAACTGCCAGTGGAATATGGACGAGCTTAACCACCATATGCCGGCTGAAGCTAAGCGCTATATCGCTAAGAATAACATTCAGCTTTACACCGTAAATGCTATTGACATTGCGGCTGAAATAGGTCTCGGCAAGCGTACCAACACCGTTTTGCAGTCTGCTTTCTTCTCGCTTTCAAAGGTTCTTCCCGAGGCTGAGGCTATCGGCTATATGAAGGAAAAAGCCCAGAAGTTTATGAAGAAGGGCAAAGAGATAGTTGAAATGAACGAAAAGGCTATCGACGCAGGCGCTACCGCTTACGTTAAAATTGACGTTCCGGCTGACTGGGCAAATGCTGTGGACAACACCGCTCCCGTTAAGGAAGAGGGTCCTGCAAAGCTCGTTAAAATGGTTGACGATATAATGAAACCCGTAGGCCTTATGAACGGCGATTCACTGCCTGTTTCTACATTTGTAGACTATGCCGACGGTACGTTTGAGCAGGGCGCGTCCGCTTATGAGAAACGCGGCGTTGCGGTTATGGTTCCCGAGTGGAACCCCGATACCTGCGCTAAGTGCAATAAGTGCGCGTTTGTTTGCCCGCACGCTACAATCCGTCCGTTTGTTCTGACCGATGAAGAAGTGGCTGCCGCACCCGCTACCTTAAAGGTTGCTCCCAAGCCGTTCCTCAAGACGGATTACAAGTACGCTTTGACCGTTTCTCCGCTCGATTGTATGGGCTGCGGAGTTTGTATCGGTGTATGTCCGACCAACTCTCTTAAAATGGTTCCGCAGGAATCGCAGCTTGAAGAGCAGAAGTCTTTCGATTACTGCGTAGCAAAGGTAACCGAGAAAAAGGACGTTGCAACCGACGCAAACGTTATCACCTCTCAGTTCAAAAAGCCGCTGCTTGAATTTTCAGGCTCCTGCGCCGGCTGCGCCGAGACTTCTTATGCACGTCTCGTAACCCAGCTTTTCGGCGACAGAATGTACATTTCAAACGCTACCGGCTGCTCGTCCATTTGGGGCGGTCCTGCCGCTACCTCTCCGTACACCACAAACGCCGAGGGTCACGGTCCTGCATGGGCTAACTCTCTGTTTGAGGATAACGCAGAGCACGGCTACGGTATGTACCTCGGTCAGAAAGCTATACGCGACCGTCTTATAGGCGAAGTTAAGCAGATGACCGAATCGGATAAGGCAAGCGCAGAGCTTAAAGCCGCTGCGGAAGAATACCTTGCTACTCTTGATGACGGCGCAAAGAATTCCGACGCTTCAAAGGCACTTGCCGCTGTTCTTGAAAAGGAAAATGCCGATTGCGCACTCTGCAAGGATGTTCTTAACCATAAGGAATACCTTTCCAAGAAGTCTGTTTGGATATTCGGCGGCGACGGTTGGGCTTATGATATCGGCTTCGGCGGTGTTGACCACGTTTTGGCACAGGGCAATAACGTAAACATTATGGTATTTGATACCGAGGTTTACTCCAACACAGGCGGTCAGGCTTCAAAGGCTTCCAACATCGGTCAGGTTGCACAGTTCGCGGCTGCCGGTAAGGCAATCGCCAAGAAGAGCCTTGCCGAAATCGCTATGTCCTACGGCTACATTTATGTAGCGCAGATAGCTATGGGCGCTGATATGAACCAGACCCTTAAGGCTCTTAAAGAGGCTGAGGCTTACAACGGTCCGTCGCTCGTTATCGGTTACGCTCCGTGCGAAATGCACTCAATTAAGGGCGGAATGGTTAACTGCCAGAAGGAAATGAAGAAGGCTGTTGACTGCGGCTACTGGGATATGTTCCGTTACAACCCCGCGCTTAAGGCAGAGGGCAAGAATCCGTTCACTATCGACAGCAAGCCGGCTACCGCCGACTATAAGGACTTCATTATGGGCGAGGCTCGTTACTCCTCACTCACACGCTCCTTCCCCGAGCGCGCAGAGGTTCTGTTCGATAAGGCTGCCGAGACCGCAAAGGCGCGCAGAGCGCACCTTGAAAAGCTCTTAAAGCTTTACGGCGAATAAAAAATATTTATTTGAATAACATTTACGCCCCGGTTTACAAAATTGGGGCGTAAATGCTGTAATAATATATAATGAGGAGGAAATATGAATCGTTTGAAATACTCGTTGTCGCAAAAACAAATTGCTTTTTGCAGCATTGCGGTATTAACCGTTTTGCTTATCCCTATGGTTATTATCGGTTTTTATGACCATCCGAGTTATGATGATTTTGGTTATGCGGCGCTTACCGTAAAAGCATACAGGGAACATTCTTCAATAATTGCTGCTGCTTTGAAACAAATTAAGGTCAGTTATTATGCGTGGCAGGGCACTTACTCTGCTATATTCCTTTTTTCGCTGCATCCGGCAATATTCGGAGAAGCATTTTATTGTTTGACAACGCCTATTTTGCTTATTTCGCTTATAGGCTCCACAGCTTATTTTATGAAATTGCTTTGCTGTGATGTTTTGAATTTTTCAAAATACAGCACAATAACCCTGACCTGCATAATTCTTGCGCTGTGTACGCAGCTTCCTGAATCTGCAGTAGAGGCATTCTATTGGTACAACGGAAGTATATTTTATACTTTTTTCTTTTCACTTATGTTACTTTTCTTTTCCTGTATTATTAAGCAGCTTTTTATTAAAAAGGATAAAAAATGTATAACGGCGCTTATAGCGGCGCCTCTGCTTTCCGTAATAATTGCGGGCGGAAATTATGTAACTGCTTTACTTACAATAGCACTTCTTTTCTTTTTCTGCTTATACGTTATATGGAAAAGAAAAGAATATCCCGTGTTTATTCGCTTATGGGTATATTTGATTTTTGTTCTTTTTGCAATTGGTTTTTTAATAAACACATCGGCTCCCGGTAATGATGTAAGGCAAGCTTATTTTGAAAAACAGGGTCCGATTCACGCTATTATTCTGGCGTTCGGCTTTACAATTGATTTTATAAGAAAATGGTGCAACAGTCTTGTAATTCCTGCTGCGATGCTTTTTGTCACTCCGATTTTGTATTCGGCAGCAAAGAAAACAAATTTTTCATTTAAATATCCGTTATTGGCACCGGTAATATCAGTAATACTTATTGCAATTCAGTTTACGCCGCCGTCTTATGCGCAAAGTTCATCCAGCGCCGGCAGGCTTAAAAATATTGTCTTTTACTCGTTTGTTTTTCTGTTTGCGTTTTGTATTTACTATATTTGCGGGTGGATTTCGCATAGAATTTTCCAATCTGACGGTGCAGAAAACAATACGGCTTTTGAAAAGAATAATCTTTTATATTACGGCTCAATAGCGATAATCGCCATAGCCTTACTTTGGTATACGCCGAACTTCAATCAGGTTACCTCTGTATCTGCGGCTGTTTCTCTTAAAAACGGTGAAGCTCAGGCATATGACGCCGAGGTAAATGAACGCCTTAAAATTCTTGAGGATCCGGAACAGAAGGATGTAGAATTTGAACCGCTGAAAAATCGCCCCTACGTTTTATTCTGGAGTGATATACAGCCGAAACATGTTAAGGAATATTATGAGAAAAACTCTGTAACATTAAAATCATAAATACCTTTTATCGCTGATTCTTCACTTACATAGGCAGATAAGAAGGCAGCCGGCAGATTTACTCTGCCGGCTTGCTCTTTGTGTAACACTCCGCATAAAAAAACATAAAATATTATCGGACAAATAAATTTTGTTTGATTAAATTCTGTAAATACAGGTAAAAATATAATCAGGTTAGGCTGACGAGAGCCAAACCTACCAGTATTTAAGCGGAGTGTGAAATAAAAATGAATATAAAGCGGGGAGAAATATACTATGCCGATTTAAGCCCTGTTGTAGGCTCTGAGCAAGGCGGCGTGCGCCCTGTACTTATAATACAGAACGATGTGGGGAATAAATACAGCCCTACGGTTATTGCAGCCGCTATAACCAGCCAGCGCGATAAAACCAATCTTCCTACGCACATTTCAGTAAATGCCGACGGCTGCGGTCTTGCAAAAGACTCAATAGTATTGTTGGAGCAGGTCAGAACCATAGACAAGCAGCGCTTGAAGGAAAAAATGGGTTGCCTTGATATGAGCTCAATGGGGCTTGTTGATAAGGCGCTTTCGGTAAGCTTCGGTCTTAATTGACAGAACAGTATTATTTCATATAATTTAATGCCCTGCCGCTATTGCAAATCGAATTGTAATGGTGGGGGGGCTGTTTTTTATTAGTCTGAATGTGAAAATCGCCTAAAAACAGTCGCTTTTAGTAGAAAAAAGCAATAAAAATGCATTTTTGCCCGAATAATGTCGCAAATAACCGTGACAATTGCGAAAAACCAGTGTATAATGATAAACAGGTAATACTAAATATGTATTAAGACCGAAAGGAGCTTTTTATTATGGGACTTATTAAAGCGGGAGTAGGCGCTTTGGGCGGCACATTGGCAGACCAGTGGAAGGAATTTTTCTGCTGCGAGGCAATTCCGAAGGAAGTGCTTGTTACTAAGGGACAAAAGCGTGTGAGCGGGCGTTCCTCAAACACCAAGGCGAGCGACAACATCATCTCGAACGGCTCGGGCATTGCCGTGGCAGACGGGCAGTGTATGATAATTGTGGAGCAGGGCAAGGTTGTTGAGGTTTGCGCTGAGCCGGGCGAATTTACATATGATACATCAACAGAGCCTTCAATTTTTTCGGGCAGCCTCGGTGAGAGCATTAAGGAAACCTTTAAAACAATAGGCAA
>OGDU01002139.1_pt1 | contig 13406 bp, 9 predicted proteins | sample 1570371 | NCBI WGS metagenome assembly OGDU01 (sample SAMEA2581977, study PRJEB24529) | metagenome | biome: Human gut stool | place: China | collected 2011
GTAAAAACGCAGTTGGGATGATAACCACAACATACCGGCAAAGTGAAATCAGTAATGAAGGAGTGCCTTTCCCAAGTCCCTCCAATGCGCCGGAAGATGTAACAGAAACCGCCGAGACGATAAACCCGGCCCCGATGATGCGTAAGGCGGTTTCCCCGGCCTGAATCGTCGCTTCTGTGTGGGTAAACAGCCCCATCAACTGTCCGGGGATCAGCAGACATATCACTGTCCCAAGCACCATAATGATACCACTCATGCACAAAACGATCTTAAAGATCTGGCTGACCCGTTGGTGTTCCCCCGCACCGTAGTTATAGCCGATCAGGGGGCGCATCCCCTGCACAATGCCATTCGCTGGAAGATAGACAAATGTCTGCAATTTGTAATAGATTCCCAAAACCAGAATATACACTTCGGAATATGTCGCCAAAATCGCATTGAGCGCCGAAATCAAAAGAGACGGAAGCGCGAGATTCAGGGTTGCGGGAATGCCGATGGAGTACAACTTTATTACCATCTTTTTGCTGGGGAGAATGTACTGCCTGCGGATATGCACGCGAATTGGCCGCGCAAGATAGACTACAAGGTAAATCGTCAGCGTCAGAGCCTGTCCGATGCCGGTTGCCAGCGCGGCGCCTTCGATTCCCATTTCAGGGAATGGACCATAGCCAAAAATCAGAACGGGATCTAAGACAATGTTTGTGATGCACCCGCACATCAGGCTTATCATGGTCGTTTTCATGTTTCCTACTGCCTGGAACAATTTCTCAAACGCCATGCTGACGGTAACAATGAGTGTAAAGGCGAACGCAACGACAGAATAGCGGACGCCAAGTTCAATGACCGCTTCGGATGAAGTGAACATCCGCAGGAAAACCGGCATGATCGTAATACAGCAGACTGTCATAACAACGCCATGAATCACGGCAAGCACAAGTCCCTGCGTGGCTGCCTGATCCGCTTTTCTGTGATCCCCCGCGCCCAGATAGAAGGCGATCACTGCATTGATCCCAACGCCAAATCCAATTCCGGCAGCATTGATAAAATTTTGAACCGGGTAAACCAGTGATAACGCCGTCATAGCTTCCTCGCTGATCTGTGCGACGAAAAAGCTGTCGATAATGTTGTATAGAGAATTAACCAGCATGGATAAAACCATAGGCAATGACATGGATAAAATCAGCGGTAATACCGGTTTCTCTTTCATGAAAGTGTCGTTCATCATTTTTCCTCCCTGGAACACGTTATGAGATATTTTTGCGGCGATGCCATGCCATCATCACAAGAGCAACGAGCAAAGTGGCAGTTTCGGCAACCGGAAATGCAAGCCAGATTCCGTTCAGATGGAACAATTTGTCCAGACACCATAAGGCGGGAACAAGGAAAAGCATCTGCCTGCATAATTGGATTGCCATGCTGAAGCCTACTTTTTCTGTAGCCTGAAAATAGGTGGAAATCATCGTGGAAAGGCCGCAAAACAGATAGCTTGCCGCCATCATCCGCATAGCGGATATTCCAAAGGAGCGCATGGCTTCCGACGCCGTAAACAATCCCAAAATCTGTGCTGGAAAAAGGATGACGGCCAATGTTCCCAGTATCATCATACCGGAGACCAAAGCGGTTCCGTATCGGAAAGCGGAGTGCAGCCTATCTCTGTTTCCCGCACCGTAGTTAAACCGCATAATAGGCAAACAGCCCTGAATCAAGCCGTTTACCGTCATAACAATCAGCTGCTGCACCTTAAAATACGCACCGAAGAATGCAATCGCCGTATCGGAATACGCCACCAGAAACAGATTGACGAATGTCACCATAAACGAACTGAGGGCATTCATAATGAAAGATGGTAAGCCAAGGGCGAATATACGGGCAATCATCCGCTTTTGTATATGAAATTCTTTGATCTTTATCCGCACTTTTTGCTTTTTGCCCAGCAGCAAGGCAAATGCCAAAATCATGGATAACAAATAGCCCGCAACAGTAGCCACCGCAGCGCCGCGGATTCCCATAGCTGGGAAAATACCAATCCCAAAAATCAGAATGGGGTCGAACACGAAGTTGACGACCACGCCCGCGATTTGGAACCACATGGGAGCGACCATGTTCCCGGTGGCCTGTATCATCTTCTGGATGGCGATATGCACCATATTGGGAATTTGCATGAAGGAGCACACACTCATATAGGCGATGCTCAGCTGATAAATTTCTTCATTATTGGTGAATGCCCGAAAATAGGGTTTCATAATCAGTAATGCCAGAAGATTGAGCAAAGCACCAATTCCAAAGGCCAGTAACAATCCATGTGTGACGGTTGTATTTGCATCATCCTGCTTTTTCTGTCCAAGATATCCTGCTATCAGCACATTCACGCCGACACCGATCCAGATAGACGCTGCATTCATCAATGTTGTAATCGGGAATGCCAGAGAAACAGCGATCAGTGCATTCTCACTCAACCGTGCCACAAACGCGCTGTCTATCAGGTTATAGGAATATTGCAGGAACATGGAAATCAGCGGCGGTATCGACATTTGCCAGATGAGCTTTCCAACAGGAGCGACCGCCATTTTATTATTGGTCTGCACACTTTCCCTCCTCTCCACAAAGTGTCCGGCGCAAAAAATTGCGCCGGACAGCAGGATCATTAAATCCGAACGATATAGTTTTGTTTGCGTGCTGCGGGCTGACCGGCTTCCTGGGCCGGATAAGTCCCTGCTTCCAGTACAGTGTCCAAAGCCTTGGAAGGGACAGATTCCGATTTATAAGCCCGTACACTACGGCGCGTCTTGATAAGAGACAAAAAATTTTTTTCCATACAGATATAGTCCTCCATTCCGCTAATACTTCCGAGATACAGGCAACAAAAAAGCCACACAACTATCACAAGATAGCTGTGTGGCAAAAAGATGACCGAATCCGGAAAAGTCCACTCAAATTTTACGCACATTATTATAGCGAACTTGAAGGAGACTGTCAAGCATCAATCATTACGGAATTGTGGCGGCTGTCTGTTGTTTTTTGTGTTACTTTATGGCACATGAGAAATTCTGTCTGGTTTTGTACTCGTAGTGAGTGGGCATGTTCTCCCATTGGGAGGCCACCCACCAGTCCAATTCATTCAGTACGATATTGGATAGGATGCCGCCCTGCGGCGTTCCCTTAGTCGGGTAATCGCAGCTCATAGCTGGCTGGTTACCGGCTCTGCCTCTTTGACAACAGTTATATGTAATTTGACAACATTGATTAGAACTTTTACATTTAGGGGAAAATAGCGGAAATTATTCGGATAGCATTACTACTAATTTTTACTCTTGTTTTATTGCTGCAACAGAATATAACAGCAATCAATCGTCAGGTATTTTTCATAGGTAATTCATTTCTGTTATAATTCCATATACGGATTTTCAGAATCTACAAGTCCGACAATTGTTTTACAACCCCAAATCCGCGCTATTCGCATCTGGAGTTCATCCTGCGCAGCAAGTACACGCTCGCGATTGAAATCTGTAAAACCATCAATGGGAAAGAATATGTCTGTGGAAGCGGAAGTGATTTTTCCGTTTTCGCTTTGCCTCCAAGTCCAGCGGCGGGTACGCACCTGCTGTCCGATTGCATAAACCACTTCATCAAGGTCTGGAGTTTCATCTTTCTCGCCGCCAAACGCAAGGAAAGTATCATCTGGTCGTGCAAGGCGAATACAAATGTCTTCGCTACTCTTTCCTAAATCGTGTGCCCCCATAGGAAGTGTATATTTTAAGGATATGGCATTTCCCAAATCTACGACGGGATTGATATGCGGCACTCCTTTTCCTTTAACTATACGGGTGAACAAAGCTTCAATCGAACAAAAGTATTTATTGGGGTTGATATTCAAGGCTCGGAATGCTTCTCGATATGGTAAAATATCCGGATCTTCCTTGACTTTTCTTCCCTCAAAACGCTGCATTGCAGCTTGGATACTTTCATCTAAAAATTGTTCAATCTCTGGGTATGCGTTATTATTATCAATGCCTTTTGCCATAACAACACCAAAACAGGCACTCGGCAGTTCTTCAAAAATTTCTTTTTTAACAACGAATCTCATTTTATGCCCTTCTTATCTGCACTTGACCGGAATACATATTTCAGTCACAAATTTTTCACTGTCATTAGTAATGCCATAGTCTATGAGCGTGATTTCTCGCGAAAAACCAACAATCTGTATCTGTTCTTTTGTGATGTAGTCAAGGAGCTTTTCATAGTGCGCTGGAGCCTCTATATGACTGCCTCGAAAACGCAGCCGTACACAAAGTGCTTTGGGAAGAGTAATGGTTTCACCTGTATAAATGTCCTCTTGATCCAGTATTAGAAAAATGCTGTCATAACGATTTACTTTTGATTGCTGCAAATGTTCCGCGGAAATGCCAAGTCCGACCTTTCCAAGAAATACAACGGCTTCGGCATCAGATTGATCCAGCTTTCTAATCGGCACTTCCATATCAAGAGAGCCATGTACTTTCAGTGGAGCGTCTACCCAAACAATGCGACAGGACGGAAGCTCTATTAAGGAAACGGTATCCAAAGGCACACTTTGTGCGTCTCGCAGCCAATTTAAGCGGTGGTTAATCTTTTGTTCTATACGTTGTAATTCTTGTTGCTTTTTCAGGACTGCATGCTTTTGCTGTAACAACTTTTCCTCAATACGGCTGATATCCTTATTTTTGAGAAAGTCCTCAATCTCGGCCAAAGGCATATCCAATGCCCGCAAATACCTGATTGTGTTGAGTACTTCAAATTGTTCGGTGCCATAGTAACGATAGCCAGAATCTGAGGAAATGTATTCTGGTGTAAGCAAACCGATATGTTCATAGTGCCGCAAACTACTAACACTGATATGAAACAATTTTGACACTTCACCTATTGTGAAGAGATTTTTCCGATCCATATCTTACTCCTCCACCAGAACAAGCGTTGATTTGCGCCGTATGACTCCAAAGGCGATTAGGCAGATCACGACCGATAGCAGTGAGCCTGCCGCGGTAGCCAGTCCCATCGGGAGAAGCGTTGCCGGGAATAATTTTGAGGTCACATAAACGCCAGGCACACGCATCAATACAATGGCGAGAATATTGTGTAAAAACGACAGGCCGGATTTCCTGCATGCGCAAAAAAATCCGCTAAAACTAAAATGAATGCCAGCAAAAATACAGTCAAAAATGTAACCGCGCAGATACTGGCCGCCGAAACGGACCACCGCCGCTCCATCCGCAGTGCTGGGATCGGTGAACAGCGAAACGATGCCTTCCGCTGTAAACTGGATCGCGATAGAAGCAAGCACGCCAAAGCCTGCGGCGAGCATCACCGCATAGCGCAGCGTTTGAATGGCCCGCTCCGGTTTGCCCGCACCGATATTTTGCGCTCCCAAGGCAGAAACGGTAGACAGCATAGAGGAGGGAACCAAAAAGAGGAAACTGATCACTTTCTCCACAATCCCGACCGCCGCTGCGTCATTCAGTCCACGCTGATTGGCAATAATCGTGATAATAATAAAAGCAACTTGAATCAGGCCGTCCTGAAACGCAATCGGGATGCCGATCCCCAAAATTTTCCCCATGACCGCACGGCAAGGCTTGAAGTCGCTTTTTTTCAGAACGATGCTCCTGCGTTTCAAAATAACGGTAAGGGAAACAACTACACTGATTGCCTGAGAGAGAGTTGTACCAAGGGCTGCGCCCGCAGGCCCAAGGTGCAGCACACCCATAAAAAGATAGTCTAAAGCGATGTTGGCAGCACAGGCTGTGGCAATAAAGCACATCGGGCTTTTGCTGTCGCCCAACCCTCGAAAAATAGAACTGATGATGTTGTAGGATGTAATAAACGGAATCCCGATAAAGCAGATGGTCAAATAGGTGACCGTACCGCTCACCGCATCCGTTGGCGTAGACATGGCAACGACAATGGGATGAACAAGGGATAACAGGATGGCCGTAAGTGCAATGGAAACCACCAGAAACAATATTACCGTATTCCCGATGTTATGCGCTGCCTGTTTTCGATCTCCTGCCCCCACTGCCTGACCGACGCTGACGGTTGTTCCCATCGATAACCCTACAATCATAACCGTAAGCATGTGCATCACTTGTGAGCCGATAGAAACAGCGGTAGTACTGGCTACACCCTCGAACTGTCCGATGATAAATAGGTCAGCCATGCCATAGAGCGTTTGAAGAAAATACGAGAGCAGATACGGCAATGAGAATAATACAACATTTTTGAACACACTGCCGGTAGTAAGGTTCTTTTCCATATTGCCTAATCCTTCTTTTTTGTTAAACTACCCATATTATAAAATCTACAACAGATGTAGAGTCAAGCGCTTTTTCTTATTTTGTAGTACCGTTCAAATGACTTTGTGTAAGTTTATTTTTTTCACGCAAATTCTTGAGAATATCTCGTGTTTCCATGTCTGTCCCTCCTAAGGGATATGTTATTATTTATTACAAAACTGCAAACCTTATTTTAACAAGCAACTCGCTGTTGCTATGGAATAGTGGATGCTGTCAATCAAATTCTTGCGTGTTTCTTTTCGTGGCTCAGGTAGAAACCTTACTGCAATTACAGAACTTCACACCTGCCATCTACAACAAGATATTGGGCATTTATAAAAACAGTATCCAGCTACGCGAGCTAATAACCGAATTACTCGACTTCCGCAAGCAGGAACAGGGCCATATGAAGATTAAAGTCAGTCCGCACAACATCGTGAATTTTCTGTATGAAAACTATCTGCTGTTCCTTGAATATGCCAGTGCCAAACAAATCAACTTCAATTTTGAAAAAGAGACTGACGAACTCGAAGTATGGTACGACCAGAAGCAAATGCAGAAAGTTATCAATAACCTCTTATCCAATGCTATCAAGCATACGGAAAAAGAAGATACCATTACGCTCAGTGTAAAGGAAGAACGGAATAACGTTATAATTTGTGTAAAAGATACGGGAAGCGGTATCGATGCAAAGGAGATAGATAAGATATTCGACCGCTTTTATCAGATAGAACCGACCGGTTCTACTGATGCCGGCAAGAGCGGCACTGGTATAGGACTGGCTTTGACCAAAGGTATTATAGAATTACATCATGGTTCCATCCGTGTAGAAAGCGAACTTGGCAAAGGTACAAGCTTTATCGTTACACTACGCTTGGGTAACGAATTCTTTACAGAAGAACAAATCAACCGGAATCCGGATTGCGTACATCAGATTGAAATTTCCAAATCCGAAGCAGATGCTTTCCTGAAAACCGAACTGGAAGAAAATGCTCCCATCAAACGTATTCCGGATGCCAAACTATTGATTGTAGAGGATAATGAGTCCATCCGCGAAATGCTTGCCAACATCTTCAAGCCATTCTATCAGATATTGATGGCAGCCAACGGAGAAGAAGGCTGGGAACTGGGACGCAGTGAAATGCCCTGCATTGTGGTAAGCGATGTGGTCATGCCCAAAATGTCGGGTACAGAACTATGCAAACTCATAAAAACGGATTTCAACACCTGCCATATCCCCGTAGTGTTATTGACTGCACGCACTGCCATTGAATCGAATATCGAAGGATTGCGGATCGGCGCGGACGATTACATAACCAAACCGTTCAATACAAACTTACTGATATCCCGCTGCAACAACCTGGTGAATTCACGCATCCTCTTACAGGAAAAATTCAGCAAGCAACCGCAAACGGCTGCACATATGCTTGCTACCAATCCGATTGACAAAGACATTCTGGACCGTGCCATGTCTATCATCGAACAACATCTGGACGACACAGAATTCAATGTCAATGTCTTTGCCAGAGAAATGGCAATGGCGCGCACCAACCTGTTCACCAAACTGAAGGCCATTACAGGACAAACCCCAAACGAATTTATACTGACTATCCGTTTGAAGAAAGGTGCTTTGATGTTGCGCAATAATCCGGAACTGAACATTACGGAAATTTCCGATAAGATAGGATTCAGTTCCTCACGCTACTTCAGCAAGTGCTTTAAGGACATCTATCATGTCAGCCCGCTGGCTTATCGCAAAGGAGAGGAAGCTGATAAAGACGAGGAAGAAGCAGTAAATGAAAAATAAGAATTCTGCACTTTTGTACTTTTTATGATTCCGTGTGTACTCTTTTATACACACAGACCGAAAGATAGCGCATATCTTTGGACTTGGAATAAAACTTTAAAGTCCAAAGGCTATGAAATATTTATCTAATCTTCTACCGTATCTTCCAAGTACGGTCCTTTTGATAGGATGTGGCAATCCGTCTAAACAAGAAGCCAAGAGTGACCAACCGCAAAAGCCTAATGTTATCTACCTGATCGCTGACGACTTGGGCATCGGCGACCTCAGCTGCTACGGTGCCACTAAAATAAGTACCCCGAATATAGACCGCCTTGCCGGTCAGGGTATGCAATTCACCAATGCATATGCCACCTCTTCCACAAGTACCCCTTCCCGCTTCGGACTGCTTACAGGTATGTATCCCTGGCGGCAAGAGAACACAGGCATTGCACCGGGTAATTCCGAACTGATTATTGATACAGCTTGTGTCACAATGGCCGATATGTTCAAGGAGGAAGGCTATTACACCGGAGCCGTCGGCAAATGGCATTTGGGATTAGGTCCTAAAGGTGGCACGGACTTCAATCGCGAAATCAGGCCGAATACTCAAGACATAGGCTTCAACTATGAATTTATCATTCCTGCCACAGTAGACAGGGTTCCTTGTGTGTTCGTAGAAAATGCCCATGTTGTAGGGCTTGATCCCCAAGATCCCATTACTGTCAGCTACCAGCACAAAGTGGGCGACTGGCCTACAGGACTTGAAAATCCTGAATTGGTAAAGATGAAACCCAGCCAGGGACATAATAATACCATTATCACCGGTATCCCCAGTATCGGTTGGATGACCGGTGGCAAATCTGCTCTTTGGGTGGATGAAGATATTGCAGATATCATTACCGGAAAAGCCAAAGATTTTATCGTTGCACATAAAAACGAACCTTTCTTCCTGTATATGGGTACACAAGATGTACACGTTCCCCGAGTCCCCCATCCGCGTTTTGCAGGGAAAAGCGGTTTAGGACCGCGTGGTGACGTTATTTTACAACTGGACTGGACAGTCGGCGAGATCATGCACACCCTCGATAGTCTGGATATTGCTGATAATACAATCTTCGTATTATGCAGCGACAACGGTCCCGTCATTGATGATGGTTATCAAGACCAGGCCTTTGAATTGCTGAACGGTCACACCCCCATGAAACATTACCGGGGCGGCAAGTATAGCGCATTCGATGCCGGAACCCGTATTCCATTTATCGTACGCTGGCCGAATGGTATCAAACCGGGCAAACAACAGGCTCCATTTTCCATGATTGATGTATATGCTTCATTTGCAGCCCTGCTGAATCATGAACTTCCTACAGGTGTTGCCCCTGACAGCCGCGACCAACTCAACAACTTCCTTGGCACGGATACCATCGGGTGCGACTATGTGGTACAACAGAATCTGAATAATACTCTATCCATCATTCAGAATAACTGGAAATACATCGAACCGAGTGACAAACCGGCTTTGGAACATTGGACTAAAATGGAAACGGGAAACAATCCCCAACCACAACTTTATGACTTATCTGTAGACCCTTCCGAAAAAGAAAATTTGGCTGGAACTCACCCAGATAAAGTAAAAGAGCTGGCTATTCTGTTGGAAAAAGTAAAAGCTGCAAAAACCAAGTAAATAAGGACTAAGCAGAGCACCGATTGTCCGCAGATAATGTACAATATCAGATTATTTGCGGACAATTAGTGAATATCTCTACCTTTATTAGCCTATACTTTTGCGAAGAGATTTTCCGATTTTGAACAAGACTGATAAAAGCCTTTTTTTAAATAACCAATTAAATTAATATTTATGAAACAGAAATCTAATCTATTCAAAACATTAGGTATTATGTTGCTCTTTGTGCTATTCGCCACACAAGCTAATGCACAAAACATTACAGTAACAGGTACAGTAAGTGACAATTTAGGTCCTGTGATTGGTGCCTCCATACAAGTGGAAGGAACCAGCAACGGATGTATTACAGACATTGACGGAAATTACACACTTCCCAACGTACATCGGTTATCAGACCCAAAAAATAGCAGTAGCCGGCAAAACGCATATTAACGTAACGCTAAGTGAAGACAGTCAATTATTGCAAGAAGTGGTGGTAGTGGGCTATGGCGTTCAACGTAAAAGTGACTTGACCGGTGCGGTGGCTTCCGTAAAGACAGCCGATGCATTAAAAAGTACCCCGACAGGTAATGTATCCGATGCCTTGCAAGGGCGTATGGCCGGTGTATCCGTACTCTCAGGTTCCGGTGACCCCAGCGGCGACAACACCATCCGCGTCCGTGGTATCAACTCTATTACGGCAGAAACAGGACCGCTTGTTGTAATTGACGGATTCATCGGTGGTTCTCTCCAGTCATTGAACCCTGCGGATATCGCCTCCATTGAGGTATTAAAAGACGCTTCAGCAACAGCCGTATACGGTTCACGCGGTGCCAATGGTGTTATCCTGGTAACGACCAAAAATCCTGAAAAGGATAAGCTAACTGTCTCTTTCAACGCATTTGCCAATATTAAAACCGTTGCCAAATACCCCGATAACCTCTCTCCGTACGAATATGCCAACTTGGTAAACGATTACGGTAAAGAATACTTTGGCTATGGTGATAATCATTTTTACAGCCCGGAACAACTCGAAGCATTCAAATCCGGCAAGGCAGGATATGACTATTCAAGAGAAATTTTCCGTAGCCCGGCAGTTACTCAGAACTATGAACTTTCCATTGCCGGTGGTGGTGAAAAAACAACGTTCTTAGCCTCTCTCCGTTATCAGGACGACCAAGGTATCATTAAAGAATCAGGAAGCCAAATCTACAGCTGGCGTTTAAAGGTAGATACCAAAATCAAGAAATGGCTGAAAGCAGGTTTGAATATATACGGTCACTATCGTGAAACAAGCAAACCCCGTATTACCGAATACGATGGCTTGATACAGCAAAGCATGTACTTTCCAAGTACCATCGAACCCAAAAACGAAGAAGGAGAATATAACAATAGCTTCTTCGATGGTGGCAAGGCATACAATCCTATGGGATACATCTGGGAATCCAGCAACTCTAACAAAACAATCAATAACCGCATACAGGGCTATGTCCAGTTCGATATTCTGGACGGTTTGAGTTTCCGCTCTCAACTAGGCGTGCTTTTTGATAACAGACTGAATACTTCGGTAGAAAACGAAGACAGTTATTATTCCTACAAAAACAGTCTGACTCAAGGACAGGCACGTAGCTATTGGAATACTTCATGGCTGAATACCAATACTTTGAGTTATGTAAAGGAATTCAATGAAAATCACCGTATCAATGCAACTGCCGTATTCGAGCAGTCTTATGACAACAACTACAACCATACCGGTACAGGATATAACTTAGACTATCTCGACATGATCGGTGTCAATAATCTGGCATGGTCCGATTCAAACCTCGCAGCCATTGCATCCGACCGCAGCATCAATACCCTTATGTCAGGAATGTTACGTGTCAACTATGTATTCATGAACCGTTACATGCTTACCGCCTCTATCCGTGCCGATGGTTCCTCACGTCTGAAAGATAAATGGAGTTACTTCCCTTCTGCTGCATTGGCATGGGATTTGAAGCAAGAAAATTTCTTGAAGGAGAATAGTTTCATCGACCAACTGAAACTCCGTTTGGGATACGGCTCCGTAGGAAACCAAGCTGTAGAGGCTTACCGTATCTATTCCAAAATGACGCCTGTTACCGTTACTACTCCAAACGGGAGTTCTTCTACCGCCTATAAGATAGACCGACCGGCTGCTCCTTTCCTAAAATGGGAACGCAACGACCAGTTCAATGTCGGAGTTGATTTCGGTATTCTGAACGGTCGCGTACGCTTAACAGCAGACTGGTATAGCAAATTGTCAAAAGATATTTTGCTGGAAGTGGCACGTCCCTCACACATGGGATATACTGCCATCCTTGATAACGCAGGTGAAATCAAGAACACAGGTGTTGAGTTTACAATCAGTGCAGATCCTTTCAGTGATAAAGAATTCAGCTGGCACACAGACCTGACGTTATCTCACAACAAAGGTACGTTCAACAAGATTCCGACAGCCAACCACCGCCAACAACAGGCCGGAAACTTCCAAAACCAGATATTCCAAATGATTGAAGGAGAGAAGTTAGGTTCATTCTGGGGATACACATTCGCAGGAGTATGGCAGGAGGATGATGTAAATGCTCCATTCGTAGATGCCAATGGTCAAACAAACGGCAAAACCAACGGAGAAGTGTACAAAGTAAAACCGGGTAACTCCAAATATGTAGATGTCAATAAAGACGGCGTATACAATGATGCAGACCAAGGCATTATCGGATGCGGACAACCGACATTCAACTGGGGCTGGAACAATACATTCAATTACAAAAACTTTGACTTCTCGTTCTTCGTAGTAGGTTTCCATGGATTTGACATCTACAATGCCACTCACCAAATGGGATATAACCTGATTAAGAGCCAACAAATGGCAGGCGTAACCCCTATGCGCGAGTTGCTGAACCGTTGGACACCGACCAACACCAATACAGATATACCGGGATTCGTGAAAGGCGGAACTGAAAATAAAGACTTCTTCAGCACGCGTTTCGTTGAAAACGGAAGTTTCATCAAGATGAAAAGCATCACATTAGGTTATACTCTTCCTGAAGCAACCTGCCGTTCATTGGGTATCAACAACCTGCGTGTATATGCCTCCGTACAGAATCCATTCCACATCACCAAATACTCCGGTCTGGACCCGGAAGCTACTATGGGTAGTCCTTTGGTACAAGGTGTTGATTGGGGAGCCTATCCTAACAGCCGCAATTATTTAATCGGTCTGAATTTCTCATTCTAATGAATAACCTACTTAAATAAGAACAACATGAAGAAATTAATATATTTAACAGCAGTTGCCGGAAGTTTATTACTGACGACCTCTTGCGTAGACCTCACACAAGAACCCGAATCCTTTATCACAGAAGAAGAATACTGGAATACGGTAGACCAAGCAAGCCTTGAAAAAGCGGCAGACGCCCTTTACAGCGATTTATGGCAAGGAAATTACGGATTCAACAGCCGTCTGCAACGCATCAATGTATGTGCGGATGATATTACCTACCGTGCAGCCAAGGCCAATAACGAACTGGCTTATTATAGCAGACTGACTCCGAATCTTACAGCTAATGATGCTGACTTCTCAACTACTTGGACCCTGTTCTATAAGGTCATCAGCAGTTCCCACAAAATTATC
>OGDU01002141.1_pt1 | contig 13402 bp, 12 predicted proteins | sample 1570371 | NCBI WGS metagenome assembly OGDU01 (sample SAMEA2581977, study PRJEB24529) | metagenome | biome: Human gut stool | place: China | collected 2011
TGCAGCATGATCTCCTCATAAGTATCGCAGGCAGCGTGTTCTAAATACCCGCGCCAGTCCTCTTTTGCAATCTTTTTTGCAAGAGTGCGCAGCTTTGGGATACGCACACCTATGATCGGATCTGTTCCGGGGATCAGACCGGATGTAAACTTCTGAAATTTTGGCTCTGCTTCTGCCTTTAGCCATGCGCAGATCTCTTCGTTTGTCATGTGCGGCTCTCCTTGTTTTTATTGTAAACCAAATGCCTTTTATATTAACATACCACACAGGACAGATGAAAACCACCTCTAATTTTCATAGAGTTCCCCATCCACGATACGAACCACTCTCTTCGCATGTTCGGCAACGCTTAAATCATGCGTGATCATGACGATGGTATTTCCCATATCACTCAGACACTGAAATAGTTTCAGCACTTCTTTTCCACTGTTGCGGTCTAAGGCTCCGGTCGGCTCATCTGCCAAGAGGATCGCCGGCTGTCCGACCAAGGCACGCGCGATTGCAACACGTTGCTGCTGACCGCCGGAAAGCTCATTCGGTTTATGGTCGATACGCTCTGCAAGCCCTAACATTGCAATGGTATCCATGCTGGCATCCCTTGCGTCCTTTAAGGTCATTCCACGCATCAGAAGTGGCATGACAATATTCTGAAGTACATTGTAGGTCGGGATCAGATGATATTTCTGGAAAATGAACCCGATCTTCTGGTTACGGATATTGGTCAGTTCTTTTTCCTTTGCCTTTTCGATCTCCACACCGTCAAGGTTATAGGTTCCCTCGTCTAAGACATCCATACAGCCGATGATGTTCATTAGGGTACTTTTGCCGGAACCGGATGGTCCTAAGATGGCAAGATATTCCCCCTGTTCGACACTTAGGGATATGTCTTTTAATACATGCAGGGAACCAGATCCCATCTTGTAGGATTTGTTGACATTTTGCATGGTGATGATCTCGGATGTGTGTTCTGCTGTGGCAGTTTCTTTTGTGTCTGCCGGTATATGTTCATTTGCAAATGGTTTTAGGATTTGTGCTGCGTCCATGTATGCTCCTTTCTGTGTGTATGGCTCGCGTGACTGATTGTAAAACTCAGCTTTACTTTTGTGATATTGTGAAACTGGCACTGGTTTCACAATTATTTTCAGTTTTTGATGAGTTTTACAATCAGCCATGCTGCCGTTACGTTACTGTAACATCCAGATTTCTTCGATTATTTCATTTCCGTCACTATCTGTTTCTACCAATATTTTTAGCAGATCACCTGAGGCAAGGCGTGAGAAGGTGGTCGTAGTGTCAGATGTTGTATGTACGGTTACGCCAACAGGTATCATAGTTGTGACTGTCTCGCCTGTCATATCGGACATGCCGCCCGGTGCGCCCTGCGGCATCTCGGTACTGTCCATATCCGGCGGTGTCTGACCTCCACCGGACGATCCATCAATCCCTGGTGGTGTTCCCATACCAGATTTATCCCCGTCTGAACCTGTACTACCGCTCTTATCGCTTTGACCTGTAGAATCTGTGCCGTCATCATTCTTATCACTCTGACCTGCTGAACCTGTGCCGCCATCATTCTTATCACTCTGACCTGCTGAACCTATGCCGCCATCATTCTTATCGCTCTGACCTGCAGAATCTGTGCCGCCATCACTTTTATCACCCTGACCTGTACTGTCCGAACCGGCACCATCTTCCGCCTTTGCCTTCTCCTTCGCCCGTTCTTCCGCCGCCTTCGCCACCAACTCATCCACTTCCATATAAGTAACTTCATTCCCCTCAATCGACGAAACATACGCATAGACATACTTCTGATGATCCCCCAGCGCACTTTCCGTCTCAACTCCACCTATCCGCCACATCACACATACCGCAATAAGTACAATCACTAATACAATTACAACCACAATCGTTACTTTCTTCTTCATCAACCGCCTTAAACCTTTCCCTCTTTTACTCTGCCCCCAGCGCCTCCACCGGCACCAGTTTCGACGCCTTATACGCCGGATAGAATCCAAACAGTGTTCCCGTGATGAGTGCAAACAGCAGTGCAATCAGGAATGCTGCCGGTGTCAATTCAACACGCACACCAAGATACTGTGCCACAGGAGTGACGAGCAGGCTTGCCACAATGCCAAGCACGCCGCCGATCAGACTGATTGCAGCCGCCTCCGCTAAAAATTCAAACAAAATATTCCTCTGGGAGCAGCCGATTGCCTTTAAAATACCGATCTCATTAGTGCGCTCTTTGACAGATACAAACAATACGTTCATGATGCCGATACCACCGACCACAAATACAATGGCTGCCATAGCGATCAGAAGCATCGTCAATATCTCATTGGACGCCGATGCGGCTTCCATCTTGCTTCCCGCATCCTCAAAGGTAAATTCTGCATTCGGATAAGAAGTTGCAAGCACTTCCGTGATCTCCTCCGTGACACCGGACACATTGCTTACGTCCTCCGCGATCACGGTGATAGTCGGACTTACATTCGTTCCAATTAAATATTTCACCCCGGTCGCATACGGAATGAAAACGGAATCATCCGGGCTGATACCGGAAGCCACCGTACCCATAGAAGAAAGCACCCCGTTTACCACATAAGATCGGTCATCGATATAGATCACACTGCCATATGCATCGATTGCACTTCCAAAGATCTCTTCCGCAATAGAAGCGCCTAGCACGCAGACTTTTTCTTTATTCTCATCATCGGATTCTGTGATAAAATCTCCGACTGCAAGACTGAGATTACTGATAGCTGCATAGTTGTCCTTGACTCCGGCGATCGAGTAGGTCTGTGCCTCATCGAGATCACCGCCATCCACGGTAGACCTTGTCGTATAGGAGATCGTTGCCGCTGAGATCCCGGAGACAAAAGTTTCAATATCGTCCACGTCATCTTCATCTAACGTGATATTTTCCTGGTTCATGCGGTCTTCCATATCACTGCCGCCGCCAAAGAAGCCACCCATGTCACCCGGCATGCTGCCTCCGTCACCAACATTTCCACCTCCGGGGCCACCCGACGGTCCACCGTCGGAAGAGTCGCCACCGCCCGTAAATCCTCCCGAAGGTCCACCGGAAGCCCCTGACCCTCCCGATGAACTGCTGCCGGATGGTGCACCGCTGCCGGAAGGCATCATCATCATTCCTGAGTCTGAGGAATCATCGGAACTTTGATTTCCACCACGGTTTTTATCACCACCGTCATAGGAAATGTCGATTGCACCTGCATTTAAGTTTTTAAACTGGTCTGCCACATCCTCCTGACCGCCTTTTCCGATGGCGATCACCATCACGATCGTAGCCGCGCCGACAATGATACCGATCGACGTCATGATTGTTTTAAATTTATTCTGGGTAATATTGATCCAGACAAGTCTTAATAATTCCGATGGTTTCATTCGCCCGTCACCTGACTTTCTATCAGAACCGTCTCTCCCTCGGAAAGTCCCTCTGTGATCTCCACATTGACGCCATCGGAAAATCCGGTAGTCACTTCTTTTTTCTCAATGGTTCCATCACTGTCTTTGACTTTCACATAAGATGCCGTTCCCTCGTTGATGATCGCTTTATTAGAAACATAGACAACGTCTGCCACCTGTTTTTCAATGAAGGTCACATTTCCGGTCATATCCGTGTAAATACCGTCCACGTCACCATTTATTTTTACCGTCACATTATAAGAAATCGTAGAAGAACCGCTCGATACGGAAGTATCAATGCTTTCGACCTCACCGGAAAACGTCTGATCCTCGTAGGCATTCAGTTCGATCATGACCTCGTCCCCGATTGCGATCTCAGAGATATCCTCCTCGGACACAGATACTGTCATCGTCACTGCATCTGTGTCCGCAAATGTCACAATGCTCGTGCTTGCAGACAGATCATCTCCTGCCTCATATCCGACCGACATGATCGTGCCGTCATAATCCGAATAGATTGTGCCATCTCCGACAAATATCTCAATTTCAGATAAAGCCTCTTTGGCATCTGTCAACGTGTCCTGTGCCGTATCCACTGATACATCCACGCCTGTCACATCTGCGGAATACTGGCTGTCTGCATTTTCGTAGGATAACATTGCCTCTTTGTATTTTTTCTCTGCCTCCACAGATTTTGTAGTGTATGCACTCTTTGCCGCTTTTAAAATATTGTACAGTTTGTCATAATTTTCCTGCTCATCTGCAAGTGACTCACTTAAATCCATTCCACTGTCGATCATTTCCTGATAATAGGTAAGAAGTGCCTGTGACTCATCCACTGCCTCCTGGGTCTCATCCACCGCATCCTGCAGTTCACTGATGGTTGCCTCATATTCTTCCTGTGCAACACTTCCCTCCGCCACACTTAAGTTATAAGAATAGTTCGCACTTACCTTTTCTTTTGCCGAACTGAGTGCTGCAGAGTTATAATCTGCCGAAGCCTCCGTCACAGCTTCCTGTAATTTTTTCCTGTATTTTTCAATGCTCTCATCTGTCAGCTTTAACAGTGCATCGCCCGCTTTTACCTGCTGTCCGACCGAAACATACACTTCCTCTACCTCCAGTGCCACCGATGAATTATTGGTGGATGTTCCTGTTGTCTGGGTTCCACTTGTCTGGCTGCTGCCAGAATTTGAAAACGTACTGATATCTTCATCCATATCCTGTGAAATGCTTCCGATTGTCACACTTCCACTCTCTGTAATCCCGACGGTAAGCGTTCCATATTCTGCTGTCGTTTCTTTATAAACCGTTTCTGATTCGCCGCTGTCCGAAGTCTGATGTGCATATACGCTGATCCCTCCGATCAAAAGAAGTGCTGCTGCACCCAATGAAAGAACTACTGTCACTTTTTTCTTTTTCATTCTGTTTTTTCCTCCTGCTCTCCCTGGAATGTAACGGTTGCGGAAGAACCAGAACCAAGTCTTCCATCCGAATTATCAATTGAAATGATCACTGCATAAGTAACATTCGAAACACTGCCTCCGGTCGTTGCCGAAGATGCGATTGATGAGACAGTTCCTGTCACTGCTCCATCCCGGTTGCCTGCTATCATGACAGATACCTCATCGCCGACACCAACCTGTGCGATATTCTCCTGTGGCACTTCCACGGAAATCATGATCGTCTGTGTATCACAATACAGCGCAAACGCAGTACCTGACTGCAGCGTATCTTCTGCCTCATAAGGCACTGCCGCGATCGTTCCATCTTCATCCGCCGTAACAACACCATTTTCTAATGCAAGAAGTGCTGTCTGTTCCTCTTTTAATGTATCAAGTGTATCCTGCGCGGACTCCACTGCACTCTCCAGTTCCGAGACGGTCGATTCATAGGTACTTCCCGCATATTTTCCTTCCACCACTGCAGTGTCATATTCATTTTGCAGTTCTGCTTTCTGCGTTGTCGCATCACGCTCTGCCTGTTCATAGTCAGATTTTAAATCATCCAGACTATCCGTCAGTTCCGTAATTTTAGTGTTGGTTTCTTCCACATTTTTATTGTAAGTTTCGACCGCGGAGTCAAATTCCTTCTGTGCCTGTTCGAGTGTACTCTGTGCAGCATCTGCAGACTGCTGTGCCTGTGTCAGCGTATCCGACTGCTGCTCCCTCGTCGTATAATCATCCATTGCCTGCTGTACAACAGAAAGTAATGTATCCGAATCCGCTCCCGCCTCGATCTGCGCCTTGATATAAGTTAAATCCGTCGATACCGCCTGACTTGCACTATTATCCGAATTTTGTGCCTGTGTCAGCGTATCCTGTGCCTGCGCTAATGCTGTTGTCGCTGCATCAACTGCAGCCTTTTTTTCATCAATCGCACACTCCACATAGTAATCATTGTTATCGATCTTCGTCTGATATTCCGAAATCTGCTCTACCGCCTCATCATAGGCTTCTTTTTTTTCTTCCACTGCGGCATCTAGCGCATCTACCTGTGCCTGATAACTGTCCGCTGCGGTCTGAGCTGTCAGATCGGCGTCCTGCTTTGTGCTCTCCGCAGAAAGTTTTCCGCTTGCAAGATTCGCCTCGGCTGTTTTTAATGTATTCTCGGCATCACTGATGGCATCTTCGTAATATGATTTTGCCGCTTCCATGCTCTCATCCGTCAGTTTAAACAGGGCATCCCCTATGCTCACGGTATCCCCGGATGAAGCATAGACTTCTTCCACGGTCATTGTGACTGCATTTACCGTAAATTCCGGCATCTGGCTGACCGTACCGATCTGCGTGGTACCTTCTTCCGAAAAAGAGCCGTCTGTACTCTCCTGCTGGTCTGTATTCTGATCTTTTACACTACTTTCCGTGCTGTCTGTCTGCGCCCCGGATACTGCAGCCTGATATCCGATTCCGCCGGTCATCACACAGACTGCTGCGATGCTGGCGATCACACTTGCCATTCTTTTTCCTGGTTTTCTCATTGCCTTCCTCACTTTCCATACTCATGCGCTCCGTTTTGACAATACAAAAATAACATCGCAACCTAAAGAACAGCTGATTGCAATGTGATGGTTATGTGAAGAAAGCGTTAAATAAGTGTGTCATATAAAAATGCCGGAGTGGCACACATCTTTTTGCACCACTCCGGCATTTTTCGTTTTTCGTGATATTCTTTTTTATGATTGCCGATTGTCACACACTCACGTTGTCATGTGCACCAGGTCAGTGCGTCTCCCCACTGATCGTCTTCACATCTGCCTCGTTCTCAACGATCGCCCGGATGCCGCACTCTAATGCCTTTGCGATCATCTCCGCCGGCATGCTCGGTGTTCCCTCCGGCAGATCAAGCGTCTGCTCAGGTAAGTATGGGACATGGACAAATCCACCCCTCATATGTGGATATTCCTTATCGATCATGTAGAGGACACGGTACATGATATCGTTGCAGACAAAAGTTCCGGCTGTATAGGAAACGCGCGCCGGGATCTTTGCCTCTTTCATATACTGTACCATGCTCTTGACTGGAAGCGACGCAAAATATGCATTCTCTCCGTCTTCCCGGATTGGTGTATCGAGCGGCTGCTTTCCCTCATTGTCCGGGATACGCGCTTCCATCAGATTGATTGCGACTTTTTCCACTGTGATCCCGGATCTTCCACCAGCCTGTCCGACACATAAAACTGCATCCGGATGATGTTTCTCCACCGCAGCCCTGACCACTTCCTCATCCCTTCCAAACACGGTCGGGATTTCAATTTTGATCACTTCTGCCCCCGCTATCACATCAGGGAGAAGTTTGACTGCCTCGTAGGCAGGATTGATCACTGCTCCGCCAAACGGTTCAAAGCCTGTCACTAATATTTTCATTCGTATGCTCCTTTTATCTCCGGTTATTTGTTCAGGAAACGATCCCACTCTTGTGTATCCCCGGAACCGCTGACGCGAAGCAAAAAGGTATGATCCTCCGTATCAATGGAAATAACATAATTTCCGTTTTCCTGCTCAATGGAATACACTTCACAGCCCTCTAATTCTTTGAATTTGTCTACATACGCCTCCGGTGCGATCGTAATATCCTCATTTTTCTGTTTTAAATTGCCGTTCGCATCATAGACTTTATAGCCTTCCTCCACCAGTGCTTCAATTTTCGGCTCACTGATCTTTAAAACCAGTTCATTTGCACGCATCTCCCGGATATCGCGGTTGCAGGAATTCTCCGGCAGAATCGTCACATTATCAAATACGATTTCAAACATCCCGCTCACCGCACAGATCTGTGCAATGTATGCCTCCTTAAAACAAAAATGATCCAGTTCATTTATCGTATGATATTTCATGGTAATCCTCCATTCCCACGCTGTTTTCACAGTATTTTCCTGATCATTATACCATTTCCCATTTCATTTTGACAATTCGAAAAAAATACCGTACAATTCTTTCGGTTAAAAATATTTATCATCATTATTTTACGGAGATCAGCCTATGAAAAAAATTGCTTTTTTTGATATTGACGGAACCTTAACCTCGGAGATCGACGGTTCCCTGCCGAAGAGTGCCATAAATGCCATTAGACATGCGCGCACCTTTGGTCATCTGATGTTTATTAATACCGGCCGCTGCTTTCAGAACGTGGAACCACGTTTCAGACGGATCGGTTTTGACGGATATGGCTGCGGATGCGGCACAAATATTTTCTGTTCCGGCACAGAGGCACTGCACGTTGCACAGACACACAGCATTACCATGCAGCTGTTAGAGGCGGCACGCAAAACCAATGTGGATATTCTTTTCGAATCCAGAAAAGAAGTTGCCTTTGATAAAAGCAGATCCCTCACACACCCGGATGCCATACACCAGTATAAAGCATTTTTAAACCGCGGCTATGATATGCCGGAGAATTTGGAAAATCCGAATTTTTTCTGCGATAAATTTGTGGTCTGGTATCAGACTCCTGACCAGTTAGAAGAATTCCGGAAAGTCAGCGATCCTTATTTTACCTGCATCGACCGCGGCGGTACCTTCCGCGAATTTGTTCCAATCGGTTACAGCAAAGCGACCGGCATCCAGTATGTGCTTGACTATTATCATCTGGATCTTGACGCCGCCTATGCGATCGGCGACAGCAACAACGATCTTCCGATGCTCTCTTATGTACCAAACAGCGTCGCCATGGGAAATGCTTCCCCGGCTTCCCTGTTTGATCAGGTATCTTTTGTAACAAAACGCGCAAGCGAGGATGGTATCGCTTATGCGTTAGAGCAGCTTGGATTTTTCGAGTCGTGATTTCTTTACACAGACACCAAAATTTCCGCGGACATTCTATTCATTCATCATGCAGATCATCTTTTATTTTACGCAATATCTTGTTTGAGACAGGTCTTAATATCATCCTCAGCATTACTGATCTGTCTCAAATGAAACGTATCGGTCAGATACTGTAATACATTCGGACTTAAAAATGCAGGCAGTGTCGGTCCAAGATAGATATTGTGGACACCGAGACTTAAAAGTGCCAAGAGATCTGCCACCGCTTTCTGTTCATACCACGAAACGATCATGGAAAGCGAAAGTCCGTTGACATCAGTTTCAAACGCATCCGCAAGCGCTGTGGCGATCCTGACCGCCGAATATACATCATTGCACTGTCCGACATCTAAAAGTCTTGGCAGTCCTGCCACCTCCCCAAAGTCTAACTTATTAAACCGGTATTTTCCACAGGCGAGTGTTAAGATCACACAGTCTTTCGGCACCATCTGAGCAAATTCCGTGTAATAATTTCTTCCCGGTCTGGCTCCGTCACAGCCGCCGATCAGGAAAAAGTGCCGGATCTGTCCGCCTTTTACCGCCTCCACGATCTTATCTGCCTGACTTAAAGCTGCGACATGCCCAAAGCCGACTAAAATCTCTTTCTTCTCCTGATCTTCCCTAAATCCGCCAAGCTCCAATGCCTGCTTTATAATCTCACTGAAATCTTTTTCCCCTTTTTCATTTTTTCCGATATGCTTCACACCTTCCCAGCCGACCACGTTCGTGCTGTAAATGCGGTCTTTGTAACTTTCCCGCGGGCGCATCAGACAGTTTGTCGTCATCAGGATACAGCCCGGAAGGTTGTCAAACTGCTTCTGCTGCTCCTGCCATGCACCGCCAAAATTTCCGATCAGATGCGGATATTTTTTTAACCCCTCATAACCGTGGCACGGCAACATCTCACCGTGGGTGTAAATATTGATGCCCATATCCTTTGTCTGCTCCAGCAGCATCTCAAGGTCTTTTAAGTCGTGCCCGGAAACAATGATAAACGGACCTTTTTTGATTGTCACATCCACCTTGTGCGGATATGGATTTCCATAGATCGTCGTATTTGCCTCATCAAGTTTTTTCATAACCGCAAGCGCCATCTCACCGGTGCGCATCGTCATGCGGATCAGCTCCTCCACCGTCAGACTGTCATCTGTTGTCGCCTCAAGCCCCAAAAGATAAAAATCATCCACTTCGTCACTGTAATAACCAAGTTCTCTTGCCTGATGTCCGTACGCGCTGATGCCTTTTAATCCATAAATGATTGTCTGGCGCAGGGAACGGATATCCGGATCTAATGTATTGTCGTACATGATTCCCGCAAGCGGTGCATCGCGCAGCATATCGCTCTTGCTCTCCGGCAGATCGTAGGCAGCATGTGCCGTCGGATTGCTGCTCCTTCCCGCCATCTCCCTGACCTGCTCTTTGATCCGCTGTGATTCCCGTAGCAGTTCTAAATGTGCATCCACATCAAAATTCACGTTCGTTAATGTTGTAAACAGCACGTTTTCAATAAAACTGACCACTGTCTTATCCATATGTGCACCGTTTTCCATCAGCACTTTCCCGTAGCAGCTGATCCCCTTTACCTGAAAGATCAAAAGATCCTGCAGATTAGCGATCTCCGGCGTCTTTCCGCAGACACCGAGTTTGGTGCATCCCTTTCCGTTTGCCGTCTGCTCACACTGGTAACAAAACATTTTCCGCTCCATACTTTATAACTCCTTTTCGTTGTTCTGCAATCAACTGCCATTATTTCTAACCTGCGGCACCCTCACGTTCAAGAACACATTCGCGCACTTCCAGGCTGCCGGCTTTTTGTCTTTCTTAGCTTTACAAGCGTATTATAAAAAAATACCGGCAGAAATTCAGTTGTTTTTACAACGAAACAGAAATTTAAGTTCAAAAGAATATTTAGCCGTAAAAATACCGACCTCCAATCGTTAGATTTTTAGGTCTAACATTTGGAAGTCGGTACATAGATGGAATCTTTTTTTTATTGTTGTCTCGCCTTAAACGCCCGGTCAATCTCCCGCTTCGCGTCCTTTTTCGCCAGCTCGTCTCTCTTATCATATCGCTTCTTACCGCGTGCCAGACCAATCTCTACTTTTACGAGACTTCCCTTAAAATAAACCTGCAGCGGCACCAGCGTATATCCTTTTTCTTTGATCTTTGACATCAGGCGGCGGATCTCCAGTTTGTGGAGAAGGAGTTTCCGCACACGCAGCGGATCTTTGTTAAAGATATTTCCCTTCTCATATGGGCTGATATGCATGCCGAATACATACACCTGACCGTCGCTCTCGATCTTGATAAATGCTTCCTTGATGCTGCATTTACCCATGCGGATCGATTTAACCTCGGTACCGAATAACTCGATCCCGGCTTCGAATTTATCATCGATAAAATAATCATGGTAGGCTTTCTTATTGTTCGCCACCATCTTGATTCCTGCTCCCATTTTAATTCCTCTTTCCCTCTCTACTTTTTACATCTTATTTTACAATCTTCTACTTCCAGTACACCGCCGGCATAAAATCAATCGTCCTCGCATACCGGTCGCACGCAGTCACGCGGACGCGGATAGTCTGACCGAGCTTGTACGTCTTTCTCGTCATCTCTCCGACCAGCTCATAGTGTGCTTCGTCAAATACGAAATAGTCGCCGCGCAGTTCATTGACATGAACTAATCCTTCAACCGTGTTCGGCAGCTCGACATAGAAGCCCCAGTTGGTGACACCGGAAATGACTCCCTCGAATTCTTCTCCGATGTAATGTTCCATATACTGGACTTTCTTCATTTTATCTGTTTCGCGCTCGGCTTCGTCAGCGCGGCGCTCCAGGGCCGAGGTCTGGACAGCCACTTCCGGCAGGATTTTTTCAAAATGGGCGGTTTTTCGCGCATCCATATTGCCGTGCAGGCACTCTTTGATAATCCGGTGGATCTGCAGATCCGGGTAACGGCGGATCGGGGAGGTGAAATGGGTATAATATTTCGCCGCCAATCCAAAATGACCGGAGTTCAAGGTCGAATATTTCGCCTGTTTCATGGAACGCAACACCAGACGGCTGATCATTGCTTCATTCGGAAGCCCTTCGATACTTTCGATGATCTGCTGGATTTCTTTTGGCGTGATTTCTTCTTTTGCTTTCTGAATCTTCACACCCTGATTGTGAAGTAATGTCAGAAGACTCTCCACTTTCTCCGGATCCGGATTATCATGGGTTCTGTATACAAACGGAATCTCTTCTGTGCAGTATTCCTGTGCCACAGTCTCATTTGCCATCAGCATGAAATCTTCAATGATTTTGGTTGCCACATTTGCTTCATATGGCTTAACATCGATTGCTTTTCCTGCTGCATTAAGAATAATCTTGCTCTCCGGAAAATCAAAGTCGATCGATCCTCTGTGGTGCCTGAGGCTCCGAAGAAGCTCTGAAAGTTCTTTCAATGGAACCTCTGTGATGGCGGCTGTTTCGTAAGATTCCGGACAGTTCTTTCATCATAAAGAACATCGGGATAAGTGCATCATACCGTTTCTTTGCTTCTTCGTCTGTGTCCTCAAGAATATTCTTTACATCAGTATAGCACATTCTCTCATTTACGTTAATCACTGTCTCCGCAATCTGATGAGAAACTACCTTACCTTTTTCATTAATGTCCATCAAACAGCTTAATGCCAGTCTGTCCTGTCCCTGGTTCAGGGAACAGATTCCATTGGAAAGACGTTCCGGCAGCATTGGCACAACGCGGTCTGCCAGATAAACACTGGTTCCACGTTTCAGTGCTTCCCTGTCCAGAGCACTGTTGTACTGTACATAGTTGCTTACATCTGCGATATGGACTCCCAGATGGTAAATGTCCCCCTCTTTTGTCAGGGAAATCGCATCATCCAGGTCTTTGGCATCTTCGCCATCAATAGTGACTGTCTGCAGATGTCTCAGATCCAGTCTTCCATCTCTGTCTGCATCCAGCACATGATCCGGAACACGCTGAGCCTGCTTCATTACTTTCTCAGGAAATTCACTTGGGATTCCGAAGCTCTTGACGATTGCCAGGATATCTGTACCCGGTGTTCGGATATTTCCCAGATTCTCCTTAATTTTTCCTTCAGGATTCTTATTTCCGGAACCATAATCTGTAATCACCACGATTACTTTATCACCATTTTTTATTCCTGCCGCTTCTTTTCTCGGAATGAAGATATCTTTGGAAAATTTCGGATTATCACTGATCACAAAACCGAAATCCCGATTTAACTGATAAGTTCCTACAATTTCAGGCATACCACGCTCTAGAACCTTCACAACTACGCCTTCCTGGCGTTTTCCCTCTTTTTTGTCATTTCTGATGATGATCCTTACTTTATCCTGATGCATAGCTGTTCCTGTATCACTTTCAGGAATAAAGATATCCTCATCCTGCCCTTCAATTTCTACGAAGCCGAAACCTTTGGGATGTCCGATGAATGTTCCCTCAGCCTGGATTCCCTCCGGCTGCTCTTTTTTATTTTTATCTTTTTTATTTTCTGTCACAAAATATATTTGCGTACTACAAATAGACTGTCTGATTGGCAGTCTAAAAAATTATTTATTTTATATAAGATTATATATTTTTATATAGTTCAGTTACTCGAGCATAATAAATGCGTAAAAACTTATTTAATCCGGCTATC
>OGDU01002145.1_pt1 | contig 13387 bp, 8 predicted proteins | sample 1570371 | NCBI WGS metagenome assembly OGDU01 (sample SAMEA2581977, study PRJEB24529) | metagenome | biome: Human gut stool | place: China | collected 2011
TTATGCTCCGTGTTGATCTCAGCGATGCAGAACAGGCAGACGAAACCTTCACAATTCTTATGGGTGACAAGGTTGAGCCGAGAAGAGATTTCATTGAGAAAAATGCAAAGTATGTACAGAATCTCGATGTCTGATATATTACGATAAATCAAAATTTAAAAAACGGGGTGATTTTATGCACGCAAGAACAAAAGTTACAGTTCGTTACGCAGAAACGGATAGAATGGGAATTGTACACCACTCAAATTATCCGATTTGGTACGAAATAGCAAGAAATGACTATATCAAAATGTTCGGAATCAGCTACACAGACATGGAAAATGCAGGTGTAATGACTCCCCTTTTGAACCTGAGTTGTCATTTCGGAATTCCTGCTCTTTATGAGGACGAGCTGATTATCCGCACTTGGGTGCAGACTATCACAGCCGCAAGAATTATTTTTACATACACGGTAAAGCGTATTGAAAAGGACGGTTCGGAAACCGAACTTGGCTACGGTACAACCGAACACGGTTTTGTAGATTCCAAAACATTCCGTCCCACAAGCATCAAAAAACGCTTTCCGAAACTCTACGAAGATATTTCAGCCGCAGTAAAACACTTCTAACGGCACAAAATTTCTAAAAAATATTTTCACGGAATGAACAAAAATTCTGTAGGGGCGGATATCATCCGCCCGCAAGTAATGGCAATAATTATGCTGAAAATGTGATTTTATAAATGTCGCAAAATTCATACACAATTTTCATTACATCAAAACATATGTAAAAAACAAATTATTTCATCAAGGCGGGCGTCCAATGAACGCCCCTACCAAAACAAAATCACACACTAAACCACCAAAAACCGCAAAATAACATTATTATAAATTATTGAACAGACAGTAACAAGAGCTTGAAAAGCGAGGAAAGAATATGGATAACGAACAGAATCAGAACAAGGATTCGAGAATTATTGATGTCGATCTGCAAAATGAAATGAGAAAAAGCTTTTTGGACTACTCCATGAGCGTTATTGTTTCCCGTGCGTTGCCCGATGTCAGAGACGGTTTGAAACCTGTTCACAGAAGAATACTCTATACAATGAACCAAATCGGTCTTGATCCGTCAAAGCCGTATCACAAGTGTGCCGACACTGTAGGTCAGGTGCTTGGTTCGTATCACCCTCACGGTGACGCCTCGGTTTATGACGCAATGGTTCGTCTTGCACAGGATTTTTCCATGAGATATATGCTTGTTGACGGTCACGGTAACTTCGGTTCGGTGGACGGTGATCCGCCTGCCGCTTACCGTTATACAGAGGCAAGAATGAGTAAAATTTCTCTTGAAATGCTCACGGATATCGAGAAAAACACGGTTGACTTTATGTCAAACTACGATGACCGTCTTAAAGAACCGACTGTTCTTCCAAGCCGTTTTCCAAACCTTCTCGTAAACGGTTCAAGCGGTATTGCCGTTGGTATGGCAACCGAAATTCCTCCGCATAACCTCGGTGAAACAATTGACGCAGTTTGTACTCTCATTGACAATCCCGATGCCGAGCTTGCAGAGATTATGGAGTGTATGCCGGGCCCCGACTTCCCGACAGGCGGTATTATCATGGGCAGAAGCGGTATTCGTGCCGCCTATGCAACAGGTCGAGGAAAAATTACCGTAAGAGCCAAGACTGAAATTATCGAAGCTAAAAACGGCAGATATAAAATTATCGTTACAGAGCTTCCGTACAAGGTCAACAAGGCAAGACTTATTGAAAACATTGCCGACCTCGTAAAGGATAAGAGAATTGAGGGTATTTCAAATATTGAGGATCATTCCGACCGTAAGGGTATGCACATTGAAATTGACATCAAGAGAGATGCCTCACCTCAGATTGTTCTTAACCAGCTGTTCTCATACACACAGTTGCAGACAACCTTCGGTGCAATTATGCTTTCTATCGTTGACGGCGAGCCTAAAATTCTTTCACTCAAGGAAATGCTCCAATGCTATATTGAATTTCAGGCTGAGGTTATTCGTCGCCGTACTGATTTTGACCTCAAAAAAGCCCGTGACAGAGCCCACATTCTCGAGGGCTTGAAGATTGCTCTTGACTTCATTGATGAGGTAATCAAAATTATCAGAAACAGCAAGGATACTGCAAGCGCAAAAGCAGGTCTTATGGAGCGTTTCGGTCTTGATGATGTTCAGGCGCAGGCTATCGTTCAGATGCGTCTTGGTCAGCTCACAAATATGGAGCAGACTAAGATTGAGGATGAAATTGCAGCCCTCCACGCAAAGATTGAAGAATATCTCGAAATTCTTGCAAGCGAGCCAAGACAGCTTGAAATCGTGAAAGAAGAAATTATGCAGATTCGTAATAAATATGCCGACCCGAGAAGAACAGAAATTTGTGCTGTCAGCGGTGAGGTTGATATTGAGGATCTTATTCCGCAGGAGGAGTGCGTTCTTACACTTACACAGTTTGGATATGTAAAGCGTCTTTCTGCCGATACCTACAAAATTCAGCGCAGAGGAGGCCGTGGCGTATCGGGTATGTCACGCCGTGAAGAAGATGTTGCGGCTGAAATGTTCGTAATCAATTCACACGATTATGTTCTGTTCTTTACCGACAAGGGCAGGGTTTATCGTCTTAAATGCTACGAAGTTCCCGAGGGCAGCCGCCAGTCAAAGGGTGTGAATATTGCAAATCTGCTCCCGATTTCACCTGATGAAAAGGTAACCTCAATGATAAGAGTGCCTGAATTTGACGAGGAAAAATACCTTGTTATGGTCACTCGTCAGGGCATTATCAAGCGAATTGAACTCAATGCATACAACACCTCAAGAAAGGGCGGTCTTATCGCTCTTGAACTTAACGAGGGTGACGAACTTGCGTGGGTAAGAATGACCGACGGTAACAGTCAGGTTATTATCGCTACCAAGAAGGGTATGGCTATCCGCTTTAACGAAACCGATATTCGTGCAATGGGCAGACAGGCTCGAGGTGTTAAGGCAATGGCTCTCAAAGAGGGCGACTGCGTAGTCGGAATGAGTGTTGTCCGTGAGGGCGGTCTTGTTCTCACAGTTTCCGAAACAGGCTACGGCAGACTTTCAAGTCCCGATGATTACCGTATTCAGAGCCGTGGCGGTAAAGGTCTTACCAACTACCACACGGAAAAATACGGCGATGTTGCCGCTATCAAGGTGGTTAACCTTGACGATGATATTATTATCATCTCAGAAGAAGGCATTATTATCAGAATTGCCGCCGAATCAATTCGTGTTTGCGCCCGTCCTTCAAAGGGTGTAACCGTAATGAAAGTAAACGGTGACGACAGGGTTGTAACAATCGCCCGTGTTCCCCACATTGACGGTGAAGATGATGAATCAGCCGAGAGCGAAGATAACGCAGAAAACGGCGAACCGTCAGAAGCGGTTGCAGAAGAAGTTTCCGAAAATAACGAGGGTGAAACTTCTGATTCAACCGAAGAAAATACGGAAGAATAATTAGCAAAAATAAGAAAACTCCACTTTTTTAAGTGGAGTTTTTGACACATATGAAAATCTGGTGATTTGATGAAAAAATCTTTAGTTCTGATTGTAGCGGCAATCCTCATGCTTTCACTTTTCGGCTGTTCTGATAAGAAGAATGCCGATGTTTCCGGTGTAGTAGATGCGCCCGATAAATTTTCTACTCTTGATGAGGCAAAGGTAACAGAAAATCCGAACATTCGCAAAGAAAGTGAAAATGTAAACGGAATGTGCTACGCAATCACCCTTGAAGAATTTACATATAATTACAACGAAATGCTCAAAGAGGCGGGTAATCTTGATATGATTAATCCAAAGGGTTGGAAAATGCTCGGCAGTCCTCAGAATGATGCAAACGGAACGGAGTATCAGTATTATTACTACGATGCCGATAAAATCAGCTTCACAGCCTCTGTTGAAACAAAGACAAATTATATTATGAATATCGGTCTCGGAACAACAATGAGCAACTTTGTTTCGATTGAAAACGAGAAAAATAACAGCGATACAATCCTGATGAAAAGTGCCGTAATGGCTGCTGCAGTAAGCGGAATGGGCATTAATAAGGTTGATACAATTCAGGATATTTTCTATCTTACAACCTTTGAAAATACAAATGAGCTGTGGTACAACGGCAATGTCTATGCTCTCAGCACCAATGAGGATAAGGCAGACAGTGAACGCAGTACAATGCTGTTTCGCACCTTTCCTATCTCTGATGAAGTAAAAGAAAACTGGGGCATTGACGAGTATGAAAGCTATGTGGCAAACGCAACTCAGGTAACAACAAACGCAAATTAAAAATGAATTTTGCAAAAAGACAAGGCGACTATCGTTTTCGATAGCCGCCTTATAGTTTAATCTGTTCTGTTATTTGTCTTACTTTTTCTTTCTGTCAACAGCCGTTGCGGTAATGAATGCACCGCCGCCGATAACCAGCAGGACAATCCACAAAATCATATTATTGGTATTGCCTGTTTTCGGTGAGGCTGTATTTATCGGTTTGTTTGTTTGGTCAGCAGAACTGCTTTCGGAAGAAACGGTGTTTGTCGGCTTATTCGGTTGGTCGTCCGAGCTTTTTCTAAAATCGGTTGCAGGAATATCAACGGCAGTCTTTTTGTAACCGCAGACGGTACATTCCTCATGCTTTGAGCCTTTTTCGGTAGCTGTGGCTTCCTTGTCAATAATCTGCTTAAAGGTGTGAGCCGTTATGTCAGCCTTGTTGCCGCACTCACATTCGTGCCAATGATTTGTTTTATCATACTTCCATTCCGTACCGTACTTGTGTGTATGTCCGTCTGCGGCAGGAGTCATAGTAAGGTCAGTTTCAACCCAAAAACTCTGGGTGTCACTTTCATCGCCTATGCGAGTGTACTTCACTTCCCGACCGTTAATCTTTAGTTTGGCATCGGGAGAGATGTCGGCAGTATATGCAGTCACATATACGCCGTAGTGATAGGTCTTTCCTGCCTCAAAAGCGGTGATCTTGTTTTTATAAATGTCGCCGCCCCACTCCGGCTCTGTGGAAACTATGCCGGTATTCTCGTCTAAGCTCCACCACTCGCAACGGAATGCATACTGATCGTTTTCAGGCACCGTTCCGGTAAAGACAGGTTTATCGCCGTCCTTAAAGGTCAGGGTTGCGTTATTGATTTCAATAACGGAGATTTCTGCAGTTGGTGTCATGATAATATTGGTTGCACCTGAAAAATGATGTTCGTTATCTGAAACATCACGTGTAAGTGATACTTCTTTCCCATTGATTTTCAGTTTAGTATTTTGACCGAAACACCAGCCCTCTTCGTAGGCTTTATGATTTGTTTTGATATAAAAAGTGTAATTATAGCTTTTGTTTTTATCAAAGGCGGTTATATCCTTATCATTGCCATGATGGTCAGCATTGTTAAACCATTCGTCCGAGCGTGTCCATTCGCCGTCAGTTCTCCATTCTTCAAATACCAAGACATACGGTGCGTCGTCCGGCGTTGTGCCGGTAAAGACAGGCTTATCGCCGTCCTTAAAGGTCAGGGTTGCGTTGTTGATTTCAACGACGGAAATTTCTTTGAAAGCTGGTTTCGGATTAATCATGTCAACATTCATAACAAACAAGCCATCCACGGTTTTAACTGCAATGGCGGTTGCCGATATCGGGTTCCCGTTTATCGTAACGGAGCAATTATCCGCAAAGGTATATCCGTTTTTCTCTCTCAACTCGATGGAGTACATATAGGTTTTACCATCTTCAAACTGAGTAATCTTTTTCATGGAAGGCGTATATTTGCTTTCATCGGAATACCAGAACGCAACCGGCTCTCCGTTCTCCATTTCCTCCCAGCATTCATAGGCAATCTCATATTCTTCAAATAAAGGATCCACCAATACCTCTGCCGTTGCCTGCGGAGTGTCACCCGAACGATAAGCGAATTTTACATTCCGAATGTAGGCGTTATTTATGGTCGCTTCGTCCTGAGAACCTCCATCAATAGCTTGCACAATCAGGTCATAGGTTGTCTGATACACTTGATATTCATGAACAACAAGATTCTTATTCACACTTCCGGAAGCTGCGTTTTCAAGAGCATCCTGATCGCCGACAAGTATATTGTCACCCGGTGTCATTCCAATAATATTACTACTCTCAAAATGATCAAACACCATATTGCCGTTACGATTTTCAATGGTAATGCTTCCTCTTGAAGAATACTGTGCATTGATTTCATCATCAATTCTTTTGATTTCTGCCTGCACCGCATCACTGTTAACATTGCCTTCAACGAAATCCCCTGATTTGGTCACTTCTGTTGTTTCTATCACATTGCCGTCTGCATCTTTAATGGTGACCTGCGCAGTTGTTTCAACCTTTGTGTGATAGAAATGGCTATAGTGGTTAGTGGTAGTGCCTCCGGTCACATCTGTTACACCGGCATATGCTGTAATCGGCACAATGGATAGTGCCAAGTACAAGGTCAGCAGAACAGTCAACAGTTTTTTTGGTTTTGTTTTTTTCATATTCATCTTCTCCTTTCAACGGCTAATGCCGCATAAAATGTTTTTTGGCTGTATCCGTTTGGTATTATTACCGTCCGTTGCCGCCATATTGGCAGGTTGGCTGTGATGAACACAACCCCGTATACCTGTCAAAGATTTCACCATTATTTTAGCATATTTTACGCACAATTTTACCATAATTCCAAAAAAGTCAATTGACTATTTTGGAATTATTCTGTAATATACTCTTATAACATTATTGATAAACAAACTCGATTGGATTATTGATAAACAAACTCGGTTGGAGTGATATATATGAAATTTTCTGAAAAATTAAATAATTATATTGAGCAGTTGTCCTGTACGGGAAAAGATATTTGTAATTTATCCGGCATTTCTGCGGCATCTCTCAGCCGATACAGAAACGGCGAACGAGTACCCGAGCTTGGAACAAAGCCTTTTGAGGATTTATGCTGTGCGCTGGCACAGATTTCCGCACAAAAAGGAAAGTTACAAATCACCGCTGACGCTGTGAAAAAAGCGTTTGTAAGCTGCGATGATTTTGTATCCACAGACAAGGAGTTACTGCGGAAAAATTTCAACACACTCCTCTCTGCACTCAATGTCAATCTGACGCAGTTGTGTCAGTACACAAATTATGATGCGTCTGCCGTTTTTCGCATTCGTAACGGCTCAAGAAAGCCCGGAGATGCCGAGCGGTTTGCATCTGCGGTTGCTTCCTTTGTTACAAGAACAATGCAGACGCAGTCCGAAATCGGTGCCGTTGCAGAATTGATTGGCTGTGATATTGATGAAATTTATGATATGTCGGTTCGATACGCAAAAATAAAAAGCTGGCTTTTGAAACAGCCCGTGCAAAAAGCCGAAGGCAACAGCGTTTCAAAATTTTTAAGCAAGCTGGATGACTTCGATTTGAACGAATATATCAAGGTTATCAAGTTTGATGAGTTAAAAGTTCCGTCCGTACCGTTTCAGATTCCGTCCTCCAAGACATATTTCGGTATTAAAGAAATGGAGAGCGAGCTTGATTTTTTGAAATCAACCGTGCTTTCAAAATCATCAGCCCCTGTGATAATGTACAGCGATATGCCGATGAAGGAAATGGCAAAGGATCCGGAGTTCCCAAAAAAATGGATGTTCGGTATGGCGATGATGCTAAAAAAAGGACTGCATCTTCATCAAATACATAATCTTGACCGTTCTTTTGATGAGATGATGCTTGGTCTTGAAAGTTGGATACCGATGTATATGACAGGGCAGATTTCTCCCTACTATTTCAAGAATGCTCCGAATGATGTCTTTCTGCATTTTTTGAAGGTGTCGGGAATTGCCGCACTTTCGGGCGAAGCTGTTGCCGGATATCATTCCGACGGCAAATACTATCTGACAAAGGTAAAGCGTGAGGTGGAATATTACCGAAAGAGAGCCGAGGAGATGCTGAAAAATGCCTATCCTTTGATGGAAATTTACCGCAGTGAACGAAAAAATGAGTTGAATGCCTTTCTTCTTGCCGATACAAAAACAGCAGGCAAACGCCGCAGTATTCTGTCCTCTTTGCCGTTGTATACAATAAGCAGTAAGCTTCTTGACCGTATTCTTACACGGAACAATATTAATGCAGAGCTAAAAGAAAAGATAAAAGAGTACGCAAAAACACAAAGACAGCGAATGAAAATAATTCTTGAAAATGAAAGAATTGAAGATGAGATACCTGATTTTGTACAGGAAAATTTTACGAAAAGTCCTCCCATGCTGGAACTTTCAGGTATATTTTGTGAAGAGGATATTCCGTATAACGAAGAGGAATATACTGCCCATTTGAAAGAATCAATGGCTTTTGCGGAGCAGAACCCGAATTACACATTAAAGTGCAGTACGGCGCACGCATTTCATAATCTGAAAATTATAATTCACGAGGGACAATGGGTGATGGTGTCCAAAGGAAAAACGCCTGCAATCCATTTTGTCATTCGTCACCCCAAGCTTCGCAGTGCGATAGAATGCTTTATTCCGCCGATAACGGAAGGCGAGTAAGTCGGTAAATCAAATATAACAAACATATAAATACCGCAACAAAACAAGCGACAGTTTAATTTCTGTCGCTTGTAATTATACTTTATTCTGTTTTACATTACATATATCATGTACTGAGTTCAAGAACTACAAATTCTGCGGACATAGGCGGAATTGTGAGTATACCGTTCTCAAGCTTTGAACCAAAAACAGGTTTGCCGTCTGCATATCCGGGCGGCATTTTTGCCTCGACTTCATAATCATAGAGATTGAATGTGCAGAAAATAGTGGAATCTTTGTCGTGGCGGATGTATGAAATTCTTCTTTCCTCCGAAAGAACATTTATAAAATCGCCGTCCCACAATGCCGAACAGCTTTTTCTAACATCGGCAAGCTTTTTGTGCCATTCAATGAGTTCCTTATTTTCTTTGCCCCACGGATAACAGCAACGGTTGAACGGATCACGATATCCCTCCATTCCTGCCTCGTCACCGTAATAAATACACGGAAATCCGGGGAGAGTAAACTGCATTGCACTTGCAACCTTGAGCAGCTTTACACCGAGTTTTTTATGCTCGTCATCAAGCTTAGTGTCAGCCTGCCATTCTCTGTCCTTGCCGTCAAGCGGTTCGCCTGCCATAACTGTGATTGCTCTTTCTGTATCGTGAGTCGAAAGTGAATTCATCAGCACTCTGAGAACAGGACGGGGATAATTTTCGATTACGCTCATAATCAGATCCATTGTGTATTTGCCGTGCTGACCTTTGCAGAAGTTGAGAATTGCATCCCTGAACACATAGTTCATAACGGAGTCAAACTGTTCGCCGAGCAAGAACTTTCTTCTTGCACCGTAGCTTTCCTTGTTGCTTGCATCCTCCCACACTTCACCTACAAGAAAGGCGTTTGGATTTTCGTCCTTAACGGCTTTGCGTAGATTTTCAATGAATACATCGGGAAGTTCATCTGCAACATCAAGTCGCCAACCCGAGTTGCCGCATTTCATCCATTTTCTGACAATGCCGTCTTTGCCGTTGATATATTCGTTGAATGACGGAGTTTCCTCAATAACCTCGGGCAGAGTATCAAAGCCCCACCAGCTTTGGTAATTGTTCGGCCATTCGTTGAATTTGTACCAACTGAAATACGGTGAGTTTTTGTCATTATACGCACCGCCCTTGCCGTATTTGCCATAACGGTTGAAATAAACGCTGTCACTTCCCGTATGAGAGAACACACCGTCATTTATGATGTGTATTCCCCTCTTTTTAGCCTCTGCACAAAGGTGCTTAAAATCTTCCTCAGTTCCGAGAATCGGATCAACCTTTGAGTAGTCGCCCGTATCATAGCGGTGGTTTGAGTATGCCTCGCTGATAGGATTAAGGTAAATACAGCTTACACCGAGGCTTTCAAGGTAATCAAGCTTCATCGTAATTCCCTTGAGGTCGCCCATAAAGAAATCATTGTTCTTAATCATTCCGTTTTCATCGGGTTTCCATTCGGGGAGAGCATACCAATCCTTGTTGCGTTTGAAGTCGGTACGCTTTATATTCTTTTCTTCACCGCTGAAATAAAAACGGTCGGGAAAAATCTGATACATAATTCCGCCGACAAGCCAGCCGGGAGTTTTAAAGCCTTTTTTGTAGCAGGTAATCTGCCAGCTTCTGCCCATATAGTCTTCAATGGTGCTGACCTTATACGGATCGGACGGAATAACATATCTTGTTTTATCAATGGCAGTAAGCTTAAAGTTATACCAATAAAGTCCGATTTTTTTCGGGGTAAAATCGCACTCCCAAATTTCGTTATCCTCGTCAAATTTACCGCACCAGATAAGCTCGGTAAATTCCCAGTTGCAGTCATAATCATACTTTACACACAAGTGTGCTTTTTGTGTATGCTCCGCCTTAGGCAAAAGAATTCTGAAATGAATCTCGGTACCCTGTTCAACCGCACCAAACGGTGAACGATAGTAAATTTTTCGTGAATCAAACGGTACGGGCATATAATCACTTCCCATAATAATATATTCCGAAATGTCAATTTTGTTTTGGCGGTTATGTCCTGTTAATCGGAAATTAAGACAAATCCGCCAAAATGACGCAAAGATTATTTTATCATAAGAGAATAAATATTTCAACCGATATTAAGTTGTAAACAGCACAAAATCGCCAAATTTGCCTACGAATGAAAAAATATTTAAACAATATTCTCTTTGCTCTTTTATTATTTCCGATTTTATATTATAATGTAAAATGATTATATATGCAAAGAAGTCAAACGAGGACGAAAAAGCTATAAAAGGGAGATGCATTTCCTATGGAGAAAAAGAGAGTAAGCGTTCAGATTGAGGGAAGAAGTTATTCACTTATCACAACAGATGATGAAAAGTATGTTCAAAAGGTAGCAAATGAGGTGCTTTCTCATATAAGAAAGGCCGCCCAAAGCACAAAGCAGCTTGATACCCGTGATTGTGCGGTTCTTGCGGCACTTAACTTCTGCGATGACCGCAACAAGGCTCTTAAAAAGAACAAAGATTATGTTGAAAAAGCCGACAAAATTATTCAGCAGACAAATGATCTTAACAGGCTTTGCAAGGAATACAGAGAAAAGCTTACGGAGGCCATGAACGATAACACTCGACTTATAAATAATAATAAAGAGCTTGAAAAAAGACTTGCTGTTCTCGGACACGAGGTTTCACAGCTTAAAGAAAAGCTCGAAAGTGTTGAGAAAGGCAAAGAAAAAGCCGAATCGGAAAAATCAGAGCCTGAAAAAAATTCAGTTCCAAAGGAAAAAAAGGCTTCAGATGCAAAAAATAATATGACAGAGCAGTCAGATGATATACCCGTGAATGTTCTGTCAAACGAGGCTAAAAAAACAGAACAGGAATTGCGTAATGAAAAACTTCTCGGTTATGTTCCAATGACGCAGTTCTCTCTGTTTGATGAAGATAAGAAATGAAAAAGATAGAAATACTTGCTCCGGCGGGAAGCTTTGACAGTGTAATTGCCGCCGTAAGGAGCGGGGCAGACGCAGTGTATCTTGGCGAAAAGGCATTTTCCGCCCGTTCATCTGCCAAAAATTTTGATGATGAAGAACTAAAGAAAGCAACGGCATACTGTCACATTCACGGTGTAAAGGTGTATGTCACAATCAATACAATTGTGTTTGATGACGAGCTTGAAAAGCTGAAAAAAGCCATAATTTCAGCCGCAGAGGCTGATGTTGACGCACTAATTGTTCAGAATATGGGTGTAGCAAGGCTTGCACACAAGCTTGTTCCCAACCTTGCACTTCATGCGTCAACCCAGATGAGCATTCACACCGCATCCGGTGTAAAGGCACTTTATGAAATGGGTTTCAAGCGTGTTGTTCTTGCCCGTGAAATGAGCAAAAAAGAGATTGAAAAATGCTGTGAAATTCCGGTTGAACTCGAAGTTTTTGTTCACGGTGCATTGTGTATGTGCGTTTCGGGACAATGCTACCTCAGCGCAATGATAGGCGCAAGGAGCGGAAACCGTGGTTCCTGTGCCCAGCCGTGCCGACTGCCGTTTTCCGTAAACAATCAAAAGGGCGGTCACGCTTTAAGTCTTAAAGACAACAGTATTGTAAATTACCTTGATGAACTTCAAAATATGGGGGTTGCCTCGGCTAAAATTGAGGGCAGAATGAAACGCCCCGAGTATGTTTCATCCGCAGTAAGAGCGTGTGTTGAACAGCGTGATTTCGGCTTTATAAGCGACAAAACTCAGAAGATGCTCAGAGGGGTTTTTTCACGAACAGGCTTTACAGACGCTTATTACATCGGCAAAACGGGAAGTCATATGTTCGGCACAAGAACAAAATCGGATGTTGTTTCTGCCGATGAAAAGCTGTTTTCGGCAATCCGTTCTTCCTACAAGGACGAAATCGGAAATGTTGAAATAACTTTTGATTTTACGGCAAAACTCGGCGAAAATCCCGTTTTAATCGCCTCTGACGGAGTTCACACCGTCAAAAAGATTGCGGATACCGTAACCGAAAAAGCAATCAACAGACCGATTGATGCGGAAAAGTGCAGAAAACAGCTTGAAAAAACAGGTTCAACGGCATATAATCCTACCGATGTGAACATAAATATTGATGATGACATTTCTATTCCGCTTTCAATTATCAATTCTTTGCGCAGAGATGTTCTTGACGAACTCGATACGGTGAGAAGTGTTGTTCACAACTACAAAATCAACCGTGATTACGAAATAATTATTCCTAAATTCACACCGCCTGTGGAAAAATCCACCCGTGCAAGAGTGCCTCAGACAAAGCTTTCCAATGCTTTTAAAAAATGTGAGCTTGTTTTTGTTCCTCTTTTTGCCGACAAAAGGGAACTTGTTAGGCTCAAAAACGAGGGCTTTAACATCGGTGTTGAAATTCCGAGAGGAATGTTCGGACGGGAAGATACGATTGCAAAAAAGCTTTCCGAGATGAAAGAAATCGGCATATCCGATGTGTTGTGCAACAATCTCGGAGCATTATACATTGCCAAAAATCTCGGTTTCACACTTCATTCGGGTTTCGGAATGAATTTTGTAAATACTCTCGACCTTTTGTGGGCGGAGGAATACGGAATCAAGGACGCAGAACTCAGTTTTGAACTCGATTTTAAGCGAATTAACGCACTCGGAGGCAACATCCCGAGGGGAATTATCAGCTACGGCTATCTTCCTCTTATGCTTTGTAGAAGTTGCCCTGTCAAGGGCGCAGGTATAGACTGCAAAACTTGCAAAAATCATTCAAAATGATGTTTTAAATACATTAAAATTAAAATGTTCTATTGGAATTGCTCCTAATAAATTTATGGCTAAAATGGCTAGTGA
>OGDU01002147.1_pt1 | contig 13378 bp, 8 predicted proteins | sample 1570371 | NCBI WGS metagenome assembly OGDU01 (sample SAMEA2581977, study PRJEB24529) | metagenome | biome: Human gut stool | place: China | collected 2011
TCTTCAACTCACCGTAGTATATATGTTCCATCGGTTCGATCGGTGCTTTCAGATCTACATCATCATCAAATCCACTGATTTCCTCCAAACGGGCAGCCTGCATCTCACGAGGCTTGTTATTAAAACATCCCATAAATTCCTCCGAGATGATTCCGAAACGTTCGCGCGAAGCAGCTTTCAGCCATTCGGGCACTTCAATGTGAGCATACATATCTGCGATACCTTTACGGGTAGCATTCTTTGCAACCCCTGCAACCGAACCTTCAATCAGCTTCGTCAGATAATTCATCTGCAAACGCATTTCTGTTTCTGTCAAAGTTCTTCCGGCACGGGTAGGAGCCCATACAAAACGTTCTATATCGGCAAGATATTCTTTCTGAGTATAAGGAGCTGATGTCGCCTTACCCGAACAGATAGCCACCGCACCACAACGAGACAAGATACCATCAATAATTGCATCTTCCATCTGCATGGCCACAGAAGTACGGATAGGGAATTCTTTCAGTGTTTCGCGTGCATCCAGCCACGAAAGGTCCTTCAGTTCATTCAATAAGAAATTCAAAGCCTTTTTTTGTTGTTGCTTCGATACAGTTTTAAAGCTTGGGCGCTGATCACCGTCATAGCGTTCGTTCAGATAAATACCACCGATATCTCCTAAAACGAAAGTCAAATAACGTACGTAAGCATATACAATTTCGTCATAAACAGCCGTGCGGAACTCAAAATCCTTATCCTTATCCGCTACCCAATCATTGATATGCTTTAACAGATATTGCAAGTTGCGACGTCCATATTCAGAAGCTTTCACCGGGTCATCTCCCAAGTCTTCCTCTACTGAACTTGGGTCAAAACGACGTCTGAATTGTTGTTTACCATAGCGATATTTAACATCTCCAGACTTCTCACTGATCCATTTATCCAAAATAGGAATTTCTTCCTCTGCCGTTTTAGCCTCAAAAATCGGGGTGTACAGCCAGGCAATAGCATAGTAATCATACGCTCCCAGTTCCGGAGGAGTCAAACGCACGCCTCTCTCTTTATCACCCGGTTGAGCAATATAATTGTTACGGGCATAGTCCATAATAGAGTAGGTCGTACCAAACTCCTGAGTAAACTTCGGATCGCGCAAAGATTCCACAGGGATAGAAGAAGAACCTGCCATATTGTGCATCAATGACAATGTGTGTCCTACCTCATGCGAGAGCACATAAGCGATACAATCTCCCAGCAAGTCTTCACGCAAAACAACATCACGTACTTCCTCATCAGCAGGGGCAGTCTGCAAGAAGCGCCAGTACTGAACCAACTGCACAATATTGTGGAATACCGTAACAGATGCATTAATGATTTCTCCGGAACGCGGATCTATCCAAGAAGGTCCCATCGCATTGGCCACCGTAGACGGAGCATAACGTATACAGGAATATTTGATATTCTCCGGATCGAAGTTCGGATCATCTTTCGGGAAATCTTTTGCAATGATGGCATTCTTAAAACCGATCTTCTCAAATGCTTTCTGCCATACTTCAACTCCTTTATGGATATATTTATTCCAACTCAACGGAAAAGTATCATCAATGTAGAAAACAATAGGTTTCTTCGGTTCTACCAGTTCGCCACGGAGATAGGCTGCCGAATCCGATGGTTCCAGATTCCATCTGTGAGCAATGTGACGAGTACGCAACCCACGACCTTCGGAAGCAAATTCTACTACAGAGTGTTCAAAAATACCAATACGTGGATCAGCATAACGGGGACGCATCGGTTGTTCAGGCAACAGAATGAAGCTACGATTCATAACCGCAGTAAACGGCATTTTCTTCACTGCATAATTTCCCTTCATACCCACGCTGATTTTGTAGGTCAGTAAAGAACGTATACTCACATTATCCTCAAAGCCTTTGACTCCCTGAATAAATGAGCTTTCCTTCTCAAAATCCTTACTAATATCGGCTCCCATCATCTCCATCATTGAATATGGTGAGAACGGAGAAAGGTTCTTTTTATCGCTCAGCAGATAGTCTGTCATATCGAATACCACTGCCGTGCTATCGTTATTATATGCTTTGATCTCGAATGTTTCAGCGATTGCCGGCATGGTACTGCTTACCAAGCGCTTCTTGATTTCACGATCTTCAGAGAACTGCCCTGCCTGTACACGACGCAATGTAATAGTTGAGTCGCGTTGCACAAAACGAATCAGAAAAGGATCACCTGACTTCTCTCCTACACAGCCGAACTGGTTATCGGTCGTTTCCACGATGGTAGAACCAAGCAGAATATCCCGATTCATCACCTTAATCGGCAACTCAAAGTAGATTTTATTATCCAACTTGTGAAGAGTAATGAAACCTTTAGCTGTGGTGACTTTCTTGTCTTTAAACAGTTTGTCGTACTTGGTTTCCTTCTTCTCTTTCTTTGTAGTCGCTTCGGTAGAAGCTTTCTTCTTGTTTTTCTTCTTGGCCACAGCGGGGCTGATCATAGCCCCGCATAGTGCGACCAGAAGAAGTAAATACAGTTTTTTCAAGGTTTTATCGTTTTTAAGTTTATAATCAATCAAAATTATCATCCCATCCATTGCCTGTATTAGGCTTATAACGTACCTGCACAATACGTCCTAAATCTTTTTCGTGATATAGAACAAATTTCCCATCAACTTCCGTTACTTGAATTGTTTGTCCCTTATTTATCACGTATTTATCAATAGTATATTCATCAGAAGTGTTGTAAGTATATCCTTTCATAATATAGGCATCTCCGCTCTCCAAACCAACAATGATATATTGATTATTGTAGAACTGTGTATCAACAGAGGTAATCGAAGAGTTAAATGTAGCACACTTAAATAACATATTTTCTTTCAGATAATACAGATATAGGTCGTTCCCTTTACTAATAAAAAGGTATTGCCATGAATCTTGATAACGGAACAATGAGAAACTATTCTTTGAAGTACCATCAATTATCTGCCCCAACTCAGCAGGTGCTTCCATCTGCGACACATACGTTGTAGCCAAACTAGTTACTGTAGTACTACCGGAAAAGTCTCTTACCGCAAACTTCTGGATATAGAATTTATGAGACTGCTTATGCTCTATTACTGCAAAGTACATCATCTTACCATAATCAAAAGAGCCCGATTCACACGCTCCTACATAATGTACTGTATAATCTTTCATATTATCTAAACGAGCATAAGTAGGATGATTTGTGTATGTCGCTTCATCCACATTCAATGTTAGTATTTTGCCCGAATTAAAAGTTCCATTAGAGCTCAGTTTATCTGTTACGTGTAAATATTGACTTGAATTCTTATCATACAATAGCAATCCTCCATGGCCCGAAAATGGAGCATAAGCAATCATACTACCGTCAACTTTCACTTTACCTTCTGCATCCGATGTTAGCGGAGTATTGATAAAACGGCTCGTATTAAAAAGAAGATTACTCTCTTTTACACGTGTATAAATTGTACCGTCCTCGCCGACAGCCATCGTCAGACACTGCAAATCAATCACTGCTTCCGGTACTAAATCTTGTGGATAACCCTCCAAGAACATTTGTGACAATGCTCCTTCACGCTGATAACTACTACCTGATACGTCTACAGCTCCTTGCCCACCTTTTTGCGCTATCCATAGCCAACTTATACCTGGATCCTCACCATCCCATTGCTCTACCCAATGAGGATATATCGAAACAGGCTGACTACCTAACGGTTCTTTATTTATCATTCGATAAATATCACGAGTAACTACAGGTTTAAGTACTCCCTCTTCTGTTTGGAATTTCATAAATGTCAACATACTATTACCATCCTTTTCAGAAAGAATAACCCAACCATCTTTCACATATGGAGAACTAATTGAGATTGTCGTTGATCCAAAATAAGATACTCCAGTGGACTTATCCAATACTGCCAATCGCAGATCTTTATTTTTGGCTACCGTATCCGCCACCCATTCCAAATCTTTAGAGTGAGCTATCACATGTCCATCATAGCTCCATTCATAAGCTAAGTTCTGACTTTCGCGTCCCAAAGCAAAAGTTAGTTCCGGTTTTGAGATAACCTTATCTCCCAAGGAATAATAAGAGGTTTCTGTTGAAACAGAGACTTCTATATCATTCATTTCTTTATAATCATAATTCCCCTTATCATCATAACAAGATGCCATACCTAAAAGGAACATAACGATAAATATTATTTTCATATTCATATTCAAGTAGTCTATTTATTAATTAATAGGCACAGTCATTGGAAATTCTTTACCATCAGCATCCACATCCATCACATTATTCTGTGCAATATAGCGTTTAAATGTCAATGAATAAGCTCTCTTCTCAGCCGTATTTAATGCCCCGAAATTAGTTACTCCTGTACACTTCACAAATTCTTCATATTTTTTTCTAGAGTACGTACCTAAATATACTCTTGTGACCTGAGTAGTCCACCACTCTGGTTTACTTACCACATTATTAAATACAATTTTTATTTTTTCATATTCCTGCATTGTTCCTTGGAAATATTCATTCGGAACCAGTTTCAGACACAATTTTACATTCTCCTTCAAATCATCCGTCTTCACCAAAGTAACTTCTAGCGTATCATTAGACAATCCTGCTCCAAATTTTGGATTAATTGGTAAACGAAAATTCTTTGAAGCCGCATTTGGGGTAGGATCTTCTTTTTCATTCTCCTCTACCACTACTACACTATATGGAGTATCTTCGTTGAGAGGCTTACCAATCAAACTCATACCAATCTTTACCGTTATTTCTTCGCTCGTCGGATAATTATTGAATGACACCTCCATATATCCATTCTCTTTATCGTAATCATTTGTCGTATTTATCAATTGACTAAAATAAAGATACTGTTCTCCCTGATAGGGTTTTATTTCATCCTCTGAACACGCCCAAAGACAAAGAGAGATTAAAGCAAATAATATATTTTTTTTCATCGTTTCTTCTTTTGATTAGCAATATTAAATGTCTTCATTATTCGGTTTGTCAAATACAAAGACTACATTATCTTTCGGTTTCTGATCCAAACGTTTATACTGAAAGAACATCTGTCCTTCACCTACAAACTCACGACGCATTTCTTTTATCAAATGTGTATGAAAGACTTCCAGAGAACCAATACTTGATGCTAGATTAGTAGTACTAATACCTCTCGCATAACGTACTTTATCTAACATCTCACCTGCTTTAGAGAACTCATCTTTATAAGCAAAATATTCACCCATAATATAATACATCTCGCTCAAGCGTATAGCCGGAATCATGTCTGTACCGGAAGTACCTTCTTTTATATCATATTTAAAGGAATACTTAATATCTCCTCCATCCCAGTCCCCAAACAAATCAAGATTACGATCGTCAGCACCAGCTTCATCACCAAAAAGATTTGTAGTATTTACAACTAATACCACATCATTCCCTTTAGTCATATACGGAAGATAATCTTCATAGCAAGTAGACTTAAAGAAAGTCATAATTATACTATTATAATCTTTCCGATTAGTGGTCAAGCTATTAGAGAAGTTAAAACAAGAAGCTGTAGACGTGCTTCCTGTTGAATAAGTGGCATCTACTACTTCTTTTGCTTCTTTGTAAGCATTACCATATTCGCCAGCCCAACAATAAACACGAGCTAACATCGCTGTTACCGCATAATAATTCATACGATATCCACGATACGCAAAAAATACATCCTTAGCCAGTTCTCCACTAGTACCACTATTAACAGCCAACATACGATTTTCGGTGGACATCCAATGTTTGTTTTCTTTAATAGTATCACACTTTGCCAACAAGTCCTTTGCCGCTTTTAAATCATTAACTATTTTTCTCAAAATCTCCTTATTGTTTTCATAAGAAGGAACAATAGTAGGATATACATCAACATAAGGTATATAGGCTTTGCCATCGTCTTTAAGCATAGAAGGAGCAAACATCCGAAGCATATCGAAATGGATTAACGCACGCAATCCCAATGCCTCTCCCCATATCATATTCTTCTCCAACTCGTCTTCTGCAAACACAGAAGGAGATGCTTCACTTACATTAGCAATCAAGTTATTACAGTTAGCTACTGCATTATATCCCTCTTCCCAAATTGCCTGAGGCAATTTATGAAAATCAGTGTATTTACATCTGAATCATCGAATTTATAATTAGCAGCTTTATAATAGGACGAGGTACTTTTCATATAGCTACTTCCCGACTGATAATATTGTGCTATTACATCCATAAACCCCCATGAAATACTCTTACCATACATTGAGGAGGTTCCCAAATTCAAATAAATACCATTCAAAGCGTTACGATAACCATCGCCAACTTCGAAAAGTTTATCGCCATTGACTTGATTACTTGGTGCTACATCCAACCAATCACTACAACTTGTTGTAAACAAGCTAGCTGTCAGTAATATCATTGCATATACTTTCTTCATATTATTCATCTACTCTAAGTATTGTTTATTAAAAACTCATCTTTACCGAAGCTGCAAAAGAACGAGAATACGGATAGTCCAAACCACGCTCGGCACGTACAGTAGAAACACGGAATAAATCATTACCCGACAATTCTACACGTAATAAGCCAATATGTGCTTTTTTCAACCATTCTGCATTAAAGTCATAACCTACCGTCAGAGAATTAAATGTTAAGACATTGTAATCCTGAATAAAACGGCTTGTAGGACGAGTTACTGCAACCACTCCATCTGTTTGCAAACGTCCGTAAGGAGTACAATCTCCAGGATTCTGCCAACGTCCTGTTAATACTCGACGATCCACATTGCTACTTTGTATATATGCATTCTCAACCTTACTTACCAATGTTGAATTGTACCGTTGTCCTCCAAGCTCATACATAAATGTTGAATATACGGAGAATTGCTTCCAACGCATATTAAAACCAAAGGTACCTTGAAGTTTCGGCTCTTCATTTCCAATTACAACTTGATCAGCTGCATTCCAATCGTAAGTAATCGTTCCATCAGGACGAACAAAGATTTCTCTACCGTCTGCCGGATTGATACCTAACGACTTTACACCAAAAATAGACGTTAAGGACCCACCCTCTACATACTGTAAATAAGTAGCACTATATTCGGCTTTACCTTTATTAATACCGGAATTATAATCAGCATATTTCTCTTGTACCCTCTTATTATACTCTTTCAGGCTATCAGAAATCTTGGTTATCTCATTCTTATTATGAGCCATATTGACAAAGGCTGCCACATACCAATCCTTTGAATTCAGGATAGTGCTTCGCAACTGAATTTCGACACCTTTATTCATTACTTCACCGATATTGTCTTTGTATGAGGTAAACCCTGTAGAACTAGGTAAAGTCACACTGTTCACCAGATCTACTGTTTTCTTACGATAATAAGAAAAGTTCATCTGAAGTAAACCTTTGAACATGTCAACATCCAACCCCAAATCCATATTATGCGTCTTCTCCCATCCCAATGAACTGTTCCCCAATGCCATCAGTGTTGCACCTAAACCTGTTTTAAACCAATTGTCTGTGATTACTTGATAAATTGTCTGTGCCTCGTAGGGAGAAAAATCCACCTTACCAGTGATACCATATGTTCCACGAATCTTAAAGCGCTCCATCCATTCAAATTGTTTCATAAACTTATAATTATGCAGATTCAATCCGAGACCACCCGAAAAGAATGGGGCAAATCGTTGATCGGAACCAAATTCCGAGTTTCCATCAAAACGAAGAGAAACGTCAGCCAAATAAATATTATCGAACGAATAATTGAATGTTCCTAATGCACCGAACAAACGGCTTTTACTATCTGAGTTTACTGGTAATGTAGGTACTTTGTTCGCATACCCCGGAGAAGATAACTCCCCAGAAGGAAAGCCTTTATAAGCTATACCGAAACTATCGCCAGTACTTGAAGTAGCATTAATCCCAATCAAGAAGTTCAAATTGTTCTTCTTAATATTTCGGTTATATGATAAAGTAGCCGTAGCGTCCCAACTTAAGCTATTGGCAGTAGCAACATCCAACTGTCCAGAAATCACATTGTTAGCATTTAACGGTTCAGAATTCTTTTTTGAACGAGGATCTAAAAATTGGCGTGAATCTGAATTTGACTTCGTAACACTAAATTGTCCTTTCAGTAACCAATAGTTATCTATATTCCACAATAATTCAGTATTATTAATCAGTTCCCATGATTTGCTACGATCATAACTTTTCAACGTAGCTTCATATAATGGATTCTCTTCTGTTCCTCCAGTCCATGAGGTAGTGGTTTCCAAATAATTCCCATTCTCATCTAAATACTCATCATATGGCAACTTTGAAGTATAATCAGAAAAGCTTCCATAAGGAGATTCTTCAGATTTAGTATAAGTATAAGAAAAATAGTTTTTTACCTGAAAAGCACCGAAACGGTAAGATAAAGATAACCCGCCCGACATACGATCACGATAAGAACCTTTCATTACGCCATCTCCTGAATTGTAAGAAAAGTCAGCTCCCCAACGCAGGTCATCCGTTCCTCCATCTAGATACAAACTATGTTTATGATTGAATACAGTACGAAGCGGTTTCGATAACCAATAGGTATCTACTCCACGAACTACATTATTCAACTTTCTATTATAGATTTGATCCAATCGATTTTGCTCACTTGCACCGGCTTCCGGCTTAGCTTTAAACATACCTGCCGCAACCTCTGTTTCAAGCTTTTCCCGCGCATTCATCATATTATAATCGGTCAGATCAGGATATTCCAATGTTCCAGTAAAGTTATAATCGATATTGACTTTACCAGCTTTCGGAGTTACCGTTGTAATAATAACTACACCATTAGCTGCACGAGAACCATACATAGCCGTAGCAGCAGCATCTTTCAAGATAGTAATGCTCTCAATACGGCTAGGATCCATATCATACAACTTCTGCACACTAATCTCAAAACCATCCATGATAAAAGTCGGAAGATTAGGATTGTTCTTCAATGATGTTTTAGAAAGGCTTTGCGCATCCAACTGAGTAGTTCCAATACCGGAACGTCCACGGATATATAACTCCGGAACATTATTCGGATTCGAACCTGCTAAATTATTTTCAGCAATACGAAAAGAAGGGTCGAACGTTTGCAAAGCTCCTAATACATTTGTTTTGGAAACCGACATCAACTGGTCTGCCGAAACCGTCACAGAAGTACCCGTAAAGCTATTTTTGCTGATCTTTGCATAACCGGTTACCACCACCTCTTCCAATTGCTTTGAATCGGGTTTCAACTTAAAGGTATGCACTTTATCAAGATTGAGCTTGCCAGTATGTATTTCCAAAGTTTGCATGCCTACAAAGGAAAGACGAATTGTTACATCTCCTTCAGGAAGTCCTAAAGAAAAAGCACCGTCTGCATCAGTCATTGTTCCGATATTTCTTTCTTTTCCCAGTATCAGCACCGTCACACCCGGCAGTTCGCCACCCTGTTCATCCACCACTTTACCTTCCAACGTACGTGTCTTCTGATCTTTCTTCTTGATGACCACAATACCATCTTTGGTAGCATAAGTGAAACCTTTAGGTGAAAGAACGCGGTCCAGCAATTCCTTCCAAGGCTCGTTGGTAGCTTTTACAGTCACCGGTTCAACTCTTTTAAACATCTGAGAGTTATAAAGCATGTTGATTCCAGCTTTCTGTTTTACCGTGTTTAAAAATGTTTCCATCGGCACATCCTTCAAATCAAGTGTCACTTTCTTCTCATCAGGTGGAAGTGCCCATGCACTGAGAACCATACTCAATGCAAAAAGACATAGCATAAAGACTCTTCTTTTTTTCATAATTTTTAAATCAAAACTCAATATTACTCATTCTCATATATCAATATATTTCTTCCGTTTATTCTATAGTAGATATCGCCGGTTAGTTCTAATGCATTCAAGAAAGTATTGATCGTGCCATATCGCTGCAAGTCACCACTATAAGTCAGGTCGCGCAGAGACTCCTTCTCATAATAGACATGAACATCATACCAGCGCTCGAAGGTTTTCATGATATCGCCCAGCCGTTTGTTGTTGAAAACATATACACCTTGTGCCCAGCCGATATATTCATTGACATCCACCGCCCGCTTTTCAATGCCACGGGAAGAGGCGACTGCCTGTTCACCCGGCGCCAGCGTAATAGTATTCTGATCGGGTGTCGAGAAATTTACTTTCCCATATACAAGAGTGGTATAGCATGCATCCGCATCATTATAAGCATTGATATTAAATGCCGTACCAAGTACCGTTACTTCTCCGAAACGAGTCCGGACCACAAACGGATGTTCCTCATCCTTTCTCACATCAAAATAGGCTTCACCTTCCAGTGTCACAATTCGGCGCTTTCCGACAAAACGGACCGGATAAAGCAATTTAGAACCGGCATTCAAATGAACAGTGGTTCCATCAGCAAGAAGGACAGTATTCTCCCCTCCCCGTGGTATAACCAGTTCATTTGACTTCACCGGACTTTCATCGACGTTTTCTTCTTCGTGTTGTTGTGTTGTGACGGTCGGTCGATATGACAGCACCCCTTTATTGTATTTCACTTGGACGCCGTCTACTATTACATTTATATCTTTCTTTTGTACATCAATAGTGCTTCCATCGGGCAAAGTCAGCACTGCCTGTTTGCTACCCGGCTTGATTTGCGCGATACGTGCCTGGGACTCCTCCACTGCCTGATAATGATTCACTGCATAAAAAGAAATTCCTACTCCCAGTACTACCATCGCTGCGGCAGCATACCACCATGTCCGGATACGGTGGATCTTTCCACCGGACGAATTCTCTTTTTGTTGAATTTGTTGAAGGAAATGCTCGTAAGCCTTTTCCGATGAATATTCTTTATACTTATTAAAAGCATCTTTTAATTCCTCACTATCCTGCAATTTCTCATACACGGCTTTCAGTTCCGGATGCATAGATAAACGTTGTTCCAACACCTGCTGCTCTTTGTCGCTTTCATCTCCCAAAAGAGCCTTTTTTATCAAAGAGGCATCTTGATATGTGTTTTCTAACTTTTTCATAATTTTATCTATTTCTAATGAGGATTTTGTCTTTGCTTTACTATAATTATACATAACGTCCATAAATGGGTGACAAAAAGATGATTATTTTTTATGAGATACTCTCCGTACGAAAACAGAAAAGAACGAAAAACTATCATTATGATATTATTCAGCAACAAAAATGACGTATTTAACAAATCATTCCCTCTTCGGAATCAAAATTCAGCCATCAATAAATGACAATTAGGCATCTTAAAAAATATTTGTTTTTTTCCGTTACCGCTATTAAAATGATGTATTTTTTAGCTTTTATCAAGGAGTTTGAAACTCATATTTCATCATCATCCGTCACTTTCGGACTTAGCTCATTGATATACAATGCGATAAAAGTGACGAGAAGCAGTGACGACAGAGTGATAACAAAAATATTTCAAATTTTATCGTCACTTTCTACTAAAAGAATGACGCGCTGTACTTCATAAAAAGGTCCTTGATTTAACCATAAATGCCTGCTTTATTAATCTATTCCCAATGCCGGACCAATGTAATAAGACACCGACAAGACTTCATTTCACATACATGATCCCATCGCTCTGCGGACATGATCCCATGGACTCACGTACGTAATCCGAATGGTTTACAGACATGGAACGAACACATATAGCTTACTAAAAATGCTAACCAAGCTTTGTTTACCTGTTAAACATACCGGCTCATCCACTTAAATAAGCCACATCACAGTCACTTCACCCCCACAAAAGCAAGGATGCACAGCCCGGTTTTTAATAAAAGATAAGAGTAAGAAGTACAGAATAACTGGAATTTGCCAGCTTCTCGCGTAAGAATTTATAGCTACGGCTTTTCTGAGTTTTAACCGTATTGATGCTAACTCCCAGCCGGGATGCGATTTCGTCCCACGAATGTCCTTCAATTCTCAGCAGGATGATACGGCGTTGTTCGGCAGGAAGCTCCTCGATATAGAAATAAAGTTGTCGGATAGCTTCTTCTTTCACAGTCAAAGCATACAGCATTTCCTCGTCTTCAAAATCTTCTTCCTGAGGCAAACCATTCAATATAGAATCATGAATCTGATGGTTGCGGATATACAACAGTGCATTATTATAGCAGGCACGATAAAGATAATTAGTCAGCTCACGGGAGTCGGAAAAAGTACGCTTACCTTCCCACACGGATATAAACACCTCCTGAACCAGATCTTCTACGGCATCGGTGAGGAACAGGATTTTCTCGACATATGAGCACAAGGCCGCATAATAGCGATTATAAAAGTCCCTCCAGATTCCCTTATCTTTCTGGTTGACACCTGCTACTATCAAATCATCTTTATCGCTCATACGGCAACAAGATTAATCAAACAATAAAAGACTCTCTTCAAATTACTGCAAAAACTGGTTATAATAGATATGACTTACAAATATATCTGTTTTTTCAGTATGTAAGTTCACCCCTCATATAAAAAAATAGAATAAAGGGGCATAAAATAAAAAAAGAGCGAATAACTCCGCCCCACCTAAAGAATCCCCCATAAATGGGATTCTTTTTTCTGCATCTCAATTTACCTGTTACCTGAAAACTACTTTTTTCCTAATACCTAATCAAAACAATCTTTTTCCTAAAAACTAATCTTAAAATCTAATACCTTAATTTTATAAACTAATACTACTCTTTTGTTATTACCTTTTTCTAATACCTAAAAATCTTAGTAGTTTCACAACTACACTGCAAAGGTAGAGGTGTTTTGGAAAACAACAAGAATTCTTATGCTAAAAAACATGTTTTACCTTATTTTTTTGATTTATGTCAAGAGAAAGAGTGGAGGTTGGGTATAAAACATACATCCGAATGTTGATTTGATACAAATTCTGTCCAAACGCTCCGTTCGTCTTCTATTTCATCACACGGCCGCGCACTTTTTCAAGTGACAAAAAGTAAGCCTAGAATGTCGAAAAAGAGCATTTACATCTCTTTTTGAAAGGAATTGAAGCCTTGACACAAAAGAAAAGAAGCCAGAAACGTTACATCTTGCATATTTCCAATCCAAAATTACGGCGTTTTTTTGCGCCCGCCCCGCCTCCTCCTCGAAATTTCGGAAGCAAAAACCGGCAGAAGATACAACTCTCGCAACTTTTCCGTAACTTTGCAGCGTTTGATAATAAATAAGGTAGAATGGATTTTAAGTACGATGTAATTGTAATTGGTGCCGGACATGCTGGTTGTGAAGCGGCAGCCGCCGCTGCGAATTTAGGTTCCAAAACTTGTCTGATCACAATGGACATGAACAAGATCGGACAGATGAGTTGC
>OGDU01002149.1_pt1 | contig 13374 bp, 14 predicted proteins | sample 1570371 | NCBI WGS metagenome assembly OGDU01 (sample SAMEA2581977, study PRJEB24529) | metagenome | biome: Human gut stool | place: China | collected 2011
TTGGGAGAGCTGTCGAACAAAGTGAGACTGAGAGGGCGAGGACGCTAACCGTGAAACCATAAAAGCCATCTGCAATTTTGCGCATGGCTTTATTTTTTGACCCTTTTTCCCACTTTGGAGGTGTATTCTGCATGGAACAGACCCTGATGGACAAGCTTACCATTCTGGCCGACAGCGCCAAATATGATGTTGCCTGCACCTCCAGCGGCGCATCCCGCACCGCGCGGGCAGGCATTCTTGGCAGCTGCTATGCACCGGGCTGCTGCCACGCCTTTACCGCCGACGGCCGCTGTGTAAGCCTTTTAAAGGTGCTCATGACCAACTGCTGTGCCTTCGACTGCAGCTATTGCGTCAACCGCAAGTCCAACGATATCCCCCGTGCCACCTTCACGCCCCGGGAATTGGCTGAGCTGACTGTGGAGTTTTACCGCCGCAACTACATTGAAGGGTTGTTCCTTTCCAGCGCGGTGCTGGGCACGCCGGACTACACCACCGAACGGATGCTGGCCGCCCTGCGGCTGCTGCGGGGCGAATACCGCTTTGGGGGCTATATCCACGCCAAGGCCATCCCGGGCACAAGCCCGGAACTTTTGCAGCAGCTGGGGTATCTGGCCGACCGTCTGAGCGTGAACGTGGAACTGCCCAGCGAGCGCAGCCTGAACCTGCTGGCCCCGGACAAGGGGCGGCATTCCATCTTCTGTCCCATGAAGCAGATCGCGGTATCCGGCGCCGCCAGCCGGGAGGAACTTACCCTTTACCGCCACGCGCCCAAGTTTGCCCCCGCCGGGCAGAGCACCCAGATGATCGTAGGCGCTTCGCCGGAGACGGACTACCACATCTTAAAGCTGACCGAGGGGATGTACCACAAATACGGGCTGAAGCGGGTGTTCTACTCCGCTTACATCCCGGTAGCCGAGGACACCCGCCTGCCCGCGCTGGACACCAAACCGCCCCTGCTGCGGGAACACCGGCTGTATCAGGCAGACTGGCTGCTGCGGTTCTACCAGTTCGAGGCGGACGAAATTTTAGATAAGGATAACCCCAACTTCAACCCCTATCTGGACCCCAAATGCAACTGGGCGGTGCAGCACTACGGGCTGTTCCCGGTGGACGTGAACCGCGCCCCCTTCGAGATGCTGCTGCGGGTGCCGGGCATCGGCCCCAAAAGCGCCCGGCGCATCTGGCGCGCCCGCAAGCAGGCGGCGCTGGGTCTGGACGAGCTGAAGCGCATGGGCGTGGTGCTCAAGCGGGCGCAGTACTTCATCTCCTGCCGGGGCTTTTCCGGGGCGCACCCGGGGCGCGGCAGTGCCGGGCGGGAGCGCATTACCCGGGCGCTCATCGACCCCAACGTATTCAGCGGTAGCTGCGAGCAGCTGAGCCTGTTCAGCCCGCCCGCCGTGGACAACCTCATCGGGCAGGGCGTGCCGCCCCGGGCGGCTGTCCGCATGGTACGGGAGGAGGCAGTGCAATGTCTTGCCAAGGCGCTGTAAGCCCCAAGGGGGCGCGCAAGCTGCACGATGCCGATGTGGTCTACCTGTACGACGGCAGCTTTGAGGGCTTTCTGTGCTGCGTGTACGAAAGCTTTGCCCAGCACGAACTTCCCTTTGCGGTGTGGACGCCCCAGCGGGAGACCGCCACCCTTTACCCGGTCAAGGACATTGCCACCGACCCCGCCGTTGCCCGGCGGGTGTTTGCCAGCTTTGGCAAAAAGCTGGGCGCAGAGACCGAGTACCTCGTCAGCCGGGATTTTCTCTCCGGGCAGGAGGACAAGGAGCTGCTGTTGCTCCGGTTTCTGCATCTGGCCTTTGTGCTGGGTCCGGGCACGGTCAAGCGGGAGGGGCATCCGGTGGTCGCGCCCCTCTACGCCATGAAAAAAAGTCTGGACTGGGAGGTAGACAAGTTTCAGGGCTTTGTGCGGTTCGAGGAGCACGACGGGATGCTGGGCGCGGTCATCCACCCCAAAAATTATATCCTCCCCCTGCTGCGCCCGCACTTCTGCGGACGCTTTCCGGAGGAGGACTTTATGATCTACGATGCCGTCCATCAGGCGGTGCTGCTGCACGAAAAGCACGGCACCCGGCTGCTGGAACTGGCAGCGCCTTTGGAGCTGCCGCCGCCCAGTGCGCGGGAGCAGCAGTTTCAGGCGCTGTGGACGCAGTTCTACAAAACGCTGGAAATCAAAGCGCGCCACAACGAAAAAGGCCGCATGACCCATTGCCCCAAACGCTTCTGGGCGGATATGGTGGAGCTGCAGGGGGAGTTGTAATCATTTTTCCTGTGCTTCCAGTGCGCTTTCCACGCCCTTGAGCAGATCCTCTGCCGGGATGCCGTACAGCCTTGCCAGTGCCATCAGGTTGGAGGTGTTCGGCTCCGAGGTGCCGTTCTCCCACTTGGACACTGCCTGACGGCTTACGCCGATAGTCTCAGCCACAAACTCCTGCGTCATCTTGCAGCGGGTGCGGTTCTCCTTGAGCGTTTCAGAAAGCGACTTGCGCACGATCTTGACTTCTTCTGTAAGTTTCGGCGGCTTTTCCAGATTGCGGGCAATGCGCCAAAGCAGATAGAGTGCAGCCACGATGGCCACCGGCAGCAGCAGCTGCACGAGCATCGTCGCGATGCTCACCGTCTGGAGCGCTCTGAAAAATAGGTTGGTCAGGAAATCACTTTTCATATTCGTTTCCTCCTTTGGAAGCTTTCTCTTGTGGTTTTTTGTGGCACGATTCTAGCACAAAAGCCCGGTTGCGTCCACCAACCAGAGCGCAAACTCCGGTTGCGGCGCGTATTTTTAGCCTATTGGGGCAGATAATTCACAAAAACGTTGCATCTGCATCGTTGCAACGGGCAAAACCTATGGTATACTATAAGAGATATCCGGGCAGGCATTTCTGCCCCCAACACCCCCGCTGCGGGGTCAACACAAAAGGAGTATTGTAGCGTTATGGTTCGCATTACTATGGAAGACGGCGGCATCATCGACATCGAGCTGAACGAGGAAGCTGCCCCCATCACCTGTGAGAATTTCAAGAAGCTGGTCAGCGAGGGCTTTTACAACGGCCTGACCTTCCACCGCGTGATCCCCGGCTTTATGATCCAGGGCGGCTGCCCGCTGGGCAACGGCACCGGCGGCCCCGGCTGGAACATCAAGGGCGAGTTTGCCGCCAACGGCGTCAACAACCCCATCAAGCACGTCCGCGGCGTCATCAGCATGGCCCGCAGCATGAACCCCAACAGTGCCGGCAGCCAGTTCTTCATCATGCATAAGGACGCACCCCATCTGGACGGCCAGTACGCCGCTTTCGGCAAGGTCGTCGCCGGCATGGACGTCGTGGACAAGATCGCATCCGTCCCCACCGACTGGAACGACAAGCCCAAGACCCCCGTCAAGATGAAGACCGTCGAGCTCATCGAGGGCTGATTTTCTGCACCTATGGCTTTCCCTTTGGGGAAAGCCTTTTTTGCATCCACAGGAGGAACTTCCATGAAGTACGATTTCACCACCCTGCCCGACCGCCATGGCCGGGACGCCATCGCCGTGGACGGGCTGGGCAAAGGCTTTGCGCCCGACGCACCGCAGCCCGGCTTCGATGCCATCCCCATGTGGGTAGCAGACATGAACTTTGTCTGCCTGCCCACCATCCAGCAGGCCGTCATCGAGCGGGTCCAGCACCCGGCTTTCGGCTATTTTGACCCGACGCCCGAATACTACGGCTCCATCATCCGCTGGCAAGAGACTCGCAACGACGTCACGGGTCTGACTGCCGAGGCCATCGGCTACGAGAACGGCGTGCTGGGCGGCGTCATCAGCGCACTGAACTGCGTCTGCTCCCGGGGCGACAAGGTGCTGGTCCACAGCCCCACCTACATCGGCTTCACCCGCTGCCTGACCGACAACGGCTATGACATCGTCCACTCCCCGCTGGTGCAGGACGAAAATGGCGTCTGGCGGATGGATTACGCCGACATGGAAAAGCACCTCGCCGAAGAGCACATCCACGCCGCCATCCTGTGCAGCCCCCACAACCCCTGCGGCCGCGTCTGGGAGCGGTGGGAGCTGGAAAAGGCCATGGAATTGTACAAAAAGTATAATGTCTACGTCGTTTCCGACGAGATCTGGTCGGACATCATCCTCTCCGGCCACAAGCACATCCCCACCCAGTCCATCAGTGAGGACGCCCGGATGCGCACTGCCGCCCTCTACGCCCCCTCCAAGACCTTCAACCTTGCCGGTCTCATCGGCAGCTATCATATCGTTTATAACCCGTGGTGGCGTGACCGCATCAAGAAAGAATCCTCCCTCTGCCACTATAACTCCATGAACGTCCTCTCGATGCACGCTCTCCTCGGTGCCTACCGCCCCGAGGGCTATGAGTGGGCCGACGAGCTCTGTGAGACGCTGACCGGCAATGTGGATTTCGCCTGCGACTACATCGCAAAGCACTTCGAGGGTGTCCATGTGACAAAGCCCGAAGGCACCTATATGCTCTTTGTGGACTGCACCGACTGGTGCGCCGCCCACGGCAAGACCATTCAGGACGTGGAGAAAGCCTGCTGGGCCGTCGGTGCTGCCGTGCAGGACGGCGTGATGTTCCACGGCCCCTGCCATCTGCGCATCAATCTGGCCTCGCCCCGCGCCCGCATTGAAGAGGCGTTCCACCGGATGGACAAGTATGTGTTCAACGCAAAGTAATTTCAAATAATATTTATACAGAAAAAGAGGCTGTTGACTCAACCTCTCAGTCTCGCATACGCTCGACAGCTCCCCTAGTAGGGGAGCCTCTGGCGAAAAGAGAAGGCTTTCCGCCATGGCCAAAGCCTCCCCTCGGTAGGGCAACGACGACGACCGCCGCCGGTGGCGGAAGCAGGGAGGAGTTGTTGGGGCCGCGGTCAGCAATACGCAAGCAAAGCGAAGCGGATGCTGGGTACCGCAACCCGGACAATGGCACGGCGCAGCCGTGACGGAGAGGTTAGAACAACAGCCTCTTTATTTTTATTGATGCATTTTTACCAGCCGCTCGTTCAGCGCCCGCAGGCCGTCCCGCACCTCGGCGGGCGAGACGACTTCTATCTTGCCGCCGAAGCCGCAGACCCAGCCGTAGAACTGGTCGCTGACACAGACGGGGACGTCGAAATGGAAATGTTCCTTCCCTTCCGGCACGAAGATGGGCGAAGCGCCGAAGCGCTCCCGCATGGCTGATTCAAGGTCGGAAGTACACCGCAGGGTGACTCTATACTCCGGCCCGCCGAACATCTGGAAGTGCTTTTTCAGGTAGGCGGGCAGGTCGAGATCCGCGAACTGCTCTTTGCCGCGGCGGGGCTCGTCCAGCACCGTGACGCCGGCCATTTTATCCACCCGGTAATGGCGGATGCCCACCGGTTCCTTCTCGTCCTGATAGGCGATGAGGTAGTAGCAGCCATTCTCCCACGCCATCTGCCAGGGGCTGATGGTGTAAGGCGCGGGGCGTCCCGCCTTTTTGTAGCGGAAGCGCACCATCCTGCCGGTGTTGATGGCCGTAAAGAGGGCATCCACGCTGTAGGGCAGGTCTTTATTGGCGCTCTTGGGGCGGCCATCGACATAGACCTGACGCTGGAGCTGACTGCCCTCATACTGGGAGGCCAGCCCTTCCAGCTTATGGATGAGCTTATCACTGGACGCTTTCGAGATGACCCGGCTGGACTGGACAGCGTCCACCAGAAGCTTCAGCTCCGCCAGCTCGAAAGGCCGCGTCGCCATCCAATAGCCGCCGCTGCGGCCCCGGCGCAGCCGGATGTCATAGCCCAGCGCGTTCAGCGCGTCGATGTCGCTGTAGACGCTCTTTCGCTCGCAGAGGATGCCCTGCCGGGCCAGCAGCTCCACCAGCTGAGGCACATTCAGCAGATGCTCCTCGTCGGTCTGCTGCTCAAAGATATGCAGCAGCGCCAACAGTTTGGATTTTTGTCCCTCCTGCTTGGGCATGGGCGGCCTCCTTTACGGTCACGAGTCCTTTTTGTCGAATGCGGCGCGGCGCTGGGTGGACAGACGGAACATCTCTTCCAGCTTGTCCCGGTCATCGGCCACGAGGGCGTCCCGCAGCTGGTCCAGAGCTGAATCGAACTGGTCGATCTCGGCGATGAGGTTCTCCTTGTTCCAGAGGAACAGCTCCGCCCACATCTTCTCGTTGATGCGGGCGATGCGGGTCAAATCGCGGAAGGAGTCGCCCGTGTACTCGCAGAGAGAAGAGTTGTCGTTTGCACACATGAGGCTGACGGCGATGGCGTGGCAGAGCTGGCTGACGTAGCCGATCATCTTGTCGTGCTCCTGCACCGTCAGGGTGCAGATGTGGCGGAAGCCCAGCACCTCGGCCAGCTCTTTTGCCCACTGGACGGCCTCGGGGGTGTTCTTCTCGGTGGGGGTGATGATGAAGTTGGCCGGGGCAAAGCTGACCTCGGCGGCGTGCTCGACGCTGGAAGTCTCACGGCCTGCCATCGGGTGGCTGGCGATAAACTCCACACCCTCCGGACACATGGCCTGCACCGGCTCCACAAGGCCGGTCTTGACGCCGGAGACATCGGTAAAGATGCAGCCGGACTTGATGAGATGGCCGTAGGTCTTGAACCAGTCGATGAGGGCCGTGGGGTAGAGGCCGAAGATGATGTGGTCGGCCTGCGAAACGAGGTCCTCGAAATCGTGGGTCTTGCCGGTCTCGATATAGCCGTGGTCGAGAGCGTACTGTAAGTGGCCCTCGCTGCGGTTGATGCCGTCCACATGGAATCCGGCTTTGGAAAGCTCGAGGGCGTATTTGCCGCCCAGCAGTCCGAGGCCCACGATAAGATAACGCTTTGTTTTATCCAGCATATTCTACCTCCGCGCCTAACGGCTTGATGGCTTCAAAGAAATGGGGCCAGCTCTTCTGCACGGCCTCGGCGTCGTCGATGGAGAGTTCCAGCCCGGCGGCCAGCGCCAGCACCGCAAGGCTCATCACCACACGGTGGTCGTTGTGGCCATGGAGCGGCGCGGCGGGGGCGTGGAGCCTGTCTGCACAGCCGTGGATGGTGATGGTGCCGCCCTCGCTCTCGAGGACGCCGCCGCAGACCCGCAGTTCGGCTTCCATGGCTGCAATGCGGTCGCTCTCCTTGATACGGAGACGTTCCGCGTTGCGGATGGTGGTGGTCCCTTCGCAAAGCAGGCCCAGGACCATCAGCACGGGGCCGAGGTCGGGGCAGTCGGCAAGGTCAATGTCCACACCGTGGAGAGGTGCTTTCTCGAACACGATGCCTGCATCGGTGGTGCGGAAGCTTGCACCACAGCGGCGCAGAATGTCGAGGATCGCGGCATCGCCCTGCAGGGTGTCGGCGGATAATCCTTTGAGGGTCACGCCGCCCTGCACCGCTCCCAGCACCGCCGGGAAGGCCGCCTGGCTGTAATCGCCCTCCACGGTGTAATCGCAAGGCCGGTATTTCTGCCCGCCCGGGATAAAGAGGGTGTTTTCGTCCTGCCAGCGGCTCTCGACGCCGAAACGGCGCTGGGCTGCCCGGGTCATCTCGATATAACTGCGGCTCTCTACCGGCGGGATAAGGTGGAGGGTGCTGTCGCCTGCCAGCAGCGGCAAGGCAAACAGCAATCCGCTGATGAACTGGCTGGACACGTCGCCCGCCAGCTCGTATTCGCTGCTTTTCAGAGTTCCTTCGACGGTCAGGCCCGCCGAAGACTGTTCAAAGCGGAGAGACTGCTCCTGATACAACTTCTCGTATACTGTCTGAGGGCGTTCCATCAGCCGTCCGCGGCCAACAAAGGTCACTTTCTGCCCGGTGAGGCTGGCAATGGGGATGAGAAAGCGCAGGGTGCTTCCACTCTCACAGCAGTCCACCGGAGCGCTGACGGGCAGAAAGCTCCCCAGACCCTCCACGACGGCACGATCCGCACCGGTGCGCACTTTGGCGCAGAGCTGCCCGGCGGCGGAGAGGGTGGCAGAAATATCCTTGCTGAATTCAAGGTTTTCGATGTGGGAAGCACCCTCGGCCAGCGCCGAGCAGAGCACCGCACGGTGCGCCATGCTCTTGCTGGGCGGCGCGGTGATGGTGCCGCCGATGCCGCCGGGGGCGCGTTTTATCGTAGCATTCATATCACATATCCCGGCCAATAGCCCATGCGACCTGACGGCACTTTGCCATAGCCTGCGCAAAGGCGTCGGGGGTCAGGCACTGTGCGCCGTCGCTCCATGCGTGGCGGGGGTCGTAGTGGACTTCCACCTCAAGGCCGTCGGCACCGGCGGCGACAGCGGCGATCATCATGGGCTCCACAAGGTTTGCCTTGCCGGTAGCGTGGCTGGGGTCCACGATGACGGGCAGATGGGTCTTCTCGTGGATGATAGGCACAGCGGAGAGGTCGAGGGTGTTGCGGGTGTACTTCTCGAAGGTGCGGATACCGCGCTCACAGAGGATGACCTGCTCGTTGCCGCCGGCCATGATGTACTCGGCGCTCATGATCCACTCTTCGATGGTGTTGCAAAGGCCACGCTTGAGCAGAACGGGCTTGTGCATCTTGCCCACAGCCTTGAGCAGCTGGAAGTTCTGCATATTGCGGGCGCCGATCTGCACCACGTCCACATATTCCTCGAACTCGGGGATGCGTTCCTCGCTCATCAGCTCGGAGACGATGGGCATACCGGTGGCCTCGCGGGCCTTTACCATGTCAAGGATGCCCTCAGTCTCGAGGCCCTGGAAGGAGTAGGGAGAGGTGCGGGGCTTGTAAGCGCCGCCGCGGAAGAGGGTCGCACCGCCGGCCTTGACGCCCTGTGCGATGCGGAGGGCCTGCTCTTCGCTCTCGATGCTGCAGGGGCCGGCCATAACAGCGATCTTCTCCTTGCCGCCGATCTTCACGCCGCCGCAGTCGATGACGGAATCTGCCGGGTGGAACAGGCGGTTGGCACGCTTATAGGGGGCAGAAACACGGGTCACGTTGTCGATCCAGGGGTTGGCTAGGACGTCGCGCTCGTCGATCTTGGTGGTATCGCCCACGAGGCCGAAGACATTGTAGTCCTTGCCGGTGATGAGGGTGACGTCGAGGCCCTGCTTTTCGAAGCGGTCAACGATTTTCTCGAGTTCTTCCTTCGGGGTACCCTTTTTGGTGGAGATGATCATAAAATTTTTCCTTTCTATCCTTCTTTTCCACGCCCTCTTTGCTCCGCTTTCCAGCAGAAGAGAGTCGATTTTTACATCACTAAATGGGTGTGCGCACTGCCGTCCAGCCGCAGCAGCTGGGCCAGATAGGCGGCAGCGTGGAGATAGCCGCTGATGCCCTCGCCGATGAAGTGGCCCTGACAGCCGAACGAGACGATGTCCGTCTTGCGGAAGGACTCGTGCTCGTCGGGCTCGCTGAGCAGCACTTCCACGGCAGGCACGCCGCAGAGGCGCAGCGCGTCGAGGATGGCGACGCTGTAGTGGGCGTAGCCGCCGGGGTTCAGGATGATGCCATCGGCCCGGCCTGCGGCAGACTGGATCTCGTCGATGAGGTCGCCCTCGTGGTTGGACTGGAAAAATTCCACTTCCATGCCCATCTGGGTGCAGCACAGCTCGAGGTAATCCAGCAGACCGTTATAATCCAGCTGACCGGCCACACCCGGCTCGGTGAAGTGCATCATGTTGAGGTTGGGGCCGTTAATGACTAAAAATTTCATCCAGTGCCTCCATTGCGGCGGTCACGGCGTCTTCCACCGTGCCGCTGTTCGGGATAACGGCGTCTGCCGCCGCGAGATACAGGGGGCGGCGCTCCGCCTCCATCTTTTTCAGCGCCTCGGTGCTGGACGAGAGCGGACGTCCGCCGCCCACCGTCAGCGCATCCAGGGGCCGGTCGAGGAAGAGCACGACGCCGTTCTGATGCAGCGCCCGCAGATTCTCGCCCCGCTTGATGATGCCGCCGCCGCAGGAGAGCAGCTGTCGGCCCTCTTTGGCAAAGCGGGCGGTCTGGGCGGATTCCTTCGCACGGAAGCCGTCCTCGCCCTCGGCGGCGAAGATGTCGGGGATGCTGCGGCCATCGGCCTTGACGATTTCCTCGTCGAGGTCGATGAACTTTTTGCCCAGCTTTTCGGCCAATGCACGGCCCACGGTAGATTTTCCGCTGGAGGGCATTCCGATGAGGGCCACGTTGAGCATATCGCGGCGGAGTGCGGCAGTGATGCGGCCGATCTCCCCTGCTGCGTCGTCGAACTTCCGGCTGAGGAAGTATTCGGCGGCGTACACGGCCTGCGCCACCAGCATCTCGAGGCCGCCCACAGCCACCGGGGTCCCGGCCTCTTCGGCCCGGAGGATGAGTTCCGTCTTATCGGGGTTGTACACCACGTCCAGCACAGCTTCCAGCCCGGGCATTTTTGCCACGTCCAGACTGCACACGCCCACGTTGGGGTACATTCCGGCGGGGGTGGTGTTGATGACGATTTGTGCGCCGCTGAACACAGCCTCTTCATAGGAGAGCTGGCCTTTGGCGGCGTCCGGCGTCCGGCTGACGGTGAGCACTCTGGCCGCGCCCTTGTCGCGGGCGACGGCGCTGGTGGTGTTGTGGGTGCCGCCGGTGCCGAGGATGAGGACGGTTTTGCCCGCAAAATCGACGCCGTGGGCGTCGCACAGGTGGGCAAAGCCGAGATAATCGGTGTTGTAGCCGTAGAGCAGGCCGTTCTTGTTGACCACAGTGTTCACCGCGCCGATGGCCTTGGCACGGGGGTCGATGTAGGTGCAGTATTCCATCACCAGCCGCTTATAGGGGATGGTGACATTGATGGCCTTGAACTGCCGCCTGGTCAGGAAAGCCCGGGCCTCCTCTTCGGTGGGAAGCGGGCAGAGGTCGTAGTGGTAGCCGCAGAGCATCTCATGGATGATCTTCGAGTAGGAATGGCCCAGTTTCGAGCCGATGAGTCCGTATTCCATCACAGTCCCTCCCTGCGGTAGCTGGTGGGCCGCTCCATCCATGCGGTGCCATAGCGGGCGGTCATCAAATCGCCCACAGCCAGCGCGGCGGCGCAGGTCTGGACGATGGCGGCGCGAGGCACGATGCAGGGGTCATGACGGCCCTGAATGGAGAGGGGCGCGTCCTGCTTTGCAATGTAATCCACCGTCTCCTGCTCTTTGTAGATGCTGGGCGTCGGCTTGACAGCGGTGCGGAAGACGACAGGCATTCCGTTGGTGATGCCGCCGTTGATGCCCGCGTTGTGGTTGGTGGCCGTGACCACCGAATCGCCCTTCATGCGGAAGGCATCGTTGGCCTCAGAGCCTTTCAGGTCGGCGAAGCCGAAGCCGGTGCCGAACTCAATGCCCTTCACGGCAGGCACCGAAAACGCCATGTGGGAAATAAGGCTCTCAACGCTGTCAAAATACGGCTCGCCCACACCCCGCGCTATGGTGGAAAGCGGGCTTTACCATATATCATTGCTTGAAAAATTTGATTTTGATGATATTGTGCTTTCTCTTAAAAGCTCAAACGTTGCCACAATGTATAACGCATATGTTTTGGCGGCGGAAAAATGCCGCTATCCGTTGCATTTGGGCGTAACCGAGGCAGGCACCGCAGCAAACGGCACGGTAAAATCCGCCGCCGGTATAGGCGGGCTGCTTTTGCGCGGAATAGGCGATACAATTCGCGTTTCATTAACAGACGACCCCGTGCGCGAGGTTGAAACGGGCAAGCGGCTTTTAAAGGCGCTGGGGCTGCGCACAGGCGGTGTTAAATTCGTTTCCTGCCCCACCTGCGGCAGAACGAAAATAGACCTTATAAAAATTGCGAACGAGGCAGAAAAACGCCTTAAAGACTGTGATAAAAATATAACCGTTGCCATAATGGGCTGCGTTGTAAACGGTCCGGGCGAGGCAAGAGAAGCCGACATAGGCATTGCCGGGGGAGATGGCTGCGGCGTGCTTTTTAAAAACGGCGAGATAATTAAAAAGGTGCCCGAAAGCGCACTGCTTGACGAGCTTTTGGCGGAAATAGAAAAAATATAAACGGAGTGTAAAAAAGTGGGCAAGGCATTATTTTCTCAAATATTTGACAGAGGGCTGTCAGCCGATATTTCGGAAATATTCGGCAGCACCGTTATAGAAAAATGCTCGCTTGATACCGACGAACGCGCCTTAAACGCAGAGCTTAGGGCAGAAAAATACATAACAGCCGAAAGCCGAAACGAGCTTGTAAATCAGCTTAAAAACGCGCTCAAATTAAATGAATGTCATATTTTCTGCATTTTTTCAGAGGACGCTTTAATTCCCGCCGCCTGTGCCGATATTACGGCGGAATTAAGGCTTAAAAACGCCGCGCTTAACGGCTATTTCAACGGCGCGGAATTTAATCTTAATGATAACAATGTTAATATTACGCTTAAATACGGCGGGTATGACACCATAACCGACTGCGGCTTTGAAAACGCCTTTAAGCGCATTATAAATGAACGTTTCGGGCGGGATATTACCGTTTCGTTTGACGGTCAGCTTGAAAAGGTGGAAATTGACCTGCCGCCCGCAGAGCCTGCGCAACCTGTCAGAAGACCCGAAAGGCAGGCAGCCGAGCCTAGGCAGAGCGCGCCCGCGCGCCCCGCTGCGCCGAAAAAGGAAATTAAATTTGAAAAGAGAGAGGGCAGACCCGATAACGGCATAGTCTACCTTGATAATCCGCAGCAGTTTTACGGCAGGGGCGGCATTTCAAACCACACCCGCGATATGATAAGCATTACGGGTGACGATACCGAAATTGCCTGCTGGGGCGAGGTTTTCGGGCTTGAGACCCGCGATATTAAGACAAAGCGCGGAACGGATATGACAATAGTCAACTTCTCGTTCAGCGACCACACAAACTCTCTTAACGCCTCGCTGTTTATTGATACCCACCGTATGGGCGATATAGCCCCCTTAAAGGACGGCGCATTTATACTTGTAAACGGTTCTTATGAATTTGATAATTACAAAAAGCGAACCGAAAGGGAGCGCGCAGGCGTTGCGGAATATGCAAGAGCGGGCATAATAAAAAAGCTGTTGCCTATTATCGATAATATCGAGCGCGCGGCGGGGGCTGACAAAGAAAGCCCCGAATATTTAAAGGGAATTGAGCTGATAGTAAAGCAGTTTGAAACCCTGGCTGGCAATTTAGAGCTAACCGAAACGGCAAAGGCGGGCGATACGTTCGACCCCACTCTCCACGAGGCGGTAATGCACATAGAGGACGAAAATTTGGGCGAAAACGTTATTGCGGAGGTTTTACAAAAAGGCTACAAGACCGGCGATACGGTAGTACGTCACGCTATGGTCAAAGTAGCAAATTAAAATAAATTATAATTCGGAGGAATTTATCATGGGAAAAATTATAGGTATTGACTTAGGTACAACAAACTCTTGCGTTGCGGTAATGGAGGGCGGCGAGCC
>OGDU01002153.1_pt1 | contig 13354 bp, 17 predicted proteins | sample 1570371 | NCBI WGS metagenome assembly OGDU01 (sample SAMEA2581977, study PRJEB24529) | metagenome | biome: Human gut stool | place: China | collected 2011
AGCGCATGGCAATGGGACACAAGGCGGATGACCATGAGCCGGAAATGCAGCTATAAGGGAGGTAATCTTTTGAAACAGAAAGTGCAGTTTAAACAGCAGATTTTATTGGCGCAGCCAAAAGACATTCAAGGGCTGAAAAGGCAAAAGCCAATCCCGTGCAGACCTGTTCTGTTCCACCGGAAACTCAAGGGAAGGAATCAGTGAGAGGCATATGAGGTATGAACCTGCGGACTCCCATTAATAGCCTCTGGAGCTTCAACAAGAAGTTCTGAAATCTTTTTCTCTTTTTCAGTTACCCTTTCAGGCACCTTTCCAGTCACACTATCGCTGTGGTCTATGGGCGTTGGGATCAAGTCCAAGAGCTCCGAAAGATGCCAACCAACTGAATGAATTAACACAGATTTGAGAGGCCGCATACTGCGGCCTCTTTTTGATGAGGAGGGATGTAGCATGCCATATATCCACTTCACAGAGGACCAAAAACTCCGTGCCAACTCCGTTGACCTGGTGGAGTTCCTGCGCCGGCAGGGAGAGAAACTCATCTCCTCCGGCCAGGACAAACGCCTCACCTCGGATCACAGTATTACTGTGCATGGGAATGAGTGGTATGATCATGCTGCAGAAAGGGGTGGCCATGCAATCTCCTTTGTCCAAAATTTCTACGGCCTGACTTACCCTGAAGCAGTGACCCGTCTGCTCAATGGTGAACAGGGGGAGGTGTATGTACCGGCGGAGAAAAAAGAAAAAGAGCCGCCAAAGGAATTTGCCCTGCCTCCCTCAAACCAGACCATGCGGCGGGTATATGCTTATCTGCTCCAGCAGAGGCACATCAGCCGGGAGGTACTAAGCGCTTTCGCACAGAAGGGACTGATCTATGAGAGCCGGGAATTGTCCATAGATCAGACAAAGGTGTATCACAACGCCGTGTTCGTCGGATTCGATGAACGCGGCGTTGCCCGTCATGCCCACAAGAGGGGGCTCTATACCCAAGGCAAAAGCTACCGGGGCAACATAGAGGGCAGTGATACGCGGTGCAGTTTCCACTGGGTCGGTACCAGCGACCGCCTCTATGTATTCGAGGCCCCCATCGATCTGCTTGCCTTTCTCACCCTGTACCCGGACGGCTGGCAGCAGCACAGCTATGTGGCTCTCTGCGGTACGGCGGGACATGCTATGCTGTGGATGCTGGAGAAAAATCCAAATCTGCGGAAAGCCATCCTTTGCCTGGATCATGATGCCGCCGGAATCGAGGCCGTCGGCCGGCTCTCAGAAGTTCTCCGAGAGCATGGCTATTCTCAAATTGCCCCGCTGCAATCCGAATACAAAGACTGGGATGAGGATCTGAAAGCGCGGCATGGACTGGAGGCCCAGCCCGCCGAGGAGCATCCGCAGTTTGCGGTGGCGGGTGCAAGGAAGTTCAGCCGGACCGGGCGGTTTACCAGTTTCCCGGATTGCTCCTGCGGTACCGGAACGACCTCCATTGGGGACGCTTTGACCAGGCGATGGAGCGCATGGAAACCATGGCGGCGCTGGCCCTCTCGGTGGTGCTGCGGGAGTGCAAACAGATGGGTACCGCGCTGACCACTGAGCAGGGCGTCCGGTTTTTAGAAAGCCACATCCTGCCTCATCAGAACCGGGGTATCCTCAAGAACCGGGCGGATGAGATCGCCATGCAATTCCAAAGCGTATTGGCCAAGAACAATTGCCGGGGTATCCGTACCCAGGCAGAGAAAAAAGAGGTGGCCAGCGCATGGCTGGAGCTGGCCATCTCCTGTGCCAAGGTGCCGGTCAAGTACGAGGCCGACGAGATCAAACGGCGGCAGAAAGAGGAAAAGACCCAGAGGGAAGCTGAGCCAGTGATGGCCTAAGCCTGAAGCAGCAAAGCGGAGGAATGGCTCAGTCCCACTCCTCCGCTTCTTCCTGGCTGCTTGTTTGTCTGCTGAGATATTCTGCCCGCTCCTGCTTATTGGCTGGCCGGGTTGCCTGCTTTCCACAGTCCGGGCATTGCTCCGGCAATTCCGGCGCCTCAAACAGATAGTAGCAATGGTCACATGCGCAAATCAAAGCAATCACCTCATACCAATTTATTATAGCAGACAAAGCGGAAACTGAACATCCCCTTCTGATATTAAGGCGTAGATATCAAAAGGAGGATCATGTGCCAACGCAAGTTATAACACTTATCGTGGTAGGCGCCATCATGTTTCTCGTGATCGGCGGCCTCGCGTTTCTCTCTCATTACTATACCCTTGACGGGATCAAATCCAAGACTGTGGGCGACGGCCAGCACGGTACTGCTCGCTGGGCTACCAAACAGGAGATTCGGCAGACCTATGCCCATGTCCCTTTTGAACCAGAGCTGTGGCGCAAGGGAGAGCATCTGCCGGAAAAGCAGGGCCTTGTCCTTGGCTGCGAAGGGCCCAAAGACCATGTTACAGCTCTGGTGGACACCGATGACATCCACGCCATGGTCACCGCCGCCAGCGGCGCCGGAAAGACCGCGTTCTTTTTGTACCCCAACATCGAATATGCCCTCGCCAGCGGGATGTCCTTCCTCTGCACGGATACCAAGGGCGACCTGTTCCGCAATTATGCCGGTATTGCCAAGGACTGCTACGGATACCAAATCGCCGTGTTGGATCTGCGTAATCCCACCCGCTCGGACGGCAACAACCTGCTTCATCTGATCAACAAGTACATGGATATCTATAAAGCCGACCCCAAAAACCTGGCGGCAAAGGCCAAGGCAGAGAAATACTCCAAGATCCTCGCCAAGACCCTCATCAACACCAGCGGCGGCGACAGCGCCCAGTATGGGCAGAATGATTTTTTCTACGATTCCGCCGAGGGCCTTCTGACTGCCATGTTCCTGCTGGTGGCCGAGTACCTGCCCACCGAGGACGCGGACGGCAATCCCATTGAAAAGCGCCACATCGTGTCGGTGTTCAAGTTGGTGCAGGAACTGCTGGCCCCCAGCCGGGTGAAGGGAAAGAATCAGTTCCAGCTCCTGCTGGAAAAGCTCCCGCCTAATCATAAGGCCCGCTGGTTTGCCGGGTCCGCCCTCAACACGGCGGAGCAGGCCATGGCCTCCGTGATCTCAACGGTACTGTCCCGCCTAAACGCCTTCCTCGACTCGGAGATGGAGCAGATCCTCTGCTTTGACACCGCCATTGACGCGGAGAAGTTTTGCAATGAGAAATCCGCCATCTTTATCGTACTGCCCGAGGAGGATCAGACCAAGTATTTCATGGTCAGCCTGATCCTCCAAAATCTGTACCGGGAGATCCTCACCGTGGTCGACGAGAACGGCGGGCGGCTCAAGAACCGGGTGGTCTTCTTTGCAGATGAGCTTGGGACATGCCCGCCCATCCAGTCGCTGGAGCTGATGTTTTCCGCCTTCCGGTCCAGAGGACTCATGCTGGTGCCTATCGTCCAGAGCATTACGGGACAGCTGCAGAAAAACTATGGAAAAGAGGGCTCTGAGATCATCGTGGACAACTGCCAGGTCAACCTTTACGGCGGCTTCGCCCCGGCCAGTCAGACTGCGGTGGAACTGTCCAAATCTTTGGGCAGCCGGACGGTGATGAGCGGCAGTATCTCCCGCGGGAAAAACGATCCCAGCCAGTCCCTCCAGATGATGGAGCGTCCCCTCATGACCCCGGATGAACTCAAGTCCATGCCCAAGGGCAGCTTTATTGTGGCCAAGACCGGCGTCCACCCCATGAAGGTCAAGCTGCGGCTGTTCCTCGACTGGGGCATCCGGTTCGGCAAGCCCTATGAAGTGCCGGAGAAGGCCCAGCGGTTCGTTGCCTATGCTGACAAGCAGGAGTTGGAGGAGTCCATCATCCGCCGCCACTATGGGACGATTGTAATGGATAGTGAGCAGCCGCAGGGAGGCGGCACATCCGCTGGCGGTATGGCTCAGGGAATTCAGGCCGCACCGGATTTCCGCAAAACGGTATTTCGGCCTTGACGGAGGGAAGCAGAATGAACAGCTTTAGAAATATCTACAATTCCAATCTAAGCCACAGAGCCAGGAGCGTCTATATGTACCTCAAGGATCGTGCAGACAGCGAGGGACGCTGCTGGCCGGCCATCAGAACCATTGCTCTGGAGTTGGGGCTTTCCCGCTCTACGGTCAAGCGGGCACTGGATGATCTCTGCAGGGCCGGTCTGCTGCAAAAGGACCCACGCTGGCGGGAAAATGGGAGTCTTACTTCCAATCTGTATCATGTGGTATGACGGAGGTGTCCAATGCTGGTTGAGATCGATCTACTGGATTATTTGGCTTATCAAATGGGATGCGGAGTTCTTTCTGATCTTCGGCTGTCCCAGCAAAGTGAACAGCTGCACAGGCTCACTGCCGCGATCCCTTTAGGTGCATGCAGCGAATGGGAATGGCTGGATGCGGCACAGTATTTGACAGGCCATGACTGCGCATCAGCACTGGAAGCAAGGAACCGTCTGGTGAGATAGCCTGTAAAAAGCAAACCCTCCCGCCAAGGGGAGGGTCTACATATCATGTGAACCGAGTCCCGGTTCGTGATGAACCAACCAGAAGCGCCCACTCTAAGGATTTTATTTAAGACAGAAAATAACAAACAACATCTGGCCTTATAGGTTATACCGCCTTGCGTTGTGTCCGGCTTTTGAAATTTAATCGTCTTTCTGTGCAACTGTAATGCCGACAGCAAAACCGTTGACCTCCACGCCATCTTCTGCGGGAATCAGGAGGTACTTGCGCCCGTTGATAATTTGAGTTTCCACCAGGTAACTATACTCTGGATCAGCAGAAATGGTGATCTCAGGTGTCTTGATCTCAAAGCGGCTGCTGTCGATCAGGTTTGCCGGATTCAGGACAACCCCCGAACCAAACTGCTCGCCGCAGTTTTCCTGGAATGCTGCCACCTGTTCATCCGCAATCCCGCAGCTTTGAAGGATTTGCCCTATTTCTGAGGCACTCATCTCCAGAGGTTCCGAACTCCTGCTCTCCCTGTGCTCCTTGATTTTCTCACGCAGCTGTTCATGAACAGTCTGCATCACTTCCAGACTGCAGTCAAACGCATCGCTCAGAGCTGACTGGAATGCTTCCTTCTGCTCAACGGCAGACATCGGCGCTTCCACATGGAAGATCGCGTCAATGAACTCCTGGTGAATTTCATTGGCCTTCCTGCTGTAAAAGAGAGCGTTATAGATATTTGCTGCCCGGTCATCGAATGCCGGGAACAGAAAACCCAGCTCAGGAGGAGCGACGGTTTGCCCGGCAGCACAGTGGAATTCATTGTCACCTGGAAAATATCCCAACTCTACCTTGCCCTCCTTGATGGGGCACACAACACAGACGATGTAGGTGAACACCTCATCCGAGGCATCCGCTTGCAGGGAATCATCCTTGCCCCGATGGGGAACATCGTAGCTGTCACAGGTCAGGAGCAGCAGGTAACTGCTGTCCCCCATGTCCAGACTGTCAATTACCTTGCGGTAAAAGGTCTGGCGGGCCTCGTTGTCCTTAAGCTGGGAATCCCACAGTGTGGTGAGCAGGCGGTGTTCCTCACTGTCTGCTACCTGCTGAGTGGAGAATACGATATCAATGAGGTTTTTCCCCAGGGAACCGGACAGTCCCTTCTTCAAAAGGCTCAAATACTTCTCGGACTCCTCCTGCGGCATCATGCCCAGGGATTCGTCCAGATCGGAAACGATCTCTTTACTGCTGTTGACATAGCATCCATAAACACGGCTGATGGCGCTTTTTTCCGGGCGAAAACGGCGCCGCAGCTCATTGATTTCTTTTTGGTTCATTTTTTCCTACCTCGCTTTGTAATTGGAACGGTTGGTAACAGACGATGAATTCCATTTTAGTGGAAAGAGCTTGAAATTTCAATAGCCGGAAGTTCTTTCCCCCAAGAGCGCAAAAAAGAAACCGCCCATGTCAGAAACTATCAGAAACTGACTGAGCGGCATATTTTTCATGTCAAACGCCAGCAGGAGCGTCTATTTTTTGATCCAGTCCAGAAAAACAACTACTTTCTCCAAGTCCTCATCCGGCAGGGCAAGCAGTTTCCTGCCTATGATCCCACGCAGGGAATCCGGATCGTCCATGGGGGCAAAGAAAAGAGTTGGCGTCAAATCAAAGTATTCCATGATGTTGAACAGCTCCCGGAGAGAGGGCATAGAAATTCCATTGGTGATGCTTCTGATGTAGGAGCCGCTCTTTCCAAGCTCCAGGCTCATCCGATGCTCAGAAACGCCTTTCTGTTCCCGCAGCTCTGTGATGCGGTCCCGCACAAATGCTTCATAGCGGCGGTTATCGTCCATGATCCTCTCCCTCCAATCTTTACTTATTATTTTAATATAAGGGAGCGTCACGGGTTCGCACTTAAATCATCAACTTTCGCTTCACACAACGAATAATTGGTGATATAATCATTAAAATGGGTGTCGGTTTTATAGTTCTATTATGAATTACAATCAATAAAATATGACTGCGACTGTGTATGAGGGCTGTCAGATGGGAAGCTGCTTCTTTATAGGGCATAGGGAGACACCGGACCAGGTGTACCCAGCCTTGCTTGAAACCATAGAACACCATATCACGGAATATGGCGTAGCTGAATTTGTGGTGGGACAGTATGGGAACTTCGACCGTCTGGTGATCCGGGCGCTGTCACAGGCCAAGCGAGCGCACCCGGATATTACACTGATGCTGATGACCCCATATTACCCGGTCAACAGAAAGGTGGATCTGCCGGAGGCATTCGACGCCCTGTTCTATCCGCCGGATCTGGAAGCGGTCCCCAAACGGCTTGCCATCGTCCGTGCAAACCGATACATGGTGGAGCGCAGCGATTTTCTCATCGCCTATGTGCGGCATCCCGCCAGCAATGCCAAAGAACTGCTGGAGTATGCTGGGACTGGAAAGAGAAAGGGAAAAATCCACATCACAAATTTGGCTGAGGAGCAAATCTCTCTTCCACAGAAAACAGATGATGTGATATAATAGAGTAACAAAGTTTACCCATTTTGAGATTTGTAACCCGAGGTCTTGCTATGGAAGAAAAACTGGGACAGTCCATGGCTGTTCTGTTCAAATATGAAAAATTGATTTTGGCTGAAGAAGAAACCACATCCGCCGGTGGATGTGGCGTCTCCCTTGCGGCCTTTTCATGCCCTGCGTCAGCCTGTCCAAGTGACAGGGTGTCGCAGGGCGTTTTTATTGTCTAAACAGAGGTGATCAAGCATGAGTTTGCCAAAACGCGACGGCGTACATGACCGCTACTATCTGATCCACAAGCCGGACACTTCCCCGGAGTTGCTGGCGGAGGCGGATCTCTGCATTCAGGATGTGCTGAACGGAACCGCTCGTGAAAATCACTCCGCCTACCCGACCGTGGTGCGAAATCACAACGGGACACCCTTTCTTCCCAACCAGCTCCTGGAGCGGTATCTGTCCAAACTGCCTTTGAAGGGATTCCCCTATGAGGAAGCTGTTACATTCTGCGATGCCCTGCGGCGGTTGGTGGGCTGGCAGGAGATCCGCTATACATTGGAGAAATACATAGAAAAGCAGGTGCAGGAAAGGTATTTTGAGGCTGGAGAAAAAGAGGATGATTTTACGCCTTACCCGCCTTGTACTGTGTGGCCGGAGCTGCGGCCGGAGGATGTGGATGAAGGTCTGCTGCGCTTTGCCTGCTATGTGGCTATCTGCCATACCGTGTACGGGCAGAGTTTTGAATCCCTCACCACTGAACACATCCTTGGCCTGGTTTCCCAGCTTCGCCCAGATATGGTGAAGCAACTGAAAACAGCCGGCAGCGGCAAATTACCAAAGGACATCCAGCAGCGTAAGACAGAGCATTTCACCGCATCGGCCAATGATGCGTTTGCTGCCATCCGCATCACCGCCAGGGACTCCACCGAGGAGTGCTATGCTGAAATCCTGGACTACCTGTGTGCGGTGTTGGAACAGGAGGAATTTCCCCGCAGTTACTCGGTGGAGTTCCGTGGGAAGGAAAAACTCTATCTGCCTATTCCCGGCCTGCCCAAGAAGGGAGTCAATCAGCTCTTTGCCTGCGCTGTGCAGCACCCCAATCTGCATCCAGCTATGGAGCGATACGCTCGTCTGGCTATGCGGGAGTTTGAGTGGTACCAAAACCTCGCGGATGAAGCCTGTGCAATGCCCGGCACCTTTGCTGTGTTCGCTCTGGGGCTGGAGGGAGAACGGTGGGCACCGCTGGTAACGGAGTATCTGGATCTCTGCGATGACGAGCACTCCTCCCTGCAAGAGAAATTCCTTCATGCCTTGATCCGGAAGTTTGGTTTTCAAACATGGACACTGGGCGTATTGGTACGGGGCGCATTATCTATGCAGTGGCTGAAGCCTGCCAAGGAATTCCGCAGCCTGATAGCCAATGGGGAAAGCCTGGATGCACTGCTGGCAGTCAAGCGCCGCTTTTCCGCTTATCTCCTGCCGGAAGAAAACAAAGACCCGAAATTCCGGGCCATCGCTTGGCAGAGCCTGCTCTGGGCCATCTGGGGAAAGGATTCCGAAAATGGTGGCAGCAAGGCCATCAAGACGGCACCGAAGGAACTGAAAGAGAAATACCAGCAGGTATTTGCGTAAGGAGGCGTCCACTATGTGCGAGCACTGCCGAAACATTCAAACATGGAGAAAATTTGACGCCCCAAAGGACTATCTGGCCTGTATTGCTTACATTCAGCAGTTGGTGTCGGAGGGGGAATTTGAACTGATGCAAGAGGAATCCACCTGCCCACTGGAGAAGGTAAAGACAGAGGATGGCTGGGCAGACGAAATTATGGCTCACATGATTAGGTGCAAGCACTGCGGCCAGATCTTCACCTGTGTGGTCAACACCTGGCGAGGCAGCGGACACTTCAAAAAAGGCAAAGGATGACACGGAAAAGGCGGTGAAATGATGAATCAGGCAGAAAAAGCAGAGCTGCTGGAGCAGCTTGAGCAATGGAATAAGAAGGACGAGTATTCCCGGTGTATCCGGGCCATCGAAGCCATCCCGGAACAGGAGCGGGGCTATCTGCTGACCGTCAAGCTGAGTCGGGCTTACAGCAATCTGGCGGTGCTGGGAGATCATGGAGAGCACGGAACCGACAGTGAAGTGGACGGAAATCTCATCCAGCACGCCATCCGACTGCTGGAGTCCGTTCGCACCCAGGGAGAAAACGACCCTTACTGGAACTCCCGGATGGGCTATTCCTGCCTGATGGCATACAGCTCCGCAGCCATCGCCTATGAATACGCAAAACGCTGGCTGGCCCTGGCCCCGGATGACCCAGCCGCCCAAAAGCTGGTTCGGGACTGCGAGGAATATCTTGAGGAGGAAAAAGCCTTGGAAATAGATTTGAAAGAACGGGAGGAATTTATTCGGCGGGAAACTCCCGATGATGAAAAGGGGGTTATATGTAAATGAACAGCGAACAGATCACAGTATTTTTGCAAGAGCATTGGTATATTGCCTCGGTGCTCATCGGGGCCGTGATTTTAATTGGAGCGACCCGCAACTGGAACTGGCTCTGCGACCCCACTGGTACGCGGGATGCCCACCGCCACAGCAGAGGATACCGGCGGGTGGTGTTCTTTCTGTTGGGTGTTCTCCTGATTGTGGTGAGTATCTGGGGATTTGTGCTGAAATTGAAATAGGAGGAGAAAGACTATGATGACTGAGAAATATCCCACCTGGCTCATCGGCCATGTGAAAGAATGGGCGGAGAAGCGTTTGCCCACCGTGATACTTTGTTCCACCACCGGCAATGAACTGCTGGAGGTTTGGTATTACGGAGATCTGCTCACGGTGAAAGGAGAACCCCAATCCTATATCATAGATAGCGACGAGGCCCCCGGACTGGTGACAGCCCGTGACCCGGAGAGCGGCGAGGAGTTCGTCATCTTTGACGGTGGACGGCATGGCTACGACAATATGTTCTGCGATGAACATGATCCATCTGAGCTGGAACACCGTCCCCTCAAGCGGTATGAGATCCCCGCTTCCAAGCTGGTGCTGGAGCTGGGGTACAGCGTGGACTACGAGGACGAAAAAGAAGACTTCGAACCGGATGAGGCGGATACCGTGGAACTGATCAACGGCGAGCGGATGCCCTGGGAGCAGGTCAAGCGGGACGGCATCGACTATATCGCCCTTTACTATGTGAACGAGAAAGGAAGACCAGTCCAGATCTTGGACGCGGAGCTGGCATGAGTATGGTAATTCGATCCTTCAACAATCTGCACGACAACAGAGTCCTGCGCTACTGCGCTGACTTTGAAGCCCATTCCCTGCACATGGATACCCAGACCGAGGCCGGAGAGAACGTATCTGTTCGCTTCACCGGCCTGCTGGCCCACCGGTTTGAGGATGTGATCCAGGACAACATCCTTTTCGGCATGGACGAGATCACCGTGGACGGTTTTTTTGAACAGTACAACGACCTGTTGGGCGGAACCATCCTTTACGGCTTTCCCGCCTGTTGCAGCATTGAGGAACTGCGGGAGCGCATGGATCGGGAGCACATCCGGGTATTTGTCATCGACGCTTCCCTTGGGCTATGCGGCTTTGTACTGGCTCAGGAGGTGGAACTGCAATGTCAATCACCGCTTATAAAGTAGAAGCCGTCGGCCATGACCGGACCGGCAAGGACTTCGGCTATGTAAATATCATGTATCGTTATGGCAACAAGCAATCCTGCCCCCGACCGGATCAGTGCGAAAAGATGGAAGTCATGTGGGCGGATGAGAGCGTCTATGGACCTCCTGCCCCCGGCAGCAAGGTGGGGGATTTTATACAGACATGGCTGATGGGCTCCTGGAACTGCGGCGTGTTTACCCACTGGGAGATCGCCCAGCGGCTGATGGATGCCTTCACTGGCCTGAAACTCAAGGAGCTGGAATGGTTCGAGAACCCCAGAGAAAAGACACTGAAAAACGGCAAACCCCGTGCGCGCCGGGCCAAGTGGCTGCCGGAGCGGGAGGCGGATTTGGTCTATCTCTACGCCGACCACTACATTGACGCCAGAAATCCGACTCCCGCAGAAACCGACTTTTTCACCGTCACAAGGATGGACGCCTGGGGCGTGAGCACCTGGTTCATGTGTACCCCGGAGGCCGCCGAAAAACTGATTGCTATGGATTATGACAATCTGGCCGTAAAGGAAACCACCATTGTGGGATAGGAGAAAATGAATGATGACTTTGGAACAACTGCCTCCCAAGGGCGTAAAGCGAGAACAGGCCATTTTGGAGCTGGGCAAGGATGAAGCAAACGGCGAACTGCTGTTCCAGCTTGTGAATACAGAAAAGGGCAAATGCAAAACGGCTGCTCAAAAGGCTTTGGCGCAGCTGGAGTATGCCCCTGCTGCCCCACTGTGGGCCAAACTGGTCAAGGGCAAATGGATGGGCAGCAATATCATGTCGGATGCCTGTTCCGACTGTGTATCGGAGCAGATTGCCCCAGTTATTCTGAAGACTCTCTCCCAGCTGCTGGACGAGGGGGACACAAAGCCACTGGATATAGAACAACTGAACTTCTGTTTCCATTTGATGTTGGGGAAAGCCTCGCCCAAAATGCTGGAGGTCTACCGCTTTCTGGCGGAAAACATCCAGCGGATCGCCCAGCTGAAACGCGCGCCTGTTTATCCGGATGATGATTGCACCTCCTGGTGGATCACGGATGGGCTTCGCATTTGGGATGCCACACCCAAGGAAAAAGAGAAAATTCCCGCTGTGGTGCTGACCGCCTCCCTGATCCGCAACCCGGATGAGCGACTGCAAGCATTGGCTGATGAGCTGAATGAACGCTATGGCGGCAGCTGGCTGATGCCGGTCTTTATGAAGGCGATCATCACCCAGCCCAAGGAGCAGGTGTATGAGACCTATTCGCCCCTTCTGGATACGCCGCAAAAAGGCTATTTGTTCCATGCGCTGGGAATGCTCCATTACCGCTGTTATCCGGAAGGCTGGACCTATGAACGCCTGGGCCCGGATGGAATGATTGCTCTGATTTTCTGGGGTTATTATAGCTATGGAACCTATGACACAAGGTTTATGATTGAACGCTATGTGGATCTGGATGAGCGGTGGCTCTTTGATTTGGCCAAGGACCCAGAGGGCCGCAAACCTACGGTGACATGGCAGACCTACAACCGGGGCGGTGTGCTATATGGAAGCTACGACGAAATGTTCATCAGTCTGCTGCCCCGCAAGGTGGAAAACCCGGAACTGAAGCGCATTCTACGGGACTACTTCCGTATTCGCAGCGAAAAAGTGAGAGTGGAAGAAAGTATTACTGTTTACAAAGACGCTGCTGAGCGGTTCGGGGATGAATGAGTACAAGTCGAGAAAGCAGGTGCCTTATGTACCAAATTGCATATATTGGCCGCTGGGAGACCCTCCCGGAAACGGCTGCCGCCATCTGTGACCATGATACTCCCAAGCTGGAAGCAATGCTCCAAGGCGGTCTGGATTTAGATGTTCCCATCCAGCTCAGCGAATATATCAAGCTGATGCCGCTGGAGATCGCGGTTTTTCGGAATGATGTGCCCATGATCCACTTCCTGCTGGAGCATGGAGCTGATCCCGGTCTGGCAGAGGAACAGCCCCTGCTGCTCACTGCCGCCCGCTGTTGTGGGCCGGAGGTGGTGGCGCTCTTTGCTGGACAGGCCGCAAAACTCAGCCCGAAGCAGAAAGAGCGGGCCTTCCAGGAAGTGCGCTGGGGCAAGCGCCCGGAGAATATCCAGGTGCTGGAGCAAGCCGGGATCACAGTGGACAAGTTTGGCGGCGAGGCATTCCGGGCCGCTGTGTCTGAGGGCAATACCAAACTTGCCCAGCTGCTTCTGGAAAAAGGGGCAGACATCAATTACCACAAGCCGGACATGGTGTTTCCGAACGCCTCTACCGCTGTCACCGAAGCGGCTCGGCATAAGAATCTCCCCATGGTGCGCTGGCTCATTGAGCAAGGAGCCGACATCACCATTGCTGACAAATACGGCGACCGGCCTTACACCGTGGCGGTGCAGAACAAAAATCAGGAGCTGGCCGACTACTTAAAAGCCCTGGAACCGGAGGAATGGCACAACGAACAGGAAAAAGTCCGGCAGCTCATGCCCTACAAGCTGCCTGCCAAGCTGGTGGAATACTTGAAGACCGGCCCCCTGCGGCTGGAGTTCCCGGATCAGGAATGGGTGAAGTGGGCGGAGCTCTACTCCTTCATGGATGTGCAGGAGATGACCTGGAAACGGAAGAAGCTGCTCTCCCTGATGGTGCAGATGGACAACTACAGCGACTATCTGCTGCTGTGGAGCCCCAGGGACAAAAAGCTGTGGTATCTGG
>OGDU01002162.1_pt1 | contig 13277 bp, 13 predicted proteins | sample 1570371 | NCBI WGS metagenome assembly OGDU01 (sample SAMEA2581977, study PRJEB24529) | metagenome | biome: Human gut stool | place: China | collected 2011
GGAGGACAAGCCTCCGCTTAGATAGGCGGCGCCTCGGCAAAATCGCAAACTCCGTTTGCTTTTGCGCTCGGCTTGCACGACTTTGCGGAGGACAAGCCTCCGCTTAGATAGGCGGCGCCTCGGCAAATCCCAAATAAATTTGGTTCTGCGCTCGGCTTGCACTATCTTTGTATCCGATGAAACCGCCGTTTCTCGATATTATTCCGCACCGGTTCCGCCGGAGAAGTTTAGGGGTGACGCTCAGCGTCTTCACGCGCGCATTGCTCAACTTCGCGGGGCTGGCCGTGCTGATTCCCGTGCTCGTCATCATCCTCGACACGGAAGGCATCCGCTCCAACCGGTGGCTGGCGGCGCTCTACGACTTCGGCGGATTCACGAGCGACCGCACGTTCATCCTCACGGTATGCGCCTGTGTCGTGGCGGTGATCCTGTTCAAGAGCCTCGCCAATCTGGCCCTGTACAAAATCGAGCGTAACTTCATCTACGACCTCTATCGGGAACTTTCGCGCCGGCTTTACGTCGACTACCGCAACCGGGGGTTGGGATTCATCAAAAGCTCCAATTCGGCGGTTTTGGCGCGCAACGTCAATGTCGTGTGCCTCACCTTCGTCACGGGCGTGCTGATGCCCGTGGCCGCCATGGCCAGCGAAGCGGTGCTCTTCGCCCTGCTATTCGGGTCGCTGGCGATTTACAATCCGCTCGTAGCGCTGCTGACGCTCGCTATCTTCGTACCTTCCGTAGCGCTCTACTACTACTTGGTACGGCAACGCCTGAACCGCTACGGCGAGGAGGAGAACCGTGCGCAGCGGCGCAAGTCGCGCACCGTGATCGAGACCTTCCGCGGCTATGCCGACCTGGAAATCGCGGGCGCCTATCCCGCGATGCTGAGCGACTTCGACCGCTCGATGGATGAAATCATCCGCGTGCGGCAGCGCAACGCCACGATCGCCGCGCTTCCCCCGATGTTCACCGAAGTGGGACTGACCGTCGGCATGGCCGTCCTCGTGGCGTTCTGCGCCGGAACGGACAACACGCAAATGAAACTGCTGTTCGGCATCTTCGCCGTTGCTGCATTGCGCATCATGCCCTCGGTGCGCAGCATCATGGGGGCGTGGACGTCGCTGCGTTACAACCGTTACACGATCGACGTGCTGCGCGACGCACGGCTCTACGATACGCCCGCAGGGATCGACACGACACAGGAACGGATGCCGTTCGAGCGGGAAATCCGAATCGAAGGGCTTTCGTTCCACTTCGACGACGCACCCGACCGCGACATACTGCACGATCTGTCGCTCACGATCCGCAAGGGCGAGCGCATCGGCATACGGGGTGCGTCGGGCGTGGGAAAGACGACGCTGTTCAACATCCTGCTGGGCTTCTACCGCCCCACGGCGGGCCGCATCACCATCGACGGCCGACCGCTCGACGAAACGAATCTCCGCAAGTGGCAGAACACGATCGGATACGTTTCGCAGAGTGTCTTCATTGCCGACAGCTCCTTCATGCAGAACGTGGCGCTGGGCTGCGCCCCCGACCGGATCGACCGCCGGCGTGCGGCGCAGGCATTGGAAACGGCCAAACTCAAAGAGTTCATCGACACGCTGCCGCAGGGAATGGAGACCCCGATCGGCGAATGCGGCTGCCGGCTCTCGGGCGGGCAACGCCAGCGGCTCGGCATCGCCCGCGCACTCTACAAGCAGGCCGATATCCTCTTTTTCGACGAAGCGACCTCGGCGCTCGACAACCGCACCGAGGAGCGGATCAACCGCGCTATCGAGGAGTTGTCGAAGGCCAACCGCGAGTTGACGATCGTCGTTGTCGCCCACCGCGAAAGTTCGTTGGACTATTGCGACCGCATCATCACCCTGGGAGAAAAAACAGCATAGATATGGACTATCTCGTAGCACAAGACCTGATCCGCAGCGAACACCTCGACCTCGTGCGCGAAGGCGGGCTGAACGGATTCAAGCCCTTCGAAACGACCTGCGGCGCGGCAACCGAGCCGCTTATAAGGCTGTCGCCGGCAGAACCGCTGACACTCGACGACTTCGCCGGCTACCGCGAACTCGACCGATTCGATTTCGACGAGGCGGTCGCCGACTGCCACTTCGGGCGTTACGACGGCGGCCGGCTCTTCTACATGACCGCACCCGGGCAACGACCGGTGCTCTTCGCCAAAGCCGACGGCGACCCGCTCGTGCGGAGCAACGTCGCAGCCGACGGCCGCCCCGACCCCTCGCTGCTGCGATTCGGACTGTGGATGAGCTTCGGCATCGCCCACAACCCGCACAGCATCGCCATCCACTCGTCGGTAATCGTCCACTCGGGCCGCGCCGTTCTCTTCCTGGGTGAGTCGGGAACCGGAAAGAGCACCCATACGCGCCTGTGGCGCGAACACATTCCCGGTGCGCAACTGCTCAACGACGACTCGCCGATCGTGCGCGTCGTCGAAGGCGTGCCGACCGTCTTCGGGTCGCCGTGGAGCGGGAAAACACCCTGTTACCGCAACGAGAGCTACCCCATCGCCGCATTCGTGCGATTGGCCCAGGCTCCGCACAACCGGATCGCCCGACTGCCGGTCGTCCGGGCGATCGGCGCGCTGCTCCCCTCGTGCCCGCCGGCATTCGCCTACGACGCACAGTTGCAGGACAACATCTGCGACACGCTCTCGCAACTGATCGCCCGCGTGCCGGTCTACCAGTTGGAGTGCCTGCCCGACGCCGACGCCGCACGGCTCTCGTTCGAAACGACGATCGCCGACCGATGAAACGCACCGTTCCCAACCGTATGCTCTTTGCGGAAACCCGCGACCAGCTGCTCGCGGGACGCGAAGTCGTCGTCCGCGTATTGGGCCAGAGTATGCTGCCCTTCTTCCGAAGCGGCAGCCGCATCACGCTTCGCCCCCTGCGCGAAGGCGATCTGCGGCGCGGACACGTGGTGCTGGGCGAAACCGACAACGGCCATTTCGTCGTCCACCGCATCCTCACGGTCGGCGACGAGCGCGTGACCCTGCTGGGCGACGGCAACACCGTGGGGACCGAGACGATACCCCGCGAGCGAATCTACGGCATCGTCGACTGCGGACGGCTGCACCTCTGGCTGGCCGAGCGGTGGATGCGCCTCCGCCCGCTGCGCCGCTATCCGCTGGCGATCCTGCGCCGCATCTGCCGCAAATAAAAAGCGGAACCGATTGTCGGCCCCGCTTCTCTCTTACTCTTCGTCGGCGAACATCGGATCCCACGCCGGCAGACGGACAGGCTTCTGTTTCAGGACGTCGAGCACGCGCTGCGGCACGTATTTTCGCTCGACCACCAGGCGGAACATATATTCATCGAACCAGCGGTCGGTCATGATCAGATGCCCCTTGTAACCGCTCGACGGCCCCCAGCTGTTCTCCACCATCCACTTCTTCGGCCGCCCGTCGGCATCGAGGTCGACGGCCACAAGCGTCATGGCATGGCTCGATCCGCTGGCGAAACTCTCCACGCGACGGCGTTTGTCCATGCCGAAGGTGGTGCCCATGAGCGATTCGTAGTCGAAATTATCCACGTCGAGCAGGCCGCGCCCCGAGTCGAGGAACTTGCCTACGTCGCACGAGAAATACATCATCGTGCTGTCGCGAATCGACGCAACGGCCATCCGCTTGATCTCCTCGACCGGCAGGTTCACATAGGTCCAGTTGCGGCCGTCGTAGACATGACGGTCGTAGTCGATTTCATAGCACTTGTAATAGTCGCGCGTGGGATCGTTCATCAGCATGACATAGTTGCCCGTGAGATCGTCGGCGACATAGGTTTCGAAAAACGACCTCGGCGTGTATTCGCGCGTATCGACCGGACGCCCCTCGGCATCGCGCCGCGTCCACGTGAAGCGCACGGGCGGCTCGCCCAGATTGAGCACGAGCATCCGGTAGATCACCCCCAGCATCTCCGTCTTGCGGCTTTCGAGTTCGGCCTTCTCCGCACCGTCGCGGGCGGCTTCACGCAACGAAAGCCCGTATTCGCGCAATTTGAGTTTCAGCAAGGCGGCCATCTGGGCGGTGTGCTCGCTGCTGTACGTTTCGGGCATCGCCTCCTTAGGCACCAGCCCGTACTTGCCCACGATATCCGCAACCCCGGTAAACTGGCCGCCGTCGCTGAGCGGGTTCTTGAACAGCCACTCGACCGTCCGATCCTCGCGCGGTGCGTCGCGGGTGTCGATAACCCCTTGCAGGAAGAGGTTCGCCTTCTCCAGCTGATCCCAGAAAAAACAGTAGTTCTGCGAAAACTCGAAGGCCCCCAGTCCGTAGCGCGCAATCATGCGGGCGCGCAACACGTTCAGACCTGAGAAGAGCCAGCAACGGCCCGACTGCTGCTGGTCGGTGACGCCTTTCGACGGTACCCGATGCGAAAAATAGGTGTCGATTTCGCCCTGATTCGGCTGGTTGACGACCAGCTTGCGAATATCGTTGTTGCAGATCGCATTGCGCAGCGCGCGGTCGGCAGGCGTATCCTCGTAGGAGGCACGTATCCGCTGCAACATCCCGTCGCTGATTCCGCCGTCGTTTTGCGCCCCGAGGGGCAACAGGGACGATACGGCGAAGGCCCCGATAAGTACGATTCGTTTCATAATTCGGTCTCGATCCGGTTTTTACGAACCGAAGTGATACAAACGGTTCTCGGTTCGACAAAGATAGTGCAAGCCGAGGGCAAAAACAAACTCGTTTGTATTTTGCCGAGGCGCAGCCTATCTAAGCGGGGCTTGTCCCCGCAAAGTCGTGCAAGCCGAGGGCAAAAACAAACTTGTTTGTATTTTGCCGAGGTGCAGCCTATCCAAGCGGAAGATCGCCCCGTACAAAACGAAGGCGCAGAAGTACCGCAACTGCCACTCTCCCCGACCGATAACACTGAAAGAATCCCGCGACCCCGCCCCGGTCGATTCGGAAAACAATACCCGCACCGTATAAAAGGCCGTAACACCATATACCGCCGCTGCCGCCGCACCGGACACACGAAAACGGCCGATCCAAATTGGATCGGCCGTCATTCTCGGAAAAAGAATCGTTTACGATTCGAGCGCGAAGCGCTTGTAAGCGACAACGGTAGCCTCCTTGTCCGCTTCGTGGATATACTGGGCGATGGTCTTCTTTTCACCGACCAACTCCTGATTCAGCAGTGTGTTCTCCTCGAAGAACTTGCGCATCTTGCCTTCGGCGATCTTTTCGAGAATGGCCTCGGGCTTGCCTGCGTTCTTCGGATCCTGCTTCATCGCCTCGATGGCGATCTGGCGCTCATGCGCGACTACGTCGGCCGGGCAATCGGCCACGTCGATCGCGATGGGAGCCATCGCCGTAGCCTGCATGGCTACCGCATGGGCCACCTCCTCCGGAACGACCTTGTTGAAGCCCAGAATCGTACCCAGCTTCTTGTTGAAGTGAACGTATGAGTGGCAATAGGGAGCCTCGATACGGGCGTAATAGGCCATTTCGACCTTCTCGCCGGTCTGTCCCGATTTCTCGGTCACCATCTCTTCGACGGTGCGTCCCTCTGCGTTCTTCACGGCCATCAGCGTATCCTTGTCGGCAGCATCGGCGGCAACGGCGATGTCGATCATCGCATTGGCCGAAGCAGCGAACTCGGCATTCTGAGCAACGAAGTCGGTCTCGCAGGCGAGACACAGCATGTAGGCTTTCGTGCCCACGATGCGCGTTACGACGACACCCTCCGAAGCGTTGCGCTCGGCACGTTTGGCAACGACCAGCTTACCCTTCTCACGGATGATGTCCTGAGCGCGCGCAAAATCGCCTTCGGCCTCCATGAGTGCATTCTTGCAATCCATCATGCCGGCACCGGTCATCTTGCGGAGCTTCATTACATCAGCAGCTTTGATTTCCATAATTATCCTTTCTTTAATAAAGTGTGGTTACTGTATTCATCGGGCATTACTCGGCCTGTGCCTCGGCGGCAGCCTCGACCTTCTCGGCCGCTGCTTCGACGACCTCGGCAGCAGCGGTTGCAGCCTGCTCAGTGGCAGCCACGACCTCTGCTACGGCAGCCTCTTCGGCGTCGATCGTAGCCTTGACGGCCTTCTTGATGCGGGGTTTGCCCTCCTTCTTGGGTGCGCCCTCCTCTTCGGAGACGATACCCTCCTGAGCCTCCTTCTCCTTTTCGAGACGGCGCTCCTCCGTACCCTCGGCCACAGCGGCGCAGATGGCGGTCAGAATCACGGCGATTGAATTCGACGCATCGTCATTTGCAGGAATAACGTAATCGATGTCGGTTGGATCACAACAAGTATCTACTATTGCAAATACGGGGATATTCAATCGTTTGGCCTCTTTGACCGCATTGGACTCCTTCATCACGTCGACCACGAACAGGGCCGCCGGAAGACGGGTCAGGTCGGCGATGGAGCCGAGGTTCTTCTCCAATTTCGCACGCTGACGCTCGATCTGAAGCTTCTCGCGCTTGGAGAAATTGTTGAATGTGCCGTCGGCGGTCATCTTGTCGATGGTCGCCATCTTCTTGACGGCTTTGCGTATCGTGGGGAAATTGGTAAGCATACCGCCTGCCCAACGTTCGGTAACGTAGGGCATACCGATAGCCGCCACCTTTTCGGCAACAATATCCTTGGCTTGTTTCTTGGTGGCTACGAACAGCACGCGGCGACCGCTCTTGGCGATCTGCTTGATAGCTGCAGCGGCCTCATCGATCTTCAGCACGGTCTTGTGCAGGTCGATGATGTGGATGCCGTTCTTCTCCATGAAGATGTAAGGAGCCATTTTGGGGTTCCATTTGCGCTTCAGGTGACCGAAGTGCGCACCGGCTTCCAATAATGTATTAAAATCTGTACGTGACATTTTAATTCAATTCGTTGATTAATTTTAATTCTCTTTTCTTCAACCCTCCGGGTAGCGGCCTGGCCGGTCCCGGGGAGTTTTCCGCGGCGCGGCAACCAGATAGTAGACTAATTAAAAATTAAGAATTAAAAATGAAAAATTCCCAATATATAATAAGTATCCATGTGGTTTGAGAACCGTCGCCGTGCGTTGCCGAAATTCCGGTCGTGCGTATTAACGCTTGCTGAACTGGAACTTGCGGCGTGCTCCGGGCTGACCGGGCTTCTTACGCTCAACCTCGCGGGGATCGCGCGTGAGGAATCCGGCCTTCTTCAGCACCGGACGCATCTCCGCGTCGATTTCGCACAGTGCGCGTGCGATGCCCAGACGAGCGGCCGAAGCCTGTCCCGTGATACCACCGCCATCGAGGTTGATGACGATGTCGTAATTCTCCGCCGTGTTGGTGGCCAGCAGGGGCTGCTTCACCTGGTACTGGAGAATTTCGAGCGGGAAGTAAACTTCAAGCGCTTTGCGGTTGATTGTAATCTGACCCTTGCCCGGCTTCACGTATACGCGAGCCACAGCGGCCTTACGACGACCTACGGTGTTTACAACTTCCATAACTCCTACTTAATCTCGTTTAATTTAATAGTCTTCGGGTTCTGTGCGGCGTGAGGATGCTCTGCGCCGGCATAGACCTTCAGGTTCGACAGCAGCTTGTCGCCCAGACGGGTCTTGGGCAGCATGCCTTTGACGGCCTTCTCGATGAGGAAGGTCGGTTTCTTTGCCAGATAGTCGGCAGGCGTAGCGAAACGCTGGCCGCCGGGGTATCCGGTGTGACGCGTGTAGACCTTGTCGGTCATTTTGTTGCCCGTGAGCTTCACCTTCTCCGCGTTGATGACGATGACGTAGTCACCGCAATCCACGTGGGGCGTGTAGCTGGGCTTGTTCTTGCCTCGGAGGATCTTCGCGATCTGCGATGCAAGACGTCCCAATACCTCGTTCGTAGCGTCGATCACCACCCATTCCTTGGTGACGGTCGCAGCGTTCGCCGAGATAGTCTTGTAGCTTAATGAATCCACTGTTTTTACGTTTAATTTAACTTATTGTAATCCGTTCCCCGCACATTGCGGGTGCGCAAAGGTACGAAAAAGTTTCTGATCTGCAAAAACAAATGAAAATCAAAATCGAAAACCGCGCAAAAAAACCGCAACGGCCCCGTATTCAGGAGAGTTGCGGCATTCCGAAGCAGGAGCGCGGCGTTACCGGGCGCCCTTGGCGGGCAGTCGGGCGGGCAGACAGGCGGGCAGGCGGGCGGGCAGGCGGGCGGGCAGGCGGGCGGGCGGCTGTGTCAATACGAACGGGATGAACCCCGGTTCCGGCCGGCGGCGCCGCTCGGGAACCGCTGTTCCGAGCGAATTTTGAAATCGACCGGCAGCGTGTATTCCACCCGGACGAGCGCACCGTCCTGCCTGCCCGGCGTCCACCGCGGCGCACGTCCAAGCACACGAGCGACCGCTTCCGAAAATTGCGGATGCGGCGACTCGAGAATCTCCACCATCGTAATCCGCCCTCCTTGTCGACGACGAATGCCGCGACCACACGCCCCTGCACACCCCGTTTCAGCATGTCCGACGGGTACCTCACTTCAGCCATCACCCAACTCCGGAATTTATCCAGCCCGCCTCCGAAGAACTTCGGCATGACCTCGACCACCCGGTAAGCGTCTTTATCGCTGTATTCCGCTCCGGCGGCCCCGGGACCGAAGGCGACCGGCATCGAGACCCCGAAACGAACCCGCTCTCCGTCAATCGTCGCCGGAGTCCACGCAGGAGCCGCGGCAATGGCCTGACGCACCGTCTGTTCCAAAGCATCCTCGTCCCGGTATTTCGGTTTGGGGGCAGGAGTCACCCGCCCGTCCTTTCCGACGACAAACCGCAGGATCAGTTTCCGCGGCTCCGTGAGCGCACCCGGACCCATCAGGCTGTCGACCTGCCGCTGCACCCACGCACGAAACCCGTCCGGACCGCGCCGCAGAACAGGGGCATCCTATCGGCCGTCGTATGGATGTCGCACTCCTCGGCGCAAAGCCCCAGCTCCTCCTGTCCCGCAGGAGGGGCGACCAGCCGGAAGACGAATCGCATCTCCAGCTCCGTTTTTACAGGTTTCCCCTTCGTCCGTCCGGGCGACCATTTCGGCGACAGGGCGATCGTCTTGCAGAGCCGGTCGGCAAAATGCCGCTCCTCGCAATGCGTGACCTTCAGATCGGTCAGCGTCCCGTTTTTGTCGATGGCGAACACAACTTCAACCTTCGCCTCATCCCCGACATCGTAGCGATCGGCCGGAAACCGCAGGTTGCGGATCACCCAGATTTTGAAGCATTCCGGACGGCTTCCCTGAAAAGAGGGGTCCATCTTTTCGGGCCAAAGGCTGGCCGCCGCACCGGCGTTTTTTCCGGGGGTCTTTTCCTCTCCGGCGGTTTTCGCGGCGGTCGCAGCCGCATGCAGCGACGCAAGGCCGAAAAGCACCATAAACAAGCGTTTCATAATAAGGCAGGAGTTTTAGGTTTCATAAATATAGCGAAAAATGCGAGACTTGCAACGGCACAGGCGCAAAAAAGAGGGTCCGGCGAACCGAAACCCTCTTGCAACCGTATCGGGCCGTGCGGCCCGGAACGCGATTCCCTATCCGAGGAACGAAAGCAGAATGCCCGCGGCGACCGCCGAACCGACCACGCCGGCCACGTTGGGACCCATGGCGTGCATCAGCAGGAAGTTCGAGGGATCGGCCTTCTGGCCCTCGGTCTGCGACACGCGGGCGGCCATCGGGACGGCCGAAACGCCGGCCGAACCGATCAGCGGATTGATCTTGTTGTCGCCCTTCGAGAAGAAGTTCATCACCTTGGCGAGCAGCACGCCGCCGGCGGTTCCCATCGCGAAGGCGATCACGCCCAGCACGAGGATGAACAGCGTCCGCGGATTGAGGAACGCCTCGGCCGTAGCCGTAGCTCCCACCGTGAGACCCAGGAAGATGACGACAATGTTCATCAGTTCGTTCTGCACCGTCTTCGACAGACGGTCCACCACGCCGCACTCCTTCATCAGGTTGCCCAGCATGAGACAGCCGACGAGCGGAGCGGCCGACGGCAGCAGCAGCGCGATGATCACGGTGATGATCAGCGGGAAGAGGATCTTCTCGGTCTTCGACACCGGACGCAGCTGGCGCATCTTGATCTTACGCTCCTTCTCGGTGGTCAGCATGCGCATGATCGGCGGCTGGATCACCGGCACGAGGGCCATGTAGGAGTAGGCGGCCACGGCGATCGGGCCGAGCAGCTCGGGAGCCAGAATCGCGGTCAGGTAGATCGACGTGGGACCGTCGGCGCCGCCGATGATGCCGATCGAACCGGCCTCGGCTGGCGAGAATCCGAGCGCATAAGCGCCGATGAACGTGAGGAAAATACCAAGCTGCGCCGCGGCTCCCAGCAGGAAGCTCTTGGGGTTGGCGATCAACGGGCCGAAGTCGGTCATGGCGCCCACGCCCACGAAGATAAGGCAGGGATAGATGCCGAGCTTCACGCCCAGATAGAGGTAATCGAGGAGTCCCGCCTGGGCGACGAAAATATCCCAGTGGACGTGCCCCCCGGCAAAAAGTTCCGTATGGTAGAGGTTCGCTCCGGGAAGGTTCGTCAGCAGCATGCCGAACGCGATGGTCAGCAGCAGCAGCGGTTCGAACTTATGTTTGATGGCCAGGTACAGCAGAAAGAAGGCCACACAGATCATAATCAGACTGCCCCACCCCATGTTGGCTATCAGACCGGCCACGCCCGTCGATTCGGCAAAGGTTTCAAGGCTTTCCAGCACGAAATTGGAGCTGGAAGTCAATGCATTCCACATAGTCCTACCCGATTACGATTAAAACGTCGCCTTCCATGACCGTAGCGCCCTGCTGCACGAGAATCTGCTTCACGACACCGGCGCGGTCGGCGTCGATGTTGTTCTCCATCTTCATGGCTTCGAGCACGACGAGCGTCTGTCCTGCCGCGACGGTATCGCCCACGGCCACCTTCACGCTCAACACGGTGCCCGGCAGCGGGCATTTCACGCTGGAACCCGACGTCGAAGGCGCGGGAGCGATGCGCGGCGAAGGAGTGGCCGTCGAGGGAGTGATCATGGCGCTGTTGGCCGACTTGGGGGCCGGGGACACCTGGGGTTTGGAGACCGTCGAGGCTTTCGCGCCCTCGATCTCGACTTCGTAATCCACGCCGTTGACCACGACGTGCGCTACCGTCGAGGCCTCGTTCACGTCGTCGATCTGGACGTTGTAATTATGTCCGTTGATTTTCAAAGAGTAATCTTTCATTTTCTTTTTTGGGTTGTCTTGTTCCGACGCAGGGTCCTATCTCCGGTCGGGAAGCTGGGTTAAACCGTGAATTTTCGAATTCCAGGGCGAATAGGCCCGCTTGATGTTGAGAATGGTCAGCACCTCGGACTCGCGGTCGTGCAGGGCGCCCTTGTAGATCTTGAGCGCCGTAGCGATGGCTGCGATCTCCTCCTCGCTGATCATCGGCTGGGCGTCGACCTTCCTGCCGCTCGCCGGACGGACCCGGAAGCAGGCCCCGAAGGCCTTCATAATGAAGATCAGCGCCACTAGCAGGATAAACACCAGGCTGAACCCGATCAGCGACACCCAGAGTATCTCGGACCATCCCCAGTTCATAACTGTCAGTATTGTCATCTTTTCAGTCTGTTAGAGAGGAATGTTCGAATGTTTCTTCGCGGGGTTCTGCAAACGCTTCGTAGCCAGCGACTGCAAGGCGCGGATCACACGGAAACGCGTGTTGCGCGGCTCGATCACGTCGTCGATATAGCCGTAGCGTGCGGCGTTGTAGGGGTTGGAGAACTTGTCGTTGTACTCCTGCTCCTTCTCGGCGATGAACTTCGCCTTCTCCTCCGGTTTGTCGGCCAGCTCCTTCAGCTCCTTGCCGTAGAGCACCTCGACGGCGCCGCTGGCGCCCATCACGGCGATCTCGGCCGTCGGCCATGCGTAGTTGATGTCGCCGCGGATGTGCTTCGACGACATCACGATATATGCGCCGCCGTAAGCCTTGCGCAGCGTAACGGTAACCTTGGGCACCGTAGCCTCGCAGTATGCGAAGAGCAGTTTCGCGCCGTGGGTGATGACGCCGCCGTACTCCTGCGTCGTACCCGGCAGGAAGCCCGGAACGTCCACGAGGGTCACGATCGGAATGTTGAACGCGTCGCAGAAGCGGATGAAGCGCGCAGCCTTGCGGCTGGCATTGATATCGAGCACGCCGGCCATGAACTTGGGCTGGTTGGCGACGATGCCCACGCTCTGGCCGTTGAAACGGGCGAAGCAGGTGATGATGTTCTTGGCATAGCCGGGAGCCGACTCCAGATACTCGCCGTTGTCGACGATCGCCTTGATGACCTCCGACATGTCGTAGGGCTTGTTGGCGCTGTCAGGAACGATCTCGTTGAGCGAATCCTCCAGACGGGTGATCTTGTCGGTGCAGACCGCCAGCGGAGCGTCCTCCATGTTGTTCTGCGGCATATAGGAAATGAGCTTGCGGATCAGCGCGATGCCCTCCTCCTCGGTATCTACGGCGAACTGCGCCACGCCCGATTTGGTGGTGTGCATCGTGGCGCCGCCCAGCTGCTCCTGCGTCACGTCCTCGCCCGTCACGGTCTTCACGACCTTCGGACCGGTGAGGAACATGTTCGAGGTCTCCTTCTTCATAATGATGAAGTCGGTCAGCGCGGGCGAATAGACCGCACCGCCTGCGCAGGGGCCGAAGATGGCCGAAATCTGCGGAATGACGCCCGACGACATCACGTTGCGCTGGAAGATGTTGGCGTAACCGGCCAGGGCGTTGACGCCCTCCTGGATACGCGCGCCGCCCGAGTCGTTCATGCCGATGCAGGGCGCGCCGTTGCGCATGGCCATGTCCATCACCTTGCAGATCTTGTCGGACATCGACAGCGACAGCGAACCGGCCGTCACGGTGAAATCCTGTGCGAAGACATAAACCAGACGTCCGTCGATCGTGCCGTAACCCGTCACCACGCCGTCGCCGAAGGTGTGCTTGCGATCCATGCCGAAATCGTAGCAGCGGTGGGTCACAAACATATCGAACTCCTCGAACGAACCTTCGTCGAGGAGCATCTGAATACGCTCGCGGGCCGTGTACTTGCCCTTATCGTGCTGTTTGTCGATCGCCTTCTGGCCGCCGCCGAGACGCGCGGTTTCGCGGTTCTCGATCAGTTTGTTGATCTTTTCCTGTATCTGGCTCATAATCCTATTTGTTTTTGTTTTCGCAAAGCTCCGTCAGAATGCCCTGGGTCGATTTCGGGTGCAGGAAGGCGATGGTCATGCCCTCGGCGCCCTTGCGCGGGGTCTTGTCGATCAGGCGGATGCCCTTGGCTTCGGCATCGGC
>OGDU01002175.1_pt1 | contig 13239 bp, 12 predicted proteins | sample 1570371 | NCBI WGS metagenome assembly OGDU01 (sample SAMEA2581977, study PRJEB24529) | metagenome | biome: Human gut stool | place: China | collected 2011
AAGCAAAATCGCCGGTGGCTGGAACAGGGAAATGGTGATCTATCAGACCTTGAATGAGTTTTCTGCCCAGGGACTTTACGACCAGTCCGGACTTAGTATGAATATGTTTTTAAAAATCAGAGAATATCTGGTAAAAGAGCGGTGATGGCCCAGGTCTGCATCGGCTCAGTCTCCCTTCCGTTCAAATTTCCGCCGCAGCTGTCCGCACGAGGCGTCGATGTCGCTGCCGAGCGTCCGGCGCACCGTCGCGGTCACGCCGTGGCTCTCCAAAATCTTCTGGAACCGCTCGATCGCCGCGTGCGAACTGCATTTCAGCCCGCTTTCTTCCACATTGTTCAGCGGGATCATATTGACGTGTGCCTGCATCCCGTGCAGCTTCTTCGCCAGCAGCTCCGCCTGCTCCGGCGCGTCGCTCACGCCGTCGATCATCGTATACTCAAAAGACACGCGCCGTCCTGTCTTTTCAAAATACGCGCGGCACGCCGCCAGCAGCTGCTCGACCGGCCAGCGTTTGTTGACCGGCATGATCTTGTTTCGTGATTCGTTGTCCGGCGAGTGGAGCGACACCGAGAGCGTCAGCTGCAAGTTCCGCTCCGCCAGCAGTTCGATCTTGTCCACCAGCCCGCAGGTCGACAGGCTGATGTTGCGCATGCCGATGTTGACGCCCTCCGGCGAGGTGATGTTTTCCAGAAAACGCATCACTTCGTCAAAATTGTCCAGTGGCTCGCCGATGCCCATGAGCACGATGTGGGAAATGCGCTCCCCGATGTCCTTCTGGGCGGTGTAGATCTCGGAGCAGATCTCACCGGCTTCCAGGTTGCGCACACGCCCGGCCTGGGTGGATGCGCAGAATCGGCAGCCCATGCGGCAGCCTACCTGAGTGGACACGCACACCGTGTTGCCGTAGTGGTAGCGCATGACCACCGTTTCGATGCAGTTGCCGTCGGCCATGCGCAGCAGATACTTCACGGTGCCGTCCTTTGCTTCCTGACGGCGCTCGATCTGCGGGGCAGCGATGTAGAAGGCTTCTTCCAGCTTAGCCAGCAGGGTCTTGGGCTGGTCGGTCATGGCCGAAAATTCGGTGACCAGCTTCTGGTGCACCCAGTGGAAGATCTGCTTTGCCCGGAAACCCGGCTGCCCCAAAGCTTTCAGTTCAGCAGTCAATTCTGCCAGCGTCAGAGAAGAAATACAGCGTTTTTGTTCCATTCTGTTCTCCTATAAGAGGATACGACCCACAAAGGTCGTGGTTATTGCGTTGCGGCGGCTTTTTGCAACACGCACAGGAAAAAGCCGTCCATGCCGGTGCGGGTGGGCACCGAAAGGCAACCATGCTCCCCTGCCGTCATTCCGGCGGGCAGCGGCACCTCCGGCGCGCAGACCGCAAATTCCGGGTGGCGCTGCAAAAAGGCTGCGATCTGCTGCTGATTTTCTGCCGGGTCGATGGTGCAGGTGGAGTAGACCAGCCGTCCGCCCGCCTTGAGCAGCGCCGCAGCGGTATCCAGAATTGCCGCCTGTGTGGCAAGCAGTTCTGCCTGCCGGTCAGCTTCCAGCTTTTTATAGCGCAGATCCGGCTTTTTTGCCAGAATGCCCAAGCCGCTGCAAGGCACATCCGTCAGGATGCGGTCTGCCATGGGCAGTGCAGGGTTCGGTTTGGTGGCATCATTACAAAGGGTATGCACCCCGGTAAAGCCCATGCGGTCTACCGCGGTGCGGATCAGCCCCACACGGTTCTCTGCCGCATCGCAGCTGTACAGCTCTCCTGTACCCTGCATCTGCTCGGCCAGCAGAATGGTCTTGCCGCCGGGGGCAGCGCACAGATCCAGCACCGTCTCGCCGGGGGCTGCGCCCACGCAAAGGGCTGCTAGCTGGCTGGCCTGTCCCTCCACATGGTAGTAGCCCTGCCGGAACAGTTCGTTGTCTGCCGGACTGCCGGCAAATCGTGCCAGCACGCTGCCGGGCACAATACCCTGCCGCACCTCTGCTGCGCCCTGCTCTGTAAGCAGCGCGCACAGCTGTGCAGCGCTGGCCTTGAGGGGGTTTGCACGCAGACTGGTCAAACCGCCATCGGCCTGATAGGTCAGGATGCCCAGTGCTTCATCCGGGTAATTTTTGTGGAGGAATTCCGCCACATCCCGTCCGGCAGAGCCTAAAACCATCAGGCGCTGGATCTCGTCCGTAAAAACGGCAGCGTCCAGATCATAGCCGCAGGCCTTGCGCAGCACGGCATTGACAAGGCCGGAGGCGCTGGATTTTTTAAAAGTGCGGGTCAGCTTGACTGCCTCGTTCACCGCAGCAGAGGCAGGAACCTGCATATAGCGAGCCTGTGCCAGTGCAGCGCGTAAAATTTCCCGCACGGGTGCATCCAGCTTTGCAAGACCCTTGGGCAGAAACTGCTCCAGAATATAGTCCAGTGTGCCGCGATGCTCCAGCACGGTGTAGAAAATGGCACTTGCAAAGGCCTTATCCCGGCCTTCCAGCTTCTGGCGCCTGAGTTCTGCGTCCAGCACCAGATTGGAAAAGCCATCCTGCTCCTGCCGTACCAGTGCGGCGACTGCCGCCGCACGCGGATTTGCGGCCATCAGAGACTATCCCCCGTTTTCAGACGCAGACCCGCTGCAAAGGCAGTGCCGTCCATAGGCTTTTTGCCCTCCGGCACGACCTCCAGCAGCTGGATAGCCCCCTCGCTGCAGGCTACGGTCAGGGGCTTTGTGGCCAGCACCGTGCCAGGGGCTTCGCCATGAGCGACAGCCACACGGCAGGACACCACCTTGAGCTTTTTGCCGCCGGAGGTGATGAACCATGCACGCGGCCAAGGGTTCATGCCGCGCACCCAGTTGTGGATATGGGCGGCAGTGTCGGTCAGGTGGAACTCCGCCATCTCCTTGTTCAGCATGGGGGCAAGGGTAGCATTCTCGTGCTGTTGCGGCACAGCCGTCAGAGTACCTGCAGCGATCTGAGGAATCGTTTCACACAGAGCTTCGGCACCCACAGCGGTAACGCGGTCGAACAATTCACCGCTGGTCTCCTCGGGGTCGATGGTGATTTTTTTGCAGTACAGCACATCGCCGGTATCCAGCCCCTCATCCATCTGCATGATGGAAACGCCAGTCTCAGCGTCACCGTTCAGCACCGACCACTGCACCGGGGCGCTGCCGCGATACTTCGGCAGCAGCGAAACGTGCAGATTGATGCAGCCGTAGCGGGGCATTTCCAGCACGGACTTCGGCAGAATGCAGCCATAAGCCACCACCACGATCAGTTCCGGGGCAAGGGCGCGGATAGTGTCATCCTCGCTGCCGTCCCGCAGGGTGCGGGGCTGGAACACGGGCGTGCCGTGCGCCAGTGCAACCTCCTTGACCGGCGGTGCGGTGAGCACCTGCTTGCGGCCGACAGGCTTATCCCGCCGGGTGTATACGGCACAGATGTCGTGCCCGGCAGCATACAGGGCTTTCAGGCACTCGGCAGCAATATCCGGCGTACCCATGAACAAAATGCGCATCAGTTGTTTCCTTTCGCTTCGCGGGCGGCCTTTTTGCCTTCCTCGGTATCCTCATAGAAGTACTCGCTGGACTCCATGATGGTGATGCCATCCAGATGGTCGTTCTCGTGCTGGATGCAGCGGCCCAGCAGGCCATCGGCTTCCAGCTCGAACCATTCGCCGTTGCGGTCCTGCGCACGCACCTTGACGGCAACCGGGCGGGTCACAGCGCCGTTGTGCCCCGGGAAGGACAGGCAGCCCTCGTAGGCCGTCTCTTCCTCCTCAGAAACAGCAAGGATCTCGGGGTTGACGAAATCAATGAACTTGTACTCGTAATCCTCGGGGATCTCCTCCGGGGCGTCGGTGGTGTCCCACACCACGAACAGGCGGCGCATCATACCCACCTGCGGGCCAGCCAGACCCACGCCGTCGGCGGCGATCATGGTCTCGCGCATATCGTCCAGCAGGGTGGCCAGACGGTCGTCAAAGTTGGTCACGGGGCGGCAGACCTTGTTCAGGATGGGGTCGCCCTCTTTTACAATGTTGCGGATAGCCATGAAGTATACCTCCAAATAATCTTATCAAATATCACCGTCAGAATGCATATCCACCACCACGGTGGCCTTGCTGGGCAGCTTTTCCTGCTCGTAGAGGCCGAGGGTCTGGCGGACAAGATCGCGGAAGCGTTTGTCGGCGCGGCACTTGATGGTGAGCTTGTAGCGGTAGTTCTCGTTGATCTTTTCGATGTTGCCGGGGGTGGGGCCAAGCACCCGGAGGGGCAAATCCGGCTGCTGCGCGGCCTGACGGCCTAAGAGGGCCGAGAACCGGGCGGCGGCCCGGGCCACCTCGATCTCCTTCGGGCCGGAGAAGCCCACGACGCAGAGCCCGCAGAAGGGCGGGTAGAGGCCCAGCTTGCGGTAGACAATTTCCTGCTCGAAGAAGGCGTCGTAGTCCTGCGCGGCGGCGAGGTTGAGGACGGGGTTGTCGGGGTCGGTGGTCTGGATGATGGCGAAGCCCGGGTCTTTCGCCCGGCCGGAGCGCCCCACCACCTGGGTGATGAGGCTGAACACCGTCTCGTAGGCCCGAAACCCCTGTGCAAAGAGCAGCGAGTCGATGCCGAGGACGCCCACGAGGGTCACGTCCTCGAAATCGAGGCCCTTGGCCACCATCTGCGTCCCCACCATGATGTCGTACTCATGCCGGGCGAACTTCGCCAGCAGCTTTTCGTGGGCGTCTTTGGCGGCGGTGGAGTCCTGGTCCATCCGCAGCACTCTTGCCTCCGGGAAGAGCTGGGCCAGCTCCTCCTCGGCCTTCTGGGTGCCGAAGCCCCGGTAGAGCAGCCTGCCGCCGCAGGCGGGGCAGGTCTTGGGGGGCGGGTCGAGCTGGGTGCCGCAGTAGTGGCAGAGCAGCTTATGGCCCGCCTTGTGGTAGACCATGGGGACGCTGCACTTGGGGCATTTCAGCACCTCGCGGCAGTCGTCGCACTGGGCCATGGTCTGGTAGCCGCGGCGGTTGAGCAGCAGGATGGTCTGCTTGCCCGCATCGAGGTTGCGCCGGATGGCGTCCTCCATCGCAAGGCTGATTTCCCTCGGGTTGCCCGAGGCCAGCTCTGCCCGCATATCGACGATCTGGACGCTGGGCAGCGGGTTGCCGCCGTAGCGCTGGGTGAGCCGGACGAGCTGGGTGCGGCCATTCTGGGCGGCGTAAAAGCTCTCGGTGCTGGGGGTAGCGCTGGCCAGAAGGAGCAGGGAGCCGTTCTCCGCCGCCCGCTGCCGGGCCACCTCGTGGGCGGCGTACCGGGGCGCAGACTCGGAGCGGTAGGTGTGCTCCTGCTCCTCGTCGATGATGACGAGGCCGATGTTTTCCAGCGGGGCAAAGACGGCGCTCCGCGTCCCCACCACGATGTCGGCGCCGCCGTCCTGTATCATCTGCCATTGGAGCAGACGCTCGGTGTGGTTGAGGGCCGAGTGCTGGACGGCCACCCGCCGCCCGAACCGGCTCTTGAGGCGGAGGATCATCTGAGGCGTCAGGCTTATTTCCGGCACCAGCACGAGGGCGCGGCGGCCCAGCGCCAGACACCGCTCGATGAGCTTTAAGAACACCAGCGTCTTGCCGCTGCCGGTGACGCCGTAGAGCAGCGCCGAGTGGGGGGCGGTGTCTTCAAGGCCGGGCAGCAGGGCGTCATAGGCCGCCTGCTGCTCTGCCGTCAGGGTGATGGGCTCGTTTTTCAGCGGGATAGACGAATACAGGTCGATGGATTTGTTCACCTTGCTGCATTCGACGACGCCCTTGGCGCAGAGGTTGTCCAGCACGGCTTTGGTGATGCCGTGGGCCTCCATCTCGTTCTGGGTGCGCTCTCCCCCGCTCAGCAGGGCCACTGCCGCCAGCTGCTTGGCCGTGGGCCTGGGCTTTTGCTGCAAAGCCCCCACCAGCTTATAGCTGTTCTCGGTGTGGCGGGTGAGCTGCTTTTGGAGCACCGGCGTCACGCCGTCCGCCGCGAGGGCGGGCTTATACTGCGCCCCATAGGGGATGACCGCCTTGACGGCCTCGTAGTAGGTGCAGAAGGTGCGCTCCTTGAGGAAATGCACCAGCCGCAGCAGCTCCGGCGTCAGGCAGGCCGAGGCGGGAGCTACGTCGAAGAGGTACTTGAGCTTTGCGTGCTCCGGTTCTTCGTCGCAGGCCAGCACCACGCCCATCCGGGCCTTGCTCCCCCGCCCGAAGGGCACCAGCACCATGCTGCCGAGGCGGACGGCCTCCTGCTGGTCGGGCATGACGGCGTAGGTATAGAGTTTGTCGAAGTGGAAGGTCGCGTTGCTCACGGCAACGCCTACCGTTTTTGGCATTCGCGGCTCCTTGTTATCTGTCGAGGCCGGCCCGCTGGCGGATGATGCCGTAGAGCTTCTCAGCGCAGGCGTCCACCTCGTCGTTCACGAGGGTGAGGGTGAACTTCTCCTGCTCGGCCAGCTCCTTCTTTGCGGTGTCGAGGCGCTCGAGGATGCTGGCTTCCGTCTCGGTGCCGCGGCCCCGAAGGCGGCGTTCCAGCTCCTCCACGGAGGGCGGCAGCAGGAAGATTGTGGTAGCCCCCGGGAACATCCGGCGGATGTTGGCCGCGCCGTGGACGTCGATGACCAGCACCACCAGCTTGCCCGCCTCGAGGCGCTTATCCACCTCTTCGCGGAGGGTGCCGTAGTAGTTGCCGTTGTAGAAGTTGTGCTCCACCACCTGGTCGGTGTCGATGAGGTGCTGGAACTGCTCCCGGGTGCGGTAGTAGTAGTCCACGCCCTCCTGCTCCCCGGGGCGGGGTGCGCGGGTGGTGGCGGAGACGGTCTTTTCGATCTCGGGGTGGGCCTCGCGCAGGGCCTTGACCACACTATCCTTGCCGGTACCGGCGGCACCGGAGACGACAAACAGGTACTTTTCGTTTTCCATTTTTTACTGCTCCTCTGTCGATTTTCCTTCCGGCTGGCCCGCAGCGCGGCTTGCCACCGTCTCAGGCGTCAGGGCCGAAAGGACTACATGGTCGGAGTCCATGATGAGCACGGCCCGGGTGCTGCGGCCATAGGACGCATCAATGAGCATCCCCCGCTCCCGCGCCTCCTTCACCAGACGCTTGACCGGCGCAGAGTCGGGGCTGACGACGGCCACCACCCGCCCTGCGCTGACCAGATTGCCAAAGCCGATGTTGATGAGCTTCATCTGAACTCCTCCGTACTGTTTTTATTCGAGGTTCTGGATCTGTTCGCGGATCTTCTCGATCTCCGCCTTCATGTCCACCACCGTGCGGGTGATGTCCAGGTCCTGACACTTGGAGCCGATGGTGTTGGTCTCACGGTTCAGCTCCTGCGTCAGGAAGTCCAGCTTGCGGCCCACCGGCTCGTCCAGCTCCAGAATGGAGCGGTACTGGGCGATGTGGCTGCGCAGACGGACGGTCTCCTCGTCCACGGCGGTCTTGTCGCCGAAGATGGCAGCTTCCGTCAGGACGCGGGCGTCGTCGATGCTGCGGTCCTCGAGGATGGTCTTGAGCTTCTCGTAGAGGCGGTTGGTGTAGGCTTCGACGCGGCCTGCGCTCAGGGTCTCCACCCTGCCCACCCGCTCCTCGAGGAAGCACAGGCGGCTCTCCACGTCGGCCTTCATCTTGGCGCCCTCGGCGGCGCGCATGGCGATGAAGTTGTCCAGCGCCTGAGCCGTCACGGCGGAGACGTCGGCCCAGAGCTGTTCCTCGTCCACGTCGGCGTGGCGGGTGGCCAGCACGTCCGGGAAGCGGGTCAGCGTCGAGACGGTGACGTCGTTCTTGATGCAGAGCTTCTCCGAAAGGTTCCGCAGGGCCTTCTGGTAGCTGCGGGCCAGCTCCATGTTGACGGTCACTTCTGCGTCGGCGGCCTCCACGTTCTGGATGGTCATGCTCAGCTCGACCTTGCCGCGGGTGACCCGCTCGTTCAGCTGCTTTTTCAGGCGGCTGTCCATGTAGCTGCAGCTGCGGGGGATGCGGGACGAATACTCGAAATACCGGGAGTTGACGCTGCGCAGCTCGACCGTGATCTCGCGGCCATTCAATACAGCAGTCCCCCGGCCAAAACCGGTCATGCTCAGGATCATATGCTCCACGTTTCCTCTCTGTTGATGGGTGGATATGCGGACAAATTACGGTATATGTATCCGCGTTTGGGTATACAGGCCCATGTTACGATACATATGTTATTATTCTACTCTGATGGCCGCTTTTTTGCAAGTCAAAAAGCACAGAAATACTCCTCAGGCCTGCCTTCGTCCAACCTCTCCGGCACTTCGTGCCACCTCCCCTTGTAGGGGAGGCTTTGGCATTCCGCAAAGCTTTCCCTCTTCGCCAGAGGCTCCCCTACTAGGGGAGCTGTCGAGCGCAGCGAGACTGAGAGGTTGTACTTCGCAGCAGCTTTTGTCCAAGAGCGCAAAAAGCCCCCCGCATCTCTGCGGGGGGCCTGAAAAGCCTTATGCTGTTTTATCAGACGGGGTGAGACTTGTTTGCAAAATCTGCATGGTCTGCATCCACGCCCTGAGCCTTGGCGTTGCGCTTCTCGAAGAACTTGGGCGCGACCTGCGGGAACATGGCGTAGGTCAGGACGTCCTCTTCCTGAATCGCCCACTTTGCAGCCTCAGCCTTCAGCTTGTCCATCTCGGGAGCGAGGGTGTCGGCAAAGCGGCAGGTGATGGGCTGCTCGTCGCCCAGGATCTTCTTGGTGAACTCGGCGCTGATGGGAGCGGGAGTCTTGCCGTAGTCGCCGTGGACGAGGCCCTTGAACTCCTTGGTGACCATCTTGTAGCGCTCGCCCAGGATGACGTTGAAGACAGCCTGCGTGCCGACGATCTGGCTGGTGGGGGTGACCAGCGGAGGATAGCCTGCGTCCTCACGAACGCGGGGGATCTCAGCCAGCACTTCGTCCAGCTTGTCTTCCTTGCCGGCATCCTTCAGCTGCTTGAGCATGTTGGAGAACATGCCGCCCGGCACCTGATACAGCAGGGTGTTGGCGTCCACGCCCAGAGACTTGGGGCTGATCTGGCCGTTGGCGATGTACTTCTCGCGCAGCTTTGCAAAGTATGCACGCACGACGTTCAGCTGCTTGAGGTCGAGGCCGGTGTCGTAATCGGTGCCCTGCAGGGCGGCCACGAGGCTCTCGGTAGCCATGTGGCTGGTGCCGCCGCTCAGGGGGCTCATGGCGGTATCGACGATGTCAGCACCGGCCTCGATGCCCTTCAGCAGGGACATGGAAGCCAGACCGGCAGTGTAGTGGCTGTGGATGTCCACAGGGATGGACAGGGTGTTCTTCAGCTCCTTGACCAGCTCGTAGCAGGTGTAGGGAGTCAGCAGACCGGCCATGTCCTTGATGCAGATGGAGTTTGCACCCATCTCTTCCAGAGTCTTTGCGTACTTGACGTAGTACTCGTTGTTGTGGACAGGGCTCAGGGTGTAGCTGATGCAGCCCTGAACGTGTGCGCCTTCCTTGTTGGCAGACTTGATGGCGGTCTGCAGGTTGCGGGCGTCGTTCAGTGCGTCGAAGATGCGGATGACGTCGATGCCGTTTGCAACGGACTTCTTCACGAAGTACTCGACGGCGTCGTCAGCGTAGGGGCGGTAGCCCAGCATGTTCTGGCCGCGGAACAGCATCTGCAGCTTCTGGTGGGGCAGCTCCTTGCGCAGGATGCGCAGACGCTCCCAGGGGTCCTCATCGAGGAAGCGGATGCAGCTGTCGAAGGTCGCACCGCCCCAGCACTCGACGGAGAAGTAAGGGATCTTGTCCATCTCGGGCAGGATGGGACGCATATCGTCCATCGTCATACGGGTGGCCAGCAGGGACTGGTGGGCATCGCGCAGGACGACCTCAGTAACCTTGATCGGCTTTTTGGCCATGATTGTCACCTCTCCCTTAGTTCATGGAAACCAGAACGTCACCGGAGTTGACGGTGTCGCCCTTGTTGACGTTGATGGAAGCCACAGTGCCATCCTGCGGAGCAACGATCTCGTTCTCCATCTTCATGGCCTCGAGGATGACCAGCACGTCGCCGGCCTTGACAGAAGCACCGGCAGCGACCTTGACATCCAGAATGTTGCCGGGCATGGGAGCCTTGACGGCAACGGCACCAGCAGCGCCTGCAGCAGCCTTGGGAGCAGCAGCGGGAGCCGGAGCAGCCTTAGGAGCAGCGGGTGCGGCAGGAGCTGCAGCAGCAACCGGAGCAGCACCAGCGGCAGTCTCCTCCACGGAGACGCTGTAAGCAACGCCATTGACGGTAATATTGTAGTACTTCATGGAAGGATCCTCCAAATCAAAATCGTATCAAAAAGATTTATACAGACGATTACAGAGCCATGTTGCCGTGCTTCTTGGGCAGGCGGGCAGCACGCTTGGTGCTCAGCAGTTCCAGTGCGGCAACAACGCTTGCACGCACATTGGCTGCATCGCAGGTCAGGTCAGCAGCGCCGCAGGCAACTGCATTTGCTGCGCTGCACACCTCGGCGGTGTAAGCAGCAGCCTTTGCGTTGGTGGCTGCAATGATGTTGTCGGAAGCATCGATCTCTTCCTTGTACAGGACGCTGACCGCTGCGCTGGGTTCCAGTGCGCTGACGGTGCAGCCAGCCACGGCAATGCGCAGATCGGCAGCAGCCAGAGCGGTGTAAACAGGGCCGACGGCCTTGCCAGCCAGCACAGCCACCTTTGCGGTGGTAGCGTCGGCATAGGTAGCAGCCAGACGGGCAGCCTCACGGATGCCGCCTGCAATGTCATCGGTCGCGCTGGGCACAAAGCCCTCGGTATCCACAATGGTGATCACCGGCACGCTGAAGGCATCGCACAGACGCACAAAGCGGGAAGCCTTGGCCACGCAGTTGTGGCACAGGGTCTTGCCGGTGGCCACAACGCCCACGGCGTTGCCGCCCACGGTGGCAAATGCGGTGTAAACAGACTTGCCAAAGCCTGCATACAGCTCCACAGCGCTGTCCTTATCGACCACGGCAGCAGCAGCCTTTGCAGGCTCTGCACCGGCAGCCAGAGCAGCAGTGGGCTGCTCGAACTCAAAGATCGCAGGGCCGGTCAGGTTGTTGGCCGGCAGCAGGCCCACGATGTGAGCAGCCTTCTCGGCAGCTTCCTCAGCAGTGGGTGCCACAATGGCGGCCACGCCAGCCTTTGCAGCGGCGGCTGCGGTGCCGGCATCGGCCACCTTGTCGCCCTTGGCAGCAGAGGTGAACGGAGCGGTGAAGAACAGCTCTGCGCCCTCGGCCATGATGCACACGTCGGCATTGGCAGCGCTCAGTGCGCTGGTGCCGCCGCACACGCCCAGAAGCACCGCCACCTGCGGGATCACGCCGGAAACCTTTGCGATCTGCGCATTCAGCTTGGCATTGGCCGTGAGCACATCCAGGCCCTCGGCCAGCTTTGCGCCCACCGAGTTATAGAACGTGACGACCGGGCAGCCGGTCTGTGCGGCCATCTCCAGGACCTTGATGTTCTTCTCAACGTCCTTGACGGTAACAGCCTCGCCGTTCTGATAGACAGCGTATGCCTGCTGACCTGCTGCATAGCCGCAGGCAGCACTCACCGCACCATCGGCAAACAGCGCGGTGTATTCCCCGTCATCGAAAAACTTGGCGAGGATTTCTCCCTTATTGATCTTTGAAGCCATGATAAGACCTCCTGGTTGTCTGTGTGAGCTTTCAAAATTGGTTTTATTATACTGTTTTTGCCAGGAAATTGCAAGACTTTCTATAAAAATCCATCGAAAACAACATCTGTCTGCCCCAATCCATAATTTTTTAACGATGTATCGCCCTGCGCTTTTTTCGCTTCCGCAAGCCCCCTGCAGTGCACCCGGCACCGGTGTAAAAAAATTTCTTTCATTTTTGGTAAATGTGCTCTCCATCCGCACATATCTTTTTGGTCAGAATTGTGTTACACTGATGTTACATTCCCTGCGGAATCATAAAATCCGGGTAAAATCCGACAGACAATGCCATCCTCCCGCCCGGAAAACAACAAAAATCCACGCAAAAGAGGTCCGACAAACTTTGAAATCTTTCGCTTCTTCCCTGCACGCTTTCAACCAGACCTATCATTCTTTGCAGCGCTCAGCCGGTGCTCTGCTGCACCATGCCGGGGTCATCCTGCCGGCGCTGGTCGGACTGTACGCAGTCGCAACCAACCTGCTGTTTATCCCGCTGATGCAGCAGCTCTGGTCGCTGACACTCCGGTTCGCGCCCGTGCATTACCTGAACAACAGCAATGCTTCGGACATTTTTGTCTCCCCGGCCATCATCCTGTGTCTTGTGGTCATTGCATTGCTGACAGCATTCTGGGCGCTGTATGAATTTTCGGTGCTGCTGCACGGGCTGGAGTTGGCCCGCAGCGGCAGACCGGTGCAGCTGCCTGCCCTGCTGCGGGATGCGCTGGTGGACATCCGGCACACGTTTCTTCCGCAGAACTGGCCGGTCCTCGTATACAGTGCCGTGCTCATCCCCTTCACCAGCTTTTTCCTGACCTCCAACTACATCACCCAGTTTGCCGTACCGGAGTACCTTCTGGGCGTACTGCGCACCACCACACGCTATCATGCGCTGTATCTGGCGATCGTGGTACTGCTGGTTCTATTGTTCCTCTCCTGTGCGCTGGTGCTGCCCCTGTTTGTCCTGGAGCGCCGCAGCCTGTGGCAGGCCGTCCGGGAGAGCGTCGGGTTCGTGCGGCAGCGAATTTTCCGCACAGCGCTGCTTCTGCTGCGCTGGAATCTCTCGGCAGTCCTCCGTTCGGGCAGCCTGGCCCTGTGCGTACTGGCACCGCTGTACGCGGTCATTCTGGGCATCGGGCTCCAGAACACCGCTGCCATGGTGGCGCTGTCCCGCGCCAGCCTGCTGGTCGAGGTGCCGTTCTTTCAGTTCCTGCTCGACTGCTCCATCACCATTGCGCAGTGCAGCATCCTGTTTTTGCTGTACCGCCGTCTGCGGGAGGGTGATGCCGCGCCGGAGGATACCCAGAACGGGAAGCCCGTCCGTGCGAAGGGCCGTCACCTGCTGGCCGCTGCGGTGGTCGGCGTCACGCTGGTCACAATCGGCCTTTCCGTCCTGATCTAAATGCGCAATTGCATACTGCATATTGATAACTTCCTTTCTTCATTATTATTTTCTGAACTGGTGTGATTATACCATATTGCCGCGACATTATCAAGCTAAAATCAGTAATAATTATCATTATTGTCAATTATGGCAATCTACTTGCAGCCTGCGGAATATCACCTCTCTCCGCTTC
>OGDU01002180.1_pt1 | contig 13218 bp, 13 predicted proteins | sample 1570371 | NCBI WGS metagenome assembly OGDU01 (sample SAMEA2581977, study PRJEB24529) | metagenome | biome: Human gut stool | place: China | collected 2011
TGCCGTTCGTCTCCGCTCGTTCCCGAAGGATGATAAACACTGACTACGGACAAGTCGCCAAAATCCGCACGGATAAAACGCCCTTCATTGTCATAAGCTTCTATCCCCATACCATATTCCACATGATCGGGTTCCTGCTTAGTAAGGATCGCCACACCGCTGTATCCCTTCTTTTGTGCAGAATAGAGATAAGCCTTGTAACCCAAAGCTTCAAATACTTCTGCCGGATATTGGTCCGGCTGTAGTTTTGTCTCTTGCAGACAAAGCACGAAGCCCGTTCACATTATAAGTAATAATCTTCATCATTTTATAGTTTATAGATTTATGTTCGTTTTATGAAAACAGCAGCATTATATTCAATACCGAAACAATGACTGCAATAGCATATAATACAAAAGTACTCCAACGGCTATTGACATAATTCCCCATTACCTTTCGGGATGAAGTCAGCCCTACTTGCAGGAATACCGTGAAAGGCAACTGAATAATCAGTAATCCCTTGAATGGATCACCAATAAAGAAAATCAGCAACAGCGCAATTCCCAACGAAAGGATTACTCCTACCTGCGAGTGACTGTCTTTAATATGATATGACTCTCCAAAGATACCTGCAAAGATAGAACCTGCCGCCATTCCGCTTGTTATAGTGGACGAAATACCTGCCATCAACAGAGCCAATGCGAATACGATTGCCGCATTACTTCCCAACAAAGGTTCAAGCAGTGATTTGGCTTGTTGCAATTCTTCCACCTGAATGCCGCTTTTAAAGAAAGTAGCAGCAGCCAGCAGAATCATAGCACTGTTAATTGCCCAGCCAACGATCATCGAGAAAAGCGTATCGAACAACTCGTATTTCAATACTTTCTTGATAGACGCATCGTCTTTCTTATTATACTCGTGACTCTGTATTACTTCCGAATGCAGAAACAGATTATGAGGCATCACAACCGCTCCCAGCACACTCATAATAATCAGCATACTACCCTTCGGGAAAGCAGGCGTCACCCAACCCATCGTCGCAGCCGGCCAGTCTATTTCCACCAGAAACAACTCATAAATAAATGAAAGCCCGATAACAGAAACGAACGCAATGATGGAACGTTCTATCTTTTTATACGAATTAGTGAAAAGCATGATGGAGACAAAAAGCGTAGTCAATACAGCTCCCCATATAATAGGAATATCCAATAACATTTCCAACGCGATGGCACCTCCCAGAATTTCCGCCAGGGAAGTAGAGATCGACGCCAGTACTGCTGTACCAAGAATAGGTCGTGACACCCATTTAGGAGTGTACTTAGTGGCCGCCTCCGAAAGGCAAAGTCCGGTAACGATTCCCAAGTGAGCAACATTGTGCTGAAGGACAATCAGCATGATAGTAGACAAGGTAACCACCCAAAGCAAGGAATAGCCGAATTCAGAACCTGCGGCAAAATTGGAAGCCCAGTTTCCCGGATCAATAAAACCCACAGTAACCAAAAGTCCCGGTCCGATATATTTAAAGAGATCCAGTCCGCCCAGATATCGCTTATGATCTTTTCGTTTTAAGTCTTGAAAAATATTCTTCATCTTTGCATAATAGTTTATCCAGTACAAATATACTTATAAATAACGAGTGAGAATCAATTTTAGTTCAAAATACCAACCAATAAGTAGATGACCTATGGACACAGATGATACACTAATTATGAGGACATTATTATAAAAGGATTGAGTAAGGACTACTCGAGAAAAGGCAATAAGGACTTTCTGCAAAAAAATGACCTCCGACAAACCAATTGCCAGAGGTCACAAATCAATATATAATTTACATAAATGAAGATCAATCAATATCCCATCTCATGCAATGCACGACATAATTGATCGGGACAAGATGTCGGCCTGCCACCACAACGCACTCCTTCAAGTTTTGCGATCACTTCCTCCACCTTCATTCCTCTCACAAGGCGGGAAATACCTTGAAGGTTACCATTACATCCTCCCCAGAAAGCAACTTCCTTCACCACTCCATCTTCCACATTCAGTTCGATATTCGTGCTGCAAGTTCCCTGGGTCTTATAAACATATTCCATAACCTTACTTTACTCTTCCCCTTCTTCCGGTTGCATATTGGTATAGACAGTCTGCACGTCATCAAATTCTTCCAAACGTTCGATCATCTTATCCAATGTTTCGCGTTGTTCCGGAGTAACCTCTTTCAAGTCGTTCGGGATATAAGTGAAGTCTCCACCGACATCTTCAAAGCCACATTCTTCCAAATGCTTCTGAATAGCGGCGTAGCTCTTAGGATTACCATAGATAGTAATTGTTCCCTCTTCATCATCTTCTTCATATTCATCTTCCACGTCATAGTCGATCAGATCGAGAATCAGTTCTTCCATATCCAATCCGTCTTTCTTCTTGAAAGTGAACACACATTTGTGGTCGAAAAGGAACGCAAGAGAACCCATTGTACCCAGATTGCCACCGAACTTATTGAATACCGAACGAACATCAGCCACTGTACGAGTCGTGTTGTCTGTCAATGTGTCTACAAACACAGCAATACCGTGAGGGCCATATCCTTCATAAGTCATGCTCTTGTAGTCGCTCTGGTCTTTACCCAACGCGTTTTTAATAGCACGTTCAATGTTATCCTTCGGCATGTTTTCACGCTTACAAGTAGCGATCACCGAACGCAGCGTCGGGTTGTTTCCAGGTTCCGGACCGCCTGCCTTTACAGCAATAGCGATTTGTTTACCCAGTCTTGTAAAAGTTTTAGCCATGTGGCCCCATCTTTTCAGTTTAGCGGCCTTTCTATATTCAAATGCTCTTCCCATTGGTTTATATTTTTAATAATGACAATTTTAAGTTTATCTAAGTTTGGCACCCAGTTTATCTTCCAGGTTCTTCACCAGTTTCGACATGATCTTATCAATCATCTTATCATTCAAAGTCTGGTTTTCATCCTGAAGCAGGAAGCTCACCGCATACGACTTCTTACCCGCTTCGAGGTTCTTACCTTCATATACATCGAAGAGTTCCACTTCTTTCAACAGCTTCTTCTCTGTTTCGTATGCAATCTTTTCGATTTCGGCAAATTGTATATTCTTATCAAGCAACAATGCCAAGTCGCGTTTCACAGCAGGGAATTTGGAAATTTCCTTGTAGCTGATCTTCACAGAACGGATGGCTTTCATCAATTCCTTCCAGTTCAAGTCGGCGTAATATACTTCATTGTCGATATCAAATGCTTTCAACAGCTTCTTAGTTACAATACCGAAAGAAGCAAGACGTTTTCCGCCCTTTGTGTTGACAGAGAGTGCGGCAGCAAAAACATCGTCTGTCAGATTACCTACAACCAGATTGTGCAAATCCAGTCCCAGACGCTTCAATATATTTTCTACGTACGCTTTCAATTCATACACCGAACTATTTTCATCTGCATGCGCCCATGAGTTGGAAACCTTCTTACCGGTTACCCACAAGCCCAAGTGATAATCTTCCGAATAAGGAGCTAGTACCTTCTCTTCATTCTTCTTGTCAGCATTGAAATAATAACAGTTACCGAATTCGAAGAATTTCAAATCAGCGTTCTTACGATTGGCGTTATGAGCAATGCTTTCCAGTCCGCCGAACAGCAAAGTCTGACGCATAGCGTTCAAATCAGCACTCAACGGATTGAGCAACATCACCAGGTGATTGGACGGATAAGCCTCCAACCCATCATAATAAGCAGCACGAGTCAGTGAGTTGTTCAGAATTTCATTGAATCCGCAACCCACCAATTGCTCTGCAATCAGATTCTGTAATTTATTTGACTTGTCGTGCTCACCCTTTGTAGTCAGACTGGAGTTCAGCGTAGTCGGAATTTCCACATTATTATATCCATAGATACGAAGAATATCTTCAATCACATCGCAATCACGCTGCACGTCTACACGATAAGGAGGAACAGCCAGTGTCAGTCCTTCTGCCGTTTCATTGGTAATCTTCATTTCCAGGCTGGTCACAATGCTCTTGATTGTCTCTACCGGAATCACTTTACCTACCAAAGAATGTACTTTTTCGTAAGCAAGATCGACGATAAAATCCTGTGCAGGAGTAGTGAATACATCTTTTATTTCAGAAGAAATCGTACCGCCAGCCAGTTCTTTCACCATCAAAGCAGCCAGTTTCAAGCAATAAATCACACCGTTCGGATCGATACCACGTTCGAAACGGAAAGAAGCATCCGTATTCAAGCCATGACGACGAGCCGTCTTACGCACCCATGTAGGATGGAAATAAGCACTTTCGATGAATACGTCTGTCGTAGCTTCCGTAGAACCGGAGTCCAGTCCACCGAATACGCCGGCAATACACATGGCCTCTTCCTTGTTGCAAATCATCAGGTCGCGTTCGTTCAACTTACGTTCCACTTCATCCAGCGTAACGAACGGAGTACCTTCGGGCATTGTTTTCACAATCACTTCGTTGCCTTTAATCTTTCCGGCATCGAAGCAATGCAACGGCTGACCGAAAGCATGAACGATATAGTTCGTAATATCCACTACATTATTAATAGGACGCACACCGATCAGGCGCAATTTGTTTTGCAGCCATTCCGGACTCTCCTTCACTGTTACACCTTTCACGGTAACACCGGCATAATGCGGACAAGCTTCGCTGTTTTCAACCTTCACTTCGATATTCAAGTCATGGTTTTCCACTTTAAAGCCATCCACTGACGGGCGTTGTAAAGTTGCCTGACGACCGTTCTGAATCAGATAAGCATACAGGTCACGAGCTACCCCATAGTGAGAGCAGGCATCCGCACGGTTAGGCGTGATATCCACTTCCAGTACATAATCGCTCTTGATATTATAATAATCCTTGGCAAGCGTACCCGGAACAGCAGTTTCCGGCAATACGATGATACCTGCATGATCCGTACCGATCCCAATTTCGTCTTCAGCACAAATCATACCTGTAGATTCTACCCCACGGATTTTTGATTTCTTGATGGTAAAACATTCGTCACCGTCATAAAGTTTCGTACCTAAAGTAGCTACCACCACTTTCTGTCCGGCAGCCACATTCGGGGCACCACAAACAATCTGTACCGGTTCACCGTCTCCCAGATTAACAGTAGTAATATGCAAATGGTCAGAGTTAGGATGTTCCGTGCAGGTCAGCACTTCACCGATCACAAGTCCTTCCAAACCACCTTTAATGGTTTGCACTTCTTCTACACCACCTGTTTCCAAGCCGATAGAAGTCAACGCAGCAGCCGTTTCATCGGGCGTCAGGTCGAAGTTGACATACTCTTTCAGCCAGTTATAAGAGATATTCATATACTTAATTTTTTATTGTTTCTCAAAAAGATTCGCAAAGTTAATAAGATTTTTCGGTTGACCGAGAAGGTTTGATAAAAAATTGCGCGTTATTTCACCACAGAGGACGCAACTAGAACGGCAAAGGTCCATCCCCCGGTGCTCCGAACGGATTCGCTGTCTGCGGTGCAAAATCAGGCGCGGGAGGAGGAGGCATCGAGCCGGCATCACCTGTATTCATCTTCGATCCTAACATAGCCCCGGCAGGCTCACCCGGCATCGGGATAACCATATCGTCCTCCGGATTGGAGAAACGGGTAAATTCTCCCTTAAACCGGAGCAGCACCTCGCCTACCGCACCATTACGATGCTTGGCGATGACAATCTCCGCCATACCACGCAGGTCATTACCACGATCATCCTGATAAATCTTATAGTATTCCGGACGGTGGATAAAGCACACCATATCGGCATCCTGCTCGATGGCTCCCGATTCACGAAGGTCACTCAACTGCGGACGTTTACCATCAATACCTTCACGACTTTCCACACCACGATTCAACTGCGACAGTGCGATAATCGGAATATTCAACTCTTTCGCCAGTCCTTTCAACGAACGGGAAATGGTACTAACCTCTTCCTGGCGGCTACCAAACGCCATACCGCTCGCATTCATCAACTGAAGGTAGTCAATAATAATGATTCTCACCCCATGTTCACGTACCAGACGACGCGCTTTTGTTCGAAGTTCAAATACAGACAGAGACGGAGTATCATCCACGTAAAGCGGTGCATCCATCAGATTCTTCAGTTTATAGTCCAATTGCTGCCATTCATAATTTGCCAACTGTCCACTTTTGATCTTCTCACTCGGAATCTCACAGACATTCGCAATCAAACGGTTCACCAACTGAACGTTACTCATTTCAAGCGAGAACAACGCCACCGGGTTCCGATAATCGACAGCAATATTCTTAGCCATAGAAAGGACAAAGGCGGTCTTACCCATCGCAGGACGTGCAGCGATAATGATAAGGTCGGAATTCTGCCAACCGGAAGTCATCTTGTCGAGCTTTGTAAAACCACTCTCAAGACCACTCAAACCGTCGGTTCGCGCCGCAGCCTTCTGAATCAGCTTATAGGCTTCGTCAATCACCGGATTGATCTGCGTATAATCCTTTTTCATGTTCTGCTGCGAAATCTCAAAAAGTTTACCTTCCGCTTCCTGCATCAAGTCGTCCACATCCAGCGTTTCATCAAACGCCTTACTCTGGATATTGCTTGTAAACGTAATCAACTCACGCGCCAAAGATTTTTGCGCAATAATACGGGCGTGATACTCAATATGCGCTGATGAAGCCACCTTACTACTCAATTGAGTAATATAGAACGGGCCTCCCACCTCTTCCAATTCTCCGCGTTTGCTAAGTTGTTCCTTTACAGTCAGAATATCCACCGGTTTCTGATTCACCGCAAGATCGGTGATAGCAGAATAAATCAACTGATGCCGGTGTTCGTAAAAAGATTCGGGACGAAGAATCTCACTCACCAATGAGTAAGCATCCTTTTCAATCATCAAAGCTCCCAGAACTGCTTCTTCCAATTCAGGTGCCTGTGGCTGAATACGTCCATAATCATTTACCGGTTGTACCTTAGTAGACTTTGTATTACGGGTATTTCTTTTCTGTTCGGCCATCGAGGTATTTACTATTTTACAATTTACTATTTACTATTTTACGACTAGACAGACTCCTTTATAACAGAGTTTTTCCAGTCGGGACGACAAAGATAGAATATAATCATGAAGAATGGATAAGGAAAAATGAAGATTTTACTAACTTTGCTCCCGAATTACATTCAACACATGATTAATTGTCATGTGCGGCACTGCAAATAGTAAATCGTAAATTGTAAAATAGTAAATAACCTTATGCTCGCTTTTCCTAATATCAAAATAAACCTGGGACTTTCCATCACGGAAAAACGCCCGGACGGATATCACAATCTGGAAACCGTTTTCTATCCGGTAGCCCTCGAAGACGCTCTCGAAATCCGTACTTCTTCTGAAACAGAAAAGAAGATTATCCTCCACCAGTATGGCATGGAGATAGCCGGCAATCCGGAAGACAACCTGGTGGCAAAGGCCTATTCATTGCTGGATAAGGAGTTTCATCTTCCCCCTGTCGAAATTCATTTATATAAGCATATTCCCTCGGGAGCCGGACTGGGGGGCGGTTCATCCGATGCCGCTTTTATGCTGAAGTTGCTCAATGATCATTTTCAGCTGGAATTATCTGAAGAACAGCTGGAGGTATATGCCGCCACTTTGGGAGCGGACTGTGCTTTCTTTATTAAAAACAAGCCGACCTATGCCGAAGGGATCGGAAACCTGTTCTCACCAATCGAGCTTTCATTAAGCGGTTACCAAATCATGATCGTCAAGCCGAACGTTTTCGTTTCTACCCGGGAAGCCTTTTCAAATATCCACCCGCACCGTCCGGAATATCCGGTCAAAGAGGCAATCCTGCGTCCAGTTGCAGAATGGAAGGATATCCTAATCAATGATTTCGAAGCAAGTGTATTCCCGCAACATCCCGTCATTGGAGAAATCAAAGAAGAACTCTATCATCAAGGAGCAATCTACGCATCCATGAGCGGCTCCGGCTCATCCGTATTCGGGCTGTTTGCTCCCGGATTCGTCTTACCGGAAATTGATTGGGGAACTGACGTATTCTGCTTCAAAGGTACATTAAACAAATAAATCTCACTAACAATTATGTTTTGACTATTTTTTCAAAATCCCAACATGGCAGCGGGGTGTATATTGAGTACCCGGCAAAGCAAGCGAGCTATTTTTAAAGTAGGTTCCGAGCGACCCGAAATATAATCATTCACGCGTGAAGGGCTAACCCCTATTTCACTGGCAAGCTGTTTTTGTGTCATCCCCTTTTCTTCAAGGGACAATTCTATCAATTCTGCTACGGTTGGTTTTTCTATAGGAAAATGTTCCTTCTCATACGCAATCACTATATCAGACATAACAGAAAGCTCCACCATGCTCTTGTCATTTGCAGGAGTGCTGTCGTCCACCAAAGGCAGAAGTTCTTCGACTCTTGCCAATGCAAATTCGTATTGTTCTTTCGTTATTTTAGTCATATCTATTATATTATATAGTTGAACAATCTATTTTATCATACTCTTTATGAGTTCCCACCCAACGGACAAAAATGTATCCCACCGTAAATTTAACAACCACTACCAGCCGATAGTTGTTCCCTCTGATATTAAAAACATAGTGTTGATTGCCCACATAATCAGTCGATAGAAAATCCGCTTTTATATCAGACAAATTCCGCCATTCTGCTTTTTCCGCTATATCATACCAACGTTCTAAAGCAACACGTGAATCTTCACACCCTTTCGTCTCGTAGAAATCTTTCAATTTCTTATGTGATACTACTCTCATATCTTATTCATTTGATACAAAATTACAAAATAATTTTGGATAACAGAAGAATTAGTGCTAAATATTTTATAAAACAGAACATCCATGCTGGGCGTACCAAAAAAACGGTACCACGACTCACGTCGTAGTACCGTCACAACACAAACACAAAATAAAACACGACAAAACTACTATGCAATCTTTCCTGTCTATGCCGGGGAGGCATAAGTACTATTTACGTATATTCGCATACTCATAAATAGCTTCAGGTCGATTAGCATCAATTAAACAAATCGCATGCACGATTTGTTTAAACTTTTATGTTATTTAAAACAAGTTTCTCTTTTATTGAATCCCTCTTTCACGGAGTTTCAGCTGCCAGTTCCATGCAGAGCGTAAAGTATCTTCTAAAGTTTCTACGGCTTTCCAACCCAGCTCTTTATTAGCAAAATCCGGGTTAGCCCAAACTTTTTCAATGTCACCTGCACGACGTCCGACAATCTGATAATTCAATTTTACGCCAGTGGCTTTTTCAAAGCCATTTATTAATTCCAATACAGAAACACCACGTCCTGTACCAATATTAAATACTTCTACTTTTTCTTTTTGTTTCTTTTTCAAGATACGACGGATAGCAATCACGTGTGCTTTAGCCAAGTCAACGACATTGATAAAGTCACGGATACAAGAACCGTCCGGTGTATCATAATCGTCACCAAACACGCTAAGTTTCTCACGGATACCGATGGCTGTCTGGGTCAGATATGGAATCAGGTTTTGAGGAACCCCGTTAGGCAGTTCACCCAGCAATGCAGTAGGATGCGCGCCAATCGGGTTGAAATAGCGCAACATGATCGCATTGATCGGAGCACCTGAAGCTACCGTATCACGAATAATCTCTTCATTGATCTGTTTGGTATTTCCATAAGGTGATTCCGCTTTCTTGATCGGAGCTTTTTCCGTTACCGGCAGCTCGTCCGGCTGACCGTATACTGTACAAGAAGAAGAGAACACAATACCTTCTACTCCATGTTTTGGCATCAGTTCGAGAAGGTTAATCAAAGAAACCAGGTTATTACGGTAGTAAAGCAACGGTTTTTGTACCGACTCTCCTACTGCTTTGCTAGCTGCAAAGTGAATGATTGCCTTAATTCCTTTATATTTTGCAAATACTGCATCCAGACCGGCAAAGTCCAAACAGTCCAGCTTTTCAAAAACTGGGCGAATACCGGAAACTTTCTCTATATTGTCAACAACGTCGGCACTTGAATTTGATAAATTATCGATGATGATTACTTCATATCCACTGTTTTGTAGTTCTACAACAGTATGAGACCCAATGTATCCTGTCCCGCCTGTTACTAAAATTCTTTCTTTCATATACTTTATAAAAAATGGTTAGTTTCTCGGCTTATTATTGTTTGAGTTACAAATGTATGGAAATAAAATGGAATTGCAATAATCTGCCACAAATTTATTTGCTGAAAAGTAATTAAGGTACGATTTGGTAGCATTTAGGTATAAAAAAGAATTGGAAACTCTAACCTGTATGTCGCCACACAGCAGAGCTTCCAATCCTCTATTTAATTATCAACTGTAAATCCTTACACCACGCCGGAGAATCCCATGAATGCCATAGCAAGCAAACCGGCGGTAATCAAAGCAATCGGAGTTCCTTGCATTCCTTTCGGAATTTTCACAAGGCTCATCTGTTCGCGCAATCCGGCAAAAAGCACCAGTGCCAGACCGAAGCCGATAGCTGTAGAAAACGCGTACACAACACCTGTCAGCAGGTCATAGTCTTTCTGAATCACCAGGATAGCGACACCAAGAATACAACAGTTCGTTGTAATCAGCGGCAAGAACACACCCAACGCCTGATACAGAGCCGGAGACACCTTTTTCAGGATGATTTCCACCATCTGCACCAATCCGGCAATCACCAGGATAAATGTAATCGTCTGCAAGTATCCCAGTCCGAAAACATCCAGTACAAACTTCTGAATCAGGAAAGTGACGATGGTAGCGATGGTCAACACGAAAGCAACCGCAGCGCTCATACCCATCGCAGTTTCCACCTTCTTGGATACGCCCAGGAACGGACAGATACCCAGGAACTGCGACAACACGATGTTGTTTACAAAGATTGCCGAAATAAATATCAATATATATTCCATATTCTTTTCTTATTTAATTGAATTAGGCTTTCTTGAAACTGTTAATCAACGCAATGAGGTATCCCAAAGCGATGAAAGCGCCCGGAGCCAATACAAACACCAACATTCCATATTCTTCCGGCATGATGGTCAAATCGAAGATTTTACCGGTTCCCAAAAACTCGCGGACAGCACCCAGTAAAGTCAGGGCGATGGTAAAGCCAAGCCCCATACCGATACCGTCGAACATAGAAGCAACTGCGTTATTCTTGGCAGCGAAGGCTTCGGCACGTCCCAGTACAATACAGTTCACTACAATCAACGGAATGAAAAGACCGAGTGTAGCATACAGTCCCGGCACGTAAGCCTGCATCACCATTTGAAGCAAGGTCACGAAGGATGCGATCACCACAATAAACGATGGGATACGCACCATGTCCGGAATCAGGTTCTTTATTAAAGAGATCACCACATTCGAGCAGATCAATACGAACATGGTAGCCAGTCCCATGCCCATACCATTGATAGCCGATGATGTAGTACCCAATGTAGGACACATACCGAGCAGGAGTACAAACGTAGGATTCTCTTTGATAATCCCGTTCATCATTACTTTAAAGTTATTCATATCTGTCTCCTTTCTTATTTAGCACTGACTGAATCAGTTAGTTCAACTTTGATCGTAGCTCCCGTAGCAGCGTCAGCAGCATCTGCGTCCGCGCCTTTCGCTTTTTGAGAAGCACCGGTTACCCCGTTCACTTCCCCGCCTTCGGCCTTATAGGCTTGATAAGCAGCATTCACGGCATTCAAGAAAGCACGTGAAGTAATGGTAGAAGCCGTGATGGCATCCACTGCTCCTCCATCTTTGCTGACGGTCAACGGAGCTTCACCCGGATTCATACCCAAAATAGATTTCGTACTCTCTTCGTGAGATACTGCTTTTTCTCCTTTCGCGGGATCATACGCTCCGAACCATTTGTCGGCTTTAGAGCCCAATCCCGGAGTTTCCGTGTGAGCCAACAAAGAGTAGTTATAGATTTTCCCTTCGGCATTAAAGCCTACCAGCACTTTCAGTTCACCGCCAAATCCCATTGATTTAGCTTCGACAGCGGTTCCTACAAGTTCTTCACCGTTCTTAGCCGGATAAACGATAAAGTCAACATTCTTCTTTCCGTCTTTCTCACTGAAGATCGTATCGCTTTCCGCTACCGGATTATTGGTAAATTCGGGAAGAACCTTTTTCAAGGCCTCGTTCAGTGTCTTCGCGTTCGCTTCGGCAATGGGGCCTTTTGTCAGTTCATTTACATAAGCCAGCAACGCAACGGAAATAGCAGTCACTCCCGTAAGTACCAGCAACATATTCTTTAAAGATGATTCTAACTTTTTCATTTCTTCTTCGCTACCTCCCCAAAGCGTTTTGGTTTACAATAGGTGTTAATCAGCGGAGTGAACGCATTCATAATCAGGATGGCGAACGACATACCTTCGGGATAGGCGCCGAACAGACGGATAACTACCGTCAGCAGACCGATACATACACCATAGATCAGCATCCCTTTCTTACTCATCGGAGAAGTCACATAGTCGGTTGCCATAAAGACAGCACCCAGCATCAGACCACCGGAAAGCAACTGCAATACCGGAGAAACGTATTTTTCCGGATCTGCCAGGTGCATGATGCCTGCAAAGACAAACACAGTAGCCAGGATAGACACAGGAATATGCCAGGTGATGATTTTCTTCCAGAGCATATAAACGAGTCCGATCAGCAGAGCCAGTGCACTCACTTCACCCAAGCATCCGCCATTCTGTCCGATCAACAAGGTCAATGCGTCCGGAATCTGGCTTAAAGCGGCAGTGTCACCGTAAATGGCTTGCTTCATCAAGGCCAGCGGAGTGGCACCGGTGGTAGCATCCGTATAAGCGGTCAACTGTCCGACTACCGGCCAGCTGGTCATCTGCACCGGGAAAGAAAGCAACAGGAACACACGTCCTGCCAGTGCCGGATTAAAAGGATTGCAACCTAATCCGCCGAAAGACATTTTGCCTACACCGATAGCAAACAGTGCACCCAGAATGATAATCCAGATAGGGAGATTAGACGGTAAGTTGAATGCCAGCAACACACCTGTGATGATGGCAGAGCCGTCGCAGATGGTAGTGGTAGGTTTCTTCATTAAATATTTCCCGATCGCCCATTCGAAGAACAAACAAGCTGCAACGGAAGTAGCCGTGACAATCAGGGCACCCAGTCCGAAGAAATAGAGAGACACCAGAAAAGCCGGAATCAGTGCGATCAGCACGCCATACATATTTTTCTGTA
>OGDU01002183.1_pt1 | contig 13202 bp, 13 predicted proteins | sample 1570371 | NCBI WGS metagenome assembly OGDU01 (sample SAMEA2581977, study PRJEB24529) | metagenome | biome: Human gut stool | place: China | collected 2011
ATTCTTTAGCTTTGCCAAATTTAGTATCAAGTTCATAACTATTATAAGACATAATAGGGATAATATCAGCCCCAGCTTTTTTTAATTCTTTCATTTTAGGAATTGTTTTACTAAAAGTACAGAATGAGCCTGTAAGTACAAATCCAATTTTTTTACCTTTAACTTCCAAAATCCATCATAGCCTCCTTTCTAAAAAATATCTTTGTATATAATATGAATTTATGACAAAATTTTTGCGTGAAATTTGTAAAATTTTGTAGGTATCTTTTGGTTGCGAAAATTTGTATATTGTGATAGAATTTGAAAAACATTAAATTGGGACCAAAAAGAACCGACCCTAATGGTCCCAAATGAACAAAGAAAGGAAAAAGACAAAATGGAAGAAAAATATACTTGGAATTTAACAGATATATTCAAAACAAAAGAAGAATTTGAGAAAGAAATAGAAAAATTAAATAAAATGTTAAATGAAATAAAAACATACCAAGGAAAATTATTTAATAGTTCAGAAAACATCTATCAATGTTATAGAAATTATGAAAAGGCATTAGAATATTATGAAAAAATATATGCATATGGAATGCTAAAATTTCATTTAGATATGGCAAATAGTGAAAATATAAAATTGTTTAAAAGATGTGAGGGAATAGGAACAGAATTTGAGATGACTACATCTTTTATAACACCTGAAATAACTGATATTGATACAGATTTATTACTAAAATATTTAGATGAAAATAATGAACTTAAACGATATGAAAGATTAATAAAAGAAATAATTGAAAATAAACCTCATATATTATCAAAAGAAGAAGAAAATATTTTAGCAAACTATTCTGAGGTATTTAATAGTAGCAAAAATGCATTTGAAATACTAACAAATACAGAATTCAAATTTGGAATTATAGAATTGAAAGATGGGAAAAAAGTAGAGCTAACAGATAGTAATTATACAGAATTTATGAAAAATCAAGATGAGGATATAAGAAAAAAAGCATTTAATATGTATAGAGAAAAATATAAGGAGTTTTGTGGAACGATATCGGAATTGTACTTAAGCAAAGTAAGAGAAAATGTTATTACTGCAAGACTTCGCAAATATTCTTCTGCTTTAGAAATGGAAGTATTTAAAGATGATTCAAACTTAGATGTATATAATAATTTAGTTGAAGCAGTAAATCAAAATTTAAATGCTAACCATCAATTTACATCATTGAAAAAGAAGCTATTAAAAAAAGAGGAATTTCATATTTACGATATGTTTTTAAACCCATTTGAAAGAGAAAAAGATAATATAAGTTTCGAAGAGGCAAAAGAACAAGTTTTAAATGCGTTAAGTGTAATGGGAGAAGAATACACAAATAGAATAAAATTTGCTTTTGATAATGGTTGGTTGGATTTATATCCATCTGAAAATAAATACAATGGCGCATATAATGCGAGTGTATACGGAGTACATCCATATGTATTGTGCAACTATATAAATCAAAAAAGAGATGTGAGTGCAATTGCTCATGAGTTTGGACACGCAATGCATTCGTGCTATGCTAGCGATAATCAAAATGTTATCGATGCTAATTATACGACTATGATAGCAGAAATAGCGTCAACAACCAATGAAATTTTATTAGCTAAATATCAAATTAAAGAAGAAAAAGATAGTAGGAAAAAAGCAGAATTAATATATGAATTAATTGATATGATAAGGTCAACACTTTTTACACAAACTATGTTTGCAGAATTCGAAAAAGAGATTCATTTTAAAGTTGAAAAAGGAGAAACTTTATCGGCTGAAGACATTTCAGATGTTTACTATAGATTAAAAGTAGAATATACAGGCAAGGATTGTATTATTGATAAAAATGCAAGATATGAGTGGGCATATATACCACATTTCTATACACCGTTTTATGTCTATAAATACGCAACAGGAGTATCTGCGGCAATAATTATAGCAACAAATATATTAGCCGGAAAAGAAGGGTATGTGGAAAAATATATAGATATGCTAAAACAAGGATGCACAAAAAAAACAGTTGAATTACTAAAAATGGTGGATGTAGATTTAGAAGATATAAACACATATAAAGGAGCAATCGATTTTTATAGAGAATTAACAAAAGAACTAAAAAAACTAATTTAATTTGTAATAGGGGATAGTATATGGAACAAGTTTTAGAAAAAGAAGAAATTGAACAAAAAAATGAAACAATAAATGAAAAGAAACATATTAAAATACTGGGAATTACTTCTTGGAGATTATTTGCTTATTTTATAATATACAGTGTAATAGGTTTTATTGTAGAAACATTATTCGGGATAGCAAAATATGGAACACTTGAAAGCAGACAAAGCTTCCTTTACGGACCATTTTGTGCAATATATGGTATTGGAGCAATTATAATGATTTTATTTTTGCAATACTTCAAAAAAAATTACAATACTCTGTTTGTTGGTGGATGTATAGTTGGTTCTATTACCGAATATTTAGTGAGTTTGATAGGGGAAATGATTTTACATCTAAAATGGTGGGATTATTCTAAAATGCCATTTAATATAAATGGCAGAATCTGCTTATTATATTCCATCTTTTGGGGCTTTTTAGGATTATATTTAATGATATCTGTAAATCCAAAAGTAGACAGGTTAATAAATTATATAAAAAGTAAAATCTCAACAAACTTATTACAAATATTTGTTGTATTGTGCACAATATTTATGTTTGTTGATTGTGTATCAACTGCATTTGCTTTGTCATTTTTCACAATTAGAACTGTAAAAGAGAAGGGAATAGAGGTGAAAAATCAGGCTTATATAGATGAAGCTTACGAGGATATTTATAGTAATGAATTACCTGTTAAAATAATTAATAAATTTTTTAATAATGAAAAAATGCTTATGACATTTCCAAGACTTACAGTTGAAGATTCTAATGGAAATATTATTAGAGTTAGTGAATTATATCCAGAATTAAGAACTTATTATTGTAAGTTTGGTGGAGAAGAAAAATAATAGGACATTTTTCTGATTGGGGACGGTTCTTTTCACGAAAAGAACCGTCCCCAATCAGAAAAATTACAAATCAGCCAAAGGGTTTCTTTCAACCGCATTTCTAACCTGTTCATTACTTACATGAGTATAAATCTCAGTAGTAGAAATACTTTCGTGTCCCAAAAGCTCTTGCAAGGCTCTAATATCGACACCTCCATATTGATACATAAGAGTGGCTGCAGTATGACGCAATTTATGTACAGAATATTTCGCTGAATCAATACCAGCTAAACGTAATTCTTTATATATAATTTCTTGGACAGTACGTTTTCCAATTCTTTGACGTCTTTCACTTAAAAATAAAGCTTTTTCCGAATCTTTAGTGTCTTTTTTTACACCTGTTTTAGGTCTTACAGCTATGTAATCATTTATAGCTTTTATACAAGCTTTGTTTAAATATATTGTTCTTTCTTTATTACCTTTACCAATAACATTCATTTGACATTCTTCAAAATTGATATCTTTAATATTAATTCCTACAAGTTCCGATAAACGCATACCACAGTTTAAAAATAGAGTAGTAATAGCGTGGTCTCGTTCATTGTTTCTATTATCTTCATTATCAGACACTTCAAGCAATTTTTTGCTTTGCTCTAATGTTAAATACTTAGGAAGCCTCTTATCTAATTTTGGAGTTTCTAAATTTTGAGAAGGATTTATTTCTATTATATTTTTTACACACAAATAATTAAAAAATACTCGCAAACTCGATACTTTTCTTGACCTAGTTGAGGCCTTACTATTAAAATTTGTTGTTAAATATGCAAGAAAAGAATGTAAATCATCTAATTTTATCTTTTTTATTGTATCTAAAGAAACATCATCATAATCAATTTTATCTAATTCTGTTTCATCTGTTAAATGAAAATGTATTTTTATAAATTTTAAAAAAGTTGCTAAATCATAGTTATACTCTTTTACTGTATTTGGTGATTTATTTTGAATTGTTACCATATAATCTAAAAAACTATTTAAATAATCAGGATTTTTTTCTCGTGAAATCATTACTTTTTCCTCCGTTTCATTGATAAATGTATTATATATTTTGATAGTTTAAAAGTCAAATAATATTAACAAATATTTGTTTATATAAAAATAATATTTTGTATTGAAATATTTTGATTAATGTGGTAGCATAAAAACAAAATAGGAGGAACAATAAATGAAAAAGAAGAAAATAAATAAAAAACGTGTTTTGATTTTATTCTTAATAATTGCAATAATTATTGTATCAATAATAAAATTAAATAAAAAATCAAGCAAAAATGAAGATACTGAAATAGATGAACAAGCACAGACAACTGAACAAGTATCAAATGACAATAAGGCAAATGACAATCAAAATAAAGAAGATGAAAATTTTGTATTAGAACAAAAATTGCAAACAGGGAAAAAATTAAGTGAAGATGGTTTACCAGTACTTATGTACCATTTTTTCTATGATAAATCAACAGATTCTGGAAAAGATGGAAATTGGATAGAAATATCAAATTTTGAGGAACAAATGAAATATTTAGCAGAAAATGATTTTTATTTTCCGACTTGGGAACAAGTAGAAAATTATATTGATGGAAAACAAGAATTACCTGAAAAAAGCATTGTCATAACAGTAGATGATGGTGATCCATCATTTTTCGAACTTGCAGTACCAATTATTCAAAAATATAAAATTCCTACAACTTCTTTTGTAATAACATATTGGTATGGAAATAGGGCAAATGATAAGCAAGATTATGTAAGTTACCAATCTCATTCTTATGATATGCATAAAGCTGGAAGTAATGGCAAGGGCGTAATGCTTTCTTGGGATTATGATAAAATAAAAGACGATATTTTATTATCAAGAGACGTGTTAGGCGGAGCAAATATTTTTTGCTATCCTTTTGGGCAGTATAATGATTTAGATATAAAGGTACTTAAAGAAAATGGATATAGGTTGGCTTTTACTACTAAAGGGGGTAGAGTCAAAAAGGGAAGTTCTAAATATGAATTGCCTAGGGTTAGAATTTCTGGTAATACTGGAATTGAAGAATTTAAGAAAAAAGTAGAGTGATTTTTGTCAAAAGGACCGTATCATTTCGCGAAAAGAAACGATCTTTTCGCGAAATGATACGGTCCCAATGGAAAAAGAAACGGTCGTAATACGAAAAATTATATAACATTCTGCACATAAATTTTATAACTGCAAGAAAGCAAAACAGATTTTAGTAAATATTTATTGCCATCTACAGAATCATTATCAGCAAAATCTTCTTTATTAAAAGCACATCTCAAGGCTTCTTCAAACAAATTGCAAAATCTATTGTATGCATGTTCAACATCAGTATGTTTTAATGCTCTATCAATTAGATTATAAATTTCGTTCATACTATAAACTTGCTTTAAAATACAAATAGCAAAAATTTTAGCGCACTGAATTTTAGAATATTTTTTCTTAATAGGTGCATCTATTAAATGATTTTTTACATAATTATTAATCATAGTTTTAGTCAAAATTTGATTTTCTTTTTTATCTTCATTTCCGCTATTACAAGGCAAAAAAGCCTCCAAAGAGGAATTTATAAATGTTACTACTTGGTCTAAATATAAATCTACATTAGGAAGTTCATTCCATCTTGGAATATGGACTTTATCTAATGAAATGGAATCTTTTTTATTATTACACATATTGTTATCCCTTCTTTCAAGGCTTATAATAGCATTTTTAGAAGCAGTAGTCAAGTAAATTGACAAAGTAGTGTAAATATGATAATCTAGTTTGGAAAACTAAATAAAAGGAGAAATAATATGAAATCAAAGGAAAAAAATAAATTTAGAGATGTTCCTATATTTAATAATATAAAGGAAGTAATATATAATTCGGTAAAATTATATAGAGATAATATTGCATTTGTTACAAAAATAAAAAAAGAAAATAAAAGTGTAGAATATATAAATCATACATATCAAAATTTTTTGGATGATATCAATTCATTTGGAACAGCTCTTTATGCATTAGGGCTAAAAGGAAAAAGAGTTGCAATTGTTGGCAGAAATAGATATGAATGGGCGGTTGCTCATATTAGTAATTTATTTGGAGGAATTGTTTCTGTTCCTATTGATAAAGAATTACAATTAAGTGAGTTAGAAGATTCTTTAATAAGAGCAAAGGTTGATGCAATTGTATTTGATGAAAAATATGAAGAAAACATAGATATAATAAAGCAAAACGGAAAAACTAAAATAAAAGATTTTATATGTATGGGAAATTTGGATAATTATACAAAATTTGAAGAATTATTAAAAAATGGAAGAAATCAAGTATTAAATGGTAACAGAGAATTTATAGATAATGAAGTAAATTCTGAAGCAATGAGTATACTTTTATTCACATCCGGAACTACATCAAAATCAAAAGCTGTAATGCTTAATCAAAAAGGACTTGCGACTAATATTGCTGATATGTTGATGGTTGAAAGTTTATATCCAACAGATACAAATATTGCCTTTTTACCATTCCATCATATTTTTGGTTCAACTGGAATGTTAGTCATGTTAGCATCAGGTGTAAAAACTGTATTTCCAGATGGATTAAGATATATAAAACAAAACTTAAAAGAATATGGAGTATCTGTTTTTGTTGGAGTACCATTACTTGTAAATAAAATGTACGAAAATATAGAAAAAGAAATTGAAAAGCAAGGTAAAACAAAATTAATAAATACAGCTACAAAAATAAGCAACTTTTTATTAAAATTCAATATTGATATAAGAAGAAAATTATTTAAACAGGTTTTAGATGGTCTAGGTGGAAAAATGAGATTAATAATATCTGGAGGTGCTCCTTTAGATAAAAATGTATCTATAAAATTTAATGAATTGGGAGTACGTTTAATTCAAGGATATGGTCTTACAGAAACTAGTCCTGTTATTTCAGCAGAAAATGACAAATACATAAGAAATGGTTCTGTAGGCTTTCCTATGAGACATTTAACAGTTGAAATTGTAAATAAAGACAAAGATGGAATAGGAGAGGTACGTGTAAAAGGTCCTAATATAATGATGGGATATTACGAAAATGAAGAAGCAACAAATAAAGTCTTAAAAGATGGATGGTTCTATACAGGAGATTTGGGATATATTGACAATGATGGTTTCTTATTCTTAACAGGTAGAGAAAAAGATGTTATTGTTATGAAAAATGGTAAGAAAGTTTTTCCCGAAGAGCTTGAAGTTTTAGTAAATAATTTACCAGAAGTAGAAGAATGTTTTATATATGGAATGGCTCAAAAAGGTGACAAAAATGACCCTATGGTTTCAGTTAAAATTGTGTATAATAAAGACGCAATAATAAATAGAAGTGAAGATGAATTATATGATATATTGTGGAATGAAGTTAAAGAAATTAATAAGACTTTACCACCATATAAATATATTAAAAATATGATTATAACAGATGAACCTTTGATTAAAACCACTACTCATAAGATTAAGAGAAAAGAAGAATTGGCTTTAATTGAGGGAAAATAATAAAAACAGAGTAAATACCGTATTTATAGTATTTGCTCTGTTTGTTTTCGAAGTATACAGGATTAAAAGCTATTTTTTAAAGCATTTATAAGAATTGTATCTGAAGACGTATCTATAATAAAATCATCATCCTTATTCAACAATTTTACAATGTAGTTAGATGCTTTTTTAGATTCTTTTAAATATTCCCTTAATATTCTCCTTTTGGTTTGTACCGATTTCCCCTGTGCATCTTCAATCTTTTTGAAAAAGTAAGTGACTTGGACTTTTCTTGAAGGAGTTGCTTCTTTTAGCCAAGCTAATTCAGCAACAAAAGCAACATTTTTTATAAATTCATATGTTGCAATTTCTGATGTTACTTTTTCTCGAATTGACATTTGTGCTAGCTTGCGCATTTGTTTTCGGAAAGATGCCAATGAGGTACTTGAGGAAAATAATTTAATGATTTGGGTATAGACAATCACATCATCATCAAATTCATTGAAAAACAGATGAATATTCTTTTTTTCGATGTCATTATTTGCCATAACCAATTCAAAATAACCATCATAGTTACTTTTTGATCTTAGTGCTTTTAATAAATTCTTTTCTTCCCGTGTGCATTCTTCGATATTCAGAGTCATATAAACTCTCCTTTCTTTTTTCAGCTAGACTACATAGTTACATCTATATTTTAACACAATTTGACATAATATGCAAATTTGCTGTTAATCGAAATCTAAATAACCATCTTGACTTTTCTAAAACAACAATATATAATTCATCTATCAAAAGGAGAGTGATAAAATGCAAGACCTAGAAGAAAACCTAAGAATTCTATCTTTGCAAAAAAGCAAATTAAAAGATTTAGGTGATTCACTTTGACATCCCAAAACTAGAAGAAAAACTTAAAAATTTGGAAGCCGAAACAACAAACCCATCATTTTGGGAAGATAGTCAAAGTTCAAATAAAGTACTATCCAAAATAAAAGGTATAAAAGGAAAATGCCAAAAATACAGAGATCTAGAAAATGAAATAAGCAATACAATAGAATTAATAGACCTGCTAAAAATGGAATATGACGAAGAATTAGCTATAGAAATGGAAAAAGACATAAAAAAAATAGGTAAAGATTTAGAAAAATTTGAAATAGAAACACTTTTATCAGGCAAATATGACAAAAACAATGCCATATTAACTTTGCATCCCGGAGCAGGGGGAACAGAAGCACAAGATTGGGCAGAAATGTTATATAGAATGTACACAAGATGGGCAACAAAATCAGGATATAAAGTAGAAGAATTAGACTATTTAGAGGGAGATGAAGCAGGTTTAAAAAGTGTTACATTTGAGGTAATAGGAGAAAATGCCTATGGATATTTAAAAGGCGAAATGGGAGTGCATAGACTAGTTAGAATATCACCATTTGATAGTGGAGGAAGGCGTCATACATCATTTGCATCACTTGAGGTTCTACCAGAAATAACAGATGATGTGGACCTATATATTAACCCAGATGATATAAAAATGGATGTATTTAGAGCCTCAGGTGCAGGAGGACAGCATATAAATAAAACATCATCAGCAGTAAGATTAACACACATTCCAACAGGAATAATAACATCATGCCAAACACAGAGGTCTCAGCTTCAAAATAGGGAATATGCTATGAAAATGTTGAAATCTAAGCTATTAGACTTAAAAGAAAGAGAACATAAAGAAACAATAGACGAATTAAAAGGGATTCAACGTGAAATAGCTTGGGGAAGCCAAATACGTTCTTATGTATTTTGTCCATATACTTTAGTAAAAGACCATAGAACAAATTATGAAGTTGGAAATGTACAAAGCGTTATGGATGGCGAATTAGATGGCTTTATAGAGAGTTATCTAAAACAAGATGTAACATAATTATTTTTTTAACATAATATATTAATAGTAAGCCATATTTAATTAAATAGGTGTGTAATAAAAAGATAAAGAAGGTGCCAATATGGACACAGTAGTATTAAAATTTGGAGGAAGTTCAGTTGCAGACAATATTAAATTAAATGTTGTTGCAGAAAAAATCAAAAGTTTTTATGAGGAAAACAAAAAAGTTGTAGTTGTAGTTTCCGCACAAGGAAAAACAACAGATGGTTTAATTAAGGAAGCGATGAGTTTATCAAGCGTTCCTAACGAAAGGGAATTAGATGTATTATTAAGTACAGGAGAGCAAATCTCAATGGCAAAAGTAGCTATTTTACTAAATAGACTTGGAATGCCAGCAATTTCACTTACAGGTTGGCAAGCAGGAATTTATACTAATAATACAAACCAAGATGCAATTATAGAAGACATAGATACATCAAGAATTGAAAAGGAGTTAGAACAAGGAAAAATTGTTATAGTTGCAGGATTCCAAGGGATAAATCCTAATATGGATATTACAACTTTAGGTAGAGGTGGTTCAGATACAACAGCTGTAGCTCTAGCTGCAAAACTTAAAGCATCAAAATGTTATATTTTTTCAGATGTTGATGGAGTATATACTGCAGACCCTAGACAAACAAAGGTTGCAAGAAAAATTAATACCCTATCTTATACAGAAATGTTAGACATAGCAGATGAAGGCGCAAAAGTTCTTCATAATAGATGTGTTGAAGTTGGAGAAAAATTTAATGTACCAATAATTGCAAAATCAACATTTAATAACAATGAAGGCACAATAATAAACAACAAAATTGAAGGCGGATATGTTAAAAATATTGTAAAAAATGATAACATACAATATGTTCATATTACAGCCGATGAATATTCTTTAGAAAAGTTTAATACAATTTATAATTCTTTTATTGAAGAAGAACTAAATGTTAAAAATTTGGTTAATAGTAGTGAAAACACTCTAGACATTTCATTTACAATACCTAAAGCTAAATTTAATAAACTTGCCAATCTATTGGAAAATAAGTTTCCAGAACTTAAAAGTAGCTATTTAGATATTACAAGAATTTCTATTATTGGAAATGGAATTATGAGCAATAATATTGTTTTAAATAAGACTATGGATGTTATAAAAAACAATAAACTTGATATAATTAGTATGGAAATAAATGAAACTAAAATTGCTATAATGTTTAAAAAAATTATAGCAAATGAAGTTTTAGAAGAATTGCATAAAACTTTAATATAATGTAAAGAGCCTTAAAAGGGCTCTTTTTGGTTCTAAAAACCCAATTTTTGAATATAATTATTTATAGTTAGGAGGAATAAAAATGATTGTTGAAGAGAGAAAAAATGTTAATAGTTTGAATAATATAATTCAAAATTTAGTTTTAGAAAATAGAAATAAACTTAGTATATCTGGAGTCAAAGATGTGCTTAGTTTTGATGATCAAGTAGTTATAATGGAAACTGAACTTGGACTCTTAACTATAAAAGGAGAAAATTTAAAAATAAATAAACTTAGTATAGACACACAAGAAGTAATTGTGGAAGGCGAAATAAACAATTTAGGATACAGTGACCACTCAAAAAAAGAACAAGATGGTGGGCTTTTTAGTAAAATCTTTAAATAAAACAAGGAGATAGATTTGAATTGGCTATAAATCAGGCATATTTATTCTTAATATTTACTTTAAATGGAATTTTTATTGGTATTTTATTTGATTTTTTTAGAATCTTAAGGAAATCCTTTAAAACAATAAATTTAATAACAAATGTAGAAGATATCATATTTTGGATATTAACAGGGTTAAGCATAATATACTGTATGTATAACTTCTCAGATGGAAGTTTAAGGCTTTTTATGTTCTTAGGTTTAGGAATAGGTTTAACCATATATATTTTAACACTTAGTAATTTTATAATTAAAACAGTTGTAAAAGTTATATCTATAATAAAGAAATTTATAATTACAATAATAAGCATCATTATATTTCCATTTAAAGCTATTTTTAAATTAATAAGAAAAATCCTATTTAGACCAATATATGTAATTTTTATAAAAATACAAAATAATATGACAAAAAAATTAAAAAACATATATTATAATATAAATAAATCGAAAAAAATTCAAAAAACTTAGGCAAATAGAGGGATTTTGTCTTTAAATGGAGAATAATAAAGTTAGAAGAAAAAAATAGGAAAGATGGTACATATGAAAAATAAAACAACATTATTAAAAAAAATAATATTTATAGCAATTTTAATATATGCTATAATAACTTTTATTAATCAACAAAAAATATTAAATACATATAGTGAACAAGAAAAAAGTTTAAATACACAAATAGCAGAAGCAAGTGAATATCAAAATAAACTAAACGAAGAAAAGGACAATGTAAATTCACCTGAATATATAGAAGCAATAGCAAGAGAAAAGTTAGATATGTATTTACCAAATGAAAGAGTTTATGTAGATCAAGAAAATTAAAATCCTTGAAAACTTTAAAAAATCAAGGATTTTTTTGATTTTGCTTCACAAACCCCAAAAAATGTGATATAATATAAAAATAAAATTTTTTTCTATAAAATAATCCCAAAAATTAGAATCAAAAAATTTATAAAAAGGAGACCAAAATATGCCAGATTTAGAAAGTTTAACATTATTAGAATTAAAAAAATTAGCAAAAGAAAATAATATAAGAAATATATCAAAATTAAAAAAAGAAGAACTTATAGAAGTTTTAAAAAGTATTCAAAGTAACAAATTTGAGGAAGTTGACGAAGAATTAGAAGAAGATGAAGAAGACGAAATAGAAGAAAAAGAAGAACCACGTCGCAGATATGATGCTTCAGATGACGAAGTAGAAAAATTAGAAGAAGCAAATGCGGTTGCATATCAAGTAAATAATGAAGAAGACGAAATAATTGAAGGTATATTAGAAGTGTTACCTGACGGATATGGATTTTTAAGAGGAGACAACTACTTATCAAGTCCAAAAGATGTATATATTTCGCCTGTTCAAATAAGAAGATTTAGACTAACAACAGGAGATTTAGTAAAAGGAATTTCAAGATGTAAAGAAGGAGAAAAATTCCCATCTTTAATATTTGTTGGTGAAGTAAATGGAGAACACCCAGAAAAAGCAGCAAGAAGAATAAGATTTGAAGATTTAACACCAATATATCCAGATGAAAGACTAAAATTAGAAACAATACCTACAAATTATGCAACAAGAATGATAGATATAATTTCACCAATAGGAAAAGGACAAAGAGGATTAATAGTTGCTCAGCCTAAAGCAGGAAAAACAACATTATTAAAAGTTCTAGGGATGCTTGATAAACCTGAAAAAGGAACACATAACCGCCACAAAGCACAGTCATTTCATAGTGTACCCCTTTGAAGATCGAAGTCTGTACCACACCGGTCAGTTGCGCCATCTCCGAAACCGGGAAAATATAAAGGTCTTCCGGACGAATGACTACGTCCACCGGAGTATTTTCACCGAAACCTTCGTCCACGCATTCAAACTCCGTACCACAAAAGCGTACCAGTTTATCATGAATCATCGTTCCGTTGAGAATATTACTTTCTCCGATAAAATCCGCCACGAACGAGTTGATAGGCTCATTATAAATATCGATCGGCGTACCTATCTGCTGAATCTTTCCTTCGCTCATCACAACAATCGTGTCGCTCAGCGTAAGCGCTTCTTCCTGGTCGTGAGTGACGTAC
>OGDU01002204.1_pt1 | contig 13053 bp, 11 predicted proteins | sample 1570371 | NCBI WGS metagenome assembly OGDU01 (sample SAMEA2581977, study PRJEB24529) | metagenome | biome: Human gut stool | place: China | collected 2011
TCACCATATTCAAGCGGTATCTGCTTGAAAGCGGCGTTCCGGAGGATCATATTATCGAGATCGCTTTGGACGGCATCGAGAACGAGGAGCTGCGCGACCCCAAGGTATGCTTCCGCTACATCAAGGACGCCATGCGCAGCGACGGACAATATTATCTGCTGCTCGATGAAGCGTTCGACGGGCTTGACGTGGTTATACGCAAGGCGCTCAAGGGCATACTGGTAGAGGGCGTTACAGGGCGAAATATGACTACGGTTATTGCCTCGCACAATTTGCGTGAGCTGGAAGATTTGTGCGACAGCGTAGGGCTTGTGCATAACGGGCATATGGTCTTGAGCGATGAGGTGGACAGCCTTAAAAGCAGCCTGCATAAGGTTCAGGCAGCTTTTCGCGGTGTGCCAGATGTAACGGCGTTTTCGGGGCTGGACGTTATCAAAGCCGAGCGCAGCGGGTCGCTTTTGCAAATGATAGTGCGCGGCGATGAGGAAGAAATTATGAATTATATAAATCGGCTCTCCCCCATTTTTTCGGAATGTATTGAGCCGTCACTTGAAGAAACGTTTGTATATGAGCTGGAGGTGAACGGATATGACGTCAAAAGCATTGCCGAATAGCTTTCACCCCGCAAGGCGGTTGCTTGCCTATTCGCTCAAACGCACCTCTGGGCTTACCGTGCTTATGACGGTTGTAGCCCTACTTGCCTGCCCCGTTTACACGCTGCTTAAAATCGAGCGAATTTATGAAAACACGGCTAAGGCTTATAATCTGAACTCCGTAGCCCCCCTGCTTATGATGATAACGGCTATCGCCTCGGTCGCGGCGGCGCTGGTTTATATGTTTATAAACTTTGCGTTTCTTTACAGCCGCAGCTCAAGCGACTTTTTTCATTCATTACCCACGACCCGCACAGGGCTCTTGTTCGCGCGGTTTTCCGCCGGCATTCTGCCTATAATTATTCCCGTAACGCTGGTTTACGGCGCAATGTGCGGGCTCAAGCTCTCAAAATATGTTGAGTGCAGCATAAAGCCTATTTTAAAGGGCTATGCCTTTAATTTGCTTATACTGTTTGCACTGGCGGCGTTTTCGCTTATATTTATGATATGCGCCGGCAGTATTTTCGACCTTATTATCTCATTCTTTACCTTTAATGTAGGTATAGTGCTGGTTCAGCTTATAAATTCCTCGCTTTGCCAAAATTTTCTTTTCGGCTATCCCTACAATTATACCGAAAATATTGTAGACGCGTCGTCTCCGTTTTGGTTTGCGTTTACTAAGTTCTCAAGTATTTTGGAAGGCGAATTGCCCGCCCGCGCGGAGGTGCTTTTCGCCGTAAAACTGCTTATAATCACCTTTTTCTCGCTTGCGGTAAGCGTTGCGCTTTATCGCGGCAGAAAGAGCGAAAAAAGCGGCATCTCCTATGCGTACAACTTCATATATATAGTGTGCGGGCTTATAGTCGGCGTTCTCGGCGCGTTCGGTGTGGGTTCTATATTCGCCGAGGGCGATATTAACCTTGTCTTTTGGGTATTTGCGGTTGTCGGCGGTGTGCTTGCGGCAATAACCTTCGGCGCAATTAACGACCGCGGGTTTAAAACAATTAAAAAATCCGCCATTATGGGCGCGGTATCAGTAGCGCTGCTCGGCTCGTTCACCGTGATACTTATAACCGGCTGCTTCGGTTACAGCAAGCGCGTTCCCGCCGCAAATAAAATAGAAAGCATAACCGTAGAGTTTACCGGCATGCAAATGACTGTGAAGGAGCCCGAAACGGTGCTGCAGCTCCATGGGAAAATAGTAAATAATGAAGACAACGGCGGGGATTACCTGAATATTGACTACACCCTTAAAAACGGCAAGCATTTTGTACGGACCTATAACAGAATAAATTATTCAAATTATATGCCGCTGCTGCTTGGGCTTTACAAAAGCCCCGAGCATATAAACAGCATACGCAGCGAAATACTGGGAAATATAACAACCAACCGCTCTGTTTACACCACGGGCTATGTTTCGGCAGACGGCGATGAAAACTCCACCGAAGAGGTAGGAACAGAAGAAATTGCCGTAACCGAGGCGCAGCTGAAAGAGCTTGTAGAGGCGTATATTTCCGATTTGCCCAAAGCAACCTACAGGAGCATCACCAATGAGTGCCTGCTGGCTCTTCAGATAAGCGGTGTAGATAAGAATTTCAGGTATACCTATATCTCGCTGAATGTTGAGGATACCTTTGAAAACACACAGCGCGTTATAAAGAAGCTCGGTTTATCGACGCCTTAAGACACAAAAAATACCGTCCCCGAGATCGGGACGGTATTTTTTTATGCCTCATATTAAAATTTCCCGCTGCCGCCGCCGTGCGTAGTGCCGGATGACGAGGTGTGGGTGCTGCTGCCGCCCGAGGAATTATCATCATCCTTAGGCTTTGCAGTGCGGTCAACGGTGTGGTAAAGGAATAAATCGCTGCTATCGGTAATATTAAGGCTGCCCTTTTTAAGCATATCCCGCACAACGCCCGCATACGCGTCAGCGCTTGTTGTGTGATGTTTTTCATCGCCCCACGCGTCAAACCAGCCGTTCCACATTTCCATGCACATTTTGGGCACGTTCGGGAACATTTTATCGTGGCAGGCAAAATTCTCTTCAACCCTGCTGCCGAAATTAAGGGTCGGCAGGCAGCCCTCCACCGAGCCGTCGGCAAGGTCGGAATATCCCGTACCGTCCGATGTAAACAGCGGAACGTCTATTCCGCGGCGGCGGTAACCGTCTCTTAAATACAGCAGGTATTCCTTATCATCACCGTAATAGCCGTATTCATTTTCGCATTGCAGCATAATTACCGGCCCGCCGTTTGTTGCAAGCAGCGGCTTTATTTTTGCAAGAAGCACATCAAGATAACGGTCGAAATGCTTGATATAAGCCTTGTTCATACAGCGTATTTCAATTTCTTCATCGCACTGAATCCACCAGGGGAGTCCCCCGAACTCCCACTCGGCGCAGATATACGGTCCCGGGCGGACAATTACCATAAGCCCCGCTTTTTCGGCGGCTTTAATAAAGCCTTCAATATCCAGCCTGCCCGAAAAATCGTATTTACCGGGCTCGGGCTCGTGAAGATTCCACGCACAGTAGGTTTCGACACAGTTGCAGCCCAAGGCTTTCAGCTTTGCGAAAATATCTTCCCATGTATCGGGCATATTGCGAAAATAATGCACCGCGCCCGATATCAGCTTTATAGGTCTTCCGTCCTTATAAAAATCGCCGTTTTTAATTTCAAAATTCATAATTTCACCGATTTCAAAGCACCGCTTCGTTGTATGCCGCCACGGTATCAAGGTGCACCGCGCGCGCCTGCTCTACCAAATCCTTTATGGAATACTGCAGCGCGTAAACAAATGCCTTTTGGAGCGATTCGTCCACATATTCGCGTATTACGTCCACATCCTCATAATCGCGGTCGGCTGATGTAAAGTCCGCGAGGTAAAGAATTTTAGCAAGCAATGACATATTCGCCTTTGCCGTGGTGTGATAGCGTATCGCGTCAATAATTTCGGGGTCCTTTATTCCCAAAATATGCTCTGCATATGCCGCTCCCGACATTGCGTGCCACAGCTTTTCGGCGCCTTTTTCTATTTCATTCGGTATTATACCAAAATCAGCAAAGATTTTCAAGTGCTCTGCCTTGGGGGCGTTTTTGGTTATATCGTGCAAAAGCCCCGCAAGATAAGCCTTTTCGGCGTTTCCGCCGTATTTTTCCGCAAGGCGCTTTGCTTCGTCCGCCACGCACAGCGAATGATAATACCGCTTTTCGTTAAGCCGTTGCTTTAAAATCAGCTTTAAAGCCTCGTAATCGGTTTTATTTTCACACACGGTAAATTCCCCCGTTCCTAATATACTCATAAATAGGCTTGGGCAAATATTCCCGCGCCTTTTCCGCGTTGTTCCTTATAAAGGTTGAAGAAACGGCGGGTATTTTGTCCTTAGGCACAGTAAGCTTCATACCGAGCGATATAAAATACTCCGCGCGGCGGTCAAATTCCTCGCCGTCGCACCCCTCGCGCCGGAATACTATAAAGGGTATTTCCCGCAAAAGCTCCTCGTATTTATACCATTTATCAAAGGATATAAGCATATCGCCGCCGCACACAAACGCAAAGTTTTTTTGCGGGTATTTCCGCTTTAAAAGCCTTACTGTATCAATAGAGTAGCTTTTGCCCTCGCGCTCAAATTCTATAAGGCAAAGGGCGGCTTTTTTAAAATCCGCCGAAAGCAGCCTGCACATATTTATGCGGTCTGTATCCGACGCTAAAAAATCGCACACCTTATGCGGCGGTATACGGTCGGGCAGCAGCATTATTTCTTCAATATCGGGGTTGTTTTCAAGCGAACGCAGCATTTCGTAATGCCCTATATGCGGCGGGTTAAAGGTTCCGCCGAAAATTGCGGTAATTCCCATTATTTCACAAGCCTTATTTTCTTGTTATCGCGGCTCTCCCTGTAAAGCACAAATCGCGTGCCTATTACCTGCACCACGTCCGAGTGTGTTTTTTCGGCAATTTCATCCGCCGCCTCGCGGGAGGAAACCGGGCTTGTTTCAAGCACGCGCAGCTTTATAAGCTCGCGCGCCTCAAGCGCGTCGTCAACCTGCTTTACCGTGTTTTCGGTAACGCCGCCCTTTCCTACCTGAAAAATTGTATCAAGGCTGTTTGCAAGCCCGCGTAATTGTGCTCTTTGTCTGCTGTTTAACATTTTTCTTCTCCGAATCAAATATATTTTTTAAGCTCTTCCTTAAAAAGCCGCAGGGCGTTTCCGCGGTGGCTTACTTTGTCCTTTTCCTCCGCCGTCATTTCAGCGTAGCAGCCCGCAGAGCATATAAACAGCGGGTCATAGCCGAAGCCGCCGCTGCCGTGACATTCCTCTGCCACGTAGCCCTTGCACTCGCCCCTTACGGTGAATTTTCTGCCGTCGGGGAAAACGCAGGCTATAGCTGAAACAAATGTTGCGGTTCTTTTATCACGCGGCACGTCCTTCAGCGCCGCCAAAAGCTTTTCGTTATTGGAAGAATAGGTAGCGCCGCTGCCTGAGTACCGCGCGGAGTAAAGCCCCGGCGCGCCGTCTAAAATATCAACGCTCAAGCCCGAATCATCCGCAACGGTTGTAATGCCCGTTACATTTAGCCCCGAGTACGCTTTTAAAAGCGCGTTTTCCTCATAGGTATTGCCCGTTTCCTCAACCTCGGGCAGCGGGCTTTCAAGGTCGTTTTCGCTGAGCACCTCAAAGCCCATAGGCTTTAAAATTCTTTCAAGCTCCTCTAATTTATGGTGGTTTTTGGTTGCAATAAATATTTTCATTTTTTACTCCCCGAAAATTCCGTCGGCAAATTCGGCGGCGTCAAAAGGCTGCAAATCGTCAATTCCCTCGCCCACGCCGACATATTTCACCGGTATGCCAAGCTCGTTCTTTATAGCTACTATTATACCGCCCTTTGCCGTTCCGTCAAGCTTTGTTAAAATAATTCCAGTAATATTTGCAACGTTTGAAAACTCGCGCGCCTGGTTAACGGCATTTTGCCCCGTCGCCGCGTCAAGCACAAGCAGGGTTTCAACCGATGAATCGGGCAGTTCTCTGCCTATAACGCGGTAAATCTTCGCAAGCTCATCCATAAGATTTTTCTTATTGTGCAGCCTGCCCGCGGTATCGCATATAATAACGTCCGCTCCCTTTGATTTAGCCGAGGCTATTGTATCAAACACGACCGAGGCGGGGTCTGTGCCCTCAAGGCTTTTCACCATTGCAACGCCCGCGCGCTCCGCCCAGATGCCCAGTTGGTCAATAGCCGCCGCACGGAAGGTGTCCGCCGCGCCGAGCACCACGGTTTTGCCGTCCCTTTTAAGCTGTGCCGCTAACTTACCGATTGAAGTGGTCTTGCCAACGCCGTTTACGCCTATAACCAGTATTACCGAGGGCTTGGTTTCAAGCCTTAACCCCTCGTTTTCGCCCAGCATTTCGGCTATTATTTCCTTTAGCATACCCTTAATTTCGTTGGGGTCGGTCGCTCCCGTTTCTTTTATTTTGTGCCGCAGCTTTTCGCATATTTCGCCCGCGGTGTTTACGCCTATATCAGACATTACAAGCGTTTCTTCAAGCTCCTCAAACAGCTCCTCGTCAATTTTGGTAAAGCTGTTTATAACGCTGTTTACGCCGTTTGCAATTGAGTCTCTCGTTTTTTGAAGACCCTGCTTAATTTTACTGAAAAATCCCATTTTAACCCTGCTTTCGGAAATAAATTTTACGCGCCCTTGTTCTGCAATAACGTTTTTTCAAGCTCCGCTACATTCAGCTCAATAAGCTTTGTTATGCCCTTTTCCTGCATTGTAACACCGTAAAGCATATCCGCTGCCTCCATAGTGCCGCGGCGGTGCGTTACGCAGATAAACTGCGTGGCAAAGCCCGATTTTTTCATATAATCGGCAAAGCGGTCAACGTTTATATCGTCAAGCGCAGTGTCAACCTCGTCTAAGAAGCAGAACGGCGGCGCGTTTACACGCATTATTGCAAAGTATATTGAAAGGGCTATAAGCGCCTTTTCGCCGCCCGAAAGTCCGTCAAGGCTCGGTACGTTTTTGCCCGGCAGCTTAACGTTTATATCAATTCCGCTTTCAAGCACGTTTTCGGGGTCGGAAAGGGTAAGGCTTGCGCTGCCGCCGCCGAAAAGCTCGGTAAAGGTCTTGCGGAAGTTTTCGTTTATCCTGCCGAAGCCCTCGGTGAAAATATCCTGCATTTGGTGGGTAAGCTGGTTTATGAGCTTGTGCAGCTCGGCACGGGTGGTCTCCACGTCGTTTATCTGTGCCGACATAAACTCGTACCGCTCGCTTACTTCCTTATATTCCTCAATCGCCGAAACATTAACACTGCCGAGCGAGCGTATTTTAGCCTTTATTTCGGCAAGGCTCTTTTTAGCCTCTGCGGGCTTATCAATTGCAACGCCTATTTTTTCAGCCTCGCTGCGGGTAAGCTGGTATTCATCGTAAAGCTGCTTTATAACGTCGTCATATTCGCGCAGCATCACCTCGCGCCGCTCTGTAAGGCGGGCTAGCTCCCCGCCCGTTTTCTCGCGCAGCGCGGTTTTTTCGCGCTCGCCCGTGCGCAGCTCAACCCCCGCTTTTTCGGTCTGGTCGCGTTTTTCAAGCATTTCGTTTATATTGTTTTCCGATTGCTTTATCTGCTCCCTTAAAGCCGCGGTAGCGTTTTCGGTATCCTGAATTTTCTGCTCCAAAGTGCTGTTTGCCACATTCAGCTGTTCTGTTTCCGCAGTAATTGATTTAAGCCTTTGCGCCCTGCCGCTTACCGAGTCCTTAAGCGCCGCAACCGAATTATCCGCCGCCTCAATATCTTTTTGCATTTCTATTATATTAAGCTTTAGGGCGGTTATTTGCTCGGCTGACTCTTCACGGTCGGCGTTAAGGTTATCCCTGCCGCCCGTCATATCCGCTACGCTTGCCTGAACCTCGTTTTTCTGCTTATCAAGCTCGGCAATAGCCCTTGCCGCCGCTGCGGCAGTCTCCTTTAGCTGCTTAAGCTTTTCATCATAGCTGCCCTTTTCGGCGGTCAGCTGCTTTATTGCACCGTCGGCGGCGGTTTTAAGGTCGCCTATTCGGCGCAGCTCGGCAAGCGCCCTTATTTTATCCTCATTGGCGGTGGTAATTTCCGCGCGCACCGCAGTTATATCGGCGTTTACCGCTGCGGCTGACTCTTCTGCCTCACGCAGCTTTTCTTCAAGCTCCGCCGTTTTTTGCTTTAGGCTCTCGGCTTTTTCTTCAAGTGCCTTAATATCCGCCGCGCGGTTAATAAGCCCCGCGTTTTTGGTAAGCGAGCCGCCCGTAAGCGAGCCGCCGGGGTTTACAATCTGCCCGTCAAGAGATACAACCTTTATGCGGTAGCCGAATTTTTTGGCTATTGCCGCGGCGGAGTCAATATCCTCGGTCACAACAACCGCGCCGAGCAGATATTTAATTATTTCGCGGTATTTGTTATCGGTTTCCACAAGGTCGCTCGCAATGCCCACAAAGCCCGCCATATCTTCAAAGCCGTGCTCTTTAAATTCGCGCGATTTTATGGTGGCTACGGGTAAAAACGTAGCTCTGCCGCCCTTTGTGGATTTAAGGTAGCTTATAGCCCGCTTTGCGTCCGCCTCGGTTTCAACTATTATATTCTGTATAGCGGCGGCAAGCGCGGTTTCCACCGCTACGCCGTACTGCTTTTCAACGCTTATAAGCTTTGAAACAGGGCCGCAAATGCCACGCAGCGTGCCCGTTTCCGACTGTTTTACAATCTCCTTTACAGAGTGGCTGAACCCCTCCATACTGTTTTCAAGGTCGCGCAGAATTTTCGCCCTGCGGCGCTTTTCTTCTGCGTCAAGCCGTTTTTCTTCAAGCTCCGCTTTAATTTTTTCGGCAGCCTCTTTTTTAGAGGTAAGGCGCAGCTCATAGCCCTTTACGGCGTTTTGGCGGCTTATAATTTCTTCTTCAATATTCTGTATCAGCTTTTGTGTTTCGTTAAATTCCTCTGTCAGTTTATCAAGCTGCTCTGTGTATTCCGCTATCTGCTGCCCCGCGTTTTCGCGGCGGGAAACAGTCTCCTCGGCGGCGCTTTCCGCCGTTACCATTTCCACGCGCTTATCGGCGCTTTCGGCAGTTAAGGCATTCAGGCGCTTAACCTCGTTTTCTATTTTTCGTGATATATTCTCGCTGCTTGTAAGCAGGTCGGAAAGGTGCTTTTCAAGCTCTGCGAGCTTTTGCTCTGTCTCCGCCTTTTGTGCCTTTTTCTCATCTGCCACAGCCTGTCTTTTTTCAATTTCCTCTGCCGCTGCCGCATCCGAAACGCCCAATTGCTCTGCCTCAGCCTGCAAGCGCTCAAAGGATTGGCGGTTATGCTCCATATCGTTTTTAATAACCGTTATTGCGCCGTCGTTTTTGAGAATTTCCTCATTCAGGCGCGAAATATTAAGCCGCTCCCCCTCAATATCCGAAGTAAGGCGGGCGAAATACGCCGTGTTTTCTTCTGAGCGGCGGTCAAAGCTGCTCAATTCCTCATCAATTTCGCGGTAGGCAAGCTGCGCCGCGGCAATTTTGCTTTCCTGCGCGCGCAGAGCCTCCTTTGAATTATCGAGCGTGTGAATCCAAAGCCCTATTTCAAGCTCCTTTTTGCGGTCGGAAAGCTCCAAAAATTTCTGCGCCTTTGCGCTTTGCTCTTTAAGCGGACCTACGCGCGCCTCAAGCTCGTCCGAAATATCGTGCAGCCTTAAAAGATTATCCTCTGCGGCGGTAAGCTTTCTTTCCGCCTCCAGCTTTCTGTAGCGGTATTTTGAAATTCCCGCCGCCTCTTCAAAAATATCGCGGCGTTCGTCCGATTTTGAGCTGATTATATTATCAATTCTGCCCTGACCTATCATAGAGTAGCCGTCGCGCCCGAGTCCCGTGTCCATAAACAGCTCGTGAATATCTTTAAGCCGCACCGAAACGCCGTTTATGGCGTACTCGCTCTCGTGCGAGCGATAGTAGCGGCGGGTAACGGCAACGGTATCGTTATCGAAATTAAGCGTTCTGTCCGAATTATCTATATTAAGCGTGACCTCGCAGTAGCCGTGCGGGCGGCGGGTCTCGGTACCGCCGAAAATTACGTCCTCCATAGACTGCCCGCGCAGACTTTTGGTAGACTGCTCGCCGAGCACCCAGCGCACCGCATCGGATATATTACTCTTGCCGCTGCCGTTAGGGCCTACAACCGCGGTTATGCCCTTGCCGAATTTGAGTACCGTTTTATCGGCAAAGGATTTAAAGCCCTGTATCTGAATGGAGCTTAACAGCATTTTTGTCACACTTCTCTTTCTGTTCTGAAATCAAGACCCGTAAGGGCTTTATCTTCCCTTACGCGGCAGTTATAACCCTTTCCCGCAAGGAAAACAAGGTTTTTCCTTTTCTGCCCCGCCATTTTGGAAACGCACCCGGGGGCTACGTAAATTATATAATTTCCTTTATCTTTAAGGCTTTTAAGTATACCCGTCAGCATTATCTGCGATTGGCAAAGCTCGCTGAACGCGGGGTGCCAGGGTCCTGCTATATACGCCTTTTCCTCAATTGAGTGCAGCCCGAGCCTTATTACCCTCACACCGTTTTCTTCAAACATAGTGTAAAGCTCCGCCGCTAATTTTACCGCGTCCGAAAGCGTTTGCGGCTTGTAAATATTATCGGCGTAAAGCGCGGCTAAGTCGGTATCCTTTAATACTATGGTCGGGTAAATTCTTACCGTATCGGGGTGCAGGGCAATAAGCCTTTCGGCGGTATGAATTGCAGATGAATCACTGTCACCGTAAAGCCCCGTCATCATTTGCAGCCCCAGTTCAAAGCCGTGCCGTTTTATAAGGGCGGATGCGTATTCAACATCCTTTACCGTGTGACCGCGGTTGTTCATTTTAAGCACACGGTCGTTCATGCTCTGCGCGCCAAGCTCTATTGAGGTCACACCGTAGCCCTTTAAAATGCCCAGTATTTCCTCATCTATCGCGTCGGGGCGGGTGGAAATTCTGATTCCGCGTACCAACCCCTCGCGCACAAAAACCGCCGCCGCCTCTAAAAGGTCGGTCATATAGTTGCGGTTAATTGCGGTAAAGCTGCCGCCGAAAAAAGCAATTTCGGTGGTGGCGGGGTCATAATTTTTACTGCTTTGCGCCGCCGCTACCGCCGCGCCCACGTCGTCCGCACCCGGGCCTTTGCAAGCGCCTGTTATATAGCGCTGGTTGCAAAAGCTGCATTTATTGGGGCAGCCTATATGCGGTACAAAAATTGATATATTAGAATGCTTTCGGCTCATATTTCGGCACCCATAAGCCTAAGTGCCTCTTTAGCCGCCATTTGCTCGGCTTGCTTTTTGTTTTTGCCGATTCCTATGCCTATAACGTTGGAATTAAGGCGCACCTCAACCTTAAAGCTTTTATCGTGGTCGGGGCCGCTGGTGCCAGTAAGAACATAATTAACGCTTTCCTCGGGGTTGCGCTGAATTATCTCCTGCAAGGCGGTTTTGTAGTCCTTGAAGACCTCGTCGTCGGTGTGCTTTAATTCCCTTAAAACAAAGTTCATAACGTGGCGCTTTGCGGGCTCCATTCCGCCGTCAAGATAAATTGCGGCAAGCACCGCCTCAAACGCGTCGGCTAAAATAGAGTCGCGCTCTCTGCCGCCGCCCTTATCCTCGCCCTTGCCGAGCATAAGGTATTTCCCGAGTTCAAGCTCTCTTGAAAAGGCGCAGAGCGATTTTTCGCACACAAGCGAAGCCCGCAGCTTTGTAAGCTCGCCCTCGGGCAGGGAGCGGTAGTGCCTGTAAATATAATCCGATACTATAATAGAAAGCACCGAATCCCCCAAAAATTCCAGCCTTTCGTTTGAAGAAAAGCCATCGCGCACCTCGTTTGCGTATGAGGAATGGGTAAGCGCGTTTTTAAGCAAATCAATATTTTTAAATTTATAGCCTAATTTTTCTTCTAAGCCTTCCATTTTTATTTTTCCTTCTTTTTTATTCTGAAAGCGAGGCGGAAATTTTACCCACCACGTCGGTCTCGGTAAATTTGACTGCCTGACCTATCGCGTTCTTTATAGCCTTTGCGTCTGAATTGCCGTGCGCCTTTATAACCGTGCCGCGAACGCCCATAAGCGGCGCGCCGCCCACCTCGGAGCTGTCCATCATGCTTTTAAGCGAGCCTAAATCGCCCTTTACGGTAAGCGCCGCAAGCTTATTTTTAAGGCTTTTGTAAAACACCTGCTTTATAAGCCCGAAAAGGGTTGAAACAGTGCCTTCTATAAGTTTCAAAGCGATATTTCCCGTAAAGCCGTCGGTTATAACCGCGTCGCACACGCCCTTTGGCATTTCGCGCGATTCTATATTGCCCACAAAGTTTATGGGCGCCTCTTTCATAAGATTATACGCCGCCTTTTGCAGCTCGCCGCCCTTTGTATCCTCCGTGCCGATATTCAAAAGCCCTATTTTCGGGTTCTTCCTACCATCCACGTTTTCCATATAAACGCTTGCCATTACTCCGAACTGGCAAAGCATTTCGGGGCGGCAATCGGCGTTTGCGCCCATATCCATAAGCATATATGTACCGCCGGGCGCGGGAATAAGCCCTGCAAGCGCGGGGCGCTTTATGCCCTTAATGCGCTTTACTATAAGCGTGCCGCCCACTACCACGGCGCCCGTTGAGCCTGCGGAAACAAAGGCGTCGGCTCTGCCCTCTGCCAACTCGTAAAACGCCTTTGCCATTGAGCTTTCCTTGTGGGCTTTCACAAGTGATGTAGGCTCGTCGTGCATTGAAATCACGTCGTCGGTATCAATTATTTTAAGATCGCCCGCAAATTCAAGACCCTCGCGGGCTATTATTTCCCTTATGGTTTTTTCATTGCCCGTAAGTGTAATATCCACCGAATATTCCCGTGCGGCAAGCGCCGCGCCCTTTATTATTTCAAGCGGCGCGTTATCGCCGCCGAAAGCGTCAACTGCAATACGCATTTTCACATTTCCTCCGTTTTTATATTCTCCGCAAGTATCCCGAGCGCCCGCGCAGCCAAAGCCGCGTAGCGTTCGCGCTTGTCCCTTATATGGGTTTCAAGCGGCGGAATTATTCCGAAATTCGCCCCCATGGGCTGAAAATTATCCGTCAGCGGGTTTGTAATATATGAAAGCAGCGCGCCTGTCATAGTGGTTTCGGGTAAAACAAGGGGTTTTTCGCCCGTTATTTCAGCCGCCGCGTTTATTCCCGCAATTATGCCGCTTGCCGCCGATTCCATATATCCCTCAACGCCCGAAAGCTGCCCCGCAATGAAAATATTTTTATCCGTTTTAAGTGATAAATTACGGTTTAACAGCTTCGGCGAATTTATAAATGTGTTGCGGTGCATAACCCCGTAGCGCATAAATTCGGCGTTTTCAAGCCCCGGTATCATTGAAAATACCCTTTTTTGCTCTGAAAATTTAAGGTTGGTTTGAAAGCCGACTATATTGAAAAGGGTA